>Ga0187766_10001664_pt1 | contig 13080 bp, 13 predicted proteins | sample 0216_QUI02_MP05__4_FD_132971 | JGI IMG/M metagenome (GOLD analysis project Ga0187766, IMG submission 132971) | Tropical peat soil microbial communities from peatlands in Department of Meta, Colombia - 0216_QUI02_MP05_20_MG | ecosystem: Environmental > Terrestrial > Soil > Wetlands > Peat ... | reverse complement strand
CTCCTCATAAACCGCCCGGACAGATGAAGATCCCCAAAAACAAAAACCCTGCGCCGATCCGTCGGCACAGGGCCCGTTTCTCTTACGGAGGACCTGGTTGGGTTATTTAGTTGCCCGGCATCTCCCGCTTACTGCTGCCGGAAATATCCTTCCTCATAGCCCGACTTCAGCACCCGTCCATTCTGCACAACCACGCTGATCTTCCCAGTGAAGTCAAGCAACCGCAATACATGTTCCATCGCGGCTGAGAGCACCTCGGCCGCCCGTACTTTGCGCCGAAATTCGCCAAACGCCCTTTCAGCGATATGATCGTTCTGTTCAGTGACCATTAGTCCTCACTATGCCACGAGATATAAGAGCACATACTGTATATATCTCCTCTGTCAGCGGTTGCGGTGATTGGGGTCACAAGTGCGAGCACCCAAATGCCTGTAGAAAGCCGCTGTACCCTGTGGAAATCGATCTACTCTCAGATGTTATCAGTCCAAATCTTAATAGCATCGTGCTATACAAGAGGTGCTATATTTCATCCTATGAAATTCAAAAAGTTGCAGGAGAATCTCCGCAAGGCGCTTTGGCAACGAATCGACGACGGCCAGTTGACCGGCCTTGGCCTGGCGGAGCAAACCGGTTTCAAGCAGGCCCATATCTCCAACTTCCTCAATCGCAAACGCGGGCTCAGCCTTGAAGGCATGGATAAAGTTCTTCGCGTACAGCACCTCTCTGTTCTCGACCTCCTCGATCAGGATGAGATCAACAAGCGCGCGAGTATTGTGCCGCCAGCCGACGATGAATTCGAGAATGTTCTCCTGGTCGAGGGCGCCGTGGCTGCTACCGAGCCCCTTATCGTCAGCACGAACGTCAAACAAATTCTGAAGTTCAGGAAAAAGTTTCTCCGTGGTCTGCGCGCTGAAACCGAAGGAAGTCGCAGCGGATGGGAACGTTTTGTGATTATCAACGTCGATGCGCGCGGCGGCATGAGCATGTATCCTCGCCTGCTGCCCGGCGCCACCGTGTTAATTGATCGGCATTACAACTCGCTCAAGCCTTACCGCAAAGGGGAGGCGAACATGTATGCGGTGAACCAGAAAGGGGACTGCAGAGTCGCATATGTTGAAGTCACCGCCAATCAGCTTCTGCTCCGCCCTCATAACCCGGCTTATCCCGTTGAGGTCATCCCGCTGAAAGAGAGCAAACGGGCTTCTGATTACCTGGTTGGGCGGATCTGCTTTGTGGGAGTCGAAACCTGATCGCCGTCGTCGCAGCATTGAGTTCAAGCCCACTTGTTCAGCAGATCGTTGAGAATCTCGGCTGCCTGATCCAAGACCCGCAGGTCGGATTGATCTAGTTCGCTGAGACCGCGAGCCAAATGGTCGATTCGCCTTTTGCGCGCTGCCTGCAACAGCTTTGTGCCCTTCGCCGTGGCGTGAATGCGACATTTGCGCGTGTCGGCACGGTCGACAACCCGGCGTACTAACCCACTTCGTTCCAGGCCAGCGACGATACGCGTCATGGTTGGCGGTTTCACCTGCTCGGCAGCTGCGAGTTCTCCCAGCGCTCTCGGCCCGCCAAACACCAACACCGATAGTGCCGATAACCGTGCCGGACCTTCGCCGGATGCACTGTCCTCGCGGCGCACAAGGCGTAGCAGATGGATCGCCGCCGAGTGCAGGCGGTCCGCAGTCTCTGCTGTTCCTGGGCGGCGTTTAATTTTTCTCTTGCTTTTGGTCATTGAATATTGTTAGCTATGCTAACTAAATCTTGCTCGAGGAGGTTCGCGATGAATGCTGCAACCACGTCTCCCGGGATCACCGGATTAGGGCAGATTGCCATCAATGCCCACGATATCGAGCGCGCCACTGCATTCTATCGGGACAAACTCGGACTGCGCCTGTTATTCACTGCTGGCAAACTGGCTTTCTTCGATTGCGGCGGGGTCCGTCTCATGCTGGACGTTGCCGAGAAACCGGAGTTCGATCACCCCAGCTCGATTCTTTATTTCCGCGTTCCCGACATCAACGCTGCCTATCGTCTGCTGGTAAGTAATTCTGTCGCTTTCGAAGACGAGCCCCACGTTATCGCCAGAATGCCCGATCACGATCTTTGGATGACCTTCTTCCGCGATTCCGAACATAACCTGCTCGCGTTGATGAGTGAAGTGCCTCGGAAATAGCACGTTTTTCGATAAATGCAGATTGGTTGGATCAGTTGCCGGAAATATCTGTCTTCGTTATCCGCGACTTGGCTATCGCGCTGGACATCTGCCGCCGCAGTCTCCGAGACATCTGCTATCATCAAAGACCTGCCGAGAGTTCCTGATGGATGACGAAGTTCCCAGCATTCGTATTCCCACGGAGGCATTCATGGACGATACTGGTTCCGCGCCCAGTAACGCGCGCCGTAATGAGGACATTGCTCTTGACTTAATGAAATTTGTGGCCATGACCACCGGCTACGGCCGGACCACGTCTGCCGGCGTCGGCTTTCAGGGCGGAGGAACCGCCGCCAAACCGGAAGAGTACGCCAATCACCTGCTCGAGCTTTATGCCAAATGCTTGCAGGCAGTGCAGAGCAGGAAATGACGATTTTGCCGCACGCTTCCAAGACATAAAAAGAGAACCGCAGCGTTAGCTGCGGTTCTCCAACATCGAAAGTTCCGTTAGCCTTAACGCCGGCGTCGGGCTGACTTCTTGCGCGCCGATTTCTTGGTCTTTTTGGCAGCTTTTTTCTTCGCGGGTTTCCGCGCGCTTTTCTTCTTGGCCGGTTTCTTTGCCGCCTTCTTCTTTTTAGGAGCTTTTCGAGCTGCCTTCTTCTTCGGAGCAGCGGGCCGAGAGGGTCCGCCACCACCGCCCGTCGCCGGTGCAGGTTCAGGGGTAGCTGGCGTGGCTGGTTCTATTTCCACTTCAACTCCGCCCGGCATCTCTGCTTCTTCTTCCTCTTCTTCCTCTTCGTAATCTTCTTCTAGCGACTCGCCATAGCCGCCGCTGTCGCCAAAGTCGTCCATTTCGTCGTCCCGCAGATAAAGCGTCTCATCAAAAGTCATTTCTCCTCCTGAATTTTCCGGCTGCGCTCGGTGGCCAGATGCTGCTCACTTCCGCGTCAATTAAAAAGAAAGACCGACTTCTTCTATTTGACCGAACGGGCCGCGATTATAGCACAGCAGTTTTTCGCATCGCAGTAACGCCACTGGCCGCATCTTACACCGGCGGGTAAGAAACTGGGAACCGGAACTTGCAGCTGCTCTCGAGAGTTGCTGGGATGGAAAGTTCGACCCTTATCTGGGGTCGGGAGCGATCAGCAAGATCATCCCCGGACGCAGTGTCGCCAGATTGCCGTTGTTTTGCCGTAGAGCGGCCACCGTGGTGTTGTGGGACTTGGCAATCGAATAAAGTGTTTCGCCGGGCTGAACCCTGTGCCGCACCGTACCGGTTTCTTTCGCTTCATGCAAATCCCTCGGACTTTGTCGCTTGGAAGCCACAGTTTGTCCCTGCCCGGGCGATACCGGAAGGTAAATGTACAAAATATGTCGGCCGCTTAAGCTGTTGCCCTTGAGGTGATTCCAACGCCGTACCATGACGGGAGGAACTCCAAAATTATCCGCGACGCGCTGCACGGTGTCGCCCTTGCGGACTTTGTACCTGGTGGCATGGCGTGAGTAGCTGGCTCCGTCGTCTCCAGCCGTATGGTGGCCGGGCGCGATCGGGATAATGAGTTTACTTTCTGTCGCTAGCTGCTCATCGGGACCAATCCCGTTTGCTTGCGCGATCACCCTCGTGCTTGTACGGTAAAGATGTGCCACCGAGGCCAGTGTGTCACCGGGCGCAACGCTATGGTAACGCCACCACACCCGCATGTCCGGTGGAATGACCGAGATGGCGGCCAGGTAGCGGTCCTTCGTTCCAGCGGGAAGATGGAGTGCGAAACTTTCGTCTTTGGGTGTTGTCCAGCGAAGCAAGCTTGGGTTCAGATCTTGTAACGTACTGGCTGAAACGTCCACACACTCCGCCGCCAACCGCAAGTCAACGGGGTAGTCAATTTTGACGACGTCATAGGGCATCGGTTCTTCCGGCCTCACGTCCTCCAGCCCATACTGAAGCGGATTTTTTGCCATGATAGTCACGGCCAAAATAATGGGAACGTAGTTTCGCGTTTCCTTCGGCAGCACATTCCGCTTGTAAAGCTCCCAGTAGTCCGCATACCCCGTCCGCTTCACAGCACTCTGCACGGTTCCGGGGCCGGAGTTGTAAGCCGCCATCGCCAGATACCAGTCGCCGAACTCGTTATACAGATCCTTCAAGTGACGTGCCGCCGCCCGGGTCGCTTTCTCCGGGTCTTGCCGCTCATCAACCCACCAGTTCCTCTCCAAACCGTAGCCCCGTGCACGGATGGCCATAAACTGCCATATGCCACGTGCGCCCGCACGCGAAACCGCCAGCGGGTGAAAGCCCGATTCCGCCTGGGCCAGATAAATCAAATCCTGCGGAACCCCTTCCTCCTTCAAGACTCGCTGGATCATGTCCCGATAACGGCCGCTGCGAGCCAGTGCGCTCTCCAAGGTACCGCGGCCGCGGTTCGAAAAATAGTTGATGTAGCTGGCAACCGGATCGGTCATCATCAGCGGCAGATCGGAATGCGTCTCTTTGACTTCCGCTTCGGCCTTCGCCTTGATCCCCGCGTCCACGGGATAAGTAACCTCATTCGCTTCATCGATCGGTGCTGGCTCGGATTTCTGCTCAGTGAAGCCGTCTCCCTGCTGTAAGGCCTCAAGCTCTAGACCATTAACCCTGTCCAGAAGCCGATCAAACTCGCTCTGCAGTCGCTCGTCAGACCTTATTTCCAATGGGCTTTCCAGCAGCAAGTTAAAGGCGTTGTCGAAGTTCTGCTTGGCAGCCTCTAGGTGATCAGCCTTGTAGTTGTCCTCGCCAGCCTCGTATTCTTTCTCCACCTGCGTGATGAGATCCACGACCGGGTCCGGTTTGGGTTCGACTTGTTGTTCCAGGGGTGCTGATGCTGGCTGAACAGGTGACATCGCGACTGGTGTTGCGCTCGGAGCCAGTGGTGGCGCTGTGGCTTGCTTGGTCGGCAGAAGCGGTGCGGGTCTCTGGGCAGTTTGGCACCCTATGCTCCAAAAAAATGCCAAACTCGCCACAATGCTGAACACCCGTGATCGACCAATACTCATGTTTTCTATTAGTTACGGACCGCTATCAGCGTTTACGGTTTGCGCCTACCAATGCTACTACCCGCTTTTTGACGGGTCAATCTTCAACTCCGGTGGCCTCCGTTACTTCAGGCATAGGGCGGAAAGGTTACCATAAATCCAGTCGAGGCCATAAGGTTCGTCGCGATCGCCGCTGCCGCTTAACCAACGACCACCGCCGGCACGCTCATCGAAAGCCAGGCAAAGTTGCCCTCTGTGCTGCTAAATGTCGCAGGCCGACTCCAAATCTAAACAGGGTTTTTCAATGTTTGCCGCGCCTGTGAATCTATCGGAGTTTCTGGGAATCCAACGCAAACATGAAAGCAGTTCAGGTCCAGCGCCCGGGCGGCCCCGAGGTCCTCCAAACGGTAGACCTCCCTGTCCCGGAATCCAAGCCGAACGACGCTATCGTAAAAGTTTCCGCCTCCGGCATCAATTTCATTGACATCTACCAACGTGAAGGCCGGTACAAGGTACCGGTGCCCTTTGTCCTGGGGCAGGAGGGCGCCGGCTCTGTCACTGCAATTGGCGCAGATGTCAAATCACTGAAAGTCGGCGAGCGGGTAGCTTGGACAGGTGTCCTGGGTTCCTACGCTGAGTACGCGGCCGTCCCCGCCGATCGCCTGGTGCCAGTCCCTTCCGGCATCACCGATCAGCAAGCTGCGGCAGCCATGCTACAAGGCATGACCGCTCACTATTTGAGCCATGACACTTATCCTCTTATGCAAGCTGACACAGCTCTAATACACGCGGCCGCGGGCGGAGTCGGTTTGCTGCTTGTCCAGATGGCTCATCAGAACGGAGCGCGCGTCATTGGGACCGTGTCAACGGACGAGAAAGCCAAGCTGGCTCGCGAAGCCGGCGCCGACGAAATCATCTTCTATACAAAACAGGCCTTCGAGGTTGAAACTAGGCGACTGACTAACGGCAGAGGTGTCGATGTGGTCTACGACGGCGTGGGCAAAACCACGTTCGAGAAAGGGCTAAGCGTTCTCCGTCGCCGCGGTTATATGGTGCTGTTCGGAGGATCGAGCGGACCTGTCGCTCCCTTCGATCCGCTCCAGCTTACGGCCAAGGGTTCGCTGTACCTTACGCGTCCCTCGCTTCCCCACTATATCGCCACCGCAGAAGAATTGCGGGCACGTTCCAAAGCCGTTTTCGACATGATTGCCGCCGGGAAACTCAAGTTGCATATCGAACACACATACCCATTGCCAGAGGTCCAGCAAGCTCACCGTGATCTCGAAGGGCGTAAAACAACCGGCAAACTGCTGCTCGTCCCCTAATCGCAATTACTCTTTCCGCGAATAGTGTTCCGCATACGCCGGAATACTGAGCCGGGAATCCAGCGTGGGATCAGGAATCGGCTGCCCGGGAACCATTTGCAATGGAATTACCCCCGCCCATGTTTGAAATCCATAATCCTCATCGTCATCGATCGGTGGGCCTTCGCGCACTTTCGCCGAGAACTCCGCAATCGGCAGACGCATGACCAGCGTCGCTCTGAGTTCCTTCTCGTTCGGTTGGCGTGACTCAGCCCACCGCCCGTGAACAATGTGCTCTGAAAGCAACCGCAAAGCTTCTAACTTTTCCTGCGGGTCGTTGACCGCGACCGCCGTCCCCAGCACCACCACCGACCGATAATTCATGGAGTGATTGAAAATCGATCTGGCCAGCACCAGACCATCCAGAAGCGTAACCGTAAAGCAAATCGGAACACCCTGATCGAGGTTTCTCAACATCCGGCTCGCGGCCGATCCGTGAATGTACAAGTTGTCGCCGGCCCGGCCATAACCGGTTGGAATTACAAACGGCTGTCCATCGACGACAAATCCGATGTGGCAAACCAGCCCTTCGTCAAGGATTCGGTAAGCAGTTTCACGATCGTAAACACCACGATGAGGTTCGCGCACTACTCGCGTGCGCGCGGTGGGAACATGGTTGCTGGACATTCAGGGTTGCGCTCCGGCAAACGCCAAGGATGGAATGAGTTTAGCAGGAAGCTGCTCGCCAACCAGGGCCAGGTTCCTCGCCTGGCGCGGCAGAGAACCTATCTTTTTCCCATTGCAACATAGTGTTGCGGATAGGAGGGACCAATATAGTCGGCCCGTGGGCGGATCAGGCGATTGTCATCCAACTGCTCAATCACATGGGCCGTCCACCCGCTGATACGCGAGACGGCGAACACCGGCGTGAACAAATCCATGTCGATTCCCAGGGCGCGGTAGGTTGACGCGGAATAGAAATCGACATTGGCGTTTAGTCTCTTGTCCGCCTTGACAAATTTCTCGATTGCGTCAGAGTATTCAAACCATTTCGGTTGACCGCTGGAACTTCCGAGTTCCTTGGACATCTGGCGCAAGTGCGTTGCCCGCGGATCCTCGGTGTGATAGACGCGATGCCCGAAGCCGGGAATCTTCTTCTTCTGCGCCAGCATGCCTTTGATGTACTGCACCGGATCGGCCCCGGCGCTATCGATTGCCTGCAGAATCTGGAACACCGCCTCGTTGGCCCCGCCATGCAAAGGCCCTTTCAGGCAACCAATGGCCGACGTGATGGCCGAGTGCATATCCGAAAGCGTAGCCGCGGTGACTCGCGCCGCGAAAGTGGAAGCGTTGAGCTCATGATCGGCATGCAAAATCAGCGCAATGTCCAGCGCGCGCTCCGCCGTCTTGGAAGGATACTCACCATTTAACATCAGCAGAAAGTTCGCCGCGTGGGAGAGCGAACGGTCCGGCTCAACTACCGCTTTCTCCTTCCGAATACGGTCGTACGCCGCCACTATCATCGGAATCTGCGAAGTCAGACGAATCGCCTTGTGGATGTTGGCTTCACGATCATTGTTCTTTTCTTCTGGATCAAAAAACGAGAGCGTGGAAACCATCGTTCGCAACACATCCATCGGCAAGGCGTGCTTCGGCACGAGGTGCATGCGATGGTAAATCGAGGCATCCAGTTTCCGCTCTTCCGCCAGGCGGTCGCGCAGTTCGCGTAATTCCTCCCGGGAGGGCAACCGTCCAAACCACAAGAGGTAGCAAGTCTCTTCAAAGCTCGATTTGTCGGCTAATTCGTGAATGTCGATGCCACGGTAAGCCAGAACACCCCGTTCCCCATCGATGTAGCAGATGCTGGACGTGGTGGCGACCACTCCTTCGAGGCCCTTCGAAGGGTGCGCGCTGGTCAAACTGGACATGGAAACCTCACCTGGATTTTGAGATTTTCGTTGGCCGCGCGGAGAGGGAGACGTGCGCGTCCCAACTGACTTTTATACGCTAAATCCCTTCAACTTTCCAACGCAAGTCCTACGAACGCTCATTCCCTTTGCTTCGAAGGCTGAACCTTCGTCATCCGTTGTCCAGAAAAGTTACTTGGTTAGAACAAGGGGCGCAGGTTGGTCATAGGGCTGGATGCTGATCTTCAGAACTTTGCGGTTTGCGAAAGCATCTGGTGTGACGGGGAAGCTGAAGATGACTGTCCCTTGGATCTGCGCGCCGGGGTTGATCTTGGCTTCGGTTTGCAGTGGCGTAATCGCATACTGCTTGAGGGCGGGAAAGGCTTGGTAGTACCGGTCAAAATCTACCGGCGATGCCGCGACGTCCGAAAACGTTCCGCCAGCCGTTTCAAGATCAGCGTTAATGGTGTGAATCCAGAATGGTTTCGCGCCGTTGTTGATGAACGAAACATTAAGCGCGACCATGACCGAACCCTGATTCGGAATCTCGACTGACACCATCTGGTCAATTGAGCCGGTCGCCGAAGATGTGGGCCGCTGTAGCAAGGCCACAATTGCGGCGACGACCGCCAGTAGGCCAACTCCGATCAGGACAATCTTGGCCGGCGGCAGGTTCCTCTTTGCCGTCCCAAATTCTTCGCCAATCTCAAATTTGGTAGGGGGCTCAGGGCCCGGCGCAGGGGTATTCATCTCGGGTTGAGCTGGCGTTTCGTCAGCCATAAGGTTAGCCAATTTTAATCACTTTTCACGAAAATTTGCTGCGTCATCCCGATTCTGGCTGTGGTCTCCACTTCTCTCAAGCTTGGCCAAGCAGCCGAGCCATACAGCGAATCAGGTCTTGTCGCCGACTGGCCTTTGGAGACTTTGGCCGGCATCCTCCCCTGACATACCCTAAGCAGAAGATCGTCGCTTCCTGATACCAAAGGGGGTAATTCCTTCGCTGGGTATCCATTCGCAAATCCGATTGGGCCGCGGGGCGGGCCAACTGCTCGCTGTCTCATTCATCCTGGCGCTGTGCGCCGTCTTGCTTGCTTGCGGTGGCCAGCTATCTATGTCGGCCGCCCCCTCGACGCCTCCCACAGCTAAAGGCTATTTCGGCACTGAGCCATCGCATGCCACCTATCTGCCTCGTTCAGACTCATACTGCGCATCCGCCGTCACTCTCAATTCCTGGGAACCAAGGCCGGACAACAATCAGGCAAACCACACCGTAATAAATCCACCCTACAACTGGTCCGTGGAGAATTATTGGACGCTGTGGCGTGACAAGCGGGACAAAGTGACCGGCAACTTCACCGGAACCACCACTGAGATCATTCAGTGGGCAGCATGTAAGTGGGGCATTGACGAAGACACTATCCGCGCAGACGCGGTGCAGGAATCGTACTGGCACATGAGCACCATCGGCGACGTCTGTGGGCCACCGGGCGAAGGTTCCTACGGATTGATGCAGATCAAGAACGAAGATTGCTCAGGAACGGTCGTTCACGGAGGTTATCCTGACACCGCTCAGTCGACGGCATTGAACGTCGATTGGTATGCGGCGCACATCCGCTCGTGCTATGACGGTGATTTTTACGATGGAGGAAATTGGCTCTATCTCGGGCAGACTGTCGACCAGATCGCTGCGCAACACGGTTGGAATTACGTCTTTTGGGCGTGCATCGGATTCCACTACTCAGGCAACTGGCAGCCTGGCCAGCCCTACCAATTGCAAGTGCAGCAGATTCTCGCGAACCGCACGTGGGAAAGTCCGAACTTCTAGACGCAAATCCTGTCGAATTTTCCCGAACTTTGTCATTCTGAGGGGAATTGTGGCGGATGGTGCAACGCAGTCGAGGAATCTGCTTTTTTTCTTTATGCGACCCAGCACGCATCAGTGTGGCGCGCAGCACTAGCCAATCTTGACCAACTTTTCAACCAGTCCTGAATAATCTTTCTTCTCCAGCCCGTGAACTTCCTTGTTGTATTCATCCACTTTCGACGAATAGTTCATCGAGCAGAATTTTGGGCCGCACATGGAACAGAAAGCGGCTTCCTTGTAGTAATCATCGGGCAGAGTTTCGTCGTGCATGGAGCGCGCTGTCTCCGGATCGAGAGAAAGCGCGAATTGTTTCTCCCAATCGAACTTGTAACGCGCATAGCTCAGCGCGTCATCGCGATCTTGGGCGCCAGTCCGATGGCGGGCTATGTCGGCCGCGTGAGCCGCAATCTTATAAGCAATGATGCCGTCCTTCACATCTTTGTCGTTCGGCAACCCGAGGTGCTCTTTCGGCGTAACGTAGCAGAGCATGGCCGCGCCGTGCCAGCCGATCATGGCCGCACCAATCGCCGATGTAATGTGGTCATATCCGGGCGCAATGTCGGTCACCAGCGGCCCCAGCGTGTAGAAAGGTGCCTCGTAGCACATCTCTTTCTCTTTATCGACTTGCTCCTTGATCTTGTCGAGCGGGATGTGCCCGGGCCCCTCGATCATCACCTGCACATCGTATTTCCATGCGGTCTTTGTTAACTCGCCCAGCGTCTTCAACTCTGCAAACTGCGCCTCGTCACTTGCATCCGCAACGCAGCCCGGTCGCAACCCGTCACCCAACGAGAACGAGACATCATGTTTCGCTAAAATCTTGCAAATGTCCTCAAACCGCTCATAAAGAAAATTCTGCTTGTGATGATGCGCCATCCACTGTGCCAGGATCGCCCCACCACGGCTCACGATTCCGGTGATGCGCTTGGACACCATGGGCAGATACTGAATCAGCACCCCTGCGTGAATGGTCATGTAATCAACGCCTTGCTCCGCCTGTTCTGCAATCACTTCGAGCATGACGTCGGCGTTCAGGTCCTCGACCCGCTTTACGCGCGAGATCGCTTCGTAGATCGGAACTGTGCCGATCGGCACTGGTGAATGGCGAAGGATGGCTTCGCGAATCTCGTGAATGTTGCCGCCAGTGGAAAGATCCATGACTGTATCAGCGCCGTAATGAACAGACGTATGCAGTTTCTTGAGTTCCTCATCGATGTTCGAAGTAACGGCTGAATTCCCGATGTTCGCGTTGATCTTGCACAACGAAGCCACTCCGATGCACATCGGCTCCAGTTCAGCATGGTTAATGTTGGCGGGTATGATCATTCGCCCACATCCCACTTCATCGCGTACAAGTTCTGGAGAAAGCTTCTCGCGTCGCGCTACATATTCCATCTCTTCCGTAATTTTTCCCTTGCGCGCGTAGTGCATCTGCGAGAAATTTCCGTCGCTGTTTTGTGCTTTGCGCTGCGCAATCCACTCTGCCCGCGGCCGTGGGACATCGTGGCCATTACTACTTATGCCGTGAGAATCATTCGCCGGATTCATACGTTGCACCGCCCTGGGATCTTTTCAGACGTTAATTATACGCTGCACCCTCGGCTCGAGGCGGTAATCAGCATGCGCTTGTCTGGATACGAACGTTTACATTTCCACCGCTTGTACGTCTAAGCTTCTCAGGCTTAGAATCTGCCGTTCAATGAGAATCGAGGTCTTCATGCGCACCTGCCATCTCCTGACGATTTTGTTGTTTGCCACCAGTTTGATTGCACAGACCGCTCCCGCTGTCCAGTCGAGCGCTGAATTCAACATCGATGTCATCGATAAAACCCTGGATCCCTGCACCGACTTTTATCAATATGCTTGCGGGAACTGGTTAAAAACCGCCGAGATCCCTGCTGATCAGCCGCGATGGGGCAGTTTCACTGAGCTATTCGAAAGCAACCTTGCGATCGAACGCAGCATTCTGGAAAAAGCCGCAGTCGATAGTCCAACACGCGATGCCATTGACCAGAAGATTGGCGATTACTATGGCTCCTGCATGGATGAGTCCGCCGTGAACGCAAAAGGCCTCGATCCGCTCAAACCGGAACTCGACCGAATCGCAGCGGCCAGCGATAAACAGACACTGATTGATGCCGTTGCGCGAGTCCACTTGATCGGCCCGAACCCGTTGTTTAATTTCTACTCTTCACCCGACCTGCACAATGCCAATCAGGTCATTGCATTCATCGACCAGGGCGGCCTCACACTGCCCGATCGCGACTTCTACCTCAAAGAGGATGCTAAAAACCAAGAACTGCGCAAGGCTCTGGTGGAATATGCGACCCAGGTGTTCACCCTGACCGGGCAATCCGCGCAACAGGCTGGCGAGTCGGCCCAGACAGTACTACGTATCGAGACTGGCTTGGCGAAGGCCTCTATGGACCGCACCGCGCGCCGTGATCCCAAGAACCGCGATCACAAGATGTCCCGTGATGCCGCCGAGCAACTGGCTCCGAACTTTTATTTGCAGCGCTACTTCTCTGACGTCGGCGCGCCGAGTTTCTCTGAGCTCAATGTTGCGAATCCAGATTTCTTCAAGCAAGTGAATTCCGTGATCGAATCTGAGTCGCTGGATTCGCTCAAGACCTACGTAAGCTGGCAGATGCTGGACGCGTCCGCGCCTTGGCTATCTCAGCCGTTTGTCGACGCCAACTTTAAGCTCCGTCAAGCATTGACCGGCCAGAAGGAAATTCAGGCACGTTGGAAGCGCTGTGCTAACGCAACCGATCGCGCACTCGGCGAAGCCCTTGGCCAGCGCTACGTCGAGCTCACGTTCGGCGCCGATGGTAAACAGCGAAT
>Ga0187766_10001661_pt1 | contig 13088 bp, 13 predicted proteins | sample 0216_QUI02_MP05__4_FD_132971 | JGI IMG/M metagenome (GOLD analysis project Ga0187766, IMG submission 132971) | Tropical peat soil microbial communities from peatlands in Department of Meta, Colombia - 0216_QUI02_MP05_20_MG | ecosystem: Environmental > Terrestrial > Soil > Wetlands > Peat ... | reverse complement strand
CGCGATACTGGAGGTACTGCTCATGCGTGTAGTAGCGGCGATTCGTCGGGCTACGATACGCGGGGAGGGTCCCTTTGCGGTCCCATTTTTGCAGAGTATTGACGGATTTTCCAATCAGTTTCCCAAATTGTTTCGGTGAATATGTATGCTCCATGCATACATTCTAACCTATCATTATAGTTTTTTCAATACTGTTGAAGACTCTTTGTGGTCAATAGTCTATGGCTATAGGAAGGTTTCTCCCTCTTTTCAGGCATGATACAATATTCTCAATAATAAACAGTTCGATTCATCTCAATAAATTGTATTCTCAGGCACGTGTAGAGGAGATACGATGGCTTTCGTACATTATCTAAAAAAACCAGAACTGCGCAATCCTGTGGTTGTTGCTGCTTTTGCAGGCTGGAATGATGCTGCGGATGCCGCTACCACAGCCGTAAAATTTTTAATCGACCGCTGGAAACCCTCAAAATTCGCAGAAATTGAAGCTGAGGAATTTTATGTCTTTACCGAAACCAGACCCACCATATCCGCCAAAAAGGGTATCTTACGTGCGATTTCGTGGCCTTCGAACCATTTTTTATCACTCGCTACCCCACAATTTGAACGTGACGTCATTCTGTATCTTGGTGTTGAACCACAACTCAAGTGGAAGACTTTCACTGCCAGCTATCTAGATGTCTGCAAACGTTTCAACGTATCCGAGGTTCTCTTACTTGGTGCGTTCCTCGCCAATATCCCGCACTCTATGGATGTACCCGTCTCTGGATTTTCTTCTAATTCAGACACGCAAGGTCGCCTCCTCGCAATTGACGTGCAGACTACACGCTACGAAGGTCCGACTGGCATGGTAGGTGTTTTGCAAGATACGCTACGACGAGCAAATATTCCCGTTTCGAGTTTATGGGCTGCTGCGCCTCATTATCTCGCCGCTACCCCAAATATCAAGGTCACAGCCGCTCTCCTTTCATATCTGAATACATTCCTTTCCTTCAACCTTGATCTGAGTGATATTCAAGCAGATGCTCAACGCTTCGAAGAGCAAATCACTTTGCTAGTTGAACGAGATCCAGAGGCAAGCGCATACGTCCGTAAACTCGAGGAGCAAGCGGGTGCCCTCATGGATGATGACAGTGAAAACGAAGAAGAAGAAGATGACGTACTCTTTAATCCCGATCGACCAATCGGCACTGGCCCTTTACCTAGTGCGGACTCCTTAATTCGCAGTGTTGAAGAATTGCTTCGCAAAGAACGTGAAAACAACCAGCAAAAATCTGATTTAGACGAGGAAGAAGAATGAGCCATGAACCCTATCCCCTTGAAGACATTCTCTCTCCTCGTTCCGTAGCAATTCTTGGTGTCTCTCGCTCTTCTTTTAAATGGGGACACGTTGCTGCCAAACAGCTTATTGAGGGAGGGTTCCCCGGCGATATTTATCTCATAAATCCTACTATACCCGAAGTTCTTGGCAGAACTACATACGCCAGTTTATTGGATGTCCCTACAAGGGTTGATCTCGCAATCGTTGCTACCTCCTACAGCCAGGTGCATCAATCAATTGAAGATTGTATTGCTCATGGGGTCAAAGGCATCGTAATTATCACTGCTGGATTCAGTGAAACAGGCCAGGAAGGTTGCATGCTTGAGCAAAAGTTGAAAGCACGCTGTCTTGAGCATGGCATTCGCATTATTGGCAGTAACTGTATGGGTATTTTTATCCGCCGTTCAAAGCTTAACGCTCTTGGCATGGTTTTTCCCCTCCCCGCTGGACCCATAGGACTTGTTTCTCAAAGCGGCAATCTTGGTATGTACTTTTACTCACAGGCTAATCTTGATAGCCTTGGCTTCACCACGTTTATCAGCATCGGTAATGCTGTCGATGTCTCTTTTCCAGAATGTATGCAATATCTCGCGGACGACCCGCATACAAGGGTTATTACAGGCTACGTAGAAGCTATCCAGGAAGAAACTCTGCGCCAGGTTACACATAGTATGCACCTCAGAGGAAAGTATAAGCCAGTTGTTATCCTACTGAGTGGAGCTACTGAAGTTGGCGTACGTGCATCATTAGCTCATACTGGTACAATCTCAGCTATACGGCCCGATCACGATACTAGCCTTATTGGTAGCGGTGTAGTTCGAGTTGTACGCTCTGATGAACTCTTCCCTGTCGTACAGGCATTAGTTACGCAGCCTCCTACTCCAGGAGGCGGTCGTCGTATCGCTATTATTGGGGATGGAGGCGGAAGTGTAGTAGCCACTGGCGATGCTGCGATTCGTGCGGGATTAGAAGTACCTATTCTTAAAATCGAAACGCAGGATAATCTTCGTAGCCTGATGCCAGATCGCGCAACTGCTACAAACCCAATCGATGTTGCCGGTGCAGCAGACGAAGATCCGCATTCGTTCGCATGGCTTACAGAAGTGTGCCTGAAAGATCCTGAGGTCGACGGCGTTATTATTACTGGACTGTTCGGAGGATATCGCTGGTTGCTTTCCGAAGACTTTGGCCCTCGAGAAGAGGCAGCGGCGCGCGAGCTTGGTAAACTTGTAAGACAGTATAAAAAGCCCGTACTTGTACAGACCGTTTATGCCAGATACGATATCCCTGCGTTATGTATACTGCGCGAAGAAGGCATTCCATTTTATGAGTCTATCGAAATTACATGCCGGGCAATGGCAGCTTTAAGTGAAATCGGTATGTTTTTAGCTCAGGATGCAACAAATTAGCTTCGCAGCTCTCAAAGTATGGCATCCGACTACCAGTATGCTCTGTCCTTGTGCAGTTTGGTACGCGACCGCTATTTTATGTACTACTTCTAAATAGCCGCTGCATATTCTGCGTAATCTCCCAGCTCTCTCGAACTATTCTTTCGATGAGCTCCTGTGCAGATGGAATATCATGAATCAGGCCAACGACCTGCCCTGCCCAGACAAAACCCTCTTCTAACACACCCTCGAGTGCAGCCCTTGTATTTACTTTACCCAAAATATGTGGCAACAACCTCCGCAACCTCTCATCAGCGCTTGCATGCTCGCTTTCAAGTGCTTTCTCTAACTCCAGAATCTGTTCAGCTACTCGACCCTTCAGCACGCGAGCTGGACGCCCAATGCTTCGCTCAACTACTACTGTATCTGTTTCCTGTGCTCCAACCAGAGCCTGCTGATAATTGTAATGTGCATTGCTCTCTTTTACAGCAACGAATCGTGTTCCTAACTCAATGCCCTCTGCACCTAACGCCAAAGCAGCCGCCAAGCCGCGTCCATCGGCGATACCTCCGCTTGCCAACACTGGAATGCTGACCGATTCAACGATACGTGGTGTCAGAACCATAGACCCGATATCATCCCGCCCAAGATGTCCTCCTCCTTCATATCCTACTGCAATCACTGCATCAGCGCCCAATGCTTCAGCTTTACGTGCAGCTCGCACACCTGCAACGAGTACCAGAATGCGCACTGCAACGCCACTCTGCCGGATATACCGTATCAGTGGCTCAGGATTTCCCCCCGTAATGGTAATTACAGCTGGTTCTTCTGCCAAGGCTGCATCTACAAAAGCTTCCAGAGGGATATGCCCGATAGGAAAATTTACCCCGATCGGCAACTTCGTGAGATGTTTCGCTTTCTGAATATCTGCTTGAAGCTCCTCAGGTGTAGAAAAGCAAGCGCAGCCTATTTGGCCCAATCCCCCGGCATTTGAAACAGCAGCCGCAAGCTCAGCATAAGAAAGATGCGATAAACCTCCCTGTACTATAGGAAATCTTATATCTACAAGTTCAGTAAATCGCGTATGCATTCGTTCTGGTGGTGGTAAATTCAAAATACAACTCCCTCATCTTCTACAAAAAGTGATCGATCTGACTGGAAACCACTTTAGTCCAGGCCAGATCGATCAGTCAGCGTTTTCTGTATCAGGATTTCATACCTTTACCGCTTTTTAGTGGAGCGAGGCACTCAAAACTGTGACTACAACTACGATAAACAGCAGCAGTACTATTGCTGTAATCAGCATACATACACGAGCATATCGAGCGCCTGTTTCGTTCGACAACTCCAGATTTATTTCAGATTGTCCGGCTCCCGCAGTGACTTGATAAGGCACAGATCTCGCAGTTAAAGCTCGTAATCCATTTACTCCTCCGAAACGAGTACGCCCAAGAGCTCCATGTGTGTAAAAGTACATTGTAACCTTCATACCAATAAGCAACAATGTAACAAGCCCACCTGCAAAAGCGAGAGCGATGAGAAGTAAAAGTGTGTTCATAGCTTTTTCCCTGTTGAGCTTTGTAGCTCATGTGTGTGTTACGTCACTCTACAATACTATGACGCGTCACATTCAGGAAATTAAAATTCTCAGTCTCTCGCTGTTTTAATCCACAAGCGACCCGGTTTTCTTCAAAAGGGCCATATTAAAGAATCAAAGTAACTTTGCGTTGTTTACCCTCTCTCAAGAAACTAACTGACACCTTCTCACCTGCTTTATGCCTTCGCACAATGCGTTGCAGATCCCTTGGCTCCGTTATAGCTTCATTCGCAGCGGAGATAATCACGTCTAACCGTTTGAGTTCAGCTCTATCTGCTGGCCCACCTCGACGGATCTCCAATAGCTCCATGCCATACTGTTGTGAAAGTTTGAGTGCTTGACGTAACTTGGCATCAATAAGTACTCGCATTCCTCCAACACCTATCGAAATCCCTGCTGAGAGCGCTTCATGCTTCTTATTTATACGCGCGATTGCCGATTTTACAGCATCCAGAGGGATTGAAAAACCAAGTCCTTGAGCTAGTGGCATCATTGCAGTTGTGATTCCAATTACACGACCCACACTATCAACAAGCGGACCTCCAGAATTCCCTGGATTAATAGGTGTATCGGTCTGGATCAAATTCGTCATCTTGCGAATGCCTGGCGCTTCCAACGTTCGGCCTAATGCGCTAATAACTCCTGCCGTTACCGTCCAGTTCAAACCATAAGGATTCCCCACCGCAATTACCAGCTGCCCCACTCTTAGTGGAACACGTCCTAGCTCAGCTACTGGCAGTTTATCTGCTCCTATACGCAAAAGAGCAACATCAACCTCTGTATCCTTACCTACAAGACCTGCATCGAATGTGCGACCATCCGCAAGGGTCACATGTATTCGACGCGCATTGGATACGACATGAGCATTTGTGAGAATTTGTCCATCCGAAGCAAAAATGAAACCTGACCCCAAACCACCACCAAAAATCGTTCTGGCAAGGCGTCCGCCTTCACGTTCAATATCGATACGAACTACTGTGGGACCAACACGTTCTGCTGCGCTAGTTACAGCATTCGAATAAGCATCTAGAGCTTGCGCATCTCTTTCATTCGTACTCATTTATGGGATAATGCTTTCTTATGGAACACACCCGATTACATATGCGTGCAAGGCATTGCAACATGAGCTTAATCTGTATTCTATCACATGCAGTAACAGAGCTAATGGATAACCATCCCTCTGATAAGAGGTTTTAGAGAATTAGCTACTCCAATTTCCTCCCGGGGTCACTTGCCAGGCATGCCAGAGAGCATTATCTGAGGCGCCAGCAAAAGCCTCCAATCGTCCATCATCGTTTTCTACTACAATAGGACCTGAAGACAAAATTACAGAATCGGATGGCGTTCCAAGCGATTCCCAACTTCCCCAAACCCCTCCAGGTATTACCTGCCATAAGTGCCAGAGCGCTCCATCAGAACAGATATTGAATGCTTCCAACCTCCCATCTTTGTTCTTTCTCACTGACGGAGCAGATTGTACGTTCGCCGTTGAAGGGTTACCTAGTGATGCCCAGGTACTCCAGCCTCCATTCGGAGTTGCTTGCCACAAGTGCCACAGAGACCCATCCGTACCAACTGTGAAAACTTCTAGCCGTCCATCAACGTTTTCCCTGACGAATGGCACAAAAAACGCGTTGGCTACCGAAGGTTTACCTAACGAAAACCACGTCCCCCAGGTTCCACCAGGCGCCGATTGCCATTTGTGCCAAAGTGCGTTGTCCGATCCAATCACGAAAACTTCTAGCCGTCCATCTGCATTTTCACCCGCTACCGGATAACTAATTGACGTCTGACCTGGGGGTGTTCCTAGTAACTCCCATCCACTCCAGGTCCCATTTGGCTTGATTTGCTTTATATGCCATACCGCATTGTTTGAACCGGCTATAAAGACTTCTAACCGTCCATCCGAGCTTTGATGCACATTGATATTTAGCACTAAATCCACTCCTGTTGGTTTCCCTAAAGAGGACCACCCTCCCCACACTCCATTCGGAGCATTCTGCCACGTGTGCCAGAGCGCGCTATCAATACCCGTATTGAATACCTCTAAACGACCATCTTTATTCGCTGCAACAGCAGTATAACCACCTAACCCTATCGAAGGCTGTCCGAGTGAAGCCCAGTTATCCCAATTGCCGCCAGGAGTCGCTTGTTTGCTATGCCACAATGATTTGTCAGTTGCAACAGTGAAAATCTCCAGAAGTCCATTGGCGTTCTTTCCTACTTCAGGATTTGCTTGTGCTACCCAACCTGTCGGTGAATCCAAAGAAGTCCAGTTGGCCGTTACCATAACTATTTCCTTTCTTAACATAGGTACGACCGTCAACTTATGAAGTTCCTAATGCCTCGTTTATTGCTGTGAGAAGAGATTGAAGCTTAAATGGTTTCCACACTACCCCCGAGCCAGGAGCTATACTAAGCGCTTGACTCACTTCACTTTCTGTAGCCGCCGTACAAAAAATTAATGGTAATCTTCGTGTATTCGGGTGCGTATGCAAGAGATGCAGTAACTCAAAACCATTCATATCTGGCAAGTGTAAATCAAGTATGAGTGCTTCAATTGGCAAATTCGGATGGGAAGTTCTCTTAGGTTCGTTGAAAAATACAGCGCCCTTGCCTTTAAATCCGGTTGGTACGGCAAAAAGAGCATGAAGACACTCTTTGGCACTTTCATAAAGAATGACTTCATGGCCAGCAAGATTCAACATAGTAATACAGAGTTTTGCTATGCGCGAGTTATCTTCAAGCAAGCCTATGCAAGCCATAAACATATGCGGCGTGGTATCCACAAGCTGATCACTTGGAGGGAGGAAACGCCGCCTCCTTTCTTTGCTGATAGGTATAGCCATCGGCACGAGCTTCGAGCCGGCACCAGCGATGGTGAATGTCGGTTACAACGCCGTGCGCTGTGGCGATGTTGAAGGCGCCACGGCTGCGCACAGCCACTTTACCGACATAGGTTCCTTGCCTGGAGCCACTCCTTACCACTGCCCGCACCAGATCACCCGTCTGAAAGCCTTGCACCCGCTTGTGCTGCTTGGGGCCGGTCCGGGGAAAGCCGTACTTGTCCATGCGGCACATCTGCCGTGAGCCGTGTCCAGTTGCAGCAATCTTGAGTGGCACGATGGCATGCACGTCAAGCGCCGGTGGAGTGCTGTGTCCCACGCAGGCCGCATCCAGCCAATGCGTCTTGGCCAGGTCGCGCATCACCCGGTTATATTTGGTCAGTCCTCCACTTCCATACTCCACCGGTAGGCCCAGGACAGCGAGTCGCTCATACAAGGCCCGGCGGGTCGCGTTGACGGCTGCTGCATCCCTGAGTGGCGCTTTGAGTTGCGCCAGAAGGCGCGCCAATCGTTCCGGCTGCGCCTTGAGGAAGTCGCGGACGTCTTGATTGCTCTTGTGTTGGTTACAGGAGGTACATGCCAGCGTCAAGTTGCTCACACGGTTAGAGCCGCCTTTGGCTCTCGACTGCACGTGGTCGAGTTCCAGCGGGACGTCGCGTATGTCACAGTAGGCGCACTGGTAATTCCACTTGAGCAGGACATACTCCCGCACCTCGTAGCCCGAGAGCGTGCCGTGTTGATACCCGAGGCCCTCGATCTCAGGGTTCTGGAGGGCTTGCGTGTCGAACCGCACGCGTTCCTGGCTGATGGCGCTGACAGAGCAGAGCTGCATCAGGCGGCGTACCCATGTGAGGACGTTGCACACCCGGCTCTCCAGAGAGGGCGACAGTTTCCCCGTGCGTGGCCTCCGGTTGGCAAAGCGTGGCGCGCGGTAACGGGTATGCCGCTGCCTCCTGCTGCGCCGAGCCGCACGCCGCTTGTCCAGTGCTCGCTTGATCTGCTCCCCCCGATGGCTCATTTCCGCCGCCCATACGACCTGCCCGCTCGCATCGTTGACCAGGGTTAGGCCGGTGGTCTTGCTGCCCGGATCGATCTTGAGGCGCAGCGGATGTGGCTCCGGCCGCTCAACTGTACGCTTGAGGATTAGCGTGAACGGGTAGCGCCGGTAAACAGCCGCCTTGCCCTGCTTCAAGAGCAGGCGTGCCCGGCCGGGATACACCGGATCTAGGGGTTGTTTATTCGTATCTAGGACAAAAACCTGTGACATCCAACCATTCCTTGCGTTTCTTTGCTCTTGCGAGCCTCCGCTTGCGCGGGTGATGCTCACCTCGTCAATGTTCCTGAGCGGTTTCAGCTGAGCAGCACACTGGCTTTACCCCGTCAGCCTGTTTAATGCCCCTCCGCAGCGGTCCGGGCTGGTGAAGCACCCGGACGTGCCTATGCATTCGCTCTGAACGGAACCCCGTCAGCCCTCTTCCGAAGGAGAAGGCCGGTGGCTGAGACTGGTCAAGAGTGAGGCTTCCTCTTCACGAGAGCAAGCCTGCCCCCTTGTAGGGGGAGGGTTCCTGACAAACGTAAACTACTCTTTCCCAATGCAATGTTCAAACTCATTTTCTGAATTGTAAAGGTTAGTTCAATATCCTGTCAAGGTCGCAACACATCGTACCAATCTCTCTCGACGCAATGGCTCAAATGCTGTACAATCAGATACATGTTAAATTCAGTGAACATTACCTGAATGTTGAGAAGGTGCATGAGCGAAAATCAGAATTCTCTCCACGAACCTATAAGCGTAGTGCGCTTCGGAATAGGTAAAGAACTACGATTATATCATAACGAGATCGTCTCAACAGGATCCGAAGAAGACAAAGAATTACATTTAGACATCCTGGCCATCAAGCGCTTAACATTGATGCCAGGCGATCCTAATCCGTCCAAATTGATTTTAATGGTAGATTTGGACGATAACACAACTCTTATTCTTGCTGAAGGCATGTCCAACGCGCGCGATTTCAGAAAGATGCTGCCTCACATCCTTGAACTGAACCCTGATCTTCAACTCGACCCTCCCGATATGTCCGAGCAATTGCGTCAGGCATTGAATACACGACGCGCATGGACCCTCACCTGCTACGGATCGTTTATTTTAATCTGTGTCATGCTGTATGTGCTGTACCTTATCGTGGCTTTTATCGGAGCACATCATTAATTGTCAATCTTGAAAGGTTCTCCATGACTCCACTAAATGAGGTTCTTTCTGATCCTGAGATGAGCAGGGATGACCGTGTATGTGTTTTTCGGCGAACGATCCATGGCATACAAGCATTCGAGGGGATGGAAGTTGATGCATATAGTGTGATTACAGATCGTCACCTCATCATCCTTGATACTATGCTATGCCCTGAAGATGTCGCCGCCATGATTCAATCGGTCAGCACCGAACTATCCGGGCGTTCATTGCTCTGCATCGATAGTCATGCTGACTGGGACCATTCCTGGGGTAATTGTTACTTCTCTGGAGAACATTCCGCACCTATTATTGCGCACGACCATTGTTTTACACGTATACAGTCAAGAGAGGCTCATCAAGAATTGCGCGACTTTCAACAACTGAGTTCAACTTTCAAAAACGTCTTCCTGACCACCCCTACGATTACCTTCAATCAAAGTCTAACCATTCACGATAGTCAAATAACTATTGAATTATTACACGCTCCTGGTCACCACCTCGATCAGATTGTGGCTTGGATACCTGGCATTCGTCTACTTTTAGCTTTTGACGCAGCTGAATATCCATTACCTCTTATTGAAAACGCTGATTGTGTTCCATTTATGTTTTCCACCCTTGAACGTCTCATTGCGTTACAGCCCCAACGTGTTCTCTGTTCGCATGGAAAAACCACCAGCCCAGACGTACTAAAACAAAATCTCGCATATATGCGCGAGATTGAAAGACGTTGCAAAATCCTGCTACAAAAACGATTGCCAGCAGCAAAAGACCTCGACAATATCCCAGAACTCATTAACTATTCAATTAATGAAGTTGTTGGCGAGACAAAGCAAACAATTGACCACACATTCTATTCTTGGGCGCACAAAAACAACTGTCAAGCTATTTTTAAATGGCTCATAAATACTCTTTAAGACTGTTTCTCGTTGCCTTCTCTATGGTCGCCCTCAGTTGCTCTTTCATCCTCCTTAACTTCCGATTTGTTGCTGTCTGAACGTACCTGTTCCGCCACTTGTGATTGAGAAATATCGTGATGTACAACATGGTCTGCCTGGCCGGTGCTCTCAGGAGTAGGAAGCATCGTTCGGGAACTCCTACGTCCTCTTGTAGAAAATCGATAGAGGGCAAAAAAGAAAGCTAAAATCAACAACACCGGGAAAATCTGAGAAGGATCAAATGCGCTGCTATTCCCTGGAAACAAATAGATTCCTTGAGTAGCCGCATAAAGTTGGTTATAACCATTTGCGCCAATTGCTAGTGCTTGAACTGTCGGGCTGTTTGGTAAACCACCAGCTATACCACCCCAATTCTGTCCATTATCATCGCTTCTCAACACGCCTATCCCTGTACCCACGTATACAGTAGTAACCGTATGGTAGTCAATGATTATTGCATTGACGCTCGTACCGGCTAGAGAAACCTGACTTTGCGACCAGTGCGCTCCATTATCATCTGTAAGAAAAAAACCATGCTTTGTACCGGCAAATACCAGCCCCTGCTGACCTCCACTGCTAGCTGCCGGAAGAACGGTATTCACTTCGATACCCGGCGGCAAACCAGTATTCAGATCCTGCCAGATCTGTCTTCCTTGTTCGAAGCGATAAATGCCTTGACTCGTTGCTGCCCATAATTGATGTTCGACTGAATCAAACGTTATAGCATGAATAACAATCCCTTGGGGTAGACCATTGTTCGTAGCCGTCCACGTAGTGCCATCGTTCGCACTCACATAAATTCCATGATGTTCAGATGCTACATAGATCATATGGGGCGCATTCAAATCGAACGCTAGCGAAGAATAGCTATCTTGAGGTAAGCCGCGTATCCCCATCCACTTCTTTACTTCCGTATTAACGCTTACAAATACCCCTGCATCCGTTGCTGCATAAAGCTTCTTACCAGAATCATCGAATACGATCGCAAAGATAGATATCGGTAAGGATAATCCTGCGTTTTGCTGGCTCCAATTCATCCCAGCATTTGTACTCGCAAAAATTCCATCTTGAGCGTCACCCGCATAAATGAGCTGTGGAGTATTAGGATCAACCGCGAGAGAAAGAAGATGCTGATGTTGTAATCCACCTGATTGCCATTTACCTCCGGCAAAAATGCCGGTGGTAGTTGAGCATGAAGTGAGAAATATTAGGAGCAAAAGGGATATCGAAGCAATGTGCCAATAGCCGCCTATACTCCGCCTATACATAAAATAACCTTCTTAATTGAGTATGTTCTATTGCAATAAATCGATCTCTTCCCCAACGCCTCTTTCACGTGCTAGAATATAAATGTGAGCAGCTGTAGCAACATCTTCCAGCGCGATCCCTACTCCCTTGTACAATGTAATTTCATCCTCAAATTCACGTTTCGGCCCATGCCCTCCAACCACATCTGCCAGATCAGCTACTTTATCCCAGTTAAATAATCCTTCATTAGCCGGAATGACAAAATCACCTGCCTCTAAGCGCGCTTGTTCTTTCGAATCCGAGATTATTACCCGGCTCCGCTGTAGCGTAGCAAGATCGAGTTCTCGCCTGTTAGCCCAATTTGAACCAATTGCATTGATATGACTGCCACTTTTCAACCAGTCACCTGGTAACACTGGTTCAGGCGATGTGGTAGCTGTGATCACAATATCTGCCTCCTCAATTGCCTGCCTTGGACTTGGTGCTGGTCTCACTTCAATAGAGAGTCTATGCATTAATTCCTCACAGAATTTCTCGCACTCTGGCAGACGGCGGCTATAAACATAAATCATTCTTACCTGCCGTACTGCGCATACTCCTAATACCTGTGTGTACGCCTGCCTACCTGCTCCTATAAGGCCCACTACCGAAGCTTCCTGCCGGGCTAGATATTTAGTCGCTAGTCCGCTTGTCGCGCCTGTTCTCATCCTACCAAGTAAATCAGCCTCAATTATAGAAAGCAAACGCCCATCTATCGTGCTAAACAATACTACGATAGAGCGCATCCCCGGCCGGAATACCGTATACGTTTTGAAACCAACTACACCCAACGAAGGCACCCCAGCTGCCAGTAAATGCATCACTCCATTATCCTGCACAATACGAGACCTGGTGAGATTTTTGGCGTTCTCCTGGGCCAAAGCACCAAATGCCTGTTCAAGCACCATAATATTGCCATGCATATCAAGCAGCGAAAGCACATCACTTTCACGCAGTAATAGAGTCATCTTTCTACTTCTCCGCTTTAAACTTCCTTGCGTATTACTCTCTTGAAATACACTGCCGTTTCGTGTATTTCATAACCCTTTGGCAGTTTCAATTGCTGGTTTTCCTGTTTTGAGAATAATTCTCGTATTGTATCAACCGGCGGCGCGGAAATGTATTTAGACGCGGTTTGGGGTAAAGGTGTTATTCTGCCAATCAAGCGTCGTCGCAGCAGCTCTAATCCTACCCCAAGCGCTATTGCACCGACACTAACCGCCAATCGCGGTAATTGTGAGCTTTGTATCAGTGTTGGAAGATGATTTTGTGTCGGTACAAGGCTTTTTGAAGACAACGTCAAATCTGTTCCGCAGCGATGACAATACATATCACCTGCCATACATCCTGCACTGCAATTTGGGCATAACATGGATTATATCCTCCAAACATTCTTACCAATTTTTCTTCACTATTTTACCGTTTTCTCAGCAAAGAATCTATACTTTTTACGAGGTACCCCGCCGCTCTCTCTATTTCATCTT
>Ga0187766_10001659_pt1 | contig 13099 bp, 13 predicted proteins | sample 0216_QUI02_MP05__4_FD_132971 | JGI IMG/M metagenome (GOLD analysis project Ga0187766, IMG submission 132971) | Tropical peat soil microbial communities from peatlands in Department of Meta, Colombia - 0216_QUI02_MP05_20_MG | ecosystem: Environmental > Terrestrial > Soil > Wetlands > Peat ... | reverse complement strand
ATTTATCGCACTCCCGTTCTGCCCGATTCCGAACAAGAACTTTTAGCAGCGCTCCTGCAACGTTTGGTGGTTCAAAGGCCCGTCCCTTCGGCTACGCGCTTGCCCAGTTCCGAATCTGCTTTGGTGAAATGACCCACCATTCGCTCCTGTATCGGTTTGTCTGCTTTTCCCAAAAAAATCTGTGATGCTGCCAATCAGGCGATCCTGCTCTGCCGTGCTCATTGACCGATATCTCTCCCCTGCTTGTATTCTTGTTGTTAGCCTGCTTTGCTTTCTCTCAAAGTCCATCGTTTGAGATGATACTCAAATACAAAGCGCTGAATTTTCACCTTTCTTCATCATTTTAGGAACACACATGCGCGACGCTATCGAGTGTTGTGCGGTGCACCCAGGTAGGGGAATTCATGCAGCAGGTCAGTGTGCGGTCCACACTTGTCCGATGTCAACTTGCCATTGTACACGGTCAGAAAGAGGTCTTTCGAATCATCCGTGGGCACGCGCCCGTTTCCGGGATAAGCCGCGCCCTTCTTGGGGTCGTACGGCAAGACGTCAGGCAACAGGCTTCTGGCCGCTGCCTGCGCCCCTTCCGGGGTGTACCCGCCAGTATGCTCCAAGACATGCGCGAACATCTCCACGAATCTCTCATCCTGCGCCGGCTCGCCTTGGAGGTACGCCTCTTTTTCGGCGTCAGTCATGAAGGGAGTCTGTGTGGGCCGCGCCCCGCGATCAGCTTGCACCCAGCTACCGTTAACTTGCAAGAGGGACCGACCCCACAGGTTCACCTTCACTCCGCCGCCAAGGGCGCTGAGGGGCAGCTCTAAGGCTATGCTGCACACATCCTTGTCGGCGAACCAGTCCGTCCCTGTGAATTGCATGTTGTTCTGAGCACCAGCCAAGTCGAAGAAGAACGGGTCGCTTCGCCAGCCGACAAACAGGCGATACGCTCCAGACTCCGTTATCTGCGCCTCGCGACCCATCGAGACGGGCGCTCCCTGAAAGATGACTTTTCCTTCCTCGCCTCTGCCGGCGACCTCGGTCCCCTCCGCACGACGCACGGTCGCGGTCATTGCATTATTGCCACTGCGGAAGAAGCGCACTCGATAAGCGATGTCCGCGACTAAGTCCCCGTTCGTATCGACTCTTAGCTCATAGAGACCCTCCGGCGCGAAAGGTTCAGCGGTTGTTGGTCCAGGTGGATTTAACCCAAATGAAGGATGCATGTCCATAATGACAATCGACTTGCTGGCATCACCGGTTTTGGGGAACGCGAAAAGATCAGTGAGGTCCAAGCGGGCGTCTCCCCTCGGAAAGCCGAAATTCGGTCCAGAAAAATGGTGTGTCATCTTCTTAACTCCTTAAGATACCATTTGATGTCGAGTCGTCTTCTTAACTCCTTAAAATACTATTCGATGTCGGATGCAAGGGCGCATAAAAACATTTGTTATTTCACTCTGGAGCCACAAATTCTTAAGTAACTATTCACGTGCTCTTAGTTGGAGGATTTTTGAATTGACCATTTTTAAGACGAAAGATGGAACCCAGATCTACTACAAAGACTGGGGAAGCGAACAGCCTGTTGTTTTCAGCCACGGTTGGCCACTCAGCGCAGACGCATTTGAAGATCAAATGTTCTATCCTGCTTCACGCGGCTCGTACATCAGTGGATCAAATAGCCATAACGCTGTGTTGTTACTAAGCGGCAGAAGAACCATTAGGCCGGGGCTTGCCAGCCAGTCATGATCATATCCCCTAACTTTAAGCAGTTGTAGAAGACGGGGAGCAAGACGTGATGAAAGATCTCTTGGTCTCGTTGATCAACAGTCTAATCGCCAAATCGGGGAATACTGAAGGCGGCCCGATCATGGCGTGCCCCTTCATCGCATTAATCGCAGCTTCAAAATCAACCGAGGTGCTCGAGCGCAGCCGCTGCCGTCCCTGCGTGTTCGCGCTCCCGCGCATAAGGCGATCCGCGTCCTCGTGCTTCCGGAGTTTCTGCAGCGACGTGCCCCGCGGCACAAATTCGTCAACGGTGAACACGGCGTCCTTCACAAGCCACGCCAGCCGTTCAAGCCCGTTTGGTGTCGACAGCCACGTGCCAGGGAGGGTGTCCGCGGTAAACCGCGGGCCATAGAACGACTGAAACAGCGCCGCCATGGCGGTCTTGAGCACGCCCGTCTCGCCTGCGAGAAAATCGTTCGATTCGACCGGCACGAGTTCACAGAGCGGAGCCCTCACCGTCTTCGCCAGTTCGGTATACAGCAGATTGTCGGGCGCATCAGCGCCCGCCTCGAGGAATCCTCCACAACCGTGCGCACGTCCGCCGCGGTGTCCACGGGCAGCTCCGGAAAAACGTAGTATTGTAATCGGCTATCGCCGGTCGCGACCTCGATCGAGCGATCTTGTGACCGGGATAACCTCCTTCACCTCACGAGCGGTGTCGATCTCGCTTTCAGGGATATAATATTGATCGCCGTGAGGGCTCTCTCCACTTTTCCGCTTTGCGCTGTCCGCGCGATGCGTGATGACCGCGGTCAGAGATCATGATAAGAGGATACGGACGGATTTTTAAATATAAAAAGAGCGGGCGCAAAAAGAATACGTTTTTTGTGCTGGATTAGGACTTGTTACTGGCTTTTCGGTAAGAGAGACCCGATTTGTTATGAAAGAGATAAATTGTTGAAATATATACAGATTGGTAGCCTCTATAGGATATGCGGGAAAGAGAAAGGCGTCAGCAACGGCTTGGGGCAGACATCATCCATGAGCTCTAATGTTTTCGAGTAAGGTGCCTTGACTCTTAAACACGCCGTTGGCAAGAGCTATCTTCTCATTTCACATATCCTATAGAGCGAAACGTACGTTTTGCTCTCTTGTTTTGATATGCGGCGATTAACTAAATGCATTTACCAGCATTCAGTGTGTCGAGATTTTGCACGCGCGCGTCACGTACAGTTTCTGTGAGTTCGCGTTTTGGGTCGCGTTATTGGCGCCGTATGCGCCGTGTTCCTAGAAGGTATAGCGTAGACACGTGTTTCCTATTGTGGTTACTACACCCTTCATCAAGATGATAGCCGCGAACACTGGTCACGGCCCTTTTCTCTCTTTGACAAGAACAGCAGGCATTGATCAGGATATCAATTATAAAGCCGGCGCCAATCGACGTACTTTTGGGTCCATACGAAATTTAACCCGTCCCGCCATCGAATTCGAGATCCCCAGTTATGCTAAATCTCATTCGCGCGACAAAGAAGATACGACCGGCATCTATCCGGCTGCCCAAGCTCCATAGAGGAGACGGATAAATGAATGGCGCGAAAGGCTTGTGGAGTAAATCTGATTGCAACGGATTGTCCGGGCAGCTTATCGGTTGACAGGGGTCTACGAGCGTGATGGACAAAAGATGGATAAACCGCAGCGCGGATGCCTATTCAAGCTGATGCTTCGGAAATCTATGTTAAGTAGAAAGCGGTCCTAAAGGAGACTGGAACGGCGAGGATTTCGTCTGCATACAGACCTTTGGCATCCGCGCTGCGCATTAATCAACTGGAGTGCACAAGTAGACTTTCAGCGATTGATTCAACAGTAACTATAAGCCGGCTTACGACCTATAATATAATAGTGAAAACAGGTAAAGCGACAAAAATATATTTGGAGAATCTTGTCGGCGAGCCAGGGCTTGCAATGATTGAGCGCCTTTCAACCGACAAACTCACCGATCAAGACATTGCGACACAAACAGGTTCTGATTTGAATACGGTAAGACGAACATTATTCACCTTATACGAACACCGACTGGCTTCTTACGTCGAGGAGCGCGATAAAGGAACAGGGTGGATAGTCTATCGATGGCACGTCGATTTTAGTGATATCCAACGCCACGTCGATGATGATGCACGGAGACTTATCGCTAAACTTCAGAATCGCCTCGAAGACGAATTAAACAACGTCTATTACACTTGTGAAAATAACTGTGGACGTTATGCATTCACAATCGCAAGTGAATACCTATTTGTATGCCCTCTGTGCAATGCGGCTCTTAACTACCAAGATAATGCAGCATTAATTGGGGCTCTGGAGCAAAAGATCGACGAGCTCAAAGCAGATGCGCAAGCAATCTTTAATCCCGAGAATCTTCAAGTTCTGCAGCTAGCGCGAGCCGAGTAAGATAAGGAAAACTGAAGTAGCTTTTTTGAGCGTGTCTCTTGCGGAGATGATCTATTTCCTATTCTCGATGAACTAGCGTCGGTAGTGAGTTCAGCGCGCAGCAGCTCATATTCGCGCCTGTGTCGAGCACGCTCAGTTGTTGAGTGGCCGAAGACGGTGTTTCATTACATCATGCTTCGCCTTTTCAGCTATATTCATAGAGACGTTCGGCGGGCACTTGCATTCGAAGCCTTTCAATGCTTAGGAATGAAAGTCATTTTGCTCTTTACACGTCTTAAAGCTGATTTAAACGCTCTTCACGCTTGTAGCGCTCATTATCCTCTTGGATACAGTATAATGAGCTACACTGACCGACCAGTTCTCGAATCAGCAAGATTAAATGGGGCAGGACCATCTTCGTCCAAACACTGCGAAGCAGCTCTGAACATTATGCGTTTGCCGCATTGATTTTTGCGCTATTTTTATGTTCTTTCAAGGAGATACTTAGACGATCAAGTGTCGTCGTTGAAACGAAACGATAAAAGAGGCAAGGCGAGATCCGCATTGCGAGTGGAGTTGCAGCCTCGTGGTCGCGCCAAGTTGGTGCTGGTCCCGAATGCATTTGTGCCTCCAGAACTTCAGAACGAGACCGAATCTCAAGTCGATGCGATATTGACCCGAATACAAGAGATCAAACGTAAGCAAGCGGAACTCGATGATCAAGCGCAAAAAGAGGCGCATGAAATTTCCGTAAAGTACTCTCAACTATCTCCGCCGCAAACGCCTATATACCCACAAAGGCTACGCAGAAAATGGGCCCGCATGGATGCGATGTCCGTCCAAGCTGGTGCGTTAGAGCGCCTCTACTTCGCGTACAAACTCGCGGCAAATGGCTTGCGGTGGGTATCATCAAATGAACTCGCCGGTGTCCCCGAAGCTTATGTGGAGAGCCTGCTCGAAGTCTTGCACGGAAAAGCGGCCTGCGTTGCAGAATACGAAGAATATTCTACACGGGACGTCCGGGTTATCCTTGAGTGTATAAAATCATCGATTGGCAAAATACGCATTTTGGAGAGTTAGGTTGGATTCAAAAGCGTGCACCGGTAAGTCCGCTGCTTCTTCCCTTCGAAGCTCGCGTCTGTACTATCTACAAGAAGAAGAGGCTTGCAGTTTGACTCTCACAAGATTCACGTGTTGTAATAATCGTTCTGTCAAACAGATGTGCTACGTTTGCTGACTGCCATTCTCTTGTCGTCCGCAATCTGTAGGGATGTTACCATCTCGGCTTCCTGTCATCGTCTTTCTTTGAACAGATAGACTCACCAGGAATGCATGCGTCTTCCTGGCATGGGAAGTAGTATTCACCTCAGCGGTGATCCTCGCAGAAGTCTTACTCAAACAGGTCTCCCCTGCACTTCTTTGCGCCTTGGCGTAGGACTTGTCGACCAATTCGTGGTCTTTCATGAGGAGGATCTTCTCGTCGCCGAGCTCCCCGACGTCGACGCTATTTTTGAGGATTTCCTTGTGTTTTTGAAAGCGGCCGATACTGACGGTGACGTCCTTTGGATTCGATATGACGTTGACGTCGTAGCCCACTGCTTGAAGGAGGTCTTCGACCTTTGGGAGATCGGCGGGGGGATCTTGAAGCGGTAGGAGGCGCCGTTGTAGTAGTCGGCGAGCTGCTTGAAGAGGGCTGGGTCGCCGACGTAGTGCTTGAAGATGTAAGTGTTCTTGAGCTTGAATATGTTGATGGCGGACATTTTCAGGGAAGGAATGAAGGTGTAAGTATTAGGGTGTATTTCTTTGTTGGAGATACGCCGAGAAAGGAGGAGCGATGGTACACGGGCGGCTCCGAGCGATCTCATTATATATTCTCACGAGAAAGCCTAACTTATATCCGCGAAGACACGACGTATATGAAGTAGATACGTAGTTCTTGCATCTGTTCCACCAAAGATGATTTGATGATTAAGGATATTGGTCGCTATTTTGAGGAGCTCGAACGTGAGCTCCAGACATGCTTTGCTATTGCCTCTGAAGCGCGCAAAAATGGCGATGATCCTTCTCGCTCTCCAGAGATCCTTCCGGCTCGTGACCTTGCTGATCGAGTTGAGAACCTTATCGGTATACCGGGGCTTGCTCAGCGTATCAGACGACTTGATGAAACGATGTCTCGCGAAGAGGCAGCCCTTGCGATAGGACTCAGCTTTGCGCATCATGAATTTGGCACTTACGGGAGTAAAGTGCAAGTAGTAGAGAAAGCAGTCAGGACTGCCGTTGCGATGTTAACCGAGGGCGTCGTTGCTGCTCCCATCGAAGGCATTGCGCGAGTCGAACTGGGAAAGAACGATGATCGAACCGATTACCTGCGGATTTTCTATTCGGGCCCTATTAGGAGCGCCGGAGGGACGGCCCAAGCACTCTCCGTATTGGTTGCGGATTACGTACGGCGAGCAGTTGGTATCGGTCGCTATATACCGCGCGATGAAGAAATTGAGCGATATGTTGAAGAGATTCCACTATACAAAACGCTTGTAAATTTACAGTACACGCCCTCAGAGAACGAGATTCGGACCATAGTGACGAACTGCCCGATTTGCATCGACGGGGAGGGTACTGAACAGGAAGAGGTCTCTGGCTATAGAAACCTCGAACGAGTAAAGACGAACGCAGTTCGCGGGGGTATGGCGCTTGTTTTAGCAGAAGGACTTGCTCAAAAAGCGCTGAAAGTAAAAAAATACGTATCGCAACTCGGGTTAGACGGGTGGGAATGGCTTGACGAAATAGCTCACGTCAACGTCGCCGCAGGTTCTATTGAAGGGGCGAGAGAAAGAGCGAGAATTGCCTCCAAGGGCACCAGCTCGGAGAGCAAAATCGCCCCAAACTGGAAGTACATGCAGGATATCATCGCCGGTAGGCCCGTATTTTCACATCCCTCACGCAAAGGCGGCTTTCGCCTCCGTTATGGGCGAGCGCGTAATACTGGCTTTGCTTCGGCTGGAATTAATCCGGCCACAATGGTAGTTCTAGGCGAGTTCTTAGCCCCTGGAACGCAGCTGAAGGTGGAGCGCCCTGGCAAGGCTGCTGGAATTTCCCCGGTTGATTCAATTGAAGGGCCAACGGTTCGACTCTATAACGGGAGCGTAATTAGGATTGACGCCTATGAAGAGGCAGAAAAGCGAAAGCAGGAGATCGACGCGATTATCGATCTTGGAGAGATTCTGATAAACTATGGCGATTTCCTTGGCAATAATCATCCGCTAGTCCCATCGCCTTATGTGCACGAATGGTGGATGCAAGATCTCGAAGAAGCAGCAGCGCGGCTAAGTGAGCCTGTTCCACCCGTTGATGAGGCAATGCTCACTGCAAATCAGGCGCTGCATCTGTCGACGCGCTTCAATATCCCTCTTCATCCTAAGTTCACGTACTTATGGCATGATACGACAGTCGGTGAGCTAGAGCAACTGGCAGGGTTCATTAGCGAGAAGGGATTGATCCGAACGCCGGATAACTTTTCGCTACAAGCTGACAAGGAGAATGATGTGCCAGTTGAGCTCCTCATGCCAAACGAACCTCGGGTGAAAGAGATACTAGAGACTTTACTCGTGCCGCACGTGATATCGAGTAATAGCATCGTGATACATGATGCGGCCGGACTGATGGCAAGTCTCGGACTCGATGAGTCGCTCAACAAAGGCTGGTTCTCACTGAAAAGCCCACGGATAAAATCGGCGATGGACGCCGTGACGCTCGTAAGCGGGATTAAGATACGAGAACGAGCTCCTATAAGGATCGGCGGCCGAATGGGACGGCCTGAGAAATCGAACGCCCGACAGATGAAGCCGCCACCACACGTTCTCTTTCCTATTGGAAGTGCTGGAGGTCGAGATCGATCGCTTCGAAGAGCAGTAGGCTCTTCAAAAGCTTCTGCTGAGAGTACCTCGGAAATAGATGCTCAGTACCTTGGCATAATTGATGTAGATTTGGGCGTCCGTCGATGTCAGGCGTGTGCGAGCATCACCTATCAGACGCGCTGTGAATGCGGAGCTTTTACTGAGCCGTTTACCTTTTGTCCGACGTGCAGCCGCCCCGTGCGAGATGGAGCTGCGTGTCCTAAATGCGGAAGGCAGTCGGTGAGTCATCGAATCCAATCCATCGACCTGAGGAAAGTCTATCAACAGGCACTCACACGACTTCATGAGACCGCACGATTCGAAAAATTCAAAGGAGTTTTGGGTCTCATTTCTAAGGATAAGACTCCTGAGCCTATAGAGAAAGGGATATTAAGAGCAAAGCACGGGGTTTATGTCTTCAAGGACGGAACGTGCAGATATGATCTCACAGATCTACCCACTACGCATTTCAAACCGAGGGAGATCTCCGTCCAGGCGAGTAGGCTAAGAGAGTTGGGATATGATATCGAGGAGGAGGATGATACCGTCGAACTTGCGCCGCAAGATATTATTCTTTCTCACGATTGCGGAGAATGGCTTCTAAGGGTTTCAAAGTTCACTGACGATCTGCTCGTTAAATACTACAAACAAACGCCTTATTACGGCGCCGAATCAAAAGAAGACCTTATCGGAGCGTTAGTAATCGGGCTAGCGCCTCACACAAGCGCTGGAGTATTAGGACGCGTCATTGGTTTTACGCCTGCTTCAGCTGGCATTGCCCATCCATTTTTTCACGCATCAAAACGAAGAAATTGCGATGGTGATGAAGATTGCGTAATGCTCCTTCTTGATGGGCTTCTTAATTTCTCCCTATCATACCTTCCGGATCGCCGTGGAGGCAAAATGGATGCGCCACTAGTCCTGACGACGCGAATCGATCCAAAAGAAATTGATGCTGAGGCGCATAACCTTGATATAGAGGAGCGTTATCCGCTTGAGTTCTATCACGCGACGTTACGCTTTGAAGATCCAAAACGCGTGCCCGTCGCGACCGTAGCGACACGGTTGGATACGGACGCTGAGTATGCTGGATTTAGATTCACGCACGCATCATCTTCGATCTCGCTTGGTCCTATCAACAGCACGTACAAGCTGCTTGAGTCAATGATGGATAAAATGGAGACACAACTTGAACTCGCTCATCGGATACGCGCGGTGGATGAGCGCGACGTAGCCGAGCGGGTTATCAAAACACACTTCCTCCCCGATTTGATTGGCAATCTGCGGGCCTTTTCGCGCCAGAAGGTGAGGTGTGTAAAGTGTAATTACAAGGTGCGGCGACCGCCTATCAGCGGCAATTGTCCCAGATGTGGCGGCAAGATCGTGCTCACCGTTCACGAGGGGACGGTGACAAAGTATATGGAGCGCTCAATCCGCATTGCTGAGGAGTACGGCGTCTCTAAATATACACGTCAGCGGCTTATGCTGCTTGAGATGTCAGTTAATTCGCTGTTTGAAAGCGATGCGTCGCAACAGTTGGAGTTGGTTGACTTCATGTAACCTCGATATAATGCCGAAGCTTAAGACGCGTCTCGGTTGCATAGCCGTTGTTGACACGAGACAAAACCTTACCAAGGACGTCTAGAGCGTCCATTGCAAGCAAAAAGCAGTTACCATGGTAGATATTCCCAAGCTGGTTCTGAATGCCGGTCTTCAGTTCTTGCGTTCACCCAAAGGCCCCATTGATTGGAAACAGGTTGCACGAAACGCTGCAAACATCAGCGATGCGCAACGATGGCCTGAAACGGAGAAGCGGCGGATTTTGCCCGCCTATGAAGCCTTTATCGACGAGCCGACGCCAAAAATCATCGAGTTGACGGGACTTAAATCTCTGCAAGCCCGTGAGGTACGGATTTGTGATCGATATGATTGGATTGGTACTAACGTCACCGCTTTCTCGGAGCAGCTTTCACCTTTCGAGAGAGCGTTAGCGACGCAAAAACGGGACTCGCTCCTAAGCAAAGGCGTGTATAAGTCGAATCAAGTTATCTCGACTGTCGGATTCGGACTTCTTCTTGGTTACCTCGCAAAAAGGGTGCTTGGCCAATATGATCCGCGCCTTTTCGGTCGTGAGATCGTAACGGGGCGTATCTATTTTGTAGAGCCGAACATCCAAGCAGTTGAACGTCAGCTCTCCTTTGCGGGAGAAGATTTTAGACGATGGATCGCAGTCCACGAGGTTACCCACGCCATCGTATTTGAGTCGGTATCGTGGCTTAGGGACTACATAAATCAGCTCTTGAAACAGTATCTTGAGGCCACGAGTCGGGGGTTCGAGTCAGGAGAGCTCCAATCACGGGCTCAGGCGGTAGCGAATCACTACGTAGAAAAGGGTCGGTTTTCACCCGTGCACGTGTTTCTCTCTCGTGAACAGATACAGCTTGTGAACCGTATTCAGGCCCTTATGAGTGTCATAGAGGGATATTCGGATTTTGTCATGGACCGTGTTGGCAAGGAAATACTCGCCACGTACGATTACATGAAGCGGGAGTTTGAACTACGCAGAAGACGCAAAAGCGGGAGAGAGAAGTTCTTTGAGCGTGTGACAGGACTGGGTATGAAAATGGAGCAGTACGTTCTTGGTGAGCGGTTCGTCTCGCAAGTTGCGACTGACAGAGGAGTAGAATTCGTTAACAGAGTGTGGCGTTCTCCAAGTGATATGCCAATGCTTGATGAAATACTCGATCCGAAAAAATGGATCACGCGTCAAGATAGCGCGACATAAGAGGCCAGCGTCGACCGAGAAGAGCCTTGGCGGTTATGAAGGAACGTGTGTGCTCCCTTTTGTATCATCATAAGGAGTGTGCCACTCGCTAAAGGAGCGGAACGTCTCCTGTCTTGCGTAGAAGTCCGCACGTTCGATGAGCTCTCGAAACGTCTCACTTATCATAGCTTTTCACGAAAGGCGCAACGTGGGTATATGGGAAAAGCGCATGGCAAGAGCGCTGTGAAAGTAATCGCTTACCGCCATTTGTGGGGCTTCCTGCATGCCGCGAAATGAGCAAGGACTTTCAAGCGGCATCGCGCCTGTCCGCAAATCCTTGGCGTTCTTAGGCGCGAGACTGGACGCGGCCGGCAATCCGATATCATGGCACGAAATACCTCCGCATAGTGAAGGATAACATTAAATAGCATGCTAATTGAGCACTTAGCGAGTGGCATGCCTCCAAAATTACCGTCGAGGGATTTGCTGCAGTGGGATCAAACGCTCTTTAAAGATGAGCGATATTTTGAATTAGACTATATTCCCGAGCACTTCTCTCATCGAGAGACACAGATGCGTGCTCTCAAGATTGCCGCCCGTCCAGCGTTGCGAGGCGCGCGCTCCATAAACTGTTTATGTTCAGGCCCCCACGGAACGGGGAAGACTACAGCGGTACTAAAACTATTCGAGGAGATTGAGAACTATACAGACAGAGTGGTCCCCGTATACGTAAACTGTCAGATCGATACGACGCGATTTGCGATATTTTCAGAGGTGTACAAAAAACTCTTTAAGTATACGCCGCCGGATTCGGGGGTCTCATTTAAGCGAGTCTTCAAGAAGATTACCAAGCACCTCATCGATCAGGAGAAAGTGCTGATCGTCGCGCTTGATGATATCAATTATCTATTCTATGAAAACACGGTGAATAAGGTTCTCTATGCGCTTTTGCGGGCTCACGAGGTATCAGCCGAGGTCAAGGTCGGAGTCATCGCGATATCAAGCGATCTCTCCGTGGAGATGTCAAAGCTACTTGATCCACGCGTCATGTCCGTTTTCCTTCCTGAAGAGATCTATTTTCCCCTCTACACCCGGAATGAGTTACGCGACATACTAGAAGATCGCGTGCGGCGTGGGCTCTATGCGAACGTCGTCCAAGCCGATGTGCTCGAAATGGTCATCGATCTCGTTGAAGAGTCAAGCGACTTACGAGTCGGTATAGACGTCCTGAGAAAAGCAGGATTGCGGGCAGAGATCAACGCACGAAAATACATCACTACAGATGATATTGCACATTCGTTCGAAAAATCGCGTCTCGTGCATCTCACTTACTCCATTCACTCGTTGCGTGCAGAAGAAAGGGAGCTCCTCAAGCTTATAGCAGAAGGGGAGGATAAGATCAAAGCGGGTGAACTCTACAAGAAATTCAATGAAGAGTCGCATCTCGGCTACACGCGGTTTTATGACATCATTTCAAAACTTGATTCAATTCGGCTTATCAACACTGATTTTACTGGCAGGGGAACGCGCGGGAGAACCAGAGAGATTCGGCTCAGGTATGAGCCTGAGGATATCCTCAACGTGCTTTCAGGAATGGACGTCTAATGCCCACTGCAAATAGCGAGAGAATTGAAGCACTCACACAGGAGATTAGCGGACTCAGAAACGACATAAAAGAACTCCGCATGCTCCTTCTTTACCAGCTCCTCAAAACAGAGGAGGAACGATCGCGCGGCACGTTCAACGACACCATTTTCGTTCTCGCCAAGCAAGCGATAAAGAGAGTCGCTGATCAGCTTGCAGAGCTTGATCGTAAACCTGACGAAGCCAATCGAGATGAGCGACGATCCACCAAAATGCCTGTTAAACCTAATCGCACCGCTCAGAAACCCATGGTCGACGTGAACAAGGAGATTGCGATTCTGAAAAATGAAATGGCGAAGAGCTTACGCGATGCTGCAGAAGATATTGAACAAGGAGAGTCAAAAGAAGAGGACGATAACGAGCAACCGAGATGATCGATGGGCTTTGATGAGCACGAGATGGGCAGCCGGGACGACCCAGAGCTTACGTGGCAAGAATTTGAAGAGCGGGTCCGCGATGTGCTCGATTGTGCTGGCTTCTTAACTGAGTTCAGAAGAGTCTTCGTGTTGGACGGAAGACGTCACGAGATCGACGTTGTCGCCCGCCGATTTGACGTCACTCTTCTTATTGACGCCAAGCGGTATGGCAAGGCGCGACCGCGGAGGTCATCCTTGAAGGCACAGGCGCGAATGCATCTCACCCGCTGCGAGGAGTT
>Ga0187766_10001656_pt1 | contig 13106 bp, 12 predicted proteins | sample 0216_QUI02_MP05__4_FD_132971 | JGI IMG/M metagenome (GOLD analysis project Ga0187766, IMG submission 132971) | Tropical peat soil microbial communities from peatlands in Department of Meta, Colombia - 0216_QUI02_MP05_20_MG | ecosystem: Environmental > Terrestrial > Soil > Wetlands > Peat ... | reverse complement strand
CTCCGCGATGACGAGCAACCAGAGCAGGCGGCCCGGCCGCCGGGGACCTCGCCGCGGCTCGCGCCCGGACACGATGACGTCGGTGTCTTGATCACGCGTGCCGTCGGCCGTCACCTCATCATTGCAGGTGGCCACCGCGGCGATGTCAACCGGCGGGCGGCGGCGCGCAGCTGGCGGCGGTGGCGCCGGCGGCGGCGCGGAGCTGGCGGCGGCGGTCAGCTCGGCACGCCGGCCAGGGCGAAGAACTCCGCGCGGGAGCGGGGGTCGGTGCGCAGCGTGCCCAGCAGGGCCGAGGTGACCGTCTTCGCGCCGAGGGCGCGGATGCCGCGCTGCGTCATGCAGGTGTGCTCGGCCTCCAGTACCACGCCGGTCCCCCGGGGTCGCAGATTCGCCTCCAGGCACCTGGCGACCTGCATGGTCAGCCGCTCCTGGGTCTGCGGCCTGGCCGCGAAGTGGTCGACCAGGCGGGCCAGCTTGGACAGCCCGAGAATGCGCTCCCCGGGCAGGTAGCCGACGTGCGCGACGCCGGAGAACAGCAGCATGTGATGTTCGCAGACGGTCCGGAACGGGATGGCCCGCGCCACCACCAGTTCGTCATAGCGCTCGTCGTTGGGGAAGGTGGTGAGCCGGAACGGCTCCGCGGCGAACAGTTCCGCGTACGCGCGGGCCATCCTGGCCGGCGTCTCCTGCCGCTCTTCGGCCTCCAGGTCGATGCCGAGCGCGGCCAGGAAGTCCGCGGCGGCCCGCTCCGCGGCATCGGTGTCCACGGCGCGCCCATCCGCGCCGGTGTCGACGGCGTGGTGCCGGGCGCCGGCCAGATCCGGGTCCGCAGCCGCCGGGTCGCGGGCGACCAGCAGGGCCGACCTCGGCCGGGTGCCGTTGGCCGAGCTCGGCCCGGGCAGGTCCGGCCCGGCGTCGGCGCTATCAGGGATCGGCTGGTGGGTCATGGTGCTCCCTGTCCGTGTCATCATGGGCCTGCGGGGACGGCGTCGCGGCAGTGCTCCGGTCCCGGATCGGGCTCCGGTTCGCTCCGTCGGCGCGCGGCCCGCGACCAGGCCCTGATCCAGCGCGAGGCCAGGTCCGCCTCGTTCTGCGGAACCTCACTAAGGTATTCTATCGTGAGTGAAAACTCGCGAAAGAGGACGAGCCTCATGACTGTTCTGCTCGGCCGCCGCGAATCGTTCAATGCCGCGCATCAGCTGTGGGACCCTGACCTGCCCGATGAGGCGAACCGGCGGCTGTTCGGGAAGTGCGCGAACCTGCACGGCCACAACTACGTCCTGGAGGTGGTCGTGGCCGGCGAGATCGACCAGGCCAGCGGCTACGTCCTGGACCTGAAACTGCTGTCGGACGTCATCGGCAGGCAGATCATCCGGGACGTGGATCACCGCAACCTGAACACCGACGTCCCGTGGCTCAAGGGACGCATCCCGACCGCGGAAAACCTGGCGCTGGCCTTCTGGGAGCGGCTCCGGCCGGAGCTTCCCGACGGCCTGCTGCGGTCGGTCCGCGTCTGGGAGACCGATAAGAACTGGGCTGAGGTCGGTGACCGGACCTGACCGGGCGGCCCGGGAGGGCGTGCCGCTGCGGAGCCGCTACACGCCCGCGGACCTGGGCGTGTTCACCCCGGACGAGGCGCGGCGGTACGTTCCGCCGGGGGACGGTGATCCGCGGACCAACGTGTTCCTGGCCTGGGAGCTGCTGTACCGGCTCGAACCTGAGCTCTATGACCGGCTGGCCAGCGTCGAGCGGCTCCATCGCGGAGTCGTGGACTGGCTGCCGCGCGACGCGGACCGGATCGTCGAGGTCGGCGCGGGGACCGGACGGCTGACGATGGAACTCATCGGGCGGGCGCGACGGGTCGTGGCGGTGGAGCCCGCGAGGCCGTTGCGCGAGATCCTGGCCCGGAAGCTGGCCGCCGCCGAGCACGGCGGCCGGGCCCGGGTGACGCACGGGTTCTTCGACCAGCTGCCGCTGCCCGACGATGACGCCGACCTGGTCGTGGCCTGCTCGGCCTTCACCCCCGCCGCGGGACACGGCGGCGAGGCCGGCCTGGCCGAGATGGAGCGGGCCTGCCGGCCCGGCGGCTGCGTGGTCATCGTCTGGCCGAACCACATCGACTGGCTCATCGCCCACGGCTACCGGTACGTCTGCTTTCCCGGGCCGATGTCCGTCGAGTTCGCCAGCTACGCCGAGGCAGTGGAGCTGACCGGCATCTTCTACCCCAAGGCGGCCGGCCAGGTCCGGCGGTGCGGCCTGAGGACGGTTCCCTTCGAGGTGCTGGGCCTCAACCCGCCGCGCGATCTGGCCTTCAAGGTGCTCGGTCGGCCAGGGGGGACGACCCCGCTGGCGTTGCCGCCTGCGGCGGCGGGCCCAGACTCCCCCGCGGGAGCGCCGTGAAGATCGCGATCATGGCGCCGCTGGTGACCGCCATCCGCGAGCCCCAGCGCGGCGGCTCGCAGGCCTTCGTGTCCGACCTGGCCCGCGGCCTGGCCGGCCGGGGCCACGAGGTGCACGTCTACGCCGCGTCCGGGTCGCAGATCGACGGGGTCGAGGTGATCGACACGGGAATCGACCCCCGGGCTCTGGCCGGCACGCTCTACCGGGCGTCCGGGCCTGCCGCGGGCGAGCCGGGCGAGGCCCGAGCGGCCGCGGCGGCCGAGTCCGCCTTCACCACCGCCTACATGACCATGCAGGTGCTCCGGTACGACGTGATCCACAATCACGCCTTCGACGCGCCCGCGGTCCGGCTCGCGACGGCGCTGCGGGCCCCGGTGGTGCACACGCTGCACCTGCCCCCGGATCAGGCGGTGGCGGCGGCGCTGCGCCATGTGGCCCGGCGCAGCAGGCCGCCCGCGGTGGCCGCGGTATCGGATTTCCAGGCCGACGCCTGGCGCCGGGTGGTCCGGGTCGACGCGGTCCTCCCGCCGTACCCGCCCACCCGGGTCATCGGGTGGTCGGCGACGGCCGGGCACGGCGCCCTGTTCGCGGGGCGGTTCAGCCCGGAGAAGGGGACGGCCGAAGCCATCGACATCGCCCGCGCGGCGGGCCTGGCGATCGACGTGTACGGCGACGTCTACGATGCCGAATACAGCCGGGAACAGGTCGATCCGCGGCGGGACTGGCCGGGCGTGACGGTTCACCCTCCGGTGCCGCGGACATCGCTGTGGGAGGCCATGACCCGCGCGGCCGTGGTGCTGTACCCGGCCCGGTGGGACGAGCCGTTCGGGCTGGCCGCGGCCGAGGCGCAGGCGTGCGGGACGCCGGTCGTCGCGTTCCGGCGCGGCGGGCTCGGTGAGGTGGTCGTGGACGGCGTCACCGGCTTCCTGGTGCCGCCCGATGACGTCCGGGCCGCCGCCGAGGCGGTCCGGAAGGTGGCCGGGATCTCCCGGCCGGCCTGCCGTGAGCATGCCGAGGGCCAGCTTGACCTGGAACTGAGCCTGGACGCGCACGAGCTCCTCTACCGGCGGGTGGCAGGCGGGTGATCACATGCACTGGCTGAAGGATCGGGTGGCGGTGGTCACGGGCGCCAGCCGCGGGATCGGCGCGGCCACCGCCGAGGCCATCGCGGCGGCCGGCGCGCACGTGGTGCTGGCTGCCCGTGACGACCGGGCGCTGGGCCGCGTGGCCGACCGGATCAGGGACACCGGCGGCCGGGCCGCGGCCGTGCCCACGGACGTGAGCGACGAGGCCGCGGTGGAGCGCCTGTTCGCCGAGGCCGGGCGGGCCGGGCCGGTCGGCGCGCTGGTCTGCGCGGCCGGGGTGCTGACGCCCGCGCCGTTCGCCGGGACGACGACGCAGCTGTGGGCCGAGACGCTCGCGGTCAATCTGACCGGCGCGTTCTTGTGCTGCCGCGCGGCGTTCGCCGCCATGGTGCCCGGCGGCGAGGGGCGGATCGTCAACATCGCCTCGCTGTCCGGCGTGTACGGGACCGAGAAGTTCCCCGGGCTGGCCGCGTACAACGTGTCCAAGTACGGGGTCATCGGCCTGACCGAGGCGATCGCGGTGGAGGGCAAGGAGCACGCCATCAGCGCGATCTGCCTGAGCCCGGGAGCGGTCGATACCCAGATGCTGCGCCGGGCCAATCCCGCGCTGCGTCCGGGCCTGACCCCGGGCGATGTCGCGGAGCTGATCGTGGCGCTGCTGGACAGCCCGCTGGCCGCGGCCAGCGGGGCGAACATCCCGCTGTTCTCCAACGCCTGACGGGGCGTGAGGCGTGAACGCCTGAGGGGGCGTGAGGCGTGGACGCCTGACGGGCGTGACGCGTTTGGTCGGGATGGTCAGCCCCCTGCGTCACCGTCACGGATCCAGTTACCGGTCGGTCAGCGCCGGGGCGAGGGTGGTCCGGAGGACGACCCGGGTATTGGTGGCGGCCACCCCGGTACGCCGCTTGAGTTCGCGCAGCAACCGGTCAAGGCCGGCGGCGTCCGGCAGGTCTGCGCGAAGCAGGTAGTCAAACGTGCCGGTGACGTGATTGGCTTCGGTGATGGCCGGCAGGTCGCGGAGCGCGGCTTCGAACCCGTCATCGGATTGATCGGGCCGCAGCTGCACGTCGATCAGGACCCGCAGCCGGGCGTCCGCGCCGGGGTCAACCACGGCGAGGATCCGCAGCACCCCGCTGCGCAGCAGGCGGCGCAGGCGGTCGGCGGCCGCATTGGGGCTCAGCCCGACGGCCCGCCCGAGGTCGCGGTATGAGATCCGCGCATCATGTTGCACGATCCTGACTATCTCTCTGTCTATAGTGTCCATATCTGAGATTACCACTGAGTTTACTGCTTATATCTGGCCCTATGCTCAGCAGATCGGCGACGATGCCCGTATGAGGACCCGCGGCAGGCACACCAGGAAACGCGATCGGGAGCGACCCGCACCATGATCGCGGCGCTGCTCGCCGGCTGCGGCCTCGGGTTCCTCGTCGCCGCGCAGGTCGGACCCATCTGGCTGCTGGCGGCCCGGAGCGTGATCCTCGGCCGGCTCATCACCGGGATCATGATCGGCCTGGGCGCGGCCACCATCGACATGGCCTACGGCGCCCTGGGGATGGCCGGCGCCGCCAGCCTGCTGCGCATCTCCGGCCTTCGCCTCGGGCTGGGGCTGCTCGGCGCGGCCGTGCTGATCACCCTCGGCGCCCTGGTCCTGCGCACCGCGACCCGAGTGCGCGATCGGGCCGAACCCTCTACCCAGATCAGCTCCGCTCCGCGCGCCTACCTCATGGCACTCGGTGCCACCGCCGCGAACCCGCTGACCGTCGCGTCCTGGGCCGCCGTGTTCGCGGCCGCCTCCACCGCCCGCCTCACCCACGCCACCACCGGTGCCGTGCTCCTGCTGGCCGGCATCGGCCTGGGCACAGCGAGCTGGTTCACCGTCTTGTCCACCGCCATGGCCCTGGCGCGCCGGCTCGCCGGACGGCGCGTCCACCAGGCCGTCAACGCCATCTCCGGCCTCGGCCTGCTCGCCTTCGGCATCGTCCTGGCCTGGCAGACCGCCGCCGCGGCGTCGTGGTAGCCGCCCGGTCAGCGGGGCACGGCGACACTCAGCGCGAGCGGGCCAGTGCCCACAGGTCGGTCCGTTCGTCGGCGAGCACGCCGGGGGCCGGACGGGCCCGCGCGGCGACCAGGCGGGCACTGGCGGCCATCTCGCTGTCGTGGTCCAGTTCGGGATCGCCGCCGCGGTCGAAGCCGACGGCGGCCTTCACTACCCCGTCGGCCAGGTAGAAGCCGATCAGCCTGGCGTCCTCCAGGCTGCCGCGGACGACGAAGTCGTCCCAGGTCCTGACGTAGCCGACGTACTCGATCTTGTGCTCGTACTGGTCGGACCAGAAGGTATAGAGGTAGTCGTAGGGGGCCGTCGAGCCGAGCATGGACCGGGCCGCGGCGCTGCCTTGTTTCTCGGCGTTGTTGTAGTGCTCGACCCGGATCCGCCCGAACAGCGGGTGCAGAATGTTGGCCACGTCGCCGGCCGCGTAGACGTCGGGCGCGTCGGCCCGGCACAGCTCGTCGACCAGGATCCCGTTCTGCTGCGTGACCGCGACGGGCGGGACGACGGGCTCGATCCCGATGCCCGCCACGGCGAAATCGCACGCGATGCGGCGTCCGGTGGCGGTCACGGCCGCCTCCAGGCGTTCGGTCCCCTCGAACGCGGTCACCTGCTCCCCAGGCAGCAGCTCGACCCCGTGGGCGCGGTGGAACGCGCTGATCAGCGCGCCGACCTGTCCGCCCAGGACCCGCTCCAGCGGGTCCCGGCCCGGGAAGACCGCGGTCACGCGCACGCCCAGCTGGGCCAGCGATGCGGCGACCTCGCAGCCGATGAAGCCCATCCCGACTATGACCGCGTGGCGACCCGGCACGGCCTCCTGTTTGATCGCGTCGCACTCGGCCTTGGTCCTCAGGTAGTGGATCCCGGGCAACCCGGCGCCGGGATTAGCGAGCTGCCGGTTCCGGCCTCCGGTGGCGATCAGGAGCTTGTGGTAGGCGAGTTCCTGGCCCGAGTCCAGGGTGACCGTGTGCGCAGCGGTTTCGGCGGCTACCACGCTGGGGCCGCTGCGGAGCTCGACGTCGTGGTCGGCGTACCAGCCGGCGGGCCGGACGTACCAGCCGTCGAGATCCTCCTCGGACCGCAGGTAGGTCTTGGACAGCGGGGGGCGGCCGAAGGGGACGCCCGGTTCGGCGCTGATCAGCACGACCGGTCCTGGATAGCCCTGCTCCCTGAGGGTGACGGCGGCGTTGCCGCCGGCCAGGCCGCCGCCGATGATCACGATCGGGTTCCCGCTGGTTCGCCGCGCCACGCACTACATTCTGCCGCCGTCGGCCGCCGCCTCCGCATTGGGAGGTGACGGCCGACGGCGATTGTCAATCAGGATGACCCCGGTCCGCGGGGAGGACTATTCCATGGCGGCTTGGTGCAGGGCGTCGGCCAGCAGTTCCGGCGCGGTGAGCATGATCTCGTGGTCGCCGTCGATCTGGGTGACGGTGGCGCCGTTGAGACGGCCGGTCATCCCGGGGTGCCAGTATGCGGGCCCGGGCGGCAGCGACAGGTCCTGGGTAAAGGTGAGGAATGTGACGGGCAGCTCGCGGTGCACCGGGCGGCTCAGCTTGACCGGCTCGAACACCGGCCGGTAGGGGTCGGGGATCAGCCGCTGGTAGCTTTCCCGGGCGAGCTGTTCGCTGGCGGTCTGGATGAAGTTCGCCCGCCAGACCTCCCAGGGGATCGGGATCGACCGGTCGGCCCGGGTGGCAGCCAGCCCGCTGATCGCGCCGCGGAACTCCTCGGGCAAGAGGTCGGCGGCGGACTCGCCGTCTTCCGGGATGAATGCGTCGCAGTAGACCAGCCGAGCGGCACGGTCCGGGCGCTGGTCGGCGACCTGGCTGATGGTCATGCCGCTCAGGCTGTGCCCGACGAGCACGACCGGGCCGGCGCCGTCGGCGTCGGCGTCGAGGGCGGCGAGCACGGCCGCGACGTTGTCGTCGTGGCCGATCCAGGAACGGTCTTCTTCGTAGGCGCCCCGGCCGGGCAGTGCGGGGCTGATGACGCGGTGTCCGCGGGCGCGCAGGTGGTTGCGTACGCCGTCCCAGCACCAGGCGCCTTGCCAGGAGCCGTGGACCAGGACGAATGTCTTAGTGTTTTCCATGCCTCCAGCCTGCCGAAAAGGTGGCCCGAGGTCGTCACGGCGGCCCGGTGATCCTGCCAGCCGGTGCGCGGGTGACGCGGGGCCTTTCGTCACGGCAGCCGGTGAACCTAGCCCGGCGGCGAGCTGACCGGTCTAGACCTCGACTGACCTGGCCGGCGAGCTCACATCCGGCCAGCTGGGTTTGGCGGCACGTGGCGTACGGGTCGTTCGCTTCGGATTTACACCTTCAGGGCGACACGACCGCTGGAGGTATGTGGTGGCGATCCGGATGTACGAGCGCGAGGCGGTCGTCGAAGCGATACGGCGGCTGCTGGATGCCGCGTTCGCGGGACGCGGCGGCACGATGTTCGTGGTGGCGCCCGCCGGGCTGGGCAAGACCAGCGTGCTGCGGGCGGCCGTGGCCGAGGCCCGGGGCCGGTTCGATGTCCGGGTCGGCGGGGGTGACGCCGTGGAGGCGGCCTTGCCCTACGGGCTGGTCGGCCAGGTCCTGGGAGGCGGTAAGGACGAGCCAGCCGGTCCCGGTGGGGGGGCGGAAGACCTGCCCGCGGCGAATCGGTTTTATGTCACGCTGCGCTGGATTCGGCAGGCGGCGGCCGACCGGCCGCTGCTGCTGGCTCTCGATGACCTCCACTGGGCCGACCCCGACTCGCTGACCTTCGTGCATCTGCTTTGCCGGAGAGCCTCGACGCTGCCGCTCGCGATCGTGGCCACGGCGCGGACCTGGCCCGATCCCGCGCTCCGGGCCGCTGAGCAGCTTTCCGCGTACGGCTTGGCGGACATCCGCCGGCTGGCTCCGCTGACCGATCAGGCGGCCCGGGACGTGCTCCGGGACCATTTCGGCGACATCGACGGCGAAACCGCCGATCGGGCGGTGGCCGAATGCGACGGCAACCCGCTGCTGCTCGAGCTCGCACTGCCCGAGCTAGCATTGCCCGAGCTCGCACTGCCCGGACCGCACGTCGCCCGATCGCGCCCGGCTGACAAGCCGGGGGCCGGGGCGAGCTGGGGGACGCTGCTGGCCCGGTTCACCGCGGCAGACCCGATCGCGCAACGGTACGTACAGGCGGCCAGTGTCCTGGGTACCCGGTTCCGCCTGTCGGTGGCCGCCACGATCGCCGACCTGCCGGCTGAGCGGGCCCCGGAGACCGTCCAGGCCCTGTTCCACGCCGATCTGCTGCGCGGCGATGCCCGCGGATGGGCCAGGTTCCGGCACGGCCTGATCCGCCAGGCCATCTACGACGACCTCGCTCCGCCCGCACGGGCTTACCTGCACGAGCGGGCCATGCGAACCCTGCTGGCCACCGGCGCGCCGGCCGGCGAGGTAGCCGAGCACGCCATCGCCGCCAGTTTGTTCGGTGACGCCCAGGCCATAGAGACGCTGACTGCCGCCGGCCGGGCCGCCTTGCACGAGGGAGCGGTCCGGGCCGCCCGCCGCTACCTGGACGCCGCGGCCGGGCTGGCGGGTGACAGCGCCCCAGCGGCCTTGCAGATCGACCTGGCCAAGGCGCTGCTGGGCGGCGGCGCCGGGAAGGCCGCGGCTGCGCTGCTGGATCGCGTCCTCACTCGTCCCGGCCTGCCCGCGCTGACCCGGATGTCCGCGCAGCTCCTGCTGGGCCGGGCCGCCTTTACCTATGGCGCGGTGCGGCAGGCGGGCGGCCTGTTCGATGCCGTCGCCGCGCAAGCCGGCCACGGCCACCCCGGGGTGGCGCTGACGGCGCTGCCCGACTACACGCCGCAAAGCTGGGCCCGGCTCGGTCCGCGGGCCGCCCTGCCCACGGCCGTCCGCGCCCGCCGCCTCGCCGTGGGCGCCGGGCCGTACCAGCGAGCCACCGCCGAGGCGGCCTGGGCGCTGTGCGCGTGGCTATCCGGCGATCCGGCCGGCCTGAGCGCGGCCGAGAGAGCCGTCAGCGGCCGCGCGACGATATGGCCGGCTGCCGAAGCCGCGCACTGGGGCCTGGACGCGGCGGCCGTCCCCGCCGACATCGCGGTGTGGGCGGAGCGCTCCGGTCTGGCCGAGCGTCTGCTCACCGACGCGTTGCGGATCGCCGAGGACCGAGCCGAGCCGTTCCTGCTGTTCCACGCGGCGGTATCCCAGTCTGACCTGCTCTGCCGGCTCGGCCGGCTGGGCGAGGCGCTCGTCATGGCCGAGCGCGCTTGCGATGTCGGCGAGCTGCTGCCCGTCGGGCTGCCGCTAGCCCGCGCGGCCAAGGGCCTGGCCTTGCTGGAGGCCGGGCAACTCGCGGAAGCCGCGGCCTGCCAGGATCCGGCGGTCGGCCTGGACTGGTATCTGGCCACCGGCTACCAGCTCCGGCTGCGCGCCACGGTGGCCTACCGCCAAGGACAGATCGACAGCGCTTGCTCGGCGTTCGCCGAGCTGGAACAGCGCGCAGGCGAGTGGGGCGTGGCCGACCCGTCGCACATCCCGTACGCAGCCGATGCCATCACCGCCTACCTGGCCGCCGACCGCCCCGGCGATGCGGCCCGGCTGGTCGACCTGCTCGCGAGGTGCCCGCTGCCCACCCGCTGGCCAGCGGCCACGGCCGCCGCCGGGCGGGCCGCGCTGGCCGCGCACGAGGGTGACCTGGAGACGGCCGAGGCCGCGTTCGCGCGGTCCGCGGACCTGCTACGCGAAGTGCCTATGCCGCTGGCGCAATGCCGGACGCTGACCGCTTACGGGGCGGTCCTGGCCCGGCGCGGCCGACGCGACCAGGCGCGCCAGGTGCTGGCCGATGCCCTGGCGCACGCGCAGGACTGCGGAGCCGACTGGCACGCCCAGCAGGCCCTGATCGAGCTCCGGCGGGCCGGCGGCCGCGCCCGCCGTATTCCGGCCGGCCAGCTCAGCCCGCAGGAGAAGGCGGTGGCCCGCCTGGCCCGGGCCGGGCGGACCAACCAGCAGATCAGCCGCGAGCTGTACCTGTCGGTCAACACGGTTGAGACGCACCTCGCGCACGCCTACCGCAAGCTCGGCATCCCCCGGCGCGGCGAGCTGACCGGTCACGACCTCGACTGAACCCGCGTGCCGTCCGGCCTATCGCGGGCACGGGGGCGCGGCACGCGGCGTACGGGTCGTTCGCCTCGGATTTACGCCTTCATGCGTGAGGCGACCGCTGGAGGCGCGTGATGACGGCGAGCGATGTTGGCCAGGACACGAAGCAGCCTGCCAGACGGATGTTCGCCGGCCCGGCCGACCGCCTGGAGGGGGAGCCTGATCACCGGGCGCCGCTGATCTTGCTGAACCAGCTGACCTTCGGCCGGACGATGTGGCGGCCCGCGCTGGCCGAGTTGCGCACGCTCGATCCCGGGCGGCGGGTCTTCACCGTGGACGTGCCCGGGCCCGGCCGGTCGCCGGCCTGGGCGTCCTGCGACATCGAGGGGATGACCGAGGGAGTGCACCGGGCCGCCGAGGCGGCGGAACTGCGATCACCGGTGGTCGTCGGGCACTGCGCCGCGGCGCTGGTCGCGACCGTCTACGCCGCCAGGTACCCGGCCCGCGGGGTGGTCAACGTGGCCCAGTGCCTGCGGAGCGAACCCGGAGCCTGGCTGGCCCGTTCGCTGGCCGCTCTCCGGGCGGCCAGGGTGCCCTACCTGTTCATCGCCGGTCACGAGCTCGAGCCCGGATACCAGGACGGTCTCGATCGGTTGCTCCCCCAGGCCAGCGTCACGATCTGGCCGGGCAGCGGCGACTTCCCGCAGCTGGCTCACCCCAGGCGCTTCGCCAGGTGCCTGGCGGCCACCGCATGGTGGGGCAGGCGCGGCGCGTACGGATCGTTCGGCGCTGATTTACGCCAGCTGATCGAGGACGCAACAGAAGGGAAGCATGATGACAGCACTGACCCGCTCCGCCACGGACCGGCTGCGCACCGATTTCCGCGGCCAGCTCATCTCGCCCGGTGATGACGGGTACGACGCGGCGCGCCGGGTGTGGAACGGCGCGATCGACCGCCGCCCCGCACTGATCGCCCGGGTCAGCGGTGCCGCCGACGTGGTCACCGCGGTGCGCTTTGCGCACGAGCAGGGCCTGCCGGTCAGCATCCGCGGCGGCGGGCACTCCGCGCCCGGTTTCGCGGTCGCCAACGGCGCACTGATGATCGACATGTCCGACTTGAAGGAGATCAGGATCGACCCGGCCGCCCGCATCGCGGTCGCCGGATCCGGGCTGCTGTGGAGCGAACTGGACGCCGCCACCCAGGCGTACGGGCTGGCCACCACGGGCGGGGTGGTCGGCGATACCGGCGTCGCGGGGCTGACCCTCGGCGGCGGCATCGGCTTTATGGACCGGCTGGCCGGGCTGACCTGCGACAACCTGCTCGGCGCGGAGGTCGTCACCGCCGACGGGCAGGTCCTGCAGGCCAGCGAGGACGACCACCACGACCTGTTCTGGGCGCTGCGCGGCGGAGGCGGCAACTTCGGCGTGGTCACCTCCTTCAGCTACCGGCTGCACCCGGTGACCGAGGTCTTCGGCGGGCTGCTCTGTTACACCATGGACCGCACGGCCGAGGTGCTGCAGGCATACCGTGAGGTCAGCGCCGACGCGCCGGACCGGCTCGCGCTGTACGCCGGGGTGGTGGCCGCGCCGCCGGCGCCGTTCGTCCCCGAGCACCTGCGCGGGAAGCGGGTGGTCGGCCTGGTCCCGGTGTATTTCGGGCCCGCCGACGAGGCGGCGCGGGCGCTGGCCCCGCTGCTGGCCGCGGCCCCGCCGGTCCTCGACCTGACCAAGCCGATGTCCTACCGCGAGGTCCAGCAGCTGACCGACGGGCTCAACCCGCCCGGCATGCACCACTACTACACCACGGAGTGGCTGCGGGGCCTGGACGACCGCACGATCGACGAGGTGGTGCAGGCGGCCGCGGACGCCTCGTCGCCGCGGTCGGTGGTCACCCTCAAGCGGATGGGCGGCGCCGCCGGGCGGGTGCCCGCTGACGCCACCCCGTTCTGGTACCGGGATGCCACCTACCACCTCGACATCCACGCTCAGTGGGCGCCCGGCGAGCCGCCCGAGCCGCACATCGCGTGGGCACGGGCCGCCCGGCAGGCGGCCCGGCGCGACTGGGCCGGCGGCGGGTACGTCAACTTCATCGAATCCGGGCAAGACACCGGCCGGGTCCGGGCCGCCTTTGGCGGCAACTACACCCGGCTGGCCCGGATCAAGGCCGCATATGACCCGGACAACTTCTTCCGCATCAACAACAACATCCCGCCCGCTGTCCCGGCGGGGGACGGGGCCGGGACGGCAACATCCAGCCCGCCGTCTCCTGAGGAAACCGGGGCCAGAGACGGCTGTAACTGACACCCGGCGGCGCTTGCGCTCAGACGTGCCAGCGGCTTGCGCTCAGACGTGCCAGCGGCTTGCGCTCAGACGTGCCAGCGGGTGGGGCCGCCGGGGGCGGGCTGGTAGCGGCAGGCCCCGCCGGTTTGGATCGAGGCTCGCAGGTGCACGGCGGCGCGCGGGGCGGCCGGGGCGATCCGCTCGATGGTGGCG
>Ga0187766_10001654_pt1 | contig 13109 bp, 12 predicted proteins | sample 0216_QUI02_MP05__4_FD_132971 | JGI IMG/M metagenome (GOLD analysis project Ga0187766, IMG submission 132971) | Tropical peat soil microbial communities from peatlands in Department of Meta, Colombia - 0216_QUI02_MP05_20_MG | ecosystem: Environmental > Terrestrial > Soil > Wetlands > Peat ... | reverse complement strand
TGACCCCGAGATACGCGAGTCCGCTCGAGCTCTGTTCGGGCGCACCGTCGAGCAGCACCACCGGGTTGGCCCCGATGTTGAGGAAGGTGTCGGGGGTCGGGCTGGTTGCCCCCGCGATCGGCGCCCCCGCCGCGTATGGGCCGGGAAACTTGTGGCCCTGCCCCATCTGGACGGCGACCACCCCCGGATGGATGAACTCGTAGGGGTAGGCGGGGAGCTCGATGCTCCCGTTGGGTGAGGTCAGCCGCACGATGTCACCGCGGCGCAGCCCCATCTCCGTCGCCGTCTCCGGCGCCACCTCCACCCAGGAATCCCACGCGACCTGGGTGACCGAGTCCGAGGTCTCCTGCAGCCACGACTTGTCGGCGTCGCGCCCGTCGAAGAATCGATTCGACGGATAGACGATCAGGACGTGGGACCCGCCGCCGCCGAGCTTGAGGGTCTCGCCAGAGATCCGCCCCGCCTCCCTCCGGAGAGAGACGGGAGCGACGGCCGCCGGCTGCCGCCAGGCTCCGCCGCGGCGAAGCGCCGCCTCCCAGAACTCGGCGAAACCCACATCCGGCGCGTAGTCCTTGGCCCGCCGCTGCCATTCTTCGAGAAGCAGGTCGCGGAAGCTGGCCCACTTGAGAGGCCCCTTGCCCTCCTCGCTCCCGGTGGCCAGGCGGCCCACGGCCAGCAGGATGTCGCCGGTGGCCCGGACGTCGACGGGCTTTCCCTCGATGGGGACCGGCCCCATCGTCGGCTGCATGAGGCCGATGACCCCGTCCTCCGCCTCGTAGTCCCCCCAGGACTCGAGCGAGTGCAGCGTGGGCAGCACCAGATGGGCGCGCGCCGTGGTCTCGTTGGGGCGGCTGGCGAGGGACACCACCAAGGGCACCTTGGCGAGCGCGTCGGCGAAGCCCGACTTCGGCGGCATCGCGTAGACCGGGTTCACGTCCGCCAGGATCAGGACGTCGATCTCGCCGCCCGCCATCGCACCGGCGAGCTTCACCATGTCGGCGTACGGACTCACGCGGCCGACGGCGGCGTCGCTGCCGAAGCGGATGCGCTTTCCCGGCGCGCCCACGGCCGCGTTCAGCAGGTTGATGGCCACCAGCGAGGCCGTGGCCGTCGACCCCGCGGCCGCGGCTCCACCTCCGATGGCGAGACCCGCCTTGGAGCCGGCGAAGTCCTTCGCGATCCGCGTGATGACCTCGGGGCTGACTCCGGTTGCCCGGGACACGGCCGACAGGTCGACGTTGCCGGTCGCCTCGCGCAGCGTGCCGAGGTCGGCGTCCGGGGACTGGAGCCCGGCGTCGACGATCACCTTGAGCATGGCCAGCGCCAGCGCGCCCTCGGTGCCCGGCGCATTCCTGATCCACTCGTCGGCATTGGCGCCCGTCATCGACAGCCGCGGCTCGACCTGCACGAACGTGCCGGTCCGCTCGTTCACGAAGCCGTGCATCCGGGCGAGAGCGCCGGCGTTCTTCACCGGAGAGATCCAGGTCTCCAGGAAATCCGCGCCGAAGGAGATCAGGTAGTTCGACTCGCCGATCGCGTACTGGGGAAGACCGTCGCGCCCGAAGGCGATGCGGTTGGCAGCGCGGAGGGCCTCGTAGCCGAGGGGCTCGTAGGCGATCCGCGGGCGCGCCCCGAGGGTCCGCACCCACTCGTCCATCAGCCGCGCGAGTGTTCCGGATTCGGCCCCGCTCACCAGCGCGATCTTGCCGCCCTGGTTGGCCTTGACGAGGGTGCCCAGCTTGTCGGCGAGCAGCTTCTGCGCCTCGTCCCAGCCCACCCGCTTGCCGGCGGCCAGCGGACTGCGGAAGCGATCGGGATGATACAGCGCCTGCAGCGCAGCCTGGCCGCGGACGCACAGGGCGCCGGAGTTCACCGGATGATCCGGATTCCCCTCGAGCTTGACGATGCGGCCGTCGCGGTTCTTCGCCACCGCGCCGCAGCCAGCCGGACACTCCCGACAAACGGTGGAGAAGTAGGACGGAATGCCCGGAATGATGTTCTCCGGGGGTGTCACGGAGGAGAGATATCTCTCGGGGGGCTGCCCGCATCCTCCCACCGCCGCCGCCGCACCCGAGGCAGCGACGATCTTGAAGAACGACCGGCGGTCGATCTGGCTCATCAGCGGGGAGGCGTCATGGGTGTCTTGGCTCCACGGGACCGCTGAGAGGTGCGACACGGCGAAAGCGGGGGAGGCGCGACACGGGTCCCGGCGCACCGGTTGCTGCCTCGCCCGTCACTCACGCTCGTCCGCACCTCGCGCTGTGCAACCCGGATGCTGAGGAATCTGGCTGGCTGTCGCCTGCGTCAGCGCGCGCCGCGCCGCGCGGAGGGTGAGGGCCGGCACATCAACCGCATCGGCACCGGGCCGGCCGTCAGCCTTGTGAACCCTATCACGCGCAAAAATGCAGTGTCAATACCGAAGTGCGCGGGAAGGTGCCTCGACCAGACTCTGCATCGCCGCGCGGCAGGCTCGCGCGGCCGCGTCCAGATCCGCCTCGGAATGAGCCAGCGAGACGAACGCGGTCTCGAACTGCGAGGGAGCCAGAAAGACGCCGCGGTCGAGCATGGCGTGGAAGAACCGCGCGTAGCGGGCAGTGTCGGCGCGCCTGGCCGAGGCATAGTCGGTGATGGGCCCCTCCGCGAAGAAGGTCGTCAGCATGGAGCCGACGCGATTCACCGTCACCGGCACTCCCACCGCCTTGGCCGCTTCGGTGATGCCGGCCGCGAGGAGGGAGCCGAGGCGCTCGAGCCTGCCGTACACGCCGGGGTCCTCGAGCGCGCGCAAGGTCGCGAGCCCGGCGGCGACCGCCAGGGGATTGCCGGAGAGCGTTCCCGCCTGGTAGACGCCGCCGAGCGGCGCGACCCGACTCATCAGATCGCGCGCGCCCCCGTAGGCCCCGACGGGCAGTCCGCCCCCGATGATCTTGCCGAGACACGTGAGGTCGGGGCGCACGCCGTAGAGCGCCTGCGCTCCGCCCGCGGCGATCCGGAACCCGGTGATCACCTCGTCGAACACGAGCAGCGCCCCGTGCCGCGTGCAGAGATCCCTCAAGCCCTGGAGGAAGCCGGGCGCGGGTGGGACCACGCCCATGTTGCCCGCCACGGGCTCCACCAGGACCGCGGCCACCTCGCCCCGCCGCGACTCGAGGGCCCGGCTGACCGCGGCGAGGTCGTTGAAGGGAAGCGCGACGGTGAGGCCAGCAAGAGCAGCCGGCACCCCGAGGCTGTCGGGCACGCCGAAGGTCGCACCGCCCGAGCCCGCCTTGACGAGCAGGCTGTCGGCGTGGCCGTGGTAGCACCCGTCGAACTTGATGATGACGTCGCGTCCGGTGGCGCCGCGGGCCACGCGGATGGCGCTCATGGCCGCCTCCGTTCCCGAGGACACGAGGCGCACCATCTCCATGGAGGGCACGGCGCGCTGGATGCGCTCCGCCATCTCCACCTCCTGGGCGGTCGGCGCTCCGTAACTGGTCCCCCGGCGCACCGCCTCGGTCAGGGCCTCGACGACGGCCGGCGCGGCGTGGCCGAGGATCAGCGGGCCCCACGAGCCGAGGAAGTCGATGTACGACCGGCCGTCCACGTCTACGACGCGCGCGCCCTCGGCCCGGTCGACGAAGAACGGCGAGCCCCCCACCGCCTTGAAGGCGCGCACGGGGCTGTTCACGCCGCCGGGAATCACCCGCTGGGCGGCCTCGAAGAGCGCCTCGGAGCGCGACATCAGGCTGGTTCGGAGTCCCGCGCCACGAAGTCGCGCGCCCGCGGATCCCACACGAACGCCCGGGCCTCCACCGCCTTTCCCGCGACGACCGAGACCACGACGTAGGTCGCATCGGGATAGGCGGGCTCGCCGTTGACGAGCGCGTTCCGGCGGTCGGTGGGGGAGAAGTAGGCGCCCGCCTCGATGTGCGAGTGATAGATGACGGCGACGGCATACCCCTGCGCTTCCCGGCGACCGATGGCGAGCAGATCCTTGGGATCGATGAAATACGCAGTTCGCGAGTCGCGCGGATGCCGGGCGGGGTCCTTGGAATGGAGCTCGTCCTGGATGTTGCGGCACGGCATGAGCATCCGGTCGACGGTCGGGTCGGAGCGAAGCAGGAGGACGCCGCAGCACTCGGCCGGATACTCCGCCTCGGCCTGGGCCTGCACCTGCGCCATCTCGCCGGCGCTGAGGATCATCCGGGACGGCTCACTCGCCCGCCCCGCCCGCGAGAGCCGGGATGATGGACACCTCGTCGCCGTCCGCGAGGGCGGTCTCCAGCCCCTGGAGCGCCTCGATACCCTCGCTGTTGACGTAGATGTTGATGTGCTCGTGCACCTCGCCGCGATCGTTGCGGACCAGGCCCCGGAGGCCGCCGAAGTGCCCCTCGAGCTCGTCGAGCAGGCTCCGGACGTCGGATGCCTCGACGGAGACCCGGTCCTTGTTGTTGGTGGCCCGCCGGAACGGCGTCGGGATGTAGACCTGCACGCTCATGATTCAGGACCCCCAGTGCAAGCGCCTCGAGGCGGGTCTCTCTGTCGAGCTCGACACGCCTCGCCGCTCAGAACGCGACGCTCAGATAGCGCTCGCCAGTATCGCACAGGACGGTCACGACGATGCGATCGGCCGGCATGGTCGCCGCGATCTGACAGGCCGCCCAGACGTTGGCGCCCGACGAGATGCCCACCAGGAGCCCTTCCTCGCGCGCGAGCCGCCGCGCCGTCGCGGTCGCATCCTCGTCGCGAACCAGTATCACCTCGTCGAGGATCTCCCGATTCAGCACCCCCGGAACGAACGACGCGCCGATCCCCTGGATGCCATGCGGGCGCGCGTGGCCCCCGGAGAGCACCGGGGAGCGGGCCGGCTCCACCCCGACGATGCGGACGCCGGGGATCCGCTCCTTGAGGATCTCGCCGACGCCGGTGACGGTGCCACCCGTCCCCACCCCGGTCACGAAGGCGTCGACGCGCTCCTCCGTCGCCTCGAGGATCTCCAGCGCCGTCGTCCGCCGGTGGATCTCCGGGTTCGCCGGATTCTCGAACTGCATGGGCATGAAATAGTCCGGGTGCTCCCGGCACATCTCCTGGGCCGCGAACACCGCGCCCGTCATGCCCTCGATGGCCGGTGTCAGGTGGATCTCGGCGCCGTAGCGCGACAGCAGGCGCTGGCGCTCGACGCTCATGTCGTCGGGCATCGTGAGGATGAGGCGGTAGCCGCGGACGGCGCACACCATGGCGAGCCCGATCCCGGTGTTCCCGCTGGTCGGCTCGACCAGCGTCGATCCCGCCTTGAGGAGACCGCGGCGCTCGGCGTCCTCGACCATGGCCACGGCGATCCGGTCCTTCACGCTGCCCCCGGGATTGACCGACTCGAGCTTGGCCAGCACCGTGGCGCCGCCGGGTTTCGGGAGGCGGTTGAGCCTGACCAGCGGCGTGGCGCCTACCAAATCGAGAACCGAGGCGGCCACCCGGGGCCTCGTGGTCGCGGACCGTCTCTGGGTCATGGGGGCCAATCCTAACGGGAAATGCGGGTCGACGTGAAAAAAATCAGATGTGATACATGGGGCGCGTGCGGGTGCGCCGTTCCTCTGCGCGGCGCCTCAGGTCCTCGAGGGTCAGGCGATCGACGACCGCCGACACCGCGAGGTCGATCTCCCTCCAGAGATCGGACAGGTCGCCGGCGTGCTCGCCGCGGAGATGGCGCCCGACTCGCCGCCCCGCTGATTCCCCGCCCACCGGTCCCTCCACCGCCCTCAGCACGTCGCCGACGGTGACCTGGTCGGTGGGCCGGCTCAGCCGGTAGCCTCCGGCGGAGCCGCGGCGCGATTCCAGGAGCCCGGCCCGCTTGAGCTGGAGCAGGACCTGCTCCAGATAGCGCTGGGGAATTCCCTGGCGGGCGGCGATCCCCTGGATGGGCTGGAGCCCGTCGCCGCCCTGCAAGGCCAGCTCGAGCAGGGCGCGGATGGCGTACTCGCCCTTGGCGGATACCCTCACGCGCGCCCCTGCTCGATCAGCCGCGCGACGTCCTTGGCGAAGTACGTGATGAGGATGTCGGCCCCGGCGCGACGAATCCCGGTCAGGGCCTCCATCATCACCCGCTCCTCGTCGATCCACCCCTGCTGTCCGGCCGCCCGGATCATCGCGTACTCGCCGGAGACCGAATAGGCGGCGACCGGCAGCCCGAACTCCGCCTTGACCCGCGAGATGATGTCGAGATAGGCCAGCGCGGGCTTGACCATCACGATGTCGGCGCCCTCGTCGACGTCGAGCGCCACCTCCCGCATGGCCTCGATCGCGTTGGCCGGATCCATCTGGTAGGAGCGCCGATCCCCGAACTGCGGTGCCGAGCCGGCCGCCTCCCGAAATGGTCCGTAGAAGGCCGAGGCGTACTTCGCGGAGTACGCCATGATCGGCGTCTCCTGGTATCCGGACTCGTCGAGGCTCTCCCTGATGGACATCACGCGCCCGTCCATCATGTCGGAGGGAGCCACCATGTCGGCCCCGGCCTCCACGTGGGACAGCGCCGTCCGCGCGATGAGCTCGAGCGTGGGGTCGTTCCGGATGCGCCCGTCCTCGACGACCCCGCAGTGCCCGTGGCTCGTGTACTCGCAGAGACACACATCGGTGATGACGAGCAGATCGGGGATGGTCTCCTTGACCGCCCGCACCGCCTGCTGGATGATCCCGTCCTCCGCGTAGGCCTCGCTGCCGCGCGCGTCCTTCTCCTGGGGAATTCCGAACAGGAGCACCGCCGGGATGCCCATCGAGGCGGCGTCCTTGCACTCCTTGAGGAGCTCGTCGATGGAGAGACGGTTCTGGCCGGGCATGGAGGCGATGGGCTCGCGAACGCCGCGGCCGTGGACGGTGAACAGCGGGTACACGAGGTGCTCGGTCCGGAGGGCGGTCTCCCGGACCATCTTGCGGACGAGCGGCGATTCGCGAAGCCGGCGCGGGCGGTAGAGAGGGAACGGCATGCTCTAGCTCCTTTGCTCCTCGAAGTGCGCGGCGATGGCGCGGGCCAGCGCCGGGATGGTGTACTCGTCGGGCATGACCTCGGTGCCGAGCCCGAGGCCGGCGGCCGTCACGCGAGTGATGGGGCCGATGCAGGCGACGGTGACTCCCGCCATCAGCCGGGCCAGCTCTCCCGGCGCGAAGAGGTCTGCGAGGCTCCTCACCGTGGACGAGCTGGTGAACGTCACCACGTCCACCCGCCGGTGCCGGAGCGACTCGCGGAGATTCGCGGCCTCCTCCGTCGCCGCGCGCGTCCGGTAGGCCGGCACCTCGTCGACGACGGCCCCGATCGCCGAGAGCTCCCGCACGAGCACGTCGCGCGCCTCGGCCGCCCGGGGCAGCAGCACGCGCTCGCCCGGGGCCACCAGCGGGCGGAGCCGATCGACCAGACCCTCGGCGACGTACTCCTCGGGCACGACCTCGACGGCCAAGCCCCACCGGCGAAGAGCGGTCGCCGTGGACGGACCGATGGCGGCGATGCGGCAACCGCCGAGGGCCTGGCTGCCTCGGCCGGTGAGCTCGAGGCGCCGCCGGACCATCTCGACGCCGTTGACGCTCGTGAAGATCGCCCATCGGTACTCGGAGGACCGCCCCAGCGCGGCGTCGAGCGGCCCCCACGAGTCGGGCTCCTCGATGGCGATGGTCGGCATCGCCAGCACCCGCGCCCCCGCCTCCTCGAGGAGCTCGACGAGCTCTCCGGCCTGGGTCCGGGGCCGCGTCACCAGGACCACCCGTCCCGCCAGCGGCCGCGTCTGGAGCTCGGCCGTCACGCTGGCCGTTCCCTTTCCGTGCCCAGAATCCGGCGCGCGCCGCGCGCAAGGAGCTCGTCGGCCAGCTTGTGGCCGAGCGCCTCGGCGGCGGATGCGAGCCCCGTCATGGACGACCGGAGCACGGTGGTCCCATCAGGCGTGGCGACGAGTCCCAGCAGCATCAGACCGTCGCCGTCCAGCCGGGCATGGCCGGCCACGGGCGTATGGCATCCCGCGCCCAGCCGATGGAGAAACGCACGCTCCGCCAGCGCCTGCATCCTGGTGTGAGTGTCGTCCAGCCGCGCCATCAGTTCAAGCGTCGGGCCATCGCCGTGGCGCGCTTCCAGCGCCAGGATGCCCTGGCCGACGGCAGGAGGGAACTCGTCAGCGGCCAGGACCGCCGCGCCAGCGGGGGCGAGATCCAGCCGGCGGAGTCCGGCCTGGGCGAGGATCACCGCGTCGTAGGCCCCGCTGTCGAGCTTGGCGAGCCGGGTGTCGACGTTGCCGCGGATCGGCTCGGGCCTGACGTCCGGTCGCTGGGCCAGCAGGAGAGCCTGACGTCTCAGGCTGGAGGTCCCCACCCGCGCACCGGGGGGCAGGTCGGCGACGCCGCCGCCCCGCCGGCTGACCAGCACGTCGCGAGGATCCTCGCGGACGGGGAACGCCGCGAGGCAGAGGCCGTCGGCCACCTCGGCCGGCATGTCCTTCAGGCTGTGAACGCCGGCGTCCACCCGGCCGTCGAGCAGCGCCTCCTCGATCTCCCTCACGAAGAGAGCCTTGCCGCCGAACTCCCCGAGGGACACATCGGCGAGGCGATCGCCCGACGTCCTGATGAGGATCACCTCCGATTCGACGCCCAGCGCCGCGCAGGCCTCGGCCACCCACCGCGTCTGGGCCAGGGCGAGCCGGCTTCCGCGCGTGCCCAGGCGGAGCCTCACGCCTCGTCTCCCGGCTTCTCCGCCCGCCCGGCGCCGCCGCCCTTCAGGCCGAACAGCTCGGAGATGAGCTCCATCCAGCGGTGGCCGTGCCCGGCGCGCGAGGAATCCCTGAGCTTGACCACCGGCGCGTGGAGGATCTTGTTGACGATGGACTGCGACAGGGCCTCCATCACGCGCCGTGTCTCCTCGTCCGCCGTCCCGACGCGCGCCAGGGCCTTGCCGAGCTCGGCCTGGCGGATGGCCTCCAGCTTCTCCCTCAGCGAGACGATGGTGGGCACCACCTCGAGATCGCGGAGGCGATCGGCGAAGCGGCCCACCTCGCGCTCGACGAGGGCCTCCGCGCGCTGGGCCTCCCGCTGCCGCTCGCGCAGGTTCGACTCCACGACCGAGCGCAGGTCGTCGATGTCGTAGCAGAACGCGTTCTCGAGCTCGTTGACGCCGGCCTCGACGTTGCGCGGGACGGCGACGTCGATGAAGAAGAGCGGCCGCGCGCGGCGGGCGTGGAGGGCGCGCTGGACGTCAGCGGTGCGGACGATGGGCTCGGGAGCGGCGGTGGAGGTGATCACGACGTCGACCGCGGCGATGACGGAGTCGAGGTCCTCCAGCGCCACGGCGGCCCCGCCGAGGGCGCGGGCCAGCTCCTCGGCGCGACTCCGCGTCCGGTTGGCCACGTAGAGCGGGAGCGCCCCCTGCTCCACGAGGTGGCGCGCGGCCAGCTCGGCCATCTCGCCGGCTCCGACCAGCAGGACCGATCGCGCCTCGAGGCTCCCGAAGATCTTCCGGGCGAGCTCCACCGCCGCGAAGGAGATCGAGACGGCGTGGCGTCCCACCTCGGTCTCCGTCCGCACCTTCTTGGCCACGCCGAACGCCGAGGACATGAGCGAGTGGAGCAGCGGACCGACGGTGCCCGCGGACTGGGCCAGGGCGAAGGCGTCCTTGACCTGGCCGAGGATCTGGGCCTCGCCGAGCATCATCGAGTCGAGACTGGCCGCCACGCGAAACACGTGGCGCACCGCCTCCTCGTCCGTCTTCGTGTAGAGGAGGGGCTCGATGTCGCGCAGCCGCAGCCCGCGCTGAGCGCCGAGGCGGGCGAAGGCCGCCTCGCGCGCCTCGCCCGCCGCCTCGGCGGCGCCGTAGACCTCCACCCGGTTGCACGTCGATACGATCATCACCTCGCTGAAGGGCCCTCGGCCGGCGAGGTCGCCCAGGATCTCCCGGACCTTCTCCGCCTCGAGCGCGAGCTGCTCGCGCATCTCGACCGGCGCCGAGCGATGATTGAGCCCGCTCACGAACAGCGACCTCATCGGCCGCTTGCCTCACACGCCATGGCGGCCGCCGAAGAGCGCCCCGGCGCCGAGGCTCAGGAGGAGGACACAGAATCCCAGGATGGCGAAGTAGGCGGCGCGCCGCCCTCGCCAGGCCCCCATCACCCGCCCCGAGAGCGTCACCGCGTAGACGATCCACATGGCCACCGAGAAGATCGTCAGCGGATCGAGGGCGAATCCCCGCCCCGCTCCACCTCCGGCCCAGAGCGCGCCCAGCAGGAGCCCCGCCGTCAGAAACGGGAAGCCCAGGGTGAGCGCCCGGTATGTCAGCCGATCGAGCGTCTCCAGCGGGGGCAGCCGGTAGTAGACCGCTCCGGGGCGCCTGGCCTTGAGCTGCCGCTCCTGCAGCACATACATCACGGCGCCGGCAAAGTTGACCACGAGGGCGGCGAGTCCCAGGAGGGCCAGGATCACGTGGACCCAGATCCACGCGCTGCGGAACCCGGGTCGGAGCGCCAGGGCCCGGAGGCCGGTGGGCAAGGCCAGCCCGAGCATCAGCACCACGGGAAGGACGAAAGCGCCGAGTGTCTTGACCTGGTACTGGCGCTCCGCCCAGAGCTCGAGGAGCACGGCCGCCCAGATGACGACCGACACCGCCTCGGACAGCGTGAGGAACGGCGGACGGCCGAGCTCCACGCCTCGCACCACGAGGGCCACCGTGTGACAGATCCATCCGGCCTGGGTGAACATCGCGCTCAGCCGCCAGAAGCGCTCGTGCCGGCCGATGAGGTAGCTGAAGGACGCAGCGGTGGCGAGGATGTAGGCGGTCAGCGCCACGTCATAGAGGACCGCGTTCACTCTATTGCCTTCGGCAATTTCGACTGGAGGTTAGATGTCCTCAGCTGCCACGGAGCTCTAATCGGCAGGCCGGCCGGGGACAGGCGCAGACCCCACTCCGCGTCGATCTCCGGCCCTTCCCGCGCGACAGGCGCTCTCGGCATCAAACCGGAGACATTGTACGGGCCGGCGCTCGAGCCGGTCAAACCTGCCGGCGCCCCTGTCCGGCCCCCGGGGACAAGAGCCCGCGGGGATCGCCGGCCGCGCCGCCTTCCAGCCTTTTGCGCTGGTCAGTGAGAGCGAGGATAGAGCACTCGGACCAGTGCCAGTCCTCTCGCCGGTGCGGTGGGACCAGCGAGGCTTCTGTTCTTCGCCGCCAGCACATCGGCCAGCCACTGCGGCGCCCGGGCCCCTCGCCCGATCTCGAGGAGGCTGCCCACGAGGTTTCTGACCATGTGATGGAGGAAGCTGTCCGCGGACACGAAGATTGCCAGTCGGCCACGGCCGGTGACGATCCGGGCGGAGCGCACCGTGCATGTCGGGTTTCGGTCGCGCCCGGCCGCGGCACACAGCGACGTGAAGTCGTGGGTGCCTCTGACCGATCGGAGGGCCTCGCTCATCGCCCGCGCGTCGAGGTCATGCGGGACGTGATGCGCGTAGGGCCGCCAGAAGGGATCGGCGACGGCGCGGCGGTCGATGAGATAGCCGTAGCGCTTGCCGAGGGCGGAGCGGCGGGCGTCGAATCCCTCCGGCGCCTCCCGGGCCTCGAGGATCCGGATCGCCGGGGGCAACAGCGCGTTGAGCGCCCGGCCGAGCTGTTCCGTCTCGATCGAGGACGCCGTGGTGAGGCTGGCCACCTGGCCGAGCGCGTGGACGCCGGCGTCGGTGCGGCTCGCCCCGACCACGCGTGTCGGCGTCCCCAGGACCCGCTCGCACGCCTGGGTGACGAGGCCCTGGACGGTCGGAAGAGAGGGCTGGTACTGCCAGCCGTGGAAATCGCCGCCGTCGTAGGCGAGCGTCAACCGCAGCGTGCGCGCGATGGCCTCCGTGGCCGAGCGATCAGCGAGTCAGGAGCTCGGCGATCTGGATCCCATTGAGCGCGGCGCCCTTGCGTAGCTGGTCGCCCACGACCCAGAAGTTGAGGCCGTTCGGGAGCGACAGGTCCTCGCGGATCCGCCCCACGAAGCAGTCGTCCTCGCCCTGGACGATCACCGGCATCGGGTAGCGGTTCTCGGCCGGCTCGTCCCAGAGCCGCAGCCCGGGGAAGCGGGCGAAGGCCTCGCGCGCCCGCGCCGTGCTCACCTTGGCCTCGGTCTCGGCGTTGACGGAGATCGAGTGCGTGGTGAACACCGGCACCCGGACCGTCGTGGGCGAGATGGCGAGATCGGGCAGCTCGAGGATCTTCCGGATCTCGTGGACGAGCTTGAGCTCCTCGCCCGTGTAGCCGCTGTCGCCGAACCGGTCGATGTGGGGAATGAGGTTGAACGCGATCTGGTGCGAGAAGTGCCGCGGCGTCATGGCCTCCCCCCGCGCCCACGCCAGGGTCTGCTTCCGGAGCTCCGCTACTCCGTTGACGCCCGCTCCCGACACCGCCTGGAAGCTGGTGGCGACCACTCGGCGAAGGCGCCCCACCTCGTGGAGCGGCTTGAGCGGCATGACCGTGACGATCGTCGTACAGTTCGGGCAGGCGACGATCCCGCGATGCTCCTTGAGCGCGTGGGCGTTGATCTCGGGCACGACGAGCGGAACCGCCGGGTCCATGCGAAACGCGCTGGACTTGTCGACGACGACCGCACCCGCCTTGACGGCCGCGGGGGCGAATTCCTTTGCCTGCGCCGACCCCGCCGAGAACAGCGCCACGTCCACGCCGGCAAAGGCGCCGGGGCCGAGCCGCTGGACGGCGATCTTCTCGCCCTTGAAGACGACGGATTTCCCGACCGAGCGCTCCGAGGCGAAAGCCCGGAGCTCGCTCACCGGGAACTTGCGCTCGTCCAGGATCGAGAGCGTCGTCTGTCCCACCGCGCCCGTCGCGCCGACCACCGCCACCTTCATCCGCCCTTCCTCCTCGCTGGAGCGCGCCCTCAGTAGGCGCGCTCGACCTCGCGGGCGATCAGATCGCCCATCTCCACCGTGCCCACCAGCACGGTCCCCGCCGAGTGGATGTCGCGGGTGCGGTGCCCCTGCTCCAGGACCGAGACCACCGCGGCCTCGACGCGGTCGGCGTCGGCCGCCCGGTCGAGCGAATAGCGGAGGAGCATGCTCGCCGACAGGATCGCCGCGATCGGGTTCGCGACGCCCTGACCGGCGATGTCGGGGGCCGTGCCGTGCAC
>Ga0187766_10001653_pt1 | contig 13117 bp, 12 predicted proteins | sample 0216_QUI02_MP05__4_FD_132971 | JGI IMG/M metagenome (GOLD analysis project Ga0187766, IMG submission 132971) | Tropical peat soil microbial communities from peatlands in Department of Meta, Colombia - 0216_QUI02_MP05_20_MG | ecosystem: Environmental > Terrestrial > Soil > Wetlands > Peat ... | reverse complement strand
ATGCCTACGACGCACTCATGCTGCTGGTCGACGCGATCAAGCGCGCGGGATCGACCGATCGCGATAAGGTGCGCGACGCGCTCGAGAGCACCAAGAATCACATTGGGGTCGACGGTATCTACAACATGTCGCCGACCAATCACGTCGGTCTCGATGAAAGCTCCTTCAAGATGGTCGAAGTGCAGAACGGCAACTGGAAATATCTTTATTGAGCGGAAAATCTGCCGCCGAATCCTTCGCGCAGAGGCCGCGAGCGGTCTCGAACACATACGCGAAGGTCGACGCGTTGAACGGCTGAGTTGGTGCGAAGTCAGTCATCGGGTGAACATTATACCCGATTGTTGTGCGGGACCAGTTCGCACATGTCCTATTTTCGTAGAGAGGGCCACCATGGAGCGTTCAGCAGTCATCGTTGGTTTGGTCGCCGGTTTGTCATTCATGTGTTTTGCGGCTGCCTTGGGGGCTGGCGACATTCAAAAAGGATCACAAGTCTTCAAGGCGAAATGCGCAATCTGCCACACGGTTGAAGCAGGCAAGAACAAGATTGGCCCCAACCTGGCAGGCGTGGTGGGTCGGAAAGCCGGAACCGTGGAGGGCTTCCACTATTCGGACGCGAACAAGAACTCGGGTCTGACGTGGGACGAAGCGACCCTCGACACCTATCTCACAAGCCCCAAAGACGTCGTCAAGGGCACGACAATGGCTTTTCCGGGAATCAAAGACGCCACGGAGCGGGCCGACCTCATCGCCTATCTCAAGACCGCCAAGTGAGTGCCGATTCCGGCACTGATCGCGTCAATACAGCGGCCGCGGAAATCAGGTAACAATTGCGAGCCGAGCAAATACGCGGGAAATCTGTCGTGTCCCTTGCATCAGGCGATGGTGCAATGCATTTTTCGCAGCGACGCGCGAACAGTTTGTGGGTCTATGCGTTTTAAGGCGCGCACGGCCGATTCTGGAAATGCGGAGGATGACCGCGTAGATCCCCGATTGCCGTACCGGCCCGCATCAAGTCGCCCACAATACCATGGTCCAATAGCTTCGACTGAAGCACCATGCCATGCTCACTCCAGTGAGACCTCGGCCAACTTCGGTCGATTTCGCGCGTACTGTTGCAGTACCGGATGAGACACTATCGGTTTTCGGGTAAAGACTGAGAATTGACATGGATGGCTTAGAGCAGCCGCTGCACATCGACATTCCCGTGAAATTGCCGGAGGTGAAGGCGGTGTTCAGTATTGGCGACCTGGCGTTCGAGGGGGACCTGCCTGCTTCGATTTTCCACCTTCAGCTCATCAGGAACGACATCGCCGATTGGCACGCCAAGTCCGAGCTCATCGCCGAATTCCATGCGAACGCCGGTCACGTCACGCTGAACGATAGCGCCTATAACGCCGATCGAAACGTCGCAACCGGCAACCCATACAAGGAACTGGTCGCCAAGTTGAGCAAACGGGGCGTTCAAATCGAGCTGTGCGGTGCCACTGCCAGGATGCACGGGTGGAGCAACACCAACCTGCTTCCAAGCGTCCGCGTCAACACGGATGCCATGCCAAGGACGATTGAACTCGTTCAACGAGACTTCGTGAAAATCACCGAGTAGGACCAACGGCGATGTGTTAGAAGGCGACGCGGCGTCGGTCGCCGCGGTCGGTTTGTCAGTCGCCGAACTTGCTGTCGAAGCCAAACCGGCAGGCGATTCTACACCTCCGGTACGAGATAAGGAGAGCATGCGATGAGCACGATCACGACAAGAGACGGCACGGAGATCTATTACAAAGATTGGGGTACGGGACAGCCCGTCGTGTTCAGTCACGGGTGGCCCCTCAGCGCGGACGCCTTCGAAGACCAGATGTTTTTCCTGGCGTCGCGGGGTTATCGGTGTATCGCCCCCGATCGTCGCGGGCATGGCAGGTCCAGCCAACCCTGGAACGGCAATGACCTGAATACCTATGCCGACGACCTGGCGGCGCTCGTCGAGAAACTCGACCTGCAGAACGCCGTTCATGTCGGACACTCAACCGGTGGCGGCGAAGTCGCCCGTTACATTGGCCGCCACGGCACGCGGCGCGTCGCCAAGGCGGTTCTGATCGGCGCCATAACGCCGCTCATGCTCAAGACCGCCGTCAATCCCAGCGGCACGCCAATCGAGGTGTTCGATCAGCTCCGAGCTTCCGTCCAAGCCGACCGCGCGCAGTTTTGGAAGGACCTCAGCATGGCCTTTTATGGGTACAACAGGCCCGGCGCCAAAATATCCGAGGGTGTCCGCGAGTCGTTCGTACTCCAGGGCATGATGGCGGGTTTTCCCGCTGCCTATTTCTGTATCAAGGCATTTTCCGAAACGGACCTTACCGAGGACCTCGGCAAGATCGACGTTCCGACATTGATCCTTCATGGCGACGACGATCAAATCGTCCCGATTGGTGCGTCGGCGATGCGTTCGTCCAAGCTGATCAAGAACGCCATCCTCAAGGTCTACAAGGGAGCCCCCCACGGCATGTGCACGACCCGCAAGGATGAAGTCAATAACGACTTGCTCGAGTTCATGAAAAAGTAGTGCCCGCGGGAGCGGAGGACGATCCCGGCCTTAAGAAGGAGGCAAAGCATGGACATCCGAAAGCCGGACACGGCGGTCGTGTTCATCGACCCGCAGAACGATGTGCTGAGCGAAAAGGGCGCCAACTGGGGTGCACTCGGCGCCAGCGTCACCGAGAACCGAACCGTCGAGAACATGGAGCGGATATTCAGGGCGGCGAAGTCGAACGGATATGAGGTATTCATCTCACCCCACTATTTCTATCCGACCGACAACGGTTGGCGGATGAACGGACCGCTCGAGACCGACGAGTTCAGGAGCCGCTCATTTGCGCGAGGCGGAGCGCTCACCCTGGCCGGTTTCGCAAACTCGGGCGCCGATTGGCTGGATCGCTTTAAGCCTTACATCGAGGATGGAAAAACCGTCGTCGTCAGTCCGCATAAGGTGTTCGGGCCGCAGACCAATGATCTGGTCCTGCAACTGCGCAAGCGCGGTATCGGCAAGATCATTCTCGGCGGCATGCTGGCGAACATGTGCGTAGAGTCGCATCTGCGGGAGCTTCTCGAGCAGGGCTTCGAAGTTGCGGTGATCAAGGACGCGACAGCCGGACCGCGGCATCCGGTATGGGGCGACGGCTATCAAGCCGCGATCGTCAACTATCGCTTCCTGGCGCACGCCGTATTGTCGACCAGCGAGGCGGTCGAGGCCATGCATTGACAGCGAGGGCGAAGCCTTGCCCGACCGAAGTCTTTTTTTCAAATCTCGAGGCCGGCATGTCGCTGATGCAGGTCACACAGACCATCGGCATTGGTCTGCCGCTCAGGACGCTCGTTTGGCAAGACGAGGTAGGCAAGATTTGGCTCGCCTACAACGATCCGACCTAGCTTGCAAAACGCCATAATGCTCCGGTCGAAAACGGCCCGCGTCCGAACGCAATGACCGGCACGCCGGCAGCCATTGCGGAAGGAGCAACCACTCGAACCAAGGGAGAGCCGCCGTAACAAATAGCGGGGCATCAGAATTGGCGTGGCGGTCGAGAGAATCAGCGATGCCGACCTTGCCATCATTTGTAGGTGCATGGCCATGCGATTGCTCACCCCTCGACAAGATCGGCGAACTAGCATCATAGTGGGCCTCCCGATGCACGGTGGGGAAAGGGGATGCGCGAACCTTCCATGAGCCGCCCGTTAACTCGGCGCGTCTTGCTATGCCAAACTGGAATGGCCGGTCTCGTGCTGGCGACGGCACCTGCTTGGGCGCAAGGAAGCGTCGATCTTCCCTTCGCGAGCGGACCCCGCTCGCGACCGCTCACGACGGCCTTTCCGCAAAAGGGGGCCATGATCCTCCAGCGCTCGCGGCCGCCATTGCTGGAAACCCCATTCGAGGTGTTCGACAAGGGCGTTTTCACACCGAACGCGCAGTTCTTCGTCCGCTGGCACTGGGCGGTCATTCCGACCGAGGTCGATGTCGATAAATTTCGCTTGAATGTGCGTGGTCGCGTCAACGAGCAACTGTCACTTTCGATTAAGGACATTCTCTCGCTACCTCGGGTCGAGTTGGCGGCCGTCAATCAATGCTCGGGAAATTCTCGCGGCTTTTTCGACCCCCGCGTGGCAGGCGGCGAGTGGGCGAACGGCGCCATGGGCAATGCTCGCTGGACCGGAGTCCGTCTCAAGGACGTTCTGGATCGGGCCGGAGTCAAAGAGGGCGCGATCCAGGTGCGCTTCAACGGCATGGACGAGCCGGTTGTATCCGGCGCGCCGAAGTTCATGAAGTCGCTCGCGCTCGATCATGCCCGCGATGGCGAGGTGATGATCGCTTATGCGATGAACGGCGAGCAGTTGCCTTTGCTCAATGGCTTTCCTCTGAGACTCGTGGTTCCGGGCTGGTATTCGACCTATTGGGTGAAGATGCTGAACGACGTCGAGGTGCTCGATCGGCCCGACGACAATTTCTGGATGACGACGGCTTACACCATTCCAGACACGCCCCATGCGAACATGACACCCGGCGAAACCGGCATCAAGATGGTGCCGATCAACAAGTTGGTCCCGCGCTCCTTCATCACGAATATCAAAGCCGGCGCACGCGTCACCGCGGGTGCGCCGACACTCGCGCGAGGAATTGCATTCGGCGGGGACAAGGGCGTCGCGCGGGTAGAGCTTTCGAGCGACGGGGGCAAGAGCTGGCAAGCGGCACAGCTCGGCAAGGACGAGGGAAAATACAGCTTCCGGCGATGGGAGATCCGATTCACGTTGCCCGCGAAGGGTCAACACGCGCTCATGGTCTGTTGCACGAATAGCGACGGGCTGGTGCAACCGACGCAACCCAACTGGAATCCGTCTGGATTCATGCGGAATGTTGTTGAAACAGTGCAGGTCGTCGCAACTTGAGGAGGTCCGCGCCTTGCCACGGGTTCTATTGCAACTGACACTCCTGACGGCGATCGTACTTGCCCCAATTTACGGCTCAGCCCAATCGTCGTTCGCATTGAAATCCGTCAGTGTCGATCTTCCGGGATCCGGAAGGACGTTTTCTGCACCCGGAAATGCCCTTCCGGATCCGGGAAGTACAATTCCGGGTGCGGGCGCCGATGCGATCAACGGCAATTGCCTTACGTGCCACTCCGCGGGGATGGTGCTCAATCAGCCGGATTTGCCGAGGGCGGCATGGCAGGCCGAGGTGGAAAAGATGATCCGCGTCTACAAGGCTCCCATATCCGAAACCGACGTGGCCGCCATCGTCGACTACCTTGCAAAGACAAAAGGCACACAGTAGCTTCAGCGCGCCGACTCGCATTGAGCGGACGAGGTGACGCCTCAGCATCATGAGACGTCGTCAGGGATTGAGGCAAGTCCCGCGCCATATCCGCGTTTTCATTTCCGCGCAAACGGGCAACGCCCCAGGTATCGCCAGGGACAGAGCGGCGATGTCAGATGAGCACGAATGTTATTGCCACACTGGCTATTAAGACCGTTCTCTCGCTCGCGACTCTTTTGAGTGAAGTACGGGGTCGCAGCTGCCACGGCCGACCTGTCGAGAGATTCTGACTGGAGGCAACCAAAATTCCAATTTGGGACCAGCCGCAGTTAAACTCGAATCACTCGGTGAGTGCGAGTCAATGAATACCCGCAGTGGGCCATAACCGTATGTTGCCCGCCGGCCGCGTAATTGTTCGCTATGAACTTGGAACCGGGCGGCAAATGTCCGAGGACGGATCTCCGCAGCATTTTGGCTCGTGCCGATGTTCGCTCTGTCATGATATCTCGGTTGACGCGCCCATTGCTCGGCGCGAACCTGGAAGGTCCTGGCATCTCCCGCATGGACCAAAGGTAACGAAGTGACTGCGCAGGGCCGACAACCGGTATATGAATCCGGCGGATGGGAAGTTGATCTTGCTCGCCGCGAATTGCGGGCGGGCGGGGCTCCCGTCCCGATCGGTGGCCGGGCGTTCGAAATCGTCGCGGTTCTCGTCCAATTGGCGGGCGAGCTCGTGACCAAGGAAATCATCATAGGGCGCGTGTGGCCGGGCGCCATCGTCGAAGACAACACGCTCCAGGTTCATATTTCTGCGATCCGAAAAGCGCTCGGCGCCGATCGCGGTATGCTGAAGACGGTGTCAGGTCGCGGCTATCGCCTGCTGGGGGACTGGTCGATCCGGCCGGAGAGCACGTCCACGACGCGCGACGTGCCTGAGCGGAATCGGGGGGCAGCCCGTCCATTTCAGACCAATGTCCCGGTGGCGGCGTCGGCACTTGTTGGTCGAGAGGCCGCCGTACAACATCTGCGGAACCTCGTATCCGCTTACCGTGTCGTGACGCTGACGGGACCCGGCGGGATCGGGAAGACCGTGTTGGCGTCCGAGGTCGCCCGCAGGCTCATTCCGACGATCGAATGCGACGTTCTGTTTGTCGAATTGGCTTCTTTGTCGGATCCCGGCCTGGTGCCATCGGCGGTTGCTGGTGTGCTCGGTCTGAAGTTGGGCGGCGACGAGATCACACCTGAGTCCGTCGCGCGAGGGAATGGCAGCAGAAAAGTCCTGTTGATTCTCGACAGTTGTGAGCACGTCATCGACGTCGCGGCACGAATGGCGGAAATCCTCGTGCGCCTCTGTCCGCACACGACAGTGCTCGCGACCAGCCGAGAGGTGTTGCAGATCGAGGCCGAGTACGTCTTTCAGGTATCTGCGCTGGAGGTGCCATCGCTGCGTCAAGGGGCCTCGGGCGACGTGCTTGGGCACAGTGCGGTACAGCTCTTTATAGCAAGGACGCGGGCGCTGCGAGCCGACTTCTCACCGGATGGAAAAAACCTGCCGACGATCGCTGCGATCTGTCGGCGATTGGATGGCATCCCGCTTGCTATCGAGTTCGCGGCGGCCCGCGCCGCAGCACTCGGACCCCGGGAGGTCGCGGCACACCTTGATGATCGTTTCGCGTTGCTGACCGGTGGCCGCCGCACGGCGCTGCCGCGGCACCAGACGCTGCGGGCAACGCTAGATTGGAGTTACGAACTTTTGCCCGAGACAGAACGGCGTCTGCTGCGTCATCTCGCCGTCTTCCCTGCCGGATTCACCCTCGAAGCCGCGGCTGCCGTGGTGAGCAACACTGAATCGAACGTCGCACTTGGCATTTCAAGTCTGGTCTCGAAGTCACTGGTGACATCGGATGGATCGGACGCCACTCGGCGCTTGCGGCTGCTTGAGACCACGCGGGCTTATGCGCTCGAGAAGCTGGCCGAGAGCGGCGAAGCGCAACAAGCTTGGCGCTGCCATGCGGAGTTCTTTCGAGACCTTTTCGTATCGACATCCCCGGGTTCGCGGCTGGCACTTGGGGCCGAGGGGATAGTTCCCTATGCGCGTGAGATCGACAGTGTGCGCGCGGCACTCGATTGGTGCTTCTCTCCCAGTGGCGACGTCGTAACCGGTTTGATGCTTACGGCCGCATGCGCTCCGGTGTGGCTACATATGTCGCTGCTGGTCGAGTGTCGCGAGCGCAGCGAGCGCGCGTTGAACAATCTCGCTTCCGATGCAGAGCTGACGGCGCCGCTCCTGATGCAGCTCAATATCTCACTCGGCATCGCCCTAATCCTCACGATGGGACCAGTCGAACGAACCAAGACGGTCGTGGCCAAGGGACTTTCGATCGCGGAAAGTCTCAAAGACATCGACGCTCAGCTGCGGGCTCTGTGGGCGCGGTGGTCCATACATTTCACCATCGGTGAATGTCGGGCAGCGCAATCCACTGTCGAGCAATTTCATCGCGTAGCAAGCCAGACCGGCGACCAGGCCCTCATTCTTATCGCTGACCGACTCATTGGCAACACGTTGCAGTATGGCGGCATGCCAAGCGAGGCCGAGATTCGCTTTAGGCGCGTACTTGGCCTTTATGAAGCACCGAAGGATCAGCGGCACACCATCCTCTTTCAATACGATCAGCGCGTGCTCGCCAGAGCGATGCTGGCACGCGTGCTCTGGCTACAAGGTTTCATCGATCAAGCGAATGTCCACGCCCGGGAAAGTCTCGAGGAGGCAATCGAAACGAACAATAAGCTGACACTTTGCTGGGCCCTTTACTACGCAGCATGCCCCATCTCTTTAATGACCGGCGACTTCTCAAATGCCGAGCGGACGGTTGCGATGCTGAGCGATATTGCGGTGAGCCTGAATGCGGCATTTTGGAAGATCGTTGCACGCTGCCTTCAGGGCAAGTTGCTGGTTCACCGTGGCGAATACGAATCGGCGGCAGACATACTCCGCCCTATTCTGGATGCACGGAGTCAAACTTGCTGGGCATCTCCTCCCCCGGAATTTTTAGGCGTATTTGCGCAAGCTCTGGCTGGGTTCGGCCGACATTCTGAAGCACGCGCCACAATCGAGAATGCACTTATGCGTGCGAAAGATGGCGGCGAGAATTGGTACGTTGCCGAGCTGCTGCGCATCAAGGGTGAGCTACTGCTCCAGGGCACTGATAATCAACAAGCCACTGAAGCTTGTTTCGGCGAGGCGCTCGAAGTGGCGCGAGAGCAAGGTGCACTTTATTGGCGACTGCGGGCAGCAATCGCCTTGGCTCGGTTGAAACTGACGCAGGACCGGCATAACGAAGCAAGGGAGGTCCTCATTGCAGCGTACGGTCGTTTCACGGAGGGATTCAACACGGCAGACCTAGAGTCGGCCAGAGCGATACTCGATACTTTGCCTCCTTCGCCCAGTTAACCCGAGATCGGATTTCGGGGTATCCGTAACAATGGCGAGCGGTATTGGCCGAGTGGCTGCGTCTCGCTCAGTTTGAGGCATTATGACCGCGATCCAGTCGAGGTCATTGTTATTCAACGCAGCCTGTTAAAAAGTCACGATGCTCTGCGCCCTCCTGATGTCCGCGACTCTGTATTCGTTTCGCTTCAAAAACTGGGCTTCCGAGATTAGGGGCGTCACCCCTTCTATCGCATTTAGCTGGCCGCTTCCGAATGAACCCATGCATTATATGCGCCTATCACATCGGTCCTTATATCCGACCAGGTATCAAAATAGACACTTTCGAAAATATCGAGATGAACGAAGGTAGCGGCCTGACCCGGTATTGACGCCGATTGATTTCCCTCTTGCCCCATTTGGGCATTAACGGAGTCAATAACGCCACGCAAGACGTTCCGCGCAACCTTGAGCGTATTATTGGCTCCGCTCGGATTGCTCGGCTCCGTCCTTGTCGTGCAGACAGCGGCTTGACCGGTCTCAGGATCTCCCGCAATCAACGCGTTTTGTTCATTCACCTGAGAGATCGACGCCGCATTCAGACGATGAGCTTGCCGAAACTGCGCCAACTGGCTAAGGGCAGCGGCGTAGTCAAGACAACCCTGTCGCAAATAGGACTCGTTCTCTAGATGGGAGCAAGCTGAAAGCGCGAGTAGCAGAACGATCCCTACATTTCTCATTTCTTGCCCTTCGCCGTTTTCCTCGCCGCAGCCACGCGTCACGTGTTGACTTCACTCATCGGTCCCGGATTGCGCGAAGACCACTCTGTCAGCGGCCTGCAACCCGCAAGTTCATCAGTCGTGAACCCAAGCGCGGAAAGCTTGGAATGGACCTCCCCATACAACTGCGTTAACGCCGGAGCCGAGGAGGAGTAATATAGAGGATGGAAATTTGGGCGCGAGGGTTGCGTCGGGCGGCTCCGCCCGTGATTACCGAGCTGATGTCCGTACCTAACGTGGTGCACGGCCTTTCCGATAACGCCGTGTGTAAGTCTCAGGATTTGAAGCTTATTTGGCCTGTCGAAACGCGCCGCTGGTTTGTAGTCAAAACTGACGGTCGCGCAATCGCCTTCTTGAACTTGGATATGGTCACAACCTTCGAGTAGGGCTTTGAACGAGGTGCGCCATGTGGAATCCTTATATTGTGGCTAGTGTCGTGCTCGCCTTGGCGGCAGGTAGTGCGCAGGCGGATACGTTAACCGTATGCTCGGAAGCAAGCCCGGACGCATTGAACTCGGCGCTGACGGACTCCAATACCAGCTTCGACGTGAGCGAGCAAATCGCCGATCGGCTGGTGGAAATGGAAATCGGCGGATCAAAAATAATTCCTGGCCTCGCGGAATCGTGGACGATCTCGCCGGACGGGCTCCATTACACGTTCAAGCTGCGGCACGGCGTCAAGTTCCAGTCCAACAGCAAGTTCAAGCCGACGCGCGACTTGAACGCCGACGACGTGGTCTTCAGCATTCAGCGCATGTACGACGCATCGAACAGCTACCACAAAGTCGACGGCGGGAAATATCCGATGTATGACGACTTCGTCGGACCCGCGCTCAAGTCGGTCAGCAAGGTCAGCGACGATACCGTCGCGTTCGATCTGAAGGAGCCTTCGGCTTCGCTCCTGAGCGCGCTCACGGTGCAGTCTTTCTCGGTCTGGTCCGCCGAATACGCGGCGGCAATGGAGAAAGCTGGAACGCCGGAGCAGCTCGATCGTGCGCCGCTCGGCACCGGCCCGTTCCAGCTTGTGGACTACCAGAAGGATACCCAACTCCGCTTCCGGAAAAACGAGGACTTCTGGGGCGCCAAGGGCGGCATGCCGGCGCGCGCGGCCAAAGTTGACCAGCTCGTGTACGCCATCACCACGGATCCTTCGGTTCGCTTCGCCAAGCTGCGCGCCAACGAGTGTCAGGTCCTGCGTTACCCGAGTCCCGCGGATCTGCCGACCATGCGTACGACACCAGGCGTCGTTGTCCCGGAGGCGCCGATCGCCGCTTCGAGCACGATTAATTGGCGTGTCGACAAAAAACCGTTCGACGACCCGCGCGTGCGCGAGGCGCTGGCCATATCCATAAACGTGCCCGCGATCTTGGACGCGGTGTTTCAGGGGAGCGGCGCGCCGACGGCCTCGCTCGTGCCCTCCGCCCTCTGGGGGCATAACGCCAGCCTCAAGCCGCGCGCCTACGATCCGGCCCGGGCCAAGACTCTCCTCACCGAAGCCGGTTATCCCGACGGGTTCTCGACCGACCTTTGGGCGATCCCGGTGACCCGTGCGTATATGCCGAACGGGCGCCGAACTGCCGAACTCATCCAGGCGGACTGGGCGAAGATCGGCGTCAAGGCCAACATCGTGACTTACGAATGGGGTGATTTCCTCCGCCGCCGTCGCGCCGGCGAGGCGACCGTGACGATGATGGGCGGCACCTGGGACTATCCGGATCCGAGCGAGCTCTTGGTCTGGTACACGTGCGATGCGATCGCGGGCGGCAACAACGTCTCGCACTGGTGCAACAAGGACTTCTCCGACCTGATCCACAAGGCCGACATCGAAACGGACCCGGAAAAGCGGGCGGCCCTCTATGAGAAGGCCCAGGAAGTCTTTCAACAGGACATCCCAGGGATAGTGCTGGCGGACGTGAAAGCCTATGCTGGCATCCGCGACAACGTGCAGGGCTTCAAGCTGCACTTCCTCGGCGGTCAGCCGTTCGGCGGCGTCAGCCTCAAGCCGTAGGGCGAATAGGCCAATTCCGGCGTGTGATGTGACCCACGGAGCGGTTTCACTCTTGGTGAAACCGCTCCCTGCCATCTGACCTTCGGAAACGCCGCGCGTTTCGCTTAGCGACAGACGAGATTAACAGACTTGCTCACATAGGGGCTTCGCTAACGCCCCGCGCCTTTGCTCTCGCTCGGCGTCGGTCTACGATGATGCCAATCGAGGCGCGGCGGGAGGGGAGGCAGGCGATGTCGATATGGGCCATGCACCGCGCAATCGTCATGGGGGCGCGTCACTGTCGATCTCGCCGATTGAAGAGGCGTCCGGCTCATGCATGAGGCTCTGACCCGGACCCTCGACGCCTTCGTCGCCAAGGGGATCGTCGGCGCCTCAGCCGCGGTACTACTGAGCGGGGCGGAGCCGATCGTCGCCGCAAGCGGCCTTGCCGACCGCGAAAAGCGGCTTCCATTCGCGCCCGACAATCTCAGCAAAGTGGGCAGCTGCACGAAGACCTTCGTCGCCGCGATGTTGGTGCGGCTCATCGCCGACGGCCTCGTCGATCCCGACGCGCCGGTCGCGCGATGGTTCCCGACCTTGCCGAAATCGCATCGCATCACCGTGCGTCACCTCATAAATCACCGCAGCGCGTTGCCGGAGTTCGAGTTCGACATGCCGATGGCGCCGGGGCGAGTGTGGACACCGCAGGAGATCGTCGACCTCGCCTTCTCGGTCCGGCCGCAGGGGGAGCCCGGGCTCGCCTTCGCCTACAGCAATACCGGGTACGTCCTTGCCGGGATGCTGGTCGAAAAGCTGACCCAAGACACGCTCGCCGGCCAGATCCGCAAGCGCATTCTCCTCCCCCTCGGCCTCGCCGACACCTTTGCCGCGGCCGGCGAGCCGTTTCCCGTCGCGCGCCTCGTCCGCGGCTATTACTGGCGCCCCGCACTCGACCCCACCGCCGTCGACCTGCCCGTCGAGAAGGGCGGCGAGATGTGGAAAACCGGTGCTGTGCTTGGCTTTTCCGATGATCTGCAGGATTCGACGGACCTCTTCCCGTTCTCGGGCGCCTACGCCGCCGGCGACATCGTGTCGACCGCCGCCGACTTGGTGCGGTTCCTCGGTGCACTGTTCGCGGGGCGGGTCGTCCCGTTCCAGCACTTCGGGTTGATGACCGGCGATCGAATTGCTGCCGGCTTTCCCGGCACCCGCATGGCGACTTCCGGGGCGGGGCTTTTTGGCATGCGCTATGGTGGGCGCGAGGTCTCGGGCCACCAAGGTAGCATGCCCGGCTACGTTACCGTCATGGCGCACGAGCTGCGCTCCGGCGTGTCGGTCGCGCTCACCACCAACAGCGGCTCTGGCAACCGCTTCAGCTTCTACGCAGCCGGGCTCCATGGGGTGCTCGACGACATCCTGACCATGGCCCTCGGACGATAGCCTGGGCCGCTGGACGGCTCGTCTGGAGAGACGACCTCGACACCGGCTGATGCGCGACTGGCGCGAGCGGAGGAAGACGCAGCACATCTCTCGCACGAGTTGGCGGCTACCGGCGCTGGTCGACAGCGCGGCTGGACCACGCTTTGCGTCGTCCGGACTTGCATACCCTTGCGCCATTGCCTGCCGAT
>Ga0187766_10001652_pt1 | contig 13117 bp, 12 predicted proteins | sample 0216_QUI02_MP05__4_FD_132971 | JGI IMG/M metagenome (GOLD analysis project Ga0187766, IMG submission 132971) | Tropical peat soil microbial communities from peatlands in Department of Meta, Colombia - 0216_QUI02_MP05_20_MG | ecosystem: Environmental > Terrestrial > Soil > Wetlands > Peat ... | reverse complement strand
GCAAGACGTTCATTTCGTGAATGAGTGCCTGGTCTATACGCAGTCCCTCCTCGTGGCCAAGTGAAACATGGGAACCCCTACGGTTTGTCTCCCTTGGAGAATTCAAGATGAAGCCTAGGGGTTTTAAGATTTCCTCCCAAAGGCTGATCAAATATTCACTCTGGCACACCGATTTAGCACGAAGGTTATCTAATCCTGCCTCGAGAAGGACGTCAACCCCCGATTCAATCAACGAGAGCGATACAACGGGAAAAGTTCCTGTCAAAAAGTGGCGTAGACCTTTCGTGGGTCGATACTCAAGATCGAAATTAAACGGGTTGCGCTGTCCCATCCAGCCAGGAATAGGATTGCGTAAGGCATCTTGCAAGTCATGCCGAATATAGAGGAAAGCTGGTGCGCCCGGTCCCCCATTCAAATATTTGTAGGTACAACCAACCGCCAGATCAACCTGCGCTGCGTGCAAGTCAACGGGAACCGAGCCAACAGAGTGGCTAAGATCCCATAGCATCAATGCACCGGCATTGTGTGCAGCCGCAGTAATAGCGGGCATATCATACATATATCCACTTTTATAAACAGTATGAGAGAGAGTCAACAAAGCAGTCTGGCTATCTAACTTATTTTGTATTTCATCCTCTGGACCATAAATGTCGTCAGGTGAAGGTATGAAGACAAGATCGTGCTGCTTATCCAGCAGATCGACAATGCCTTGCAAAATGTAGATATCTGAAGGGAAATTGAGGTTGTCAGTTAAAATGCGTGTCTTCCCACTCTGAAAACGCAGCGCCGCAACAACTAATTTAAACAGATTGACTGATGTAGAATCTGCGATTATGACTTCGTCAGATTCAGCACCGATTAGGCGTGCAATCTTCGCTCCGACACGTTCTGGCGCTACAAACCACCCTTCATTCCAGCTTCTTATCAAGCGTTCTCCCAATTGATGCCGAATGAGGTGTTCAGCGAGTGTTACCGTATCTTGAGGAAGTCGTCCTAACGAGTTTCCATCCATATAGATAAGATCGGGATCTGAAATGACAAAGCGTTTCCGAAAATGTGCTAAAGGATCTTGAGCATCAAGATCAGCGGCATATGCGAAATCGGTCTGTTGACTCATGTATGAAGTTCCTTTTACATGTACGTCCATTCTAATGGTGAAGATATCTGACGACTACATATGGTGACAACTCACTCCCATACTTACATCAAATTGTACACGGAAACTGGAATAGATTACAGGGTTGAGATGGATTTTTGGATGTGTATCTCTGGTATAGAAAGGGTCGTACGAGATCCTTCGCTATCGCTCAGGATGACAAAATAAAGCCGCTCTGGTTGTCAAATTAACGTTGCTCTGGTTGACAGAAATAATAACTCCATTCCTACAGCCATCTTGATATGGCGTAAGGTGAAATTCCAACGATCTGTTCGTAGGCGACAGGGTCTGTGGCACCTTCAGTACAAATTACAAGAATGCGGGTTGAACTATCAATGTCCAGAGATAAACGAGCGTCACCCAAAAGTGAAGTGCACGATTTTACCCCAGATATTATAGAAGGAGAGATATAGCATGCCCATTCCTGAGCAAGTTGAGAAATTCAAACGACCTCTTGCACGCGAGGAGGTATATTCGACGTTACAGACCTGGATTGTCGAGGGCGTCTACCAACCAGGGGAGACGATTCGAGATCAGGACCTGGCTGATGCATTAGGAGTGAGTCGAACGCCTGTAAGAGAAGCTTTGCAAAGATTACAAGACGAGGGTTTTGTCGAAACAGCTACGAATCGATGGACACGCGTGGCCACTCTTGACCTGGATGAAGTTCGCCACCTCTATCCGATCATCTGGACGCTGGAGATGCTTGCTATCTCCCTGGCTCAGCATCAACTTATAACTCATGATTTTGAAAGCATGTATGAATCAAATGATCGATTGCGTGAAGCGCTTACGAATAAAGATGCCATCGCTGCATCAAAGGCGGATTATGACTTTCACCAAGCTTTTATTAACAAGTCGGACAATCCTGATCTCAAGCGAATTCTCCACGAGGTCAAGATAAGACTGCGTTGGCTTGAAATCGTGTATTTTAGAGAGTTGATTGTCGCACTTCAATCTCTGAAAGAACATGAAGCAATTCTCGATGCTCTTGAAAAAGGATTGTATGAACAGGCTGCCCAGGCCATAAAAACGAATTGGGAAGAGAGTCTCAAGCGGGTATTGAGTGGTGAATAAAGTTATGTAGATTTATGGGTGATAGAATCTCTATGCTTCTTTGTTTGCCATTCCTGTTATATTGTTTGACTATATGAATTTCCAGCCAACTGCTCTACATTTCGTGATAATCCGCTTCAAAGATATTGATTAGCCGGTAGATATTACTTTTAGTGGCGTGCCTTTCACAAGACTTTTTGTGCTGTCTTCATAAATTATCGAGGCAGGCACGTACATCGACCACCGACGGGGTGAATTTGTGCCGCTTTCATGCGCATGTTCACCTCCAGGGGCTGGAATGCTCTGGCCTTCCGCGAGAAGTTTTTCAGCACGGCGCATTCCAAGCAATGCGGCCCCAAAAGCTCCGTTCAATTGACCGAGGCCTTGTGGAGGAAGATTTAGCGGTGAACCAAGCCTCGTTGCGATAGCCTCGACCATGGCTTGATTTTGAGTCATGCCACCTGCGAGAGCATAATCAGCCTCAAGGCCAACACGCTGCAGCAGTTGTACCGCACGTCCCGCAAGTGCAGTGATAGCCCCTTGCATGATGTCCTCAGGAGGAACGCCAGTCGAGAGATGGTTGATTACCTCGGATTCTGCGAAAACGGCACAGACACTGCTAACCTCGACAGGGATTGTAGAACGCAGAGCGTATGGCCCTATGTCGTTAGTGGTGAGACCAAGATAGCGTGCTGTCTTTTCCAGGAATGCTCCTGTACCGGCTGCACACTTATCGTTGAGGCGAAATGCGCGAACACGCCCACGATCATCTATGCGGATAGCTTTGATGTCTTGCCCACCGATATCGAGAATGGTACGCACACCTGGGAAATGATAAGCCATTGCAAGCGCATGGCAGGTCAGCTCAGTGATCTGTGTATGGCGAAAAGGCACCATGTAGCGGCCATAACCGGACGTGGCAATATACGTTACTTCTTCCTTCGTGACACCGGCATTCGCAACGAGATCATCGAACACCGCAGCTGCTGCTGAAGCAGGCTTGTAACCACTGCGACGAATAGCAGTCGCTCGTACCTGTTTTGTTTCGTCCATCATTACGGCTTTGGTATAGGTGGATCCAATATCAATCCCAACGCTGAGAGTCATCTTACACCCTCCTTATCCCCCAGGGCGACCGCAAGAGTACGCCCCTACTATACTACGCATCTATTGCGTGCGCAGTCTGAGAACGGTAACCTGTTTTTAGATTGTCAAGAGCATACAGCCCTGCACCGATAGCACCCATGAATTGGGACTGTGAACTTACATTCAAGGGTGCGCCAAGCACTTCTTCTAGAAGCGCCACCATCGCAACATTACGTGAAACACCACCGCTGAATGTAACTTCGGGAGCCATGCCAACACGGCGAACGAGTGAAGCACAACGGGTTGCAATCGAATGATGCATACCCATAAGAACATCTTCAGGAAGATGGCCTTTTGCCAGGTGGCCTATGACCTCAGTTTCCGCGAACACGGTACAGGTTGTGGTGATCTTCACAGGTCGAGTCGATTTCAGAGCCAGTGGCCCAAGATCAGACAGAGGCGTCTCGAGAGCAAAAGATGCTGCGCCAAGGAAACGCCCCGTTCCCGCCGCACACTTGTCATTCATTGCGAAGTCGGTCACTTCTCCAGAATCTCCAATACGTATGGCTTTCGTATCCTGCCCACCTATATCTAACACAGTGCGTGTATTAGGGAATTCTGCCAGGGCACCGCGAGCATGGCAACTGATCTCAGTCACCTGTAGATCGCCAAAGGTGACTCGATAGCGTCCATAGCCAGTAGCTACAGTGAAAGCGATGTCACCAGGACTAAGGTTGGCGTTGGCGAGTACACGTTCGAAGACTCTTTCGGCAGCTGTACCCATGTTAGTTTCCATATCAAGAATAGCTTTGCCAACTAGCGCACCATTTTCATCCATGATGATGCCTTTGGCCTGTGTTGAGCCGATGTCAATACCAGCTACATATTCCATGCTAACGTCCCTCCAATCGCCCTCGGCTGCAGGGCGACCGCAAGGGTCGCCCCTACACTACTCATGATGAGTTTTTTCATACTAACGTCCCTCCAATCGCGCACGTTGTTCGAGGACTTCGAAGAAGGCATCGACGCGATTTTTGATTTGTGCATCGGACCAGTAACGTGGGTCTATCAGATCCGACTCGATGTAGAGTGTTGGCATTCCGTGTTTGGTGGTGACATATTCACGGTTGTCAGCCATGCTAGTCGCAACAGTGCGACAGCTCTTGATGCCATGATAGACAATGCCATCCGCCGCAAAATCGTTCATCTGTTGTGCCAGCATATGGTGTGAGAAGAAGTGATTGGAAAGGCCCATTTGAGAGGCGAGGGTAGTGACTTCAGCTAGACTTTCAAGCGGGCGTGAAGTGTCGTAGAAGAGTCCAGCGCTATCAAGACCTCCAGCTGCATAGGTCAGATAGTCAGAGGCCGCGAATACCCCCCCATGGCTCTCGAAAAGTTCTATCATGCGACGCATATTTATATAGCAGGGTGTACCACTGAAAATCAGGCGGAAACGCTCGTTAGGTACTCTGCCCTCCCCTCGCGCGACCTTGCCAGCAACTTCATCGTGAAGCAACCGCATATACTCAACACCTTCCACAGTTCCTCTCCAGGCATTGAGGACACCCATATAGGTGAGACCATCCAGCATCGAATTATAGGGTGCAGGTCGATTTTGATTAAACGCCAGTATATCGATCCAAAGGCGTATCATCTCGTTTACGTTCTCTTCGACCTCGGCAAGGCGATCAATGTCAAACTTTTTACCAGTGATCTGTTCGCAACGCGCTATGAGATCGCGGAATTGACCCTCTACCCAGCGAGCATCAGATAGATGTTGAGGGCTACCCGCTGTTGATTTCCAGGCAGCAAAGCGTTTACCAGGAATGTCAAGAACAAACGCAGGTGTATTGAAACGCCGTTCCCAGATCTCGGCCCACTTGATGTAGACATTGCATAAACTTGAGGCAATAGCGATATCTGGTTTCGGCATCTGCACACCTGATGGGTGCATCATATTACTGAGCATCAATCCCACATCAGCTTTGACATAGCTGCATACATCAGGTGAGAAACCGAAGTCTTCAGCTTTGGAGATAAAATCAGGAGCAGATTTACGCACACCACTTTGTAGAGAATTGATTTCAGGAAAGGCCATCTCGAATCCGAATGTCCTCAGTATCTCGATAGCGTTACCCATGACGAAGACATATGCTACAGGCTGGCCGCGCTCATGGGCAGTTCCAAGATTCGCCAACCATTGATTCACAAGACGCTGTCCCACGATCCGCGCATCTTGCGCTTCCTTTTTCGTATTGATGACACTCACGATGATCTCCTCTTCGTCTTAATACCTGACAAGGGTTAACCACTATATGACATACGGCTACACAGGACGACGCAAGCGTCCCCACCCATCCCATCACAGCCCCCGTCCCTACTTGGGACGTGCTACTTCAATGAAACAGTAACGATTCGGCGAATGTCTCGACTTGCATTGACATTTGCTCAAAACTAGTCATTTTTTCTTCGAATTCGAGCACAAGATATGGTATTTTCTCGGCGTCTAGCTTGTGAGAAAGAGCGAGTTGATCATCGAGGCCCGGCTCGCAAAATTTGGCCGCGGTGATGATGGCTGCTTCTGCCCGTGATTCCTTAAGCATACGCATCAATTCCTCTTCCTTCGGCTTGCGAGCATTGTATTGGACAGGGCTGGATGCAGAATGATCGACGTAGCTCTCGGCCAAGGCCCATACTGGATCACCTTCTTCCCAAGGAATATCTTCGATAATCCAGCGCTGACCAATGAGCAAGTCATCTTCGACTATGAAGCAGACATCCTCGATTGTTTCGATCATTTCAAGAGGTGGTTGTTCGCAAAAACCACCGAGAAATACTACTCTTGGTTTGTCTCGCGGGCGCACACGGCGCTGAGGCAGGAGTCGTAGAGCTTCTTGCAGGAGAAGATTGTGCTCTTCACGGCGCATACGCGTACCTGCTCGTACGAGCAGGTACGTTTCGATTGTGGAAAGTCGAGCGGGATCATCACATTTGATGCGATATAAATCACGTTGCATGCGTCGATTTTCATTATAGATGCGCAGGCTAGCTCGGATGGCATCGTCGGTAATTTCATGACCTATTTGTGCAGTTAGAACACTGCGCAATCGCTGGTACTCATCATACACGTACTGTATAGCAGCAGGTGAGTTTATATTTTGCGGAAGCGCCAGTATTTGCGATAACTGAGCAGGAAAGTTGCGACCCCAGATTCCAGCCATATGCTTGGCCGCATCACAGATTGGCTGAGTGAAGAAACCCTTGAGACCTCGCAAGGTTCCATCAAGACCCTGCTCGGTAGTGCTACGACAAATAGAGCAAACGAAAGATCCAATACGTGCATCAGCAAGACGCACTTCGAGTTTGTTGCCTCCTCCGAATAGGGCGCATGGACGAAGTCCAGCAGCGTGGACTATTTCTTCTGGAAAGTAGACCGGGAAGTAGCCAATGACGCCAGGCTCTTCATTCTGAGGCACTTTGGTGCGCATTGCCAGCTCGTAGCAATGCTCCAAAACTTCCATTAGAGAAGCTTCTGTATTAGTGATCACTGGTTGCCTCCTCATTTTAAGCGGAGAAACTCTGCTTTTCTCCAACTTTTATAACTTTCCGCTTACGACAGATGGAATTCAAAAGAATCTGGGGACACTCCAGACGCTGGCAAGGACTTCGTCCTCTGCATTCCTAATTTATTTATTGGTCCAGATTGGCTGTCGCTTTTCCATGTAGGCTTGAACGCCTTCATGAGCATCAGTTGTGTCCATCAAATCGCGAAGATAGAGGTCTTCAATTTCAAGTAAAGCGTTCACTCCGAGATCATTACCGTAAAGAATGGCCCTTTTTGTTAGTCGTAGAGCCGCTGCACTCAAGTTGCGATATTGAGTGAGCAGGTGACCAAGTGTTGCCTGCACATCATCATCTGCTACTACATAGGTCACCAGGCCAAGACGAACGGCTTCGGTAGCGCTAATCGATTCGCCACTAAACAACAAGCGTGATGTTTGTTGATGGCCGATCATCTGCGGAAAGAGTGCGGCTGCTATGGGTGGAAAGACTCCCAGTTTGATTTCTGGCTGACCAAATTTGGCCGATTCTGCAGCGATCACAAGATCACAAGCAATGGCCAGTTCACAACCTCCACCAAGGGCTGCTCCCTGCACCAGAGCGATAGTTGGCATAGGCAATGCGCGCAGTCGAGTGAAGAGTTGCCCAAATTCACGTATCATTGGTTCAACTTTGTCTGGAGTATGGTCCGCGACATCAACCCCGGCGCAGAAAGCTTTGCCGTTTGCCGCGAGTACCACAGCCTTGAGATTTGCCTGTTCAGCAATTTCTTTCACAACGCTATCTAGCTCGCGAATGATATCCAAGGTCAAAATATTCAGTGGTGGCCGATTCAGTGTTATTGTGGCAACGTCTTGTGTAATATCAAGCGTAATCGCATTCGGCGACGGATTTTTCATAAAGCTTGCTGCTCCTTTATTGCATAACGACTACAGAACGAATACCCTTCCCGTTGCGTAATGTATCAAGTCCCGCGTTGATATCTTGCAAAGGGAAGCGAGCTGTAACAAGAGGATTTACCTGAATGCGACCAGTTTGCACTAGCTCAATCACTCTTGGATAATCAACCGGGCGGCAACCGAGACTGCCACGTATCTCCATCTCACGGTACATAATGCGTCCAGCGCTAAGAGCGACTTCACGTTCTGTATAGCCGACAACTACCAGCCTACCACCAGGATGAAGGGTACCGAAAGCAGCCTGAATCGTGCTAGGATTGCCAATAGCTTCGATTGCAATATCGGCGCCTCCAGACGTCAATTTGCGAACTGCCCTGGCAACATCTCCATTCATTTCCAGAGGATTCAAAATGAAACTGGCGCCAAGCCGACGGGCCCATTCTAGCTTTTCATCAGATATGTCTACAGCAATGACTATACCACCAGCAAGATTGGCAAATTGCACGACGTTCAGGCCTACACCACCACAACCATAAACAACAACGTGATCACCTGGACGAACCCCGGCACGATTTTTGACCGCGTGATAAGGCGTTGTAACCGCATCCGCGATAATACAGCCTTCGATAAGTGGAATTTCTTCCGGGAGAATGAACACATCCTTAGCGGGAGCTATTACGTACTCGGCATAGGCGCCATCGATATCATTGCCAAACATGCGCATATGCTGGCAAATATTCTCACGCCCGACGCGGCAAGCTGCACATTTTCCACATGTGAGTATTGCTGGCAAGAGGACCCGGTCACCTTCCTTCACGGTGGTTACGTCCGAAGCAGTTAAAGTGACAATGCCTGTTGCTTCGTGACCAAGAATGAGCGGTGGGTGTTTGGCAGTCGGAACTCCATGGTCAATATAGTGGAGGTCCGTGTGGCAAAGGCCACAGGCGGCGACTTTTACCAGGATTTCTCCAGCGCTCAATGCCGGTATTGGGACGTCTTCGATTCGCAAGGGCGCGTGGCCTTCATAAAAAACTGCAGCTTGCATAGGTTCTTTCCTTTTCCCGCGCCGCCTACGGCGGCGCGAAATATGAGTTTGTGGGGACGCCCCACACCCCGGCAAAGGACTTCGTCCTCTGCACTCCTATTTGATTACAGAGCGGCCCCGCAGCTTCCGCAATAGGTGAACTGTGCGGGAAGACCACTAGCTCCGCAATTATGGCAGGTTCGAGCGTAGGGTCCCCAGAGAAATTCGCTGGATTCTCCGCTCGCAGCACGATTACGTACACCTATATGATCAGGGCGGCGTTTCTCGACGAAGGCACTCATACCTTCATATGGCTCTAGTGAGGCATAATGTAGCGTAAGCCAGTCACGGGCATGTCCGATGGTCTGAGACCATGCAAAGTCCTTCCAGAAGTTTGTTTGCTGTTTGGTATAGCGCATACATTCTGGGAACTTGTCTACCAATTTAGCAGCCATGGTGGCAACTGCATCATCGAGTTCCGCATATGGCACTACCTGGTTGACCAATCCCCACTTCAATGCAGTATCTGCATCTATCCACTCGCAGAGCCACAGCATCTCCCTGGCGCGACGATCACCTACTATAATTGGGAGCCACTGTGTAGCACCACCTGCTGCAACACTGCCCACCTCTGTACCGACCTGGCGTATGCGTACATGATCAGCAGCAATAGCGAGGTCACAAGCCATGTTGAATTCATTGCCACCTCCCACAACCATGCCGTTTAGCCGTGCAATGGTTGGTTTACCGATGTTACGCAGAAGTTCATGACATTCATTGAAAAGCCCCATCCACTTCCAATAATCACGAGGACGTTGTGTATATTCAGAAGCGTATTCCTTGACATCACCACCTGTACAAAAAGCCTTGTCGCCTGCTCCAGTAAGCACGACAACAGCGATTTGATCATCCCATGCAGCATCACGAAATGCCTGCGTCATCTCTTGCAACGTGCGCCAGGTGTAGGAATTGTAGCTTTGAGGCCGGTTGATCGTAACTGTCGCTACCCAATCACGTTTGGTGTAAATAATCTCCTCAAAGCCAAAACTCTCAGGTTCTCTTCCACTAAAATTTGGCATAGTTCACTCCTTTGAATAGGACAATTTTTGCTTTTTCATCCAGCTTTCAGAATCAGCAAGAATGCCGATGAATCGGCGGTGTGCCCGACAACTCGGCACCTACGAAATTTCCGATAGATCTGTTAAATGCTCTCAGTTCCTTTGATTTTGGGTCGGGTATAAATTGTACGAGCCTGCATGGTAACGAAACAGTCTTTACAACTCTCCGCTGACATCGTCTCCTCTTGATCCATGTCTACACGTTCCAATCGAACTTCAAACCCAAGCTCATTGTAGAGTTCAGCAACTTCGTTTAAGCGGCGTCCCAGAGTTGTGAAGCGCCTGGTCCAGCCTTCATCCTGTAGTTCTGTGCCTGATCTCTGTGATTTATTCTTGCTCATTAGAGAAGCTCTCAGATTCGCCCATGCGACGTTCAAGCGGAATAGTCGGTGCCAATTCGAAACCCAATGCGTGAAAAACTTTTAGTAAAGTCCAATTGTCCCAGTTCACAAGTGTATAGACAGAAGAAGCGCCCTGAAGCGCGCTCTGCTCCATAAAGGCCTCTGCCAACTTCTGACCTACACCTTGATGTTGATAGGAGGGCTGGACTGCAATCGAGTCAAGAATAGCAGTTACCTGTGTCAGGCCGAATTCACCATATGCCAGAGTACCCATTATGAAACCTATGACCTGATCTCTGTAGACAGCCACCAGAAAGATCGCTCGGGACCCGGCATCCAAGTTATCAAGAGCAACCAGTCTGCGCTCAAAGTATGCTGGTCGCGTTGAACCGAAAACATGCGCATCCAATTCGATAACAATCGACAAGTCTATGTGTAGCATGGGCCGAATCGATATCTCTTGAATATCGAGACGAACAACAGACGTTTCGATCTGGTTCATGCGCATTTCTCCTTGTTGCATCTATTGGACTTCTTACAGGTACTATGAGAGATGTTACAAGAAGATTGTTTAGATTAATCAGCAAGAATTGTGTAGTTTTTGTATGGAAAAGAATGAATGATGACAGGAAAATGAACTTGACGGGCAATGAATAGACTGCATATACTCAAAGCATCGGCATTTTGTAGAGATGCAATAGCAGAAGGCTAATCCAGTCATGTCCGCAGATGTATACACACGACTTCCGCTGGTGCTCGTTGCACACCACACGCGAGATACAGTGGAATTGCTGAAAGCCTTGCTGGAAGGCGAGGGCTTTACAACGCTGTGTGTTTATAATGGCCGAATAGCGCTACAATACGCTCGCCAACACCACCCTGCTATCTTATTGCTCGACCAGGCATTACCGTTACTCGACGGCATAGAAATTTGTCGCAGCTTGAGACATGAAAAAGATGATGCTGCGATTTTTATTCTCAGTGATAAACCAGATGAGCTTGGTAAACTGCTCGCCTTTGCCTCCGGTGCGGATGATTGCCTTACACTGCCATTCCATCCACGCGAATTACTTGCACGTATAAAAGCTGTCCTAAGAAGGATGCAACATCAAAGCGACGGCGAACATCACGTATTATGCTGTGGCTCATTAGAACTGGATTCTGAGCAGCGACAGGTACATGTCAAGGGAGAATTGATCGGGTTGACAGGCCTGGAATATGAATTGCTCTACACTTTTATGAAGCATCCTGGGCGTGTGTTCTCGCGAACACAGATTTTGGAGCGAGTGCGCGGTTTCCAACAAAATACTCCCCTTGATCGCGCAGTTGATATCCATATCAGTAACTTGAGGCGCAAGCTATCATTGAGTGAAGTACAGATCGAAACCGTACGAGGAGTGGGTTACCGATTGAATATGGAGGTTTCAGAAGTAGCAGTTGCAGATGCACCTGTGGCAAATGAGCAGCGGCAACTGGCGTTTGCAGCTTTCGAACGCACGCCCCTCCCACTTATTGTTATCGCTGCAGACCGCACGGTTGTTCTATACAATGAAGCAGCTAAGCGGCTTTGCGGCTGGTCTTCCGACGAGGTAATTGGCCAGGTGAAATGCTACAGCTTGCTTCTTTGTCACCATGAAGATGGTAAGTTACTTTGTAAAGGCGACTGCGTTTTACAACATTTAACTCTAAACCACCTTCAGGAGTACACCGCTCAGTATTCTATAACCCTTAAAGATGGACGTGAAATGCCAGCTACCGTGCATTATTCCAATCTAGATGTAGCAGGTACGAGCAATGGCTATATGTTGCTAACCCTTGAGCCTACGCTTAGCGATTCCCAATAAGATCAAGCACAAGCATGCAAGCAAGGATCAATACATCATCTTGACCAGGAGCTATAGCGACACCATAGGTTTCAAGCTCCTTAAACCAGCTTTACGATCACTTTTAAAGCAGAATAGCAGGAGGAAGGTTTGATGAAAGCTGTGCTATGTAAGGCGTTTGGACCTCCAGAGAGTCTAGTCATTGAAGAGGTCGAACCACTTAAACCGGGGAAAGGCCAGGTGGTTATTAGTGTGAAAGCATGTGGCGTAAACTTCCCAGATACTTTGATTATTCAGGGGAAGTATCAATCGAAGCCACCGTTTCCCTTTATACCTGGCAGTGAGGTAGCTGGCGTCGTCAAAGAATTGGGTGAGGGAGTTGATACTACCAAGATCGGCGAAAAGGTAATGGCATTTATCGGCATGAATGGATTTGCTGAGGAAGCCATTGTCAATGAATTTCAAATTGTCCCGATGCCTCGCAACCTGGACTTCGCTTCTGGCGATATTCCAAGAATTCCACTCAATTTGCCATTGCTCAAAGTCTACTCTATTGTGGGTGTTTTCTGGGGCGCATTCATGGAACGCGAACCCAAACATGGCCGGGAAAATATTCAGGAACTGATCACATGGGTGAATGAAGGGAAATTGAAGCCACATGTTACGGCAACGTATCCACTAGAGCATGTTGCTGAGGCTTTGAATGATTTGATGGAACGCAAGGTCACCGGAAAAGCCGTACTGGTGACGGAAGCATAACGGAAGGAGGGCATTCAAAACTCGAAACTTGTCGTTTTTGAGGAGAGCGGCCATTTCCCATTTATCGAAGAAAACGACACATTCTTAACGACTGTTCACGATTGGCTTCAAAGCCTCAGCTCATAAAGTTCTATCTTAAACGTGAGACGGGCATCATTTGCCCGTCTCATTCCATTTGCCAGACCTGTACCGTCTTATCAAAGGAAGCTGAGGCAAGACGCTTATTATCCGTGGACCAGGTTACGGAGCGAACAATATCAGAATGACCAGTATAGGTACATAAGTGATGTCCAT
>Ga0187766_10001650_pt1 | contig 13124 bp, 11 predicted proteins | sample 0216_QUI02_MP05__4_FD_132971 | JGI IMG/M metagenome (GOLD analysis project Ga0187766, IMG submission 132971) | Tropical peat soil microbial communities from peatlands in Department of Meta, Colombia - 0216_QUI02_MP05_20_MG | ecosystem: Environmental > Terrestrial > Soil > Wetlands > Peat ... | reverse complement strand
GACGACGACCGCGGATGAGCTTCGACCTCGGCGACTACATGAAGCGGCGAGCCGCCGCCGTCGACGCGGCGCTGGACCGCTTCCTTCCCGCCGACAGCGACCGCCCCGAGACCCTGCACAAGGCCATGCGCTACAGCGTGTTCGCCGGCGGCAAGCGGCTGCGCCCGGTGCTGGTGATCGCGGGGGCCGAGGCGGTGGGCGGCCGCGCCGAGCAGGTGATGCCCACCGCGTGCGCGCTCGAGTTGATCCACACCTACTCGCTGGTCCACGACGACCTGCCCGCGATGGACAACGACGACTTCCGTCGCGGCATGCCCACCAACCACAAGGTCTTCGGCGAGGCCACCGCGATCCTGGCCGGCGACGCGCTCCTGACCCTGGCCTTCCGCCTGGTGGCCGAGAACGCGCGCGAGGCCGCGGACCCGCGGGCCGTGCGCGACGTCATCCTGGACATCGCGGACGCGGCCGGCCACGACGGCATGGTGGCGGGGCAGGTGGCCGACCTGGAGGCGGAGGGCAAGAAGGTCGGCGCCGACGTCGTGGACTACATCCACGCTCACAAGACCGGCGCGCTCATCCGCACCTCGCTCCGCGTGGGCGCGATGCTCTGCGGCGCGGACGCGGTGGCGGTGCGGGCGCTGAGCGTGGCGGGCGCCGACCTCGGCCTGGCCTTCCAGATCGTCGACGACATCCTCGACGTGGTGTCGAGCTCGGAGGAGCTCGGCAAGACGGCGGGCAAGGACCAGATCCAGCAGAAGGCGACCTATCCCGCGATCCACGGCATCGAGGCCTCCCGGGCGCGCGCCGCGTACCTGATCGGCGAGGCCGAGGAGGCCCTGGCGCCCCTCGGCCCCCGCGCCGAACCCATCCGCGCCCTCGGGCGCTTCATTCTCGAGCGGAAGGCCTGAGCCATGTCCGAGATCCGCGCGACCCATGCTCGTGAAGTGCTCGACTCCCGCGGCAATCCCACCGTGGAGGTCGAGCTTTGGCTCGAGTCGGGCGCCTTCGGTCGCGCCATCGTGCCCTCCGGGGCCTCCACCGGCAAGCGCGAGGCCGTCGAGCTGCGCGACGGCGACGACAACCGCTACGGCGGCAAGGGCGTGCGCCGGGCGGTGCAGAACGTCAACGAGGTGATCGCGCCCGAGATCGAGGGGCTCGAGGCGGGCGAGCAGGCCGCGCTGGACCGCGCGCTGCTCGAGCTGGACGGCACCCCCAACAAGTCGGGCCTCGGGGCCAACGCGCTGCTGGGCGTCTCGCTGGCCGCCGCGCGCGCCTCCGCCGACGACGCGGGCCTGCCGCTCTACCAGTACCTGGGCGGTCCCGGCGCGCGGATCCTGCCCGTTCCGCTGATGAACGTGCTGAACGGCGGCGCGCACGCCGACAACGGCCTCGACGTGCAGGAGTTCATGCTGGTGCCTGCGGGCGCGGGCTCCTTCGGCGACGGCCTGCGCATGGGCGTGGAGATCTTCCACACGCTCAAGCGCCTGCTCAAGGACAAGGGTCTCTCCACCGGCGTGGGCGACGAGGGCGGCTTCGCCCCCGCGCTGGGCGGCAACGAGCCCGCGCTCGACTTCCTCATGCGCGCGATCGAGCGTACCGGCTACCGGCCCGGCGAGGACGTGTGGCTGGCGCTCGACACCGCGGCGAGCGAGTTCGGCGAGCACGGCCGCTACCGGCTGCGTGCCGACCGCACCGAGAAGTCGAGCCAGGAGATGATCGCGTTCTACGAAGGCCTGATGGGCCGTTACCCGATCTGCTCGATCGAGGACGGGCTGGCCGAGGACGACTGGGATGGCTGGCAGGCCTTGACCCGGCGCCTCGGCGGACGCTGCCAGCTGGTGGGCGACGACGTGTTCGTCACGAATCCGGCCATCCTGCAGGAAGGCATCCGCAAGGCCGTCGCCAACGCGATCCTGATCAAGGTCAACCAGATCGGCACGCTGACCGAGACGCTGGAAGCCGTGGAGCTGGCCAAGCGCGCCGGGTACGGCACGGTCATCTCCCACCGATCGGGCGAGACCGAGGACTCCTTCGTGGCCGATCTCGCGGTCGGCGTCAACGCGGGCCAGATCAAGACGGGCTCGCTGGCGCGCGGCGAGCGCACCGCCAAGTACAACCAGCTGCTGCGCATCGAGGAGGAGCTGGGTCCGGCCGCGGTCTGGGCCGGCCGCGCCGTCTTCCGGAGCCTCGCCCAGTGACCTGTCGCCGCCTGATCCTCACCGCGTTCGGCGCGGCGACGCTCACCACGCTGGTGTTCGGCGGGCAGAGCCTCGCGCGTGTGTGGCAGATGAAGCGCGAGGTCGATGGCATGGAGCGCGAGATCGCCACCCTGCGCGCCGAGACCACCCGGCTCGTCGAGGTGGTGACGCGGCTCCGCACCGATCCCGACTACATCGAGCAGGTGGCCCGCGAGGACCTGGGGCTCGTCAAGCCCGGGGACCGCGTCCTGAAGCTGCCGCCCTCCTCGCCCCGGGGAGGACGGTAGCCCGTGACCGATCTCATCCCGTTCCTCTTCTTCATCGCCCTCTTCTTCAACATCCGCGCCTCGTTCAAGCTGGCGCTGGACTGGCGCGGCATGCTGGTGACCACGCGCTTCGTGCGCGAGGGCTACGCGCGCGTGGGTGGGCTGCCCTCCGAGGAGCAGATCGAGCGCGCCCCGGGCGCGCCGGTGTTCCTGCATCTCGTGCCTGCCTTCCAGGAGCCGGACATCGCGACCACGGTGGGGGCGCTGGTGGCCTCGCGCTACCCGCACGGGCGGCTCCACGTGGTGGTGATCACGAAGGAGGAAGAAGAGCACGCCCCGCACCCCGCCATGGGCGTGAGCACCGGCGAGCTCGTGCGCCGCCTGCGCGACACGCTGCCGCCCTACCAGCAGAAGCGCCTCTTCCACGTGGTGATGCCGGGGCCCGGCCGCAAGGCCCACCAGCTCAACTGGGGTCTGCGTCCCGAGGTGCTGCGCGAGGTGCTGACCGAGGAGACGGACCCGGGGCGCGTCTTCGTGGGCGTGAGCGACGCCGACTCGATCCCGGACCTGGACACCTATCGCTGGATCGCCAACCAGGAGCTGAGCGGGCAGGGAAGCCTCGCGTACCAGGGCATCCCCCTCTCGCTGGCCAACTACGATCGCCTCCCGATCCGCGGGAAGATCTGCGCGATCCAGCAGTCGTCGATCTTCATCCGGGTCTCGATCGCGCGCCTGCTGAACGAGGTGAAGCGCGTCCGGCTGCTGGAGCGCCTCGTCGCGCGGCTGCCGCGCCTGGCCTGGCTGGTCCGCCCGGCCTTCGAGCTGTGCTTCCGCCGCTCGCAGATCTGCCTCGGCCACAACCAGTTCGTGCGCCTCGACGTCATGCAGTCGCTCGGCGGCTTCCCGACCTCCGGGGCCACCGAGGACTCCACGCTCGGCTACGCCCTCGGGCGACGCGGCATCCTGATCCAGGCCATCCCGATGGTCGAGGTGACGGACCTGCCCGAGACGTCGGAGAAGGTGATCCGCCAGAACGCCCGCTGGTACCTGGGCGTGCTCGACGACATCCCCTATCTCTGGCGCGCCTGGCGCGAGCAGCGCACGGCCTTCAACCTGGCCCAGTTCATCCGGCACATGGGCAACAAGGTGGTGGAGTGGCCCATCGCCGCCGTCGTCTACCCGGCCACCGGGTGGCTCGGCTGGTACCTGGCCTATCACCATGAGGGCCACCGCTTCTGGTTCTACATGGCGACCGGCGCGCCGACGGTCTCGCTGCTGCTGACCGTGTGGGTGGGCGGCATCATGACCCAGGCGCTGATCGAGGATCTGCATCCCTACCTGCCGCGCCGCGTGGACCTGCGCCGCAAGAGCCTCAAGGAGAAGTTCCTCGGCACCTTCCGCTGCCAGACTTACTGGCTGCTCGCGACGCGCGGGGCCTGGCGCGTGCTCTGGAGCGTCGCGCGCACCGGCCGCTACGAGCCGGCCAAGACCGACCGCGTGAGCGGGCGGCTCATCTCCACCCTCTCCCCGGTGGGGAGAGGGCAGGGTGAGGGGTCGTAGGCGGTTGACTCCGTGCAATCTCTCCGTTACATTGTGAGCCGTCACCGCGGGGTGGAGCAGCCCGGTAGCTCGTTGGGCTCATAACCCAAAGGTCGCTGGTTCAAATCCAGCCCCCGCAACCAAACAAAACAAGGGCTTCGGAGATATTCTCCGGAGCCCTTGGTGCATGGTGCTAACACGGTGCTAACAGTTCCAGCTGACCCGTCGCCGTCGACCCGGATCGCCAGGGTCATCTGCCAGGCGGTGCCGATACGCAAGCCATGGTGACCCATCTAGCTCGGCATGCGGTGCATGCCGTCGCGGAGGTCAGCGCCTCGGGGGAACGCCATCCGGCCGAGGTACTCCTCTCGCGGGCCGTCGACGTCGACGCCGATACGATCGTGATGGGCGCATACGGTCATCTGCGGGTCAGGGGATTCCTCCTCGGTGGCATCCAGACATCCTCGAGCACACCTCTATCCCAGTCCTCGTGTCCCGCTGAGCTCGAATCCAGCAGCGCCGTCCGGCGGAGGGCTCGGTCCGGCCAAAGGAGTGGAGCTGCACACCAGTCCCTCGCCGGCGCAGGCGGCTGTGATCGGGCCCGGCGACATCACTTGCCGCCAAGCGACCGAATGTAGCGGATGAGGGCCCACCGATCATTCTCGGCTAGATGTTTCCATGGCGGCATCGCCCCGCGGCCGTTCGTGATCTTCCAGAAAATCTCACCATCTGATTCTGACTGCACTTTTGCCGAGGTCCAGTCGGCGGGCTTCGGGTTCAATGCCACGGCCGCTGCGCCGTCGCCCTTGCCCTTGACACCGTGGCAGGAGGCACAATTCGTTTTGGCGAGCTTTTCCCCCTGCTCGACGAACTTGAAGTCGTTCGCCAGGGGGTTCTTTCGCCCCTTTTCGGCTTCGGGAGCGACCCACGGTGTCTGTGCGACCGCCACGCTGACGAGGGACAAGACACACACTGAGACCAATACCCGCATCTGGACTAAAGTCGACATCAACTCATCTCCCTCTTGGTGAGACACGCCGTTGTGAAGGATCCAGCAGACTATAGCGGGGCCCCGCGGCACACCTCGGCTGGAGACACGTGTCACGACGCGTGAGAAGGCAAGGGCTAGCAACAAGGATGACTTAGATCCAGAACTGGCTGATGGCAAAGGTAACGGCGCGCAGTCGGCTGTGAACACCGAGCTTTTCGTAGATGTGGTGGGTATGGTTACGGACCGTAGCTGGGCTGATCCGAAGACGGTACGCCATCGCACGATTCGTGGCCCCTGCGGCCATGAACCGCAAGACCTCGAGTTCGCGTCGGCTCAGGCGTGTGCTCTGGTCATCCGCGGGCGTGCGGGCAAACCGGTGTCCGATGAGGGCGAGCATGTCCCTCACCGCGGTGACATCCCGAAACGTGCGAATCGCATACGGGACCTTGACCTGGTCGCCTCGCAGGGCAACGGTACTTATGCTCAGCCAGAGTGCTCGACCAGCCTTAGACGTGATCTGCACATCGACCGTCGGGACGGGCCCGTCCCTTCTGATCTGATTGAAGACCAGACAAGATGCCGCGCAATATCCATTGCCGTTCGGCGCCCCACCAGCGAACACGGTGCAACAGCGTCGGCCCAGCACCTCGGCGGCCTCGTATCCCGTGATCCGCGTGGCCGCGGAGTTCCATTCGACGATCCGGCCATCGCTTCTCAGGAGGAGTGCGCCGTCGGCGGCATCTGCCAAAGCACGCCACCAGAAGGTCTCATCCGGTACCGTGCCGCGACGTCCGAGAGCCTCACGCGGTGCGCCCCGGCCGGGGCAAGCTCGAGTGGCGGCACGAATGCGCCGGGGCTCCATAGTGCTGGGTCCTCCCGGCGATCCCTCGAGGCAAGAACATTGCCAGGGTGGTACATGCCGTGGAGCCGCGGACTTCTGCCGGCGCCGGGGATGTCGGGTGAGGTGCGACGGTCCCACCAGCTCGGGAGGGCGAGGCAGCCGTGTCCCAGTTGAGCCCGTGACGTGCTAGGTATGCCGGCACCGGCTCCGGGACCCATTTCTTGCGAAGTTCGCGCTCTATCAGGTCGGGGGCTGCTGTGTCGAGCGAGGGAGCCTCTTGACGGTGTTCTTCCGCTTCCCTAATGTATGCCCTCCTTCAGGCAGGCGTCCGTGGGTGCCCTGCGTATCATGTCCGGTGTCTAGCATTGTCGAGCCCTCGGGGGACGTACGTGTTCCGGCCCGAAGAGCCACGAGCCGGGCCAGTTCAATCCAGAAACTGCTGATCTTCTTGGGCATGTGGGACAGAACCGCGTCGAATCGACGTGTTCTCATCACGAACGAGACATAAGCGGCGCACAAACGGCGCCCGAGTTCGATGTGAGACCTACTGTATGTGCCCAAGATTAACGTTTCCCCAGCTGATACGGGGCGCCGCTCCTCGCGTGAGCGTTCCGGCGCTGGAACACGGTTCTAGACACGCACGCAATCGGGACCTCACCGGGTGGATCACTGCGGGCGGAGCTGGAGGCTCCCATCGGCGACAGCACCCTCACAGTCCCTGCCCCGATAGATGGCCGACAGCATCGTATCGCTGATTTCCGCGGACCCCTCGAACGTCCCGGGGCATTCGGGCGAAATGTTCTCCATCCGGAGTTGCATGCGGCGCCCCGTCTCGTCGAGAACGCCGGTGATGGGCCCGCCCCCGCCGGTCCGGAACTTCCAGGTCCCTGATACGGTGGATGCTCCCCGGACGAGGTTGAACGTCACATCGCCGCCTCCGCGGCTGTCCTGGTAGCGTCCAACCCAGACGCTGGGACCGAGCGTCCGGGCCGGCGCTGGCGACGGCACAACCTTGGCCAGTGGTGCGGTCTGAGCAGGCGACCGTTCCCCGCTCCCTTGGGGTGGGGCAGGCGTCGTTGGGATCGCCGGAGGCCCAGCAGACGCGCTGGTTGGGGGACCTTGGCGAGCCGCCACCTGAGCGGGCGGCAGGCAGGTCACACTCGCCGGGTCGTTGATCTCGTAGTGGCCGTCAATCAGAAACTTGTTCCACACGAGTTTGCCCACCACCTCGACGCGCTCCTGCGGTTTGCACACTGGAAGCTCACCGGTAGCGCGTTGAACCGTGACCAGGTCCCCGGTCCCGCACTCCAGCTGAAGCGCGAAGACGAAGGGCCGCGTGTAATCCGGTTTCCCGGCCACGTAGCTGCCCGTGACTCGCACCGTCTCCCCGCGCTTGAACTCACACGCCTCCGCTTCTCCGAGTCGCGGGGACAGGAGCGCGACGAACGACACGAGGGCGATGAGGATTCTCACTACTGCGCGCTCAGGAACGCGGCCAACTGGCTGATCTGAAGCGCCGTCAGGTTCTTTGAATTTTCATGCATGATCTCGTTGGCCCGCGCGTTCGAGATGAACGCCGCCAACTGGCGCTCGAGGTAGGCACGATGTTGGCCGGCCAGCCGCGGGAATACTGCGTTGCCGGCCGCCTTCTCCCCATGGCAGCTCCCACAAGGAGGAACCTGCTGCGTCGAAATGCCTTCTTCGTAAATCTTCTTCCCGCCAGCGGTCTCGTCGCGTCCGGCCGGTTTACCCGGAGCGGCCGGCTGCGCGGCGAAGTACGCCGCAATCGCGCTGATCGTGCTGTCGGTCAGCTGCGCGGCCATGCCCCACATAAATGCCTGGGCGTGAGGGTCGGCTCGCGACCGATCCCGAAACGCTTTGAGCTGGGTCTCGAGGTACACGGTCTGCTGTCCGGCGAGGTTCGGGAACATGGGCGAGACACTGATCCCGCGAAGACCGTGGCAGGTCGAACATTCGCGCCGCACCAGATCCGGGGGCTGATTTGTCTCCTGCGCTTCGGCCCAGCCGGCCAAGAGCACGAGCCCCGCGACGACGGCGTACGCGACCGACGTTTTCACAGGTTTCCTCCTCGATGGCGGACCGTCAGAATGCTGTCCAGAGATAGACATACAGTAGGTTGTTCTCGGAGGCATTTCTGCCGAACCCATCGTAGTTGTGGCTCCGACCGTTGAACTTGCTGTACGCGGTGTACTGCAGGCCAATCTTTGTATTGAGCCACGGCAGGAAGTCAATCTCGAACGTGGCGCCCTGCGTGGTCGGCCTGCCATTGGCGCTGCCAAGGAGCAGGCTGGGGGTACCGGTCGCCGCCCCAGGGCACGCTGGGGAGGGCGCGGTCGCGAAGGTCGACGGACTGCAGTAGAGCGTGAAGTCGCGACTCCCCGTGGTCGAGAAAAACTGCGCAGAGCCGCCGATTTTGCGCCGGAAATAGTAGGTGCCCGTCAGTCGTGCTGTGTCGAGCCAATCATTCGTGTGGTCGGCCAGCGTCACGTTGTTGAACTTGCGGATCTCGTGGATCCAGGTCGCGGCGGCCGAGAAGATGTGGTTGTCCGTGATGTACTGGTACTGGCCGTCGAGGGCAATGTCCGTAAACGAATTTCGCGGGCCGGATTCGCCAATTCCCGTCGGGTGCACCTGTGCCGAGAGTCCATAGGTGCCGACCTCAAGGGCATGATTGCCCCAGTCCTGCTCCCAGGCCACGCGCCAGTACGGAGCCACGTTGCTGATCCGGGGGAGGGGCGAGGTACTGTCGAGGGGGCCGGGGCCTCCGGTCGTGGTGTTGGTGAAGCTCGTCTGGGCCGATCGGTAGCCGCTCAGCTCCACATACAAGTGGTCGAACAGAAAGAGATAGCCACCGAACCCCACGGCTTCCTGGGCGAGTTGCCCGTCGAGCAGGGTCTTGGTGACCGGTGGCACGCCGACATTGCTGAAGATATAGGGATAACCCCACGCTGGCGTGCTATTCCAGACATCCTGCGATGTGGGGTTGTTGTTCAGCGTGAGCCCGTAAATGAAATCCGGCACCCCGATCGAGTCAAAGCCCGCATGGCCCGCAAACCGCAGATCCGAGTTGTCGATCCCGACGGCATTCGTGCTCGGGTTCCAGGTGAGCTGCAGGAAGGACCCGAGGTTGTCCGAAATCTTTCCCGTGTAAAAGAGGCTCAGCGCCTGTGGGAACTGGGTGCTGTTCTGCTGCGAGAGGTCCCCGGCGACGCCGGCGTCCGGGATGCCTCGGCCGAGGGTCGTATTCGACGCTTGCAGCTGCACGGAGAGCGGGGGCAGGTCGCTTAGGGAGAGGGTCCGTTGGCTTTGCTCGTCTGTGGCCTGGATCTCCTTGACGTTGGTGAAGACGTAGGCGTTGAGCTTGAACTTCCGGCCAAACGGGGTGAGCTCCGGAAAGACCGTGTGGCAGGCCTGACACGAGATGCCGGTCTGCCGCGCATATCCGGGGGTCGCACTCGCCGGGCGGGGTGCAAACGGCGGCGCGGCGGCCACGGCAATCAGGACAGACACGATGGGTACGAGTAACGCAACGACGAGTCCCTTGGTCCTCACCGTGTGTCTCCCTTTGGCTGCGACGCCCTCGTGGGCAGAGGCGACGCATCGGCATCTGAGTTCGACGGGAAGGTGCGCAGAATGCCCGCTAGCACGCTCATCTGGGAACGCATGCTAGGCGGAGCCGGGCAGCGACTTCTATGGAACAACCGGTCCGTTTTGATGGAACAGGTGTTCTATGCGAGCCAATGCCCGACGCAAGCGGCTATCGACCGAAGGGGGTGGCTCGTGAAGGTCGCGCCCCCGTGTGGCTGCACCATCGGGTGGGCGCCGATCGGCGCCAGGTCAGCCTCGACGCCCGAAGGACGGTTCCGCGATTAGAAAGTCTTTGGCGGGAGGATCAAGAAGCTCTGTATCGGGAGCACGGTGCGGGCGAGCGGGGGAGACGCGCTAGGCGTGGTTCACTTCGTTCGTGGAGAGCCGCCGGGGAGCACATAACGGAACGTGCTGGCGATGACCAAGGTCTCGTGCGCGACGTCATCTGGCACCGGCGGGAAAGGTGCGGCTGTTTGCACGGCTCTCAGAGAATAGTCGTCCAGGATCGCGGCACCTGACGAGCGCCGGACATACGCAGACTCCAAGCGCCCATCTTTGGCGATCCGAAACTCGACCACCACCTCACCCTGGATGCCCCGTTCCCCCGCCACGCTGGGATAAATCCACGTCGCCTTGATCTGCTCGCGCACCTTGCTGAAGTATGCCTGAAACCTTGGGTCGTTCGTTTCAAGCGGGACAGCGGCATCCGCTGGAGATGTGGAGGCGCCCCTCGGTTGCCTCCAGATCGAGGCCGGCGTGGGAGGCTCCTGTGGCTTCGGTTGGGCGCCCGGATTGCCGGTCAGGGTCAAGCTGGCGAGGACGAGAACGACGATGATCCCACCCCGCGGGCGAGGCATGGCCCTACGAGTGTACAGCGTCTGGACCCAACATCACCGGTGACCGGGCTGTTGGAGTAGTCAGCGACTGTGCTGGACTCGCCCGAGGGCTCAGGCCCGCTCCTCCTATCCTGCCGAGACGCAGCCTCGTAGTCGAGCCATCGGCTACGAGCACCCAACGACTCAATCTGAGGTTTCGCCTGGGACACGGTTTCCTCAGGTTCAGCCCGGAGGTGGGACTCTGGCACCTCATTCGGGATCGAGCATGCGTCCATAAGTTCACGATTGATTGGGTATGTCCAATTGGTAGCGTTCTTGCCTCTAGGCTGGACGGGGCTCACGAAGTCATAGGAGGCGACCATGGGACCATCGAGCGGCCTTCTGATTGCCATGGCCCCGTTTAGCGAGATTCTCCTGCTTGCGATCGTTGGACTGTTCCTTCTTGTGGCTCTATCCGTATCGGGAATTGTGATTCGGTCGCTTCGATGCCCTCATTCTGGCCGGGGAGAGACTGTCCACTTTCGTACGGCGCTCTGGGACGGGCGATTTTTCGACGTGAAGCGGTGCAGTGCGTTCAGACCGGGCAACGCGGTCACCTGTCCGAAGACCTGTCTCACCAGCGCGCCACCGAATGCCACGGGCCCCATCACGGGGCTTGACTCCTTGAATGATCTGCCCTCACGACCCGCTCGCAAGAGCCATGCTCGTCCGTGAGCTGATGTCCGGCGGTGTGATCACGGTGCATCGTGAAACCCCGGTCGTGGAAGCCAGAGATCTGATGGCCAGGGAGAGGATCCGGCACTTGCCCGTGACGGATATCGGCGGTGCGGTCTTGGGTATGGTCACTGATCGTGACATCCGCCTGAACCTCCCATCCCAAGCCACGACTCTCTCGGTGTGGGAAATCAATCACCTGCTGACGAAGCTGACCGTCGAGGAGGTCATGAGCAAACCGGTGATTACCGTGACGCCGGATCGGCCCGCTCGGGACGCCGCCCGGCTCATGCTCGACCACAAGATCGGCGCGCTTCCGGTGCTGGATGATGGACATCTGATCGGCATTCTCACCGAGACGGACATCGTACGAGCCTTCTTCCATATGACGGCCCCGACGCCTCCGGGTCGGCACTGATTGGGGGAATTCTTGCGAGGACACCTTGAGTGCGGGCTTTCGTCTGCACGACCGCCCCGATGCGCGGCCTCGGCAAGCGGGATGGGGCCGGCGCCGGTTCGGTGATGAGCATAGCGCTCCAGTTCGCCCAAGCTCCCCTGCGGATCTACTGGGAGTTGACCCAGGCTTGTGACTTGGCCTGTCGCCACTGCCGTGCGCTGGCCAGGCCGGAACCGGACGCGGCAGAGCTGACGGCTAAGGAGAGCGTCGCGCTGCTGGAACGCCTGGCCGGCTTCGGGGCGCCGCTGCCGCATCTGGTCCTGACCGGGGGTGACCCACTCAAGCGGCTGGATCTCTTCCCGCTGATCGCAGCGGCACGGGCACACGGATTTGGGGTGTCGGTCGCACCCAGTGCCACGGCGCGGCTGACGCCTCGGGTGATCATCCAGCTCGCGGAGGCCGGCGTCGAAGCCCTCTCGCTGAGCCTCGACGGCTCCGATGCCGCCCGCCACGACGCCATCCGCCAGGTTCCTGGCTGCTTCGATACCACAATCAATGCGGCGCGGGCGTGCGTAGGCGCGAACCTGCCGTTTCAGGTGAACACACTCGTCTGCCAGGAGACCATCGCTGATCTCGACGCCATTCACGAGTTGACGGCCGATCTGAGAGCCGCGCGCTGGAGCCTGTTCTTCCTGGTCACGGTGGGCCGCGGCGCCGTTCTCCGTCCTGTCACGGCGGAGGCCTGCGAGCGGCTCTTTGCAAGGCTCCTTCACCAGATGGACGCGCCCGGTCCAGTCATTGCCACCACGGAAGCACCCCACTTCCGGCGGGTGTCCCTCGCACGGGCGCGCGCGGCAGGGCGCAACGGCGACGCGCCGGCCGGCCACCGGCCGGGGCGCGCCGCCGCGGGGATCCGGGACGGGAACGGCATCATGTTCGTCTCGCATACGGGCGAGGTACGCCCCTCGGGCTTCTTCGCCTACTCGGCCGGCAACGTGAGGACCGCGAGCCCGGTGGATCTCTACCGCGGCTCCGGGCTCTTCCGCGCGCTGCGCCGTCCCGATCTCCTCGGCGGCCGCTGCGGGCGCTGCGAGTGGCACGAGGTCTGCGGCGGCTCGCGCTCCCGGGCGCTCGCCGCCGTCGGTGACCCGCTGGCCGAGGACCCGCTCTGCCTCTACGAGCCGGCGGCGCGGTGGGCGTGATGCAGGCTACGCCCGAAATCGATCGGCTCGCCGCCGTCCTGCGATCCGGCTGAAGGCCACTCGTGTCGACCTTCACCTCGCTCACGAAGCACCTGGACGATCCGGAGCGGCTCCAGACGCTGCTCGACATCGAGTCCAGGCTTGTTGAGCACAAGTTCCCGCCACAGCTCGTCGTGGAGAACACGTCATACTGCAACCTACGGTGCATCCACTGCTCACATCGCGAGATGCGGCGACCCCAGGCACACATGCCCCGTGCTCTCTGGAACCGGATCGTCGAGGAGGTCGGCCGTGAGTCTCCGGACTGCGAGCTATGGCCGACCTTCTACGGGGAGGCGATGATTCTGGGCGACGAGCTCTGGGACCGGCTGGACGAGGCCCATCGGGCCGGATGCCGCAACCTCGTCCTCAACTCGAATGGCACGCTGCTCGCGCGAAGGGACAACATCGAAAAGGTGCTGCGGTCCCCGCTTCGCCGCTTCATTCTCAGTCTCGATGGACTTTCTCGTGCCACCGTGGAGCGGATCCGAG
>Ga0187766_10001644_pt1 | contig 13162 bp, 13 predicted proteins | sample 0216_QUI02_MP05__4_FD_132971 | JGI IMG/M metagenome (GOLD analysis project Ga0187766, IMG submission 132971) | Tropical peat soil microbial communities from peatlands in Department of Meta, Colombia - 0216_QUI02_MP05_20_MG | ecosystem: Environmental > Terrestrial > Soil > Wetlands > Peat ... | reverse complement strand
CTGCCGACCGGCGAGACGCTCAATCTGCCGATGAGCCCGCAACTTGAGGAAATCTTCCGCATGCTGGGCACGCCGGATTAGCCGGGGCGTTCCTCGGCTTGAAGCGGTGATCCATGAGCGCCGCGAGTTCGTGACTGCTGTTGGCGGCGGCCTTACTTGCCCATCCGGACATCGCAGAACAGCGGCGCCTTTACCGTTTCGCGTCCGGTATGTCCGCTGGGGGCCTCGGGATGTCTTCGCCAAATTCGCTCGGCGTCGGTTCGGCGGGGCGCGCTTGGCTCATGCGTTTGGCGACGGCGGCGCGCCGGGATTCAGTCGACGGTTTATCTTGCGCCTTTAGATAGGCGGCGAGGACGGCGGCCGATTCGCTGCTGGAGGTATAATGTTGGCGGAGGAAGCTCTCGAGCCCGAAAAACCATGTGGTGTGGCTCACGCTTTGCGGCGATTTGTGGCAGGCCGCGCAGGCTGACGCGTAAAGTTGGGCGCCTGTCTTACCCTGGTCCAAGTCTCCCTGCGCCCTAGCCGTGCTTGCGACACACAGCGCCAGACAACCAATCGCCAACGCGACGCCTCGATCCATCGTCATCACCGCCCTCAACGTTTCGTCTGTCGCGGCTAGCGCGCGCCGAAGGTTTCTTCAAGTTCCGCGGTGACGCAAAATGTCGCGCCCGCGGATGGCCTGACCGTGACGCAAACTTGGCATTAGAACGATGCACCCAATAGCAATTTGGAACCTGGAAGCAAGGTGCCTGCCGCAGCGGACGCCCCCGAGCGGCCAAGCTAAGAACTAGCCGTCGCCACAGTGTTGCGGCCGCGACGAAGCCACAGACGTGATTACCTGTTTTCGATTTTTATATCTTGGCCGATCGCTCTGGCGCAGCACGCCGCAGGGGCGGCGGTCTGTGCGCGCTTTCCCAATATTTGCGATCCGAAATCGGAAGAATAAATTGCATCGTGGTTCCACTTCTGCCGTCCGAAAGCGCGGAGATTTCACCGCCGTGACGCTCGATAATCATTTTGCAAATGGCTAGCCCCAGTCCCATTCCGGAAGCCTTCGTCGAAACAAATGCGCCGAACATACGGTTCAATTGTTTTTGAGGGATGCCGGGCCCTGAATCGTCTATTGCGACCCTAATCGCGCCTTTACGGTGAATCTCGGTTCTCACCGTCAACACACGTGCGCGATCGGCCGTGGCAGCCATTGCTTCCACTGCATTCCGAATTAAATTGGTGACGACCTCTTGAAGTTGGGTGGAATTGGCAGCCACAAGCGGCGCCTCGGCCATCAATTGTGAACGAACTGCCACGCCATGCTCCTCCAACTCCCCACGCACCGATTGTAATACTTCGACGATGATGTCGTTCAAATTGATCGATTGCGTTTGCTGGCTACTCGAATCAAACAATGCGCGTATGCTGTCAAACACGGCATTGGTGCGATGGCAATCCCTTATCATTCTGGTAAGCGCCGCGCGGACTTCATCGCCGTTGACGGGCGATCCTGCCAAAAACCGCAGCGCCGCACCGCCGTTGGCAGCGATGGCTGCCAATGGCTGTCTTACCTCGTGAGCAATTGACGCGACGATGCTTTGAACATTCGTGAGCGTGTCCTCGAGGTCGGCAAGACGGAACTTGACCGCATCGCCCATTGACACGAGGCCTGCGAGATCCCCACGCCGGACCACCGGCATGTGACGGAATCTACCTCGCGTCATTTTGTTCATTATCCAGATTAGCGAACTATTTTCGGTGCAGGTGATGACCGCGCTGGTCATGACTTTGGCGATCGGTAAGGCCAGCGCGGCGGTCCCCCTGTGTCCAAGCGCCTGCACAACATCGCGTTCCGAGATGATCCCAATGACGCCGCCGTCTGCGTCCGTGACGACGAGCGCGCCGACGCGAGACTTGGTCAAACGGCTAACCGCGGCGGCCAGAGTAGCACTCGAACTGACAGTAAATACTCTCCGACCCTTGCGGCCCAATATCTTACCGGCGTTCATTCGGCCTCATTGCGATCGCGGGCGGGTGGGAGATCAGTGATTTTGCGGGTCCTTGCCGCTCGGACACAATGCCGCGAAGCATTTTGTCTTCGCACCAAAGCTTGAAACACTCGGCGGCAAACCGGGTTGATCTAGGTCAAAGAAATAGGGAAACGGTTGCGCTCACAGACGATGCCCTTGAGTCACCGGCACGTTCAGCGCGTGGCATTTAGACTTGCTCTGAGGACCCTCGTACCGATGCGCCCCAGATAGCGCCGTGGCAGATTCGCCGAGCCGAGAAAATGTCGAAACACACTGGATAAGCCGATAACAATCGAGCGCTCGCACGTTGCCTATAGCTGGTGGCGTCTCACAGCCAATTCGTCTGCGTACGGCGCGTACAGCCGGGCGTTGTCTTATCGGGTTGACTCGACGTCGTTGCCTCGACCCGGCCTGTCAACGCGGTAGTAGTCCCAATTGTAGGCCGTTCCATAGGGATCATAGCCATAGAAGCCGGGAGGCGCAGCATAAGGCTCCGGTGCAGAGAGGCTGTAGTTGTAGACATAGCCGTAGGATGCGCTCGGATAGACGTAGACCTGCGCCCACGCCGCCGATGTAGCAGCCGATAGGAACCCGGCTACGAGCAAAAGCTTTTTCACAGTTCTCTCCATCTTCGATGCTCTGATTTGAGCCGCTGATCAGGGCAGCGGAAAGCGACGCGAAGCCCTACAGATGTCAGCGGGCCGCGATTTTTCAGTAATGCCAATACCGGTGGTAAGGCCGATAGTAGGCATATAAGTGCCGGTGAGGCCGGTACCCGTAGCCGTATCCGTAGCGATAGACGTGACCGTAGGCGGGACCGCCGCCATTGGCTCCGCCAGCCACCGGCCGTTCGCCGCCCGTCGGGAGACCATTCTGCGCTATTGCTAGCGAAGTCCCGGTCACGAGCAGCGCGACTGCAATCGCGAGACGTTTCAAGGTGGTCATCGTCATCCTCTAAAAACGCTTGCGCCTACACCCATCCGAAACCGTAAACGTCCATCTGAGCCGTGCGTTCCGGTCGTTTATTAAGCTCATCGCTGATCCCGTTTTGTGGGGGACCTCATTATTCGAGAACTGGCAAAATGAGTTAGGCCCATTGTTTCTTCTGTTGTTTCTTATATTGCCAGCCATCTTGTCGCGGCCAAATTTGCAGTGCCTTATCCGGGCACGGTTTGAGTAAGAGGCGCGCGCAAACTTTCGTGAGGACCTAATGACGGTTCGCTCCGTCGGGAACCGAAGTTCCATAAGGCATTATCCCGGAACGGCACTTATTCAGAACTATAGGGAAACCTCGGCCTTTCGAAGTCGTTAGCAAGAAAGGACTTCGCAGAGGAAGCTCGTGGCCACCCGCATTATCCATCTCGTCAATCCGAAGACGGACTCTGTCACGACCCGGCCGCTTTATATGAACCGGGCGCTCTATTCTCCGCTTGCGGGCTTGCTGGCGGTCGCCGCATCTATCCCGCGTGATCGGTATGAGGTTGTTCTTACGGACGAGAACATCGAAGCGATCGATTTCGATTTAAAGGCGGACCTCGTTGGGATTTCTGCGATGACAAGTTACGTCAATCGCGGTTACGAAATTGCCGACCAGTTTCGCCGTAAAGGCGTTCCGGTCGTCATGGGCGGCGTACATCCGAGTTTTATGCCGCAGGAAGCGCTCAAGCACTGCGATGCGGTTGTCATCGGTGAGGTTGAGCTTGTCATCGACCGGCTGCTCGACGATCTCAGGCACGGGTCGATGCGCGGGTTATACAAATCGGACACCCTGCATCCAATGGTCGGCATGCCGATGCCCCGCTACGACCTTTTGAAGAAGAACCGATACGTGAATTGCACCTTCGTCCAGACCTCGCGCGGTTGCCACCAAGGTTGCACTTTCTGCGCCGAACCGCTGATGAACGGCCTGAAATTCCGCTATCGGCCGGTCGAGGAGGTCGTGAGTGAAATGGAGAATTGCGGCTCGCGTTTCGTCTCTATCAACGACGCGGATTTGTTCGGCACGCCGGCCCGTCCCAAGCAAGTGATGTGCGCACTAAGGGGCCGCGGGTTCCGATGGCAGGCCGGCGTCACCTCAAAACTCGCGCAAGATGACGAGATGCTCCAGTTGGCGGCCGACAGCGGGTGCACGATGCTGAGCATCGGATTCGAATCGATATCGCGCTCCACCCTTAAGAGCGTGCATAAGTACGTCAACAGGCCGGAAACTTTCGCCGCATTAGTGGAAAAGGTCCATTCCTACGGAATTATGGTGTTCGGACTTTTCATGTTTGGCTTCGACGGCGACGACCGCTCCGTATTCGAAGAAACTGTACGGTTCAATCGTGAAAGCAGCTATGACGCCTGTGCCTATTCCGTCCTCACACCCTATCCGGGGACACTCACTTGGTATGAAATGAAGAAGGCAAATCGTATTGTTTCATTCGACTGGGATAAATATGACCAGAGCCAAGTGGTCTATCGTCCGGCGCAGATGTCCGGCGATGAGTTGCGCCGCGGTCAAGCGGAGGCATATGAGACGTTCTACGCACTATCCTCCATCGCTAGCCGCTTTCCAGTACGAGGCCGCCGTCATCGAGGCCAATGGTTGATTTACAACATGTTTATGCGAAAGGGTTCGGCTACCGAGCACATCGATTCGGTCGCGGCACCGACACCAGCGCCCGATACCTCCCCAGTGCCGCCTATCATGCCGGTCAAACGCGAGTGGCGTGAAGCCGTGCTTGAGGCGGTGGGCAACCCCGAAAGAATGGAACCATTCCCCGGGCACGCGCGTAGTATCAAATAATTTATACAAGCATGATGTGGCGGGCCCGAAGCGAGGACCGGCATTGAGCCCAGTTAACCTGGCGATTCAGAGAATGAGGCGGCATACCCTGATGGTGCGCTGCAGTAAGTTATTTGTCTCGGGTCTCGTTCTAGCCGGCATACTTCTGGCCGCGAGATATATGAGCTAAAAACATTTTCCGGCGGCCAAGAGCAACCGGAGTACATACGTGGCGCGGCAGAAGCGACCGCCGCGAAACAACCACAAAACGTTTTATTGGTTTTTTCGTTGGTCGAGCCTGAAAATACATCCAGGCGGGAGCAAAAGGGCTAACTGAAGTATGGTGGCGGACGCAGTCATGGTCGAACCTGTCTCTGCATACCATTTCCCTGCTAACAGGGAAATTAACAGGGAAAGTGGCCGTTTCGAGCTTAAGTCGCGTCTCATGCGGACGCATTTACGCAGTGATTTAGCAGGCTTATCGCGAAATTCCCTACACATTCGAACAGGGAATGTCTTTCGGCTGAACAGGGATTACGCGAGAGAAACAAGGAGCGCGTATTGCTCACCGCTTTAGTAGCGCAGCAATTCGTGCTTCTCCTTCAACCAAGCCTGCTCGTCCGGTATAGCCAACGCATCTAGGTCTTGTGGTGTCGCCAACTCATCGTCCACCCATTCGCGCAGTAAGGGGCTGCCATTGATGACGTCGATAGCGAGTTTGCCGCGTTCGTATTCGTAGGCGAAATCGCGCCATAGTGGATAGTCTGGACGCAGGCGGCGAATCGCCTTGAAGGCGAGTGCCTGGACGCGCCATGGCTTGAACGCCACAGGGTTGTAACCAGGACCTTCAGTGTGGATCTGTACGCCATTGCATAGTTTGCCGACGTGTTTGTGGAACGTTGGCTCGAACCAGCAATCGCGCAGGCGACAACCCTGCAGCCATTGCGGCGCGAGCAAAACCATTTCCTTTGTGACGGCCCGCGCATCGATATCCGGAGCACCAAACAGTTCAAGCGGTCGTGTCGTGCCTCGGCCTTCAGACAGTGTCGTACCCTCGACCATCACTGTGCCCGGATAGGCGCGTGCCATCCATAAATTTGACGCGTTGGGACTAGGATTAATCCATGTTCGCTCGCCGAGCGGCCAGCCGAATCCGGGCGCCGCGTCGGGCTGCCAGTCTTGCATCTCGATGACTCGATAGTCGAGATCGAGCTTGAGCGTTCTAATGAACCACGATCCCAGCTCTCCGAGCGTCAGCCCATGGCGCATCGGCAGCGGTCCGGCGCCAACGAAGCTCTGCCATCCAGCTCGCAGCGTTAGGCCTTCGATAGGCCGGCCAACAGGATTGGGCCGATCCAGCACCCACACCGATTTTTCAAGTCTTGACGCCGCCTCGAGTACGTAGCGGAGCGTCGTAACGAAGGTGTAAATTCGGCAGCCCAAATCTTGCAGATCGACGAGGACGACATCACACGTATCCATCATCTCATCTGTTGGCTTGCGCACTTCGCCATACAGGCTGAATACAGGGATGTTGTGCACCGGATCGTTGAAATTTGGCGACTCGATCATATTGTCTTGTTTGTCGCCGCGTAGGCCATGCTGCGGACCGAACGCCGCAGTAATCTTAATCTCGGCGCATGCAGCCAGGGCATCAAGTGAGTGCACCAGGTTGGCAGTGACCGAGGCGGGATGGGCCAGCAATGCGACGCGCTTGCCGGCCAGCGGTGCGCGCAAGACGGGTTCGGCAATAAGACGATCGATGCCAAATTTCATGGTTGCTATGCTTCAGCTACTTCGAGCGCAAAGCAATCGGAATGATGGAAATCCGGCTTGCCAGGTGGATGCGCCAAGGCCCAATATGATTGACGGCCGCTAGCCTCCTCGATGACCGCCGAGAGACCGAGGCGCCACGCATCCTTTCCACCCGCTCCCCCGCTGGCCTCTCGCGAAAACTCATCAAACTCCAGCGACGCTTGCAAGGCATAGCGCTCGGGACTCGATTCCACGTTGATCAGGGAAACACAGATCTCGTTGGCAACACGTACATCACTTCGGTAGCTGCCGAATTGATAAGCCGCCCATTGTGTCGAGGGCGCAAAATTGAATTCATAATACGCCAAGCCTGGCGAACGGCGGACGAACGCCTCGAAGCAGGTGTGCCGCCAGAGTTCGTGGGTCCGCACTGCGGCAGCTACGGGCGGCATAGCCAGATCGCTTATCTTGCCAGTCACGAAATAGGCCAACACCAAGCTCCGGGCTCGCGGACGCGCCACCTCCACTTCAATGCGTGTCACTGCGAAGCAAGGCGAGGCCGGATGAAGCCGCAACGTCTGGCGCATAAGGAGGCTAACCCAATCTTATCAACGACCGTCGTCGGATTTTTAGTACTCGATTTTGACCGACGACAAGTGCTCGCCGAAATGCCTATCGAGCCAGCCAAAAAACGAACGCGGGCAGCGGGCCGACTACGGCAGTGAATATCGGAACGCTCCATCTAAAAAAGCACCGCCGAATTGAGATCCAAACACTCATACTGAAATTGTCGCAGTCATCGCAACAGGTCCGGCAGTCTAGCAATGTTTGTAGCAATACGACGCGCTTCGTCGCGGGTTAGCAGTTTTTGCTGCTAACCGTCGCCCTCGCTCATCCTCGAAATAGACGTAAGCAAGCGCCTGACCGTCGTGGTCGCGGACGACGCAGCACGCCTCTTGTTGCTCGACAGACCACGGCGGCCAAAGGAGCGGCAAACGGAGGTGCTTTCGCCGTATCACACGATGGGCGCGCCGTAGCCGAAGCTGTATGGAACCGGCCCCGAGAATGCAATGACATCGCCGTCGTCGACATAGCCTCCGTGTTTACTCCTCGCATCAAGAGCAGTGAGCCCGAACTGCGCACGATTCGTGCGTCGTACACGGCGCTTGTCCAGGGCGGCGGAAAGCGGGCGATCACAGAATGGCGGCTTCTCTCCCATTAAACCGCAACAATCTTTTATGCCTAAAATGTTCCCTCTCCGGCACATTTTCTTAACTGTCAGTCAGTTACAAACGAAATATTCCCGTTCGGGAACAGGTGCCACATGGGCGAGAACGAAAGCACAATTGAGCGTAGAGCAGCCGAAACGGCGTTGGCATTGGGATCATTGATCCGACGGCGACGAAAGGCGCTGAAGATGCGTCAAGATGAGCTTGCACTGGCGACTGGTGTCGGTCGCAGGTTTCTGATCGATTTGGAGGCTGGTAAGCCAACTTGCCAGCTTGGACGCAGCCTTCTAGTCGCTGACGCACTGGGGCTCAGGGTGACCAACCTTCTAGCTTCCGAGGACGCATCATTAGAGGCTGCAACTAGTCCGGAACTGCCCGACCTTCCTGAAGAGATGGAGGGGCCGGATGGCCAGTCTACCGGTCTATTTTGAGCAGCGGCTCGTCGGCACGATTCATGTTGATAAGGGTGGTCCCAGCTTCACCTATACTTCTGGCTGGATCGGATTGAGAGGCGCGTTTCCGATCTCGATAACAATGCCTTTGAGATCGGAGCGTTTTGCTGCCGAGACCTTCCTGCCCTGGGCAGCAAACCTGCTGCCAGAAAGCGAGCAGCTGCGGACTCTCGGGCAACTTCTTGGGATGGCGCGGAGCGACGTCATTGGCTTGCTGTCCGCGATTGGCGGCGACACTGCTGGCGCTCTCTCATTTGGACAAGCGGGGAGAGCCTTTTCGGTGCAATGGCGACCGCTCGGCAAGCCGGACGAACTTGAGAAGATGATAGAGGATCTGCCGAATAAGCCTTTCCTCGTCGGTGAGGAGGGCGTTTCGATGTCGCTTGCCGGCGTGCAGTCCAAGATTGCTGTCGCTGTTGGCAATGACGGTCTCATCTCCATCCCAATGAACGGCTCTCCATCGACACACATTCTCAAGCCGGACTCCCCGCGTCTGCCTGGCGGCGTTCAGAACGAGGCGTTCTGCTTGACCTTGGCAAAATGCATGGGAATCCCGACGCCGAAAGTTACAACCGGCCGAGCCGGCAAGCGAACCTTTTTACTTGTGAAGCGATACGACCGAACGGATGTCAGTGGCCGTTGTCGTCGCTTGCACCAAGAGGATTATTGTCAGGCCCTCGGCAAGCCGCCGTCCGCTAAGTACGAATCCAACCAGACGGTAATTCGCGGTCCGACTTTGAAGGACATATTCGAAATAACGCGGCAACATATGCCTCCGACCGAGATCGTCCGTTTGCTCGACATGGTCATATTCAACGTGCTCGCCTGCAACAGCGATGCACATGCCAAGAACTACTCGATCATGATTCGCGCTGGCAACGCGTCGCTAGCACCAATGTATGATGTCATGTGCGGCGAGGTTTGGGAAAACGTCACGAAAAATTTAGCACAGAAAATTGCCGGTATGAGTCGAGGTGATCAACTCAAGCGGACGCACTGGCAGCAGTTCGCGCGTGAGTGCGGCCTCAATCCCAAGCAAGTTATTGATCGCGTCGAGGCACTAGGAAAATCAGCTATCGTCGAAGCCGAGTTCGCTGCATTAGAAGTAGCTGCGATGCCAGCAGGCAGTCACGCGATCCTTTACAAGGCGCGACAAGCCGTCGAACAACGGGCTCGTCGGCTCCTCGCACAGTTGCGAGAATCGACCGATCAGGCGCCTGCTAAAGTCTTAGATGAAGTAGCCGGGCGCAGCGTCTGCGAGACTGTGCAAACCTGGTGATACAAGGTGCGTGACGTGATCGTCGTGTTGAGGATCCCGCAAACCGCGTTGCATTTCTCAACGCCATTTGAAGTTGGATTCAATCTAAACGGTTGGCTGCGAACTTACCTGGTCGCCGATGACGCCCACCGATGTAGGACCCGTGAGGAGCTGATGGCATGGCAGATTCGATCCCGACCTGACTGTAAAGCCCGCTCAGCGCAAAGATGGCAGTTGGTATGCTGAGGTCCAAGATTGGATCATTCATAAAGCATCCAGTTACTTCCGGCAGAGAGGTCGCCCATCAGCGAACGCGAGTGATTGAATTTCCTGGAACCAGTAGGGCCTGGCCCGAGGCGGCGAGCCTGAGTCGGCTTCGGCCGAGCGGCGTGCATGGAGCGCGTTGCGGGGGCCGGAGACCACCTATAGCCGGTCGCCCATAGAACCCACCCCTGTGTGTTCATGGGGCCGCCCTGTGGGTCGCTGCTCGATAAGGTCGTCCGTACCAGCGGGGCTTTTGCTGACGAATCGCTGACTCGACTTAGATCAATTTGGCTAAGTGCTGGAGGCCACGCCCGGAATTGAACCGGGGTAAACGGTTTTGCAGACCGCTGCGTAACCACTCCGCCACGTGGCCGTATGTGGTTGATATAATTTAACTGCTGGACGCGCGCCAGAAGATTCAGAGGCTCTTTGCTACCCGAATTGCTACCGGATCTTATTTTCGGTCGCCCGCAAGGCGACTTTTGGCAACCTGCATTGCCGAGTCAAGCTTGGCCGCCGCCTCGCTCTGCATCGTGTCGGTGACGTGACTGTACAGATCAAGCGTGATCCCGACAGATGCATGACCTAACCGCTCAGAGGCGATCTTCGGATGAACGCCGCTGGCAAGAAGCTGTGTGGCGTGGCTGTGGCGAAGATCATGGAACCGCACCCGCGGCAGGTTCTTTAGCCGGCGCATGAAGCGGGCGAACTCGTACGTGAGGCTGAGCGGCTGATGCGGCTCGCCATCAGCCCGGCAGCAGAGGAGGGTATCGCCGGTCTGCCGAACGCCAAGGGCCAGCAAGGCCTCAGCCTGTTCCCGCTTGAGCCGGCGTAGCTCTTCGAGCGCATAGGCCGGCAAGGTGACTGCGCGATGGCGGCCGCTCTTGGGCGTTTTGAAGCGAATACTCGTTTTCGTCTGTTCAAGACTTTCCACAACCCGCAGCGTCCCGAGCTCAAGGTCAACGTTCTTCCAGCGCAGAGCCAGTATTTCGCCGCGGCGCATCCCGGTCGATAGGGCCAGCAGGACTGGCCAGAAGACCCGACTGTGCCCAAGCGCGTCGAGCAACTGCGCCGATTGGTCCGACGTCAGCGTCACAAGGTCGCGTCGCTCAACTTTCGGAAGGCGCCTTTTAAAGACATCGGCAGGGTTGCGAGCGATGATCGCGAAATTCCCGCGATCAAGGAAATCTTCGATCGTGTGGATGGCCGGGTCCCTCTAGCGCAGCATCTGTCGGGTCCTGAAGGGGGGCCAATCGACCTCTTTGGCGAGATGCTCAAGACGATTGCGGACTCCACGCGAGGCCTTCCTGATCCAGCGCGCATTCCGCCCGATCGCGACGAACTAATCGTCGTCGCGCCGCCGCAGGCGGCACGTCCTTCCTAATTGCATGAAGTCGACGAGCGCAGAGAAAACGCACCTGACTCTGCTGCGCAACTCGGAGATGTGATTTGCGGGACACCCCTTAAGAGGACCTGCGTCTGTCCGGAAGTGGCAACTGCGGGCATCAAGACTGATACAACCGGCTCGGTACCGGTTGGCCGACGCACATCTGGCCATGGATTTAGAAGCTATTTAAACTGTTTGAGCTTTGTGGTCTCGTTCGGGGCATCGTACGGGCAGCGTTCATCGAATTGGCAGCGACTGGCGTAGTTATTTGGTATTTCCAGATTCAGATTGTGCGCAACGCCGATGATCCATACGCGACCTAATGTCCGCTTTGAGGGGTAAAGCGGACATCGATCGGACACGCGGCCATGTCCGCTTCTGACCCAAAGCGGACATCAGCGCGTCTGCTTTGCTGCGATGCAGTGAATACCCATCACAAATCGATGACCGTCTTCGCCGGGATCGATTCTGGTGGCTTGGGTGCCTTCCCCAAGGTCATCAGACGCTGCAGCCAAGTTAGTTCGCGCTCAGGCGTCTTGGGAACCGTTACATAGGCGATTAAGAGGTGGTTGTTCTGCTTCTCGATGCAAAAGTAATTGAGGCGATAGGACGGATAGTAGACCGCGGGCAGCAAGCCGAAACGCACCGGAACACGATGCAACAACTTGAGCCAAGTTCCCATGTTGAGGACAACTTGGCCGGAAGGTCCCAGCGGCTTAAGAAACGCCGCATGCGTGTGTCCAAAGATAAACACTGCCACAGCAGGATCCGATTGGAAAACCTTCTGTGCCGCCTTCAAGTAAGATCCTTCAGAGTCGATGTTCGGCATCATCCCGTGACCCGTGAGCAGGCGAAAGCGCCGAGGGTGCGCAGGAGGTCGCGCTGAACCAACAACGCTGGGATGCCGAACAACACTAGAAATATTGAGTTGATCGCTATCACGATCTGAAGGACATTGTTGATAATCCCGAGCTTGCTCATCAGCGGATTGTGAAACAGAATATTGTAGTCGAAGATGCCGGCTACCCGAAGAATCTCACCAGCGATCGCCACGATTGTCACTCCGGCGAGAAGCAGGAACGGAAGCAGCACCCAGCGTAGCACTGCGCTCATCTCGCGGTAGAAGTAGTTCGACAGTATCCAATCCGGAATCTGCGTCGTGCCAACCGACCGAATGTCCTTGAGCCAATTTCCCTTGCCAAAGTCCGAATGCCGGCTTGCCCCGCTGACAAAGGACTCCGTGATGAAGTATCCGACCGGAAGAGCATAGGGATTGCCGTAGTCAGGGAAGGCATTGAATTCGTCGTGCTGCTGCCCATGCTCGATCCAGATCTTCTTGTCGCCAAGAGGCCGGATCAGCACTAAGCTCTTGTCGAGGTAGATGTTGTATGCCCGCAGCCTTGCTGCAAAGGCCGCGTTGCAAGCAAGGTCGTAATCGTGATTGCCGACCATCATCGTAATCTTGACACGTTCGCCGGTGGCGCGGAGTTGATCGAAAATGGCTTGGTGCGCTGCGACGATGTGATCAAGTTTTTCGACACCCTGCACGAGAGTCAGCTCCCAGAACCCGAATGTATCACCAACGATCAGCAATTCAGTGTCAGGACCTTCCTTTTCCAGCCCCTTCAAAAATTCAATGAACTCGGCGGTGTAGTCGCAGTGCTGTAGCGCGCCATCGCCGCCCATGTGCAGGTCGCTCACAAGGTAATATTTCTGTGTCGAACTTTTCATCACCTAAGGCCCAGTACTGTTTTTGGCCTATGCTAGCTGCGCCCCAGATCGCAGCGAATGACATACCACTGATAGACCAACGCCAGAACGCTCGCTAGAATCATCGGCCGCCCCGGGAAAGTTCTTGGAAAGGTCGAGATGTGATCGAAGTGAATCGACTCATTTTCGCTTTTGACACTTAGCGGACATAACAGCGTCCGTTTTGACCCAAAGCGTACATACAGGACCCACCTCCCACGCCTATTCTCTGGGTCGTTGCGTTTTCGCCACAGCCAGCCGCAACCATAAGGTTTAGATT
>Ga0187766_10001643_pt1 | contig 13167 bp, 11 predicted proteins | sample 0216_QUI02_MP05__4_FD_132971 | JGI IMG/M metagenome (GOLD analysis project Ga0187766, IMG submission 132971) | Tropical peat soil microbial communities from peatlands in Department of Meta, Colombia - 0216_QUI02_MP05_20_MG | ecosystem: Environmental > Terrestrial > Soil > Wetlands > Peat ... | reverse complement strand
TCGGGTCACGTTCCACCAGGAGGACCTCTTCCGGGCCGATCTACGCGAGGCCACCGTGGTGACCCTTTACCTGTCTCCCGATCTCAACCGCCGACTCAAACCGAAGCTCCTGAGCGAGCTCCGGCCCGGCGCGCGGATCGTCTCGCACGCCTTCGACATGGGGGAGTGGGAGCCGACGCGGACCACGCAGGTCACGAGCAACCAGGGCACCCACACCCTCTACCTGTGGGTCGTGCCCCGGAAGTGAGGACGGCCTCGCCCTCTCCTGCCCCGGCACGGGAGGAGAGGGCGAGGCGAAGAGCCTAGCTGCCGGTGACCGCCTTGACCGCGTCGCGGGTCACCGAGACGAGCCGGTCGACCTGCTCCTCGGTCACCACGAGCGGCGGCGCGAAGAAGACGTGCTCCATCCGGGCGCGGGTGATGACCCCGCGCTTGGTCATCTCGGCCAGCACGCGCGGGCCGACCTTCTTGTCGGGCGCGAACGCGGCCTTCGTGCCCCGATCCTCGACCAGCTCGACGGCCGCGAGCAGGCCCTTGCCACCGCGGATGTCGCCGACGTGCTCGTGGTCGCCCAGCGCCTGCTTGAGCCCCTGGTAGAGCCGCGTGCCCATCGCCGCCGCGCGCTCCCAGAGCCGCTCGCGCTCCATGATCTCGAGGTTCTTCACGCCGACCGCACAGCACGTCGGGTGCCCCGAGTAGGTGTAGGCGTGCATCCACCGATCCTCGGGCTTCACCTCGTCCATCGTCTGCTTGATCGCCTTCGACACCATGATGCCGCCCAGCGGCAGGTAGCCCGAGGACACGCCCTTCGCGAACGAGACGATGTCCGGTAGCACGTTCCAGTGCTCCAGCGCGAACCACTTGCCGGTCCGGCAGAACCCGGTGATGACCTCGTCGGCGATGAACAGCACGTTGTGCTTGTCGCACACCTTGCGCACGAGCGGGAAGTAGTCGTCGGTCGGATACAGCACGCCGCCTCCGCCGTGGATCGGCTCGGCGATGAAGGCGGCCACCGTGTCCGCGCCCTCGCGCACGATCGCTTCCTCGAGCAGGCGGGCCGCGGTCTGCCCCGCGGTCTCCCCGGGCTTGGCCCCCTCCTGGCGGTAGGGGTAGCAGGTCGGGATGTGCACGAAGTTCGGCACGCGCGGCTCGAACATCTTCCAGTAGGGCGACATCCCGGTCGCGCTCATGGCCTGGAGCGTCACGCCGTGATACGCCAGCGTGCGCGCGATGATCTTCACCTTGTCGCGCTTGCCCTTGGCCTTCCAGTAGAACCGGGCGGTCTTGAAGGCGGACTCGTTGGACTCCGCCCCGCCCGAGGTGAAGAACACGCCCTGCATGTTCGGATAGGTGATGGTCATGAGCTTGGAGGCCAGCTCGATGGCCGGGATGTTGGTCGATCCGGAATAGGCCGAGTAGTAGGCCAGCTCGCGGATCTGCGCGGCCGCCGCCTCGGCTAGCTCGGTCCGGCCGTGGCCGACGTTGACGTTCCACAGCCCGGCGAGGCCGTCGAGATACTCGCGGCCCTGCACGTCGGTGAGCACGGCGCCGCGGCCCCGCACGTAGACCATCGGCTCCAGGTGATCGCTCGGGTGATGCAGCGGGTGGATCAGGTGATCCTGGTCGTCCTTGATGAGCTTGGCGGCCTCGACGGGCATCGCACTCCTCCTACGGCCTCGGCTGATGATAGATGGACGTCGCGGGCGCGTGGGCCCGGTAGTCGCCACCCGGAATGGGCACGCCGCGATCGAGCGGCCCGATGTACCAGTAGATGCACGCGGCCAGCTCGCGGCCGTCCCCACCCCGGACGATGATCTCCCGGCGATGATACTGGCCTCCCTCGGCGGAGTCCAGCGCGGCCCATAGCGCGGGATCGTCGACGCGGTAGACCTCGCCGTGGACGACGCCCACCGGATCGGGCAGCGCTCCGGGGTAGGAGCCGAGATCGACGAGGCGGCCCGTCACCTGCCCCGGCCCGAGGTACCGCGCGCGGCCGTCGAGCAGGCGGTGCAGGCGGAAGCCGCGCATCAGCGTGCCGTAGGTGAAGAGATGCCCGTGATCCACGATTCACCCCCGCGCGTGGACGTCGGACGCTTCGCGACTGGCGAGGAACGTCCGCGTCTTGTCGTCGTACCCGAAGAGCTCTGCGTACCGGCCCCATCCCGTCACGGTCTGCAGCGTCCGCTCGGCGGAGGCGCGCGGGAGACGATCCTCGAGCTCGGATTCGAACCGGACGCGTGGCGCGCGATGGCCCGGTCGTTCCTCGAGGACGCGGCAGATGTGCGCGGCCAGCGGGACGAAGCGGAGCAGATGCTCCTGGAAGAGCTGCTTCCGGGCTTCGGGCCCGGCCTGGGCGAAGACCCGCCCGGCGGCGGTCAGCCTGATCGCGCCGCCCTTGAGCTCGGCGAACTCCAGGAGATGGAGGGCCTCCGCGACCGCGAGGAGGCCGCCCCGCTCGAGTGCCACCGGACCATCCAGGTCCGCCAGCTCGGCCTGCCCGTCGTACGGCCGCCCCGCGACGGTCTCGACGAGCCCGACGATCCGCGAGAGCGGGACGGCTGGCAGGGGCTGTCCCACTCCCGCGTGGGCCCGACCGCGAGCGCCAGCCGTGTCGGTCACGCGCGCGGTCAGGACCGAGTAGATCTCGTCGACGATCCGATGGAACTCCGGATCCAGCCGGTTCCGCGGCTGCGGCAGGGGGACCGCGATCTCGGCAGCCACGCGGCCGGGGTGCGACGACAGGACTAGGATCCGATCGCACATGAGCACGGCTTCCTCGATGTTGTGGGTCACCAGGATGACCGCCTTCGTCGACAGCTGCCGGGCCACCCAGAGATCGAGGAAGTCGGTGCGGAGCGTCTCGGCGGTCAGGACGTCGAGCTCGGAGAAGGGCTCGTCCATCAGGAGCACGGTCGGGGCGGTGACCAGGGCGCGCGCAAAGCCAACGCGTTGACGCATGCCGCCCGAGAGCTCGCGCGGATACGCCGATTGAAATCCGTCGAGCCCGATCAACTCGATGGCGGCCAGGGCCCGGCGCCGCGTCTCCTCCCGGCCGAGCCCGAGCGCCGCCAGACCGAGCTCCACGTTGTCGACCACGGTCAGCCAGGGAAAGAGGGCGAACGTCTGGAACACCATGGCGAGGCCCGCGGCCGGACCGGTCAGCGGAGCCCCCCGATAGAGTACTTGCCCGGAGGTGGGCGCGAGGAGCCCGCTCGCGATGCGGAGCACCGTCGACTTCCCGGATCCCGATCGCCCGAGCAGGCCCAGGATCTCTCCGTCGCGGAGGGCGATGTCGATGCTCTCGAGGACCACCAGCGGCGCGCCGGAGGGCTTGGGGAAGGCCTGGCAGACACCTCGCAGCTCGAGGACCGCGTTCGACGCGTGCCCGACCATCGCGTCCGTCACCCGAGCCGTGTCCGCTTCTCGGCGAGCGCGTAGAGCGGGCGCCACAGGAGCCGGTTCATCGCGATGACGAGGACGGACATCACCGCGATGCCCAGAGCGATGCGCGGAAAGTCACCCGCCTCGGTCATCTGCGCGATGTACGCGCCGAGCCCCGAGGCACTGAGCTTGGTGGGGCCCCAGCTCACGGCCTCGGAGACGATGCTGGCGTTCCAGGCGCCGCCCGAGGCGGTGATCGCGCCGGTCACGTAGTACGGGAAGATGCCGGGGAGCATGACCGCGCGCCACCAGCGCCAGCCGCGGACGCGGAAGCTCGCCGCGGCGGCGCGGAGGTCGCTGGGGAAGGCGCTGGCACCGGCGATCACGTTGAACAGGATGTACCACTGCGTGCCGAGGATCATCAACGGCGTCAGCCAGATCCTCGGGGACAGCTCGAACCGGACGATGCCGGACACGGCGACGGGAAAGAGCAGATTGGCGGGAAACGCGGCGAGAAACTGCGCGGCGGGCTGCACCTTCTCGGCCAGCCGCGGCCGCAACCCCACCGCGACGCCGACGGGAACCCACACCACCGTCGCGAGCGCGGTCAGGACGACCACCCGGGCGAGGGTGAGGCCCCCGTTGCCGATCGCGGCGACGAGGTCGGCACCGCCCAGCGCCGGCTGGACGAACCGGACGAGATGCCAGCCGACGTAGACGACGCCCATGCCGAGCAGGACACCCCAGGCCGCATCGCCGACGCCGCGAGGAGGCGTCCACCGGTGGAGCCGACGCGCGGCGTCCAGGAAACCGAGCCGCGCCCGCAGGGCACCCTGGATCCCCCGCCCGATCGGCGTCGCCGCGCGCTGCAACCGCGTCGCGCGGCGCCACAGGTCGAGCGCCCAGCTTCGCGGTACGACCTGCGCGGCGGACTGCTCGAACCTGAACTTGTCCGCCCAGGCCACCAGCGGACGGAAGAGGAGCTGGTCGTAGAGGAGGATCGCGATCGTCATGGCTACGATCGCCCACCCGATCGCAAAGAGATCACGCTGCTGGATCGCTCGCGCGACGTAGGCTCCGACCCCGGGCAGGGCGATCTGGATATCGCCCACCGCGATGGCCTCGGAGGCCACCACGAAGAACCAGCCTCCGGACATCGACATCATCATGTTCCACACGAGGCCGGGCATCGCGAAGGCGGCCTCGAGGCGCCAGAACCGCTGCCAGCCCGACAACCGGAGGCTTCGGCTCGCCTCGTCCAGATCGCTGGGCACGGTCCGCAGGGCCTGGTAGAAGCTGAAGGCCATGTTCCAGGCCTGGCTCGTGAAGATCGCGAAGATCGCCGCGAGCTCCGGCCCGATCGCGCTTCCCGGACGCAGCGAGACGAAGAACACGACCGTGAACGACAGGTAGCCGAGCACGGGCACCGACTGCAGCACGTCCAGCAGCGGGATCAGGACCATCTCGGCACGGCGGCTCTTCGCCGCCAGCGTCGCATAGGTGAACGTGAAGAGCAGCGAGAGGAGGAGCGCCGCCAGCATGCGCATCATCGTCCGGAGCGCGTAGGCGGGCAGCGCCGCCGGCGAGAGCGACACCTCGGGCTGGTGAGCCAGGGCGAAGGGCGACGCCATCTGCCGGATCCCGGACGTGAGCAGGACGACGATCGACAATCCCAGCACGAGGGCCGCCAGGTCGTGCCGGGTTAGGAGCCTCGGAACCGAGATTCGCGGGCTCAGCGCCTGACTGTTCACCGGCCTTTCCCAAGAGCAACCAGGGTGCCAGACGCCGGCGCCAACGGTTTCGATGCTTTGCCGAGCGTGCGGGGCCGAGCGATGGGGCCAGCCGGCCCCAGTGGGGCTGGCCGTCCCGCCGGCCCAGGCGAGAGCACGTGCCACGGCGGGCGGCGTCGAGCCGGTGCATAATGGCCGCCGCGCGGGAACGTGGAGCTCAATCCATCGGAGGCTCGCCATGACCGAGATTCCGGGTACCGCAGACGTCATCGTGATCGGGGGAGGCGTGCACGGCGCCAGCGTCGCCTGCCATCTGGCCCGCCGGAAGGCAGGCCGGGTGCTGCTCCTCGAGCGGAAGTTCCTCGCCTCGGGCCCCACGGGCCGATCCTCCGCGCTCGTGCGCCGCTTCTATGCCATGGACCTGCTCACCCGGACCGGGAACGCCTCGGCCAGCACGTTCCAGCGCTGGGCCGACGTGCTGGGCGGCGGGGACCCGGGCTTCCGTCAGGTCGGGGTCCTCTGGCTGGCCGGCGCGGATACGGCGCCGCACCTGCGCGAGAACGTGCGTCGAGCCCGTGAGCTCGGCGTGCGCGTCGATCTGCTCGCGCCCGACGACATCCGCCGGCTCGTTCCGGAGCTATCGACGCACGACGTGGCGGCCGGCGCGCACGAGCCCGAGTCGGGCTACGCCGACCCGTCGTCCACCACGACGGCGCTCGTGACCCGCGCCCGGGAGCTGGGGGCGACCATCGTGCAGTACGTGGCCGTCGAGTCGATCCTCACCGCCGGCGGCCGGGTGAGCGGCGTCCGCACCGCGCAGGGCACCGTCAGCGCCCCGACCGTCGTGGTCTGCGCGGGCCTGTGGGCGGACCGCCTGCTCCGGCCTCTCGGCATCGAGGTGCCGGTCACCCCGAAGCGCCATCAGATGTGCTTCTTCCGGCGCCCACCGCAGTTCGCCTCGCACCCGGCGATCCTCGACCGGCCTCACGGGACCTACATGCGTCCCGAGACGGGCAACCTCACCATCCACGGCCTGTCCGCCTACGATGACGTGGTGGATCCGGACTCGTACAACGAAGGAGCCGACGCGGGCGAGATCGTCCGCAACGCCGAGCTGATCGCCGAGCGGTTCCCGTGCATGGAGCACGGGCTGTCGATGGGCGGCTACTCGGGGGTCTACGACGTCACGCCCGACCACGAGCCGGTGCTGGGGGGCATCCCGGAATACGGTGGGCTGTTCGCCGACTTCGGCTGGAGCGGCCACGGCTTCAAGCACGCCCCCGCGGTCGGCGACCTCATGGCCCAGCTCGTCGTCGAGGGCCGGACGCCGGGCTGGGACCTCGCCCCGCTCCGCTGGACGCGCTTCCGCGAGGGCGACCTGCTCCCGCCGGCGTCCGCCGCCGCGCCGCCTCACCCGAAGCTACGGAGCGCATGACGCATCCGTGCTGATCGTCGGCACGCGCACCCTCAAGGGCGCGCTCGAGGACAAGGCCCGCCGCTTCCCCGCGCGGCCGTTCCTCGCCGTCGAGGACGGCTCGGGTGCCGGCGCGCGATGGACCTGGCGTGAGTTCGATCTCGCGGTGAATCGCGCGGCCCACCTGCTGCTCGCCCGTGGCCTGCGCCCGGGTGACAAGTTCAACCTCCACCTCGGCAACTGCGCCGAGTTCCTCCTGTTCTGGATGGCCGCGGCCAAGACGGGCACCGTGATGGTGCCGACCAACCCGGTCTCGACCGCCGCCGAGATGCAGTACATCCTGTCGCACTCGGAGGCACGCCTCGTCATCAGCGAGGGGCAGTACGTGGCGTCCGTCCACGCGGCCGCCCCGAGCTGCCCCGCGCTCCGGGGCGTGGTCGAGGCGCGCCCGATCGAGCCACTCCTCCGCGACCAGCCCGACACCCCGCCCGAGGTGACCGTGTCGCCGCTCGACGAGATCTCGATGCAGTACACCTCCGGCACGACGTCTCGGCCCAAGGGCGTGCTCTTGACCCACGCCAACTACATCTACGGCGGCGAGGTCATGGCCAAAGCCATGCGCGTCGGCCCCGACGACCGCCACCTCATCGTGCTGCCCCTCTTCCACGCCGGGGCCCAGCTGCACGCCTTCCTGCCGATGCTGCTCGTCGGCGGCAGCGTGGCCCTCGTGGAGCGGTTCAGCGCCACGAGCTTCGTCGACCAGGCGATCCGCCACGAGGCGACGCTCGCCGCGCTGTTCGCCGCGCCGATCCGGATGCTCCTGGCCCAACCGCGCACGCCGCGCGACGGTCAGACGCGGCTGCGCGCCGTCTCGTACGCGCAGAACGTCACGCCCCGGCAGTTCGAGGAGTGGCACGAGCGCTTCCGCGCGCCGCTCGTGCAGATCTGGGGCATGACCGAGACGATGAGCCTCCCCCTCATGCAGCCGCTCGACCTGCCGCGGAAGCCCCTCGCCATGGGTATGCCGGCGCTGGGCTACGAGTGCGCGGTGGTGGACGAGGGCGGCGCCGAGGTCCCGCCGGGCATGGTCGGCGAGCTGATCGTCAAGGGAATACCGGGCGTGAGCCTCATGAAGGGCTACTTCAAGAACGAGGCGGCGACGGCCGAGACGCTCCGCGACGGATGGCTCCGGAGCGGCGACCAGGCCTGGATGGACGAGGAGGGCTACTTCTTCTTCGTGGACCGCAAGAAGGACATGATCAAGCGTGCCGGCGAGAACGTGTCGGCCTCGGAGGTGGAGGAGGCCCTGAAGCAGCACCCCGCCGTCTTCGACGCCGCCGTCGTGGGCGTGCCCGATCCGGTTCGCGACCAGGCGATCCGGGCCTACGTCATCCTGAGGGAGGCCGCGACGGCCGACGAGCTCATCGCCTGGTGTCGCGGATGCCTCTCGCCCTTCAAGGTGCCCGAGGTCGTGGAGTTCCGCGACGCGTTCCCGCGCACCTCGGTCGGCAAGATCCAGAAGCACCTCTTCTAGAGCGGGGCGCGCCCTGACCGCCATTGGGGCGGTGGTAGGATGAGCCTTGCCGGAGAACGCGATGCGGAATCAGCACTTCGTCATCGTCGGCGCCTCGCTCGCAGGCGGGAGTGCGGCCGCGGCCCTCCGCGAAGGCGGCTTCGACGGCGAGATCACGCTGATCGGCGCGGAGAGGTGGTTGCCATACAACCGCCCGCCGCTCTCCAAGGGATACCTTCGTGGCCAGGACCGGTTCGAGGGCCAGCTCGTCAATCCCGCCGGCTACTACGCCGACCACCGCATCGGGCTGCGACTCGGCATCCGCGCCACCGCCATCGACCCCCAGCACAAGGTCGTCACCCTCGATGGCGGCGAAAAGATCGCCTACGACCGGCTCTTGGTCGCGACCGGCGGACGCAACCGCCCGTTGTCGACTCCCGGCGGCGCCTTGCCCGGGATCTTCCAGCTCCGCACGGTCGAGGACAGCGATCGGATCCGGGCCAGCGCCGAGCAGGGTCGTCGCGCGGTCGTGATCGGGCTCGGCTTCATCGGCTCCGAGGTGACCGCATCGCTCCGGCAGATGGGGCTCGAGGTCACTGCGGTGGAAAGCCAGGCGGTGCCGCTCGGCCGGGTTCTCGGCCCGGAGGTGGGCGCGGTGCTCGCCGGGATCCATCGCGAGAAGGGCGTCGAGCTGGTCCTGGAAGACTCGGTGGCTGCCTTCGAGGGTAGGGAGCGAGTCCAGCGGGTGCGCACCCGGAAGGGGCGAGTGCTCGCGTGTGATTTCGTGGTGGCCGGGATCGGCATCGTGCCAAACGTGGAGCTGCTGGCGGAAGCCGGGGCGGCGGTGGACAATGGCGTCGTCGTGGACGAGCACTGCCGGACATCGCTCCCCGATGTCTACGCGGCGGGCGACGTGGCCAATCACCTCCACCCGCTATTCGGGCGTCTGCGCGTCGAGCACTGGAACAACGGCCAGCGTCAGGGTCGCGCGGCGGCTCGCGCGATGCTAGACGGTCCCGAGCCGTACGACTACCTGCACTCCTTCTGGTCGGATCAGTACGAACACACGATCGAATACCTCGGGTTCGCGGCCACCTGGGATCGTCTCGTCCTTCGAGGCGACCCGAAGAAGCGCAAGTTCCTCGCGTTCTACCTGAAGGACGGGGTCGTCCGAGCCGCCATGGGGCTCGACCGCGGTGGGGACCCGGAAGATCCCGCAAGTGAGGGCGAGCTGAAGTCGATCGCGACACTGATCCGGACCAGGGCTCGCGTGGATCCCGAGCGACTGGCGGCCGACGCGGATTGACGACCCGGCGGGTGGTTTCTGTCGCTTCTCACCCTTGCGCGTCCGTGAAGCGCAGCGACGTCAGCGGGCGCGACGAGTCGTCAATGCTTCCGTCTGCTCCTCACGGGAGCAGCCGGCCGGCGCGGCTCACGTGCCGATGCCGAACCGGGGAAGCACCCAGCGGCCCAGCACGAACAAGGCGATCAGGACGCCGAGCGCGAGGAGGATGGCCGACATGGCGCTCACGCCTTCGTCCCGCCTTCCGGCTCCACGGCCTGCAGCACCGCGCCCAGGAAGTCGCGCTCGGGCAGCGCGCCCTCGAAGCCGACCCGGTCGTTGATCACGATCTTGGGGACCGCCATCACCTGGTAGCGCCGCGACATCTCGGGGAACTCGGTGGCCTCGATGCACTCCGCGCGAACTCGCTCCGACGCGATCGCCATGTGCTGCGCCAGGCGCACGGCCCGGGGGCAGTGCGGTCAGGTGGGCGTCGTGAAGACCTTGATCGTGACGTCCTCGGTGAGCCCGGCCAGCGTGGCCTTGGTCTCCTCGCTGAGGCCGGCCTCGCCGGTCGACACCGCGATGATCGAGTCGATCAGGTTGGAGAACTCGTAGCCGGCCGGGATCCCGAGGAAGCGGATGCCGTAGTCCCGCGTCCCCTCCACCACGACCGCCGGCGCCTCCGTCACCCCGTACGCCGCGGCCTGATCGCGGTCGATGTGCGGGTTCAGCACCGCCACCGACAGCTGGTCCGACAGCGCCGCCACCTCGCGGATCAGCGACACGGTCTGGGTGTTGTGCTCGCCCCCCAGCTCTGACGCGAACACGGTGAGCTTCACCGGCCCACCGATCCGCTCGAATTCCTTCCTCACCGCCGTCTCGTCGTTCGCCGACAGAAGTCCCATGGCCCGAGTATATCGACTTACTTCGGCGCGCCGCGGACGATTTCCAGGAGCTTCCGGTAGCCGGAGGCGTCGATCCGGGCATCGATGAGCGCCGGGCCCGGCGCGGTCTGGGCCGCGATCAGGGCCTGCTCGAGCGTGGCCTCGTCGGTGGCGCGGTAGGCGCGAAGCCCGAAGGCGCGGGCCAGCCCCGCCAGGTCCGGCCCGACGTAGCGCGTGGGCACGCCCTCGAGCCTGCGCTGCTCCCGCTTGACCTCGATCAGCGACAGGGCCCCGTCGTCGAAGACCACGATCAGGATCGGCAGGTGCAGGCGCGACACCGTCTCCAGCTCGGAGGCCACCATCATGAGCCCGCCGTCGCCGGTGAAGCACACCACGCGGCGATCTGGGTGCACGAGCTGGGCGGCGATCGCGGCGGGCAGCGCGAAGCCCATCGTGGCCAGACCGTTGGAGATGAGCAGCTCCCCGGGCTCGAGCGCCTGCCAATACGCGGTGGCGGGGAACATGTGCGCGCCCGCGTCCACGCTGGCGACGCTGCCCGCGGCGGTCAGCTCGCGGGTCATCTGCGCGACCCGGTGCGGCGCGAGGCCCGTTACCGCCACCTCGAGCGCGCCGGCGCGCTCGCGACGGATGCGATCCATCTCCGCCACGTCCCAGTCGGCCTGGGCGCCGCGATGCACGAGGCGCGGCGCCAGATCCTCTAGGATGCCGCCGAGGTCGCCGACCAGCTCCAGCGCGGGCACGAAGTAGGATCCTCCGCCCGGCGCGCGCAGGCGCGGATCGCTGGACGCGCAGCGGGTCAGGTTCAGCACCGGCGCGGTGTAGGACCAGCGGCGCGGGATCAGCTCCACCGGGTCGAGGCCGAAGGCGACGATCAGGTCCGCGCGACGTACCAGCGGCTCCTCGAGCGCGCCGCCCGTGAAGACCCCGAGGGCGAGCGGGTGCGGATCCGGGATCGCGCCCTTGGCCTTGTAGGTCGTGAGTACCGGCGCGGGCAGCGCCTCGGCGAACGCGCGCAGCCACTTGGCATCCGCGGCGCGGCAGCCGAGCCCGGCGATCACGAGAGGACGCCGGGCCCTGCGGAGCATCGCGGCGGCCTGCTCGACGAGCGCGCTGGCGGGGGCGGGCGGTCCCGGCGGGGCCACGCGGGCCGCGGTCGGGATCGCGGGCCGGGCCGCGACGTCGGCCGGCAGGTCCAGGTGCACCGGCCCTCGCGGCTCGGCGAGCGCGAGCTGGACGGCGTGCGCCACCCAGTGCCCGACCGATTCCGGCGTCACGGCGAGGCTACCCTTGACGATCGGCGCCAGGTGGGCCGCGTGGTCGACGTACTGGTGGGTCGCGAACGCGAGCGCGGCGTCGGGATGCCGGTCGCTCACGTAGATGACCGGCGCCCGATCCAGCAGGGCGTGAGCGAGGCCGGTGGCGCTGGCGGTGACGCCCGGGCCCAGGGTCGAGACCACCGCGCCCGGCCGGCCCGTCAGCTCGCCGGTGACCGCGGCCATGATGCAGGCCGCCCACTCCTGGTGGCAGAGCACGAACGGCAATCCGCGCGCCTGGGCGATGGCGAGGACGTCCAGGTTCGAGCCTCCGCCGGGAACGCCGAAGATCCGGGGCACCTCGGCCCGGACGAGACCTTCCACGAGGAGCTCGGCGACGGTGGGCACGGGCGCCTCAGCCCGCCACGGCTCGGGTCGGGCTACCGGCCCGCGAGCCTCGCGAGCACCGGCGCCATCCGGTCGAGGGCCTTGCGGAGATTGGCCTCGGAGCTGGCGTAGGAGAGCCGGAGATACCCCTCACCGTACTGGCCGAAGGCGGAGCCTCCGAGCACGGCCACGCCGGCCTCCTGCAGCAGGGTCTCCGCCACCTCGCTGGACGGCCGCTTGAGCGCCTTCACGTTGGGGAAGACGTAGAAAGCCCCGCGCGGCGAGCGGCAGGAGACGCCGGGCAGCCGGTTGAGCCCGGCCACCAGCACGTCGCGGCGCCGCTTGAACTCGGCCACCATCTCGGCGACCGGGGTCTGATCGCCCTGCAGCGCCGCGATGCCCGCGTGCTGGGTGAACGAGGCGGTGCACGAATTCGAGTTCACCATGAGGCGCGTGACGTGCTCGGCCAGGGCCACCGGCATCACCCCGTAGCCGAGCCGCCAGCCGGTCATCGCGTACGCCTTGGAGAAGCCGTCGAGGATGATCACCAGGTCCTTCATGCCCGGAAAGCGCGTGATCGAGGCGAACTCTCCCTCGTAGAGGAACGCCTTGTAGATCTCGTCGGCGAGCACCGGGACGCGGTAGTGCTTGGCGATCTCCGCGACGCGCCCCAGCTGGTCGACCTCGAGCACGCCGCCGGTCGGGTTCTGGGGCGAGTTGATGACGATCAGCTTGGTCTTCCGCGAGACGCTCTTCTCCAGCACGTCGAGATCGAAGCCGAAGCCGCTCTCCTCGCGCAGCGGGATCGGCACCGGCTTCCCACCCACGAAATTGATCACCGATTCATAGATCGGGAAGCCCGGATTGGGATGCACGACCTCGTCGCCCGGGTTCACCAGCGCGGTGATCACGAAGTACATGATCGGCTTGGCGCCCGGAGTCACCACGATCTCGTCCGCGGTGACGGGGATGCTGCGCGTGCCCTCGACGTCCTTGACGATGGCCTCGCGCAGCTCGGGCAGGCCCGCGGCCGGGCCGTAGTGGGTCGCCCCGGCGTCGAGCGCACGCTTGGCCGCCTCGCGGATGTGCTTCGGCGTGTCGAAGTCCGGCTCGCCGATCTCGAGGTGGATGATCTCCTTGCCCTGCCGCTCGAGGGCCTTGGCGCGCGCCAGGACCTCGAACGCGGATTCCGTGCCGAGCCGCGACATCCGTTCCGCGAAGTCCATGATGGCGCGATTATACTCGACCGCGTGGACCTGGTGGAGGTGCCCGCCGGCTGGTTCCAGATGGGCTGGGAGG
>Ga0187766_10001641_pt1 | contig 13183 bp, 9 predicted proteins | sample 0216_QUI02_MP05__4_FD_132971 | JGI IMG/M metagenome (GOLD analysis project Ga0187766, IMG submission 132971) | Tropical peat soil microbial communities from peatlands in Department of Meta, Colombia - 0216_QUI02_MP05_20_MG | ecosystem: Environmental > Terrestrial > Soil > Wetlands > Peat ... | reverse complement strand
TACGTCTGAGCCAGTGTTTACCGGATGCTTTTGGCCGACCGAAGGAAGCCTCCCAGAGCTTGCGATGTCAGGAAAATGTATTAGTTCCGCTCATGAATGGATTGTTATTTTTGCGCAGTCCCTTAGCGCAGCGGGCTGGTGCACTCGAACTGAGAGCCACATAGCCTGAGATCGTCCCTGAGGGCATCGAAAATGGCTCCTGCGACCGTCTCGATCCGTGGAAATCATCGATTCTCGACCACCGAGAAAATTTTGTTTGAACGGTCCGATAGTCAAGAGCAGCACACAATGACTCCGTGATGAGACGGCTTTATTCGAATTCCAGGTCAACCGAAATTCACCAAAGGTTCCGGGCAAGAGTCCGCAGGTGACGGCCGGGATTCGCCAGAAACTCGCTTGCTCGGCGAACGGCGACGTCGAGACATCGTCTGGTTCCTCGCGCCAGAAAGAATGGGCGCAGCCAGGTTGCACTTGATGTGTCCAATATTATGCAAAGGTGCTTTCTCCTGCGTTTCAGACAAGCGGCCGCGCAACATTGACCTTCTGTCCGTAAATGATTGTGAAACAAGCACTCCTATTTCCTTACGAACGACTGCATGCGAGGCCTAGTATCTCCAAGCAGGAGTGGGTTGACTGTATACATAATTTATATTAAGAACGCCAACAATTTATCGAGTGCTTCGAGTCCCCCTCTCGACAGCACGGGAGACACAGTGACCTACGCGAACTTGGAAGAACTTCTCGAGGCCGTCGGGAATCCGGTTACGCTGCTGCGCAATTCGCAGACAGGACCTTACGTGTATCCGGTTGTTCCAAGTGAGTTCTCAAATTGGAGAGATGAACAACGTGCTTGGCAGCAAACCTGCGTCCTATACAACCAGTCCTACCACATGAGCGACATGTACTTGCAAGGACCCGACGCACTGAGATTGCTGTCGCACCTTGGGGTTAACAGCTTCAAAGGCTTCGAACCGGATAAGGCCAAGCAATTTGTTGCGTGCAGTTACGACGGGTACGTGATCGGCGATGTGATTCTCTTTTATCTCGACAAGGAGTTATTCAACCTCGTCGGGCGGCCGTCGGTTCACAATTGGGTTCAATACCACTGCGAAACCGGAGGCTATAACGTGAAATTCGAACGAGACGAGAGATCCGTTGCCCGGCCCGATCCGATCGCTCGCAAAGCGTATCGATACCAGGTTCAAGGCCCGAATGCTATGAGGGTCATCGAGAAGACGACGGGCAAGCCCGCCCCCGAACTTAAGTTCTTCCACATGACCACGATCACCATCGCGGGACGCCCGGTACGCGCGTTGCGTCATGGTATGGCGGGACAGCCGGGCTTGGAGCTGTTTGGTCCCTGGGAGGATGGCGAAGCGGTTAAGTCTTCCGTCGTTGAAGCAGGTCAAGCGTATGGTCTTCGACAGGTTGGCGCGAGAGCGTACTCGTCCAACACGCTCGAATCAGGGTGGATTCCCTCACCCATGCCGGCGATTTACTCCGGAGACAAATTGAAAGCCTACCGGCAATGGCTGCCGGCCAACAGCTACGAAGCCATTGCGTCACTCGGCGGCAGCTTCTATTCCAATAACATCGAAGACTACTACCTCACTCCCTACGATCTGGGTTATGGGCCGATCGTGAAATTCGATCACGATTTCATCGGAAGAGAAGCCCTCGAGAAGGGCGCAGACAAGCCCCATCGAAAAAAGGTGACGCTCGCTCTGGATAATGGGGACGTCACCCGCGCCATCAGTACCATGTTCGAGAAAAAGAACCGTGCTAAGTATTTTGATTTCCCCTCCGCTGTGTATTCCACGTTGCCGTATGACAAGGTCCTCCGGGACGGCAAGCTGATCGGCATCTCGACGTGGTGCGGCTATAGCTCAAACGAGGGCCGGATGCTCACTCTTGCGATGCTCGACAACGAGCACAGCGAACCCGGTACGGAAGTCACCTTCGTGTGGGGAGAAGAAGACGGCGGCTCATCCAAACCCACCGTCGAGCGCCATGTCCAGACCGAAATTCGCGCCATCGTCAGCCCGGTTCCTTATTCCGAAGCTGCGCGTACATCGTACGCAGAGGGTTGGCGCACCGCTCAAAGGAAGCGCACTACTGGATGATGTGCGGAAGGCCGTGGGCACAAACCCCTCGCGGAGGAGAGTGGCCGCATGAGAATTCACAAGCCACAATCGCCGTAGCCACCAAGCAGAACTACACAAAAAGTTTCTGGTTAATTTCTATCCCATGTTTACGGCAGTAGCTCAAATAGTGATCCATGAACCAAAAGACATCCAGGGTCTCGAGTAAGTGGTCGTGGTCGTCATAGAACTCGAGCGATCCGTTGAGCCAGAACATGGTCTTCATACCTTGATCGGAAACCAGGGTGTGGATCGCGCCGGGGCTCTCCTGCACATAGCTCCCGGCTCGCGCCACCCAATCGTATTCCAGGTAGCGCCAGCTACCTTCCACCGTGTAACCAAAGACGCGGCCACGGTGGCGGTGGCGCCCGAGCATCCCGCCCTCCTTCACCCACAGGACGTTGGCGTACATGTTGGTCCGGACATCGAAGGCGAGGTGCCGGATGAAAGTGTTTCCCTTGAATGGAACCCATGGGGATTCGTTCTCTCCCGCACCGATATGAACGTCAGGAAATGCAAATTCGCGCCGCACAGAATCCAAACTCGTGTTGGCTTCGACCGTGGACATGAACCCTCCTGGTGCCGGAACTGCCGACGATTCTCTCGTAACAGCGGAACGATATCACAGGGTCCGCCGCCGGCCCTAAACGACGGGTGAGGCGACACCGATGGAGCGTGCCCGGTCGGTGCAGAAAACCTGGGCGACAAGAGACTAAAACCGCTACCGGCTGCCAAGATTGAGTCTGACTCCTACCCTCGCGAGGACTGGAGGCCCCAACGTAGGTGTGGGCGTGCGAGCGACCTCGTACCGCTGATCGAAAACGTTCTCCACAGCGAGATACATCTGCAGGCTACGTGTGATCGATCGTGACACAAAGGCATCCAGGTTGAAGTATGGCGCCAAGGGCAACAGATTCTGGTCGTCGTCAAACTGCTGTGAGCTGGCTCGTCCCTGCAGGGCGATCACCCAGCGCGACGGCGTGTAGCGGAACTGCACTGTCACTTGGTGCCGGGGGACTTGTGGAATATCCAAGCCCACCAAGGCTGGATCTGCAGGATAGTCCTGCACGGTCGGCACCACATACTGGTAGCCGCCGGACAGCATGATGTGCGCTGCCAGATTGCCATCGGCTTGCACTTCAACTCCCAGCGACTTGGTGCTACCCAGGTTCTCGCGCTGGCGCGTAATGAGAGTGGGCGTTGTAGAAATGGTAACGTTTGCCACCGGCCGGGCAATCTCGCTCCAAAAGAAACCACCGCGCAAGAACAGCCGCTGGTTCCATGCCGAATACATGGCTCCGGCCTCGGTTCCGGTCAACCGCTCCGCCCAGAGGTTGGCATTGGCAAGAGTCAGAGTGTTGCCGCTGCGAAACCCACGGTAGAGTTCGTTGAGAGTCGGCGCGCGAAAGGACCGGTAGGCCGACACGTTCAAGCCGAGATTCCGAGAAGCGTGAAATAACACCGCCAGTCGCGGGCTGAACGCTGCCTCGGTGCGGTCGTCAAAGTCTTTGACGATCAATTGATCAGGGTTGTCCAGCGGAGCCGCGCTGGAGAATCCGTCAAAGTTGCGCCAGCTGTCAAATCGCAGGCTTGCATCCAATTGCCAACGTGAGTTCAGATGAACAATATCTTCGGCAAACACCGCGACCGTGCGCTGGCGCCCTCCGGCTTCCGCTTTCGAAGATGGAATCCCCAGCACAAATCCGATCTCCTCACTATGGCCCCGGATATCTTGCGCCTGACAACCCGCCAACACGACCTGGTGTGTGCCCAGTGATCGCGACCACTGCGCCGAGAGGCCCAATGGCGTCGTGGGCACGTGCTGCGTTCGAGTTGGCATCTCACTGTTGCGGTCGGGAGATACTGCCGAGAAACTCTGATTGAAAACCTGGCGCCCCCCGTAGACTCGCAACCCCAGTTGCCCCCCTCCCAGAGCCCAGTCTCCACCCGCGACGAGTTGCTGCACCTGAGTGTTGTTGACCTGGAAGGGGGTGCCGTTGTCGCGTGACTCGCTAAAGAGCGAACCTTGGAGGAAGAGGCTATGGTTGCGACTCAGTCTGCGCTCCACACGAAGAATTCCGTTCAGGAATGCCAGGTTGGCCGGTGTATCAATGGTCCCGCGGTCGGCTTGGCCTACGATCACATATCCATCGGTGCGGAACGCTTCGCCAGAAAAGCTACCGTACCAATTGCCTAGCCCGCCTCCCCCGGTGATGGAAAAATCGGGGGTCCCTTCATTGCCGAAGGAGGTCTCGAGGGCCAATGTCGGTCCTGCAGTGCTTCGGGGAAGAACGTCGACAACTCCGCCCAACGCTGCGCTGCCGTATAGGTCAGACGCCCCTCCACCTAATACTTCGATGCTGCGCAGAGACGTGCGGGGGATTCGATCCCAATACACCCAGCTCCCAAAGGGATCGTTGAGCGGTATTTCATCGGCCACCACCAATGCCCGGCTTGCGCCGCTTGCTCCCGCGCCTCGCAAAGACACTCCCTGGGACGTGGGGTTTGCCGTACGGCTTCCAGACCGCCGAAATAGAGTAAATCCGGCCACCTGCCGGAGAGTATCGTCCAGCATGAGGGCGGCAGTGGACGACAAGATGTCGCCGGAAAGCACGCCCACGCTGGCAGGAGTATCCGCTACCTCCGTGTTCGTGCGTGTGGCAGTTACGGTAATTGTCTCGGCGGGGCCGGCTGGCTGGAGCTCGACTTCGAGATTTGCCGGCATGGCCCCTGCCACAGTCCAGACCCGGTCCACAGCCGCGAAGCCCGGGGCCGACACACGTACTACTCCATGATCCACGGGGAGGTTGTCGAAGGAGAACTTCCCGTCAGGTCCAGTTTGTGAGCGAACCTGAATGCTGCCGGCCAGCAACCACACCGTAGCTCCATGCACGGCCGCTCCATTCTGATCGCGGATTGCGCCTTCTAAGCGCAAGAGCGCGCTCGGAGTCTCGCCTGCGGCCAGGGCGAGTGGAACCAGCAGCAGTGCCAGGGCCCATGGGGCTCGCTCACGGCATGAATCGCCTTGGGCGATCATATCGTCGATAGCGGGATGGTGGTACCCTCCACCTTCGTCGCCCAACCTGCCGTGTAGCGCAATCCATCAACTGCGCTGGGAACATCGACGATACGGCAGAAGAATAACGGCTTGCCCTTGTCCAAGATCTCAAGTTCGGCAAGTTCCTCTTGGCGTTGTTCAATCAGCGCAAATAATTTCCAAAGCAGCTGGCCACGAGCGAACGGGGACATTTCGGGCCAGGTTCCCGATTCGAAAGGGTGGCGCGCAACTTTGACGGCTTGATTAATGTCGGCGCGGTCGCCTTCGGCAACTCGGGCTAAAACCTCGTCGGTGGCGGGGTTGAATGTCTCGAACGTCTTGCCAGGTTCAGCCTCGAGCCACTGGCCGCCGATTAACATCCGCCGGGGGCGGCCAAGAAATTCGCGAAACGAACTCTGGAGTTTAACGGGGGCAGTTATCATCACCACCTCTCTCTCCCTGTTTTTCCCCGACGTCGATTGCTCGCACCTGATCAGAAACCATTGTAAGAGAAATTCTAGGGAGAGAGGCCTCGCTGGCCAGTAGGAACCTCGACGTAACCTGGTGTCAGAGAGGACACCCGCGTTGCCCTCGTGTCTGTTCGTCGTCTTCTGTGGATCTGCGGTACCTTCCCGGTGCCCTCCTGATTTCGTGTCGGCGAAGTGATAGACTCGCCACCTTCAGACAGAAAAACTGCTGTCAAGGGAGTACAGAGATGAGCAGGCCCCCGGCGGTGTTTTTCCTGGCGGTGATGAGTCTGGGTTTGAGCGGAGGGTGCAACCGCAAGAGGGGAGAAAGCAGGCCCGCGGAGGTTGACACCGCGCGCATCATCGCCGCGGATAACGCGCCCGGGAACTGGATGACGCACGGGCGCACCTACAGCGAACAGCGCTTCAGCCCGCTCCAGCAAATCAATGATCACAATGTGAGCCAGTTGGGACTGGAATGGTTCTACGACCTGGACACGCATCGCGGACAGGAAGCTACGCCCATCGTGCTGGATGGGGTTCTGTACTTCACCACTGCGTGGAGTAAGGTCGTGGCGCTCAACGCCGCGACCGGAGCCGAGCTATGGACCTACGATCCTCAAGTTCCGCCCGAGTGGGCGGTGAATGCGTGCTGCGACGTAGTGAACCGAGGAGTCGCCATCTGGAAAAGAACGGTGATCTTCGCGACCCTCGACGGACGATTGATTGCGCTCGACGCGAAGACGGGCAAGCCGGTGTGGGAAACGCTCACCATCGACCGCAGTTACCGTTACACCATCACGGGCGCTCCGCGGGTCATGAAAGGGGAGGTGATCATCGGCAACGGCGGTGCGGAGATGAGTGTGCGCGGCTATGTGTCTGCCTACGACGCCGATAATGGGAAGATGGTGTGGCGCTTTTACACCGTGCCGGGGGATCCTTCGAAGCCGTTTGAGAATCCGATTCTTGAGAAAGCAGCTAAGACCTGGACCGGAGAGTGGTGGAAGTTCGGTGGCGGTGGCACGGTGTGGGATTCGATCGTTTATGACCCGGGACTCGATTTGCTGTATCTCGGAGTAGGGAACGGATCTCCCTGGAACTGGCATATTCGTAGTCCCAGGGGTGGGGACAATCTATTCCTCTCTTCCATTGTGGCTCTGAAACCCGATACAGGGGAGTACGTCTGGCATTACCAGGAAACACCGGCCGAAATGTGGGACTACACGGCAAGCCAGCAGATTATGCTGGCGGATGTGATGATCGATGGTCGTCCCCGCAAAGTGCTGTTTCACGCTCCGAAGAACGGAATTTTCTATGTCCTCGATCGCGGTACCGGGGAACTGATTTCCGCCAAGCCCTACACCTACATCAACTGGGCCAGCGGCATCGACATGAAAACCGGACGCCCCGTCGAGACAGCGATTGCGCGCTATCCCGGCAAGGACCCCGCGCCAGTGGTGCCAGGGCCGCTGGGTGCACATAGTTGGCAGCCAATGTCGTACAGTCCTCTCACCGGTTTGGTCTACATTCCGGTGAATGACGTGGGTTTCAAGTATAAGGCCGCCGAGCACTTTGAGTTCAAGACGCTTGCCGCGAACTATGGTATTGACGTGGTGGCTGCTGGCATGCCCCAGGACCCCAAGATCAGGGAGGCAATTCTCAGCACGGTCAAGGGGAAGCTAGTAGCCTGGGATCCCCTGCAACAAAAACAGGTATGGTCGCGGGATCGTCCGGGGCCTTGGAATGGTGGCACCCTGGCGACCGCAGGGAACCTGGTATTTGAGGGCACGGCCAGCGGACGTTTTGAGGCTTACCGGGCCAACACGGGTGAACAACTTTGGTCGTTCGATGCGCAGACCGGCGTCATGGCGGGTCCGGTCAGTTACACGGTGAGCGGCGAGCAGTATGTCGCCGTGCTTGCGGGCTGGGGCGGGGTATTCCCGCTGGTCGCGGGAGAGGTTTCGTTTCGTTCGGGGCACGTGCGGAACGTCAGCCGCATGTTGGTGTTCAAACTTAGGGGTCGCACTGCTCTTCCCCCACTGCCCGAAGTCGAGCAACCCAAGCTGGATCCACCCAAGCTGACAGCCAGTACCGCGGAGGTCGCGCGAGGTGAGCAAGTGTTCCAGCGCTTCTGTGCTTCCTGCCACGGCGATGTCGCGGTCAGTGGGGGAGTGCTGCCGGATCTCCGCTATTCAAGCACTCTGGGCAACGAGCAATGGTTTTCAATTGTGCTGGGAGGGATGTTGAAGTCGAATGGAATGGTTTCGTTTGCAAAGGAATTGTCACACGAGGACGCCAAAGCGGTTCGGTCTTACGTGATCTTCCGGGCGAACCAGACCCTGGCGGAGCAAGCTAGCTCCGCGGCGAAGGCAAAGCCAACGCTACAATAGAGGTTGCCCGCTTTATCGCAGCGGAATGCGATTCACTTAAGCGCGTTTCAGTTCTCTGATTGGGGCATGGACTCCGCCCGCGTTCCCGGGATTGCAAGCTGGCCTCGCCTTTCGACGCTCGCCCCCAGCCCGGTCCAGCGACCGGGGCTGTAGCCAATCGAATACTCTCCGAAAGCGCCTTGACCGTAGGCGCCAGTACGATTCCGCTGAGGTGATCGAAGACAGTGTTCGAACACCGGTTCTCTCATCGCCAGTCCGTGATCGTGCAATCGCGAGCGAAACAGCCCCCGGAACCGTGTGCTACTCACGACCCTTGAATCCTCCCCTTCCACAAGGCGCGCATTTTTCCGTCAACCAGGCTAGGCTGCAACATCCAGAACCCGCAGTCGAAGTCGACATGACGGAAGCTGCTCCGTCCCCCTGACTACAAAGGAGCGGTGACGGCTCTCACTCAAGAAACTGTTTGTGGGCAGGTTCCGTTTCGGCTACTCTTACGCCCGTTCAGACTAGGGGAGATGGGCAACAGAAAGGCAGCCGTGAGTCAGGAGGTGGGCTTTGTATCACAGTGACGTGGTGGGAAGTTTGTTGCGTCCGACTCGTCTTAAGGAAGTCCGCGAACTGCACGAAGCACATCGGCTCAGCGAAGCGGAGTTCAAACGGGCGGAGGACCGCGCGGTCGACGATGCGATTGCGCTGCAAATGCGAGCCGGCGTAGAGGTCCTTACGGACGGCGAACTACGGCGCTATGCATTTTACGGCCAGCTCGTCGATGCCGTGGAAGGCTTCGACAAGTTTGGCGGCTGGGCGATTCCTTTCCGCAATGAGAAGGGCGAGGAACTGGTCATCCCACGGCCGGTAGTGGTCTCCAAGTTGCGGCGCAAGCGCCCCATGTGCGCCGAAGAATTTACCTACTTGCGGGCGCGGACCAATCATCCTGCTAAGACGACACTTATCAGCGCGCAGCAGGCGGCCGCATACTACGACCGCACGAAATCGACGGCCGCATATCCGACCATCGACGCTTATCTCGCAGACTTGGTGGATATCTTGCGGGATGAGGTTGCCGAGTTGATTCGCTTGGGCTGCACATATATCCAGTTCGATTCGCCGCAGTACACCGCCTTGCTGGATCCTCAGCTGCGCGAAGGATATCGCCAGCGAGGCAACGATCCTGACCGTCTGTTGAACATCTCGATTGAGATGGACAACGCGGTGATCGGGAACCATCCCGGCATCACTTTTGGGTTACACCTCTGCCGGGGAAACAATCAAAGCAGGTTCTACGCTTCGGGCGACTACGGTCCGATCACGAAGGTATTTCGCAACACGAGGTTCCGACGCTTTCTTCTCGAGTATGACGATGCGCGTTCCGGCGGCTTTGAGCCGCTCGCCCAAGTTCCCCCCGATCGGACGGTCGTTCTCGGCTTGGTCAGTTCGAAGACCGCGGTGCTGGAAAGCAAAGAAGAACTGAAGCGCCGCATCGAACAAGCCTCGGCCTTTATCCCTTTGGAGCGGCTGGCGCTAAGTCCTCAGTGTGGTTTTGCGTCCACCATGGAAGGCAACCTGTTGACTATGGAGGATGAGGAGGCAAAGTTGTGCTTGGTTGCCGAGACAGCACAGGAAGTATGGGGCAAAGCCACGGTCGAGACACGGTTGCGCGCCTAGCATGAAGGCCAGCATTCTTGGGGCCATGTCAAGGCGCTCGGCCGCAGTGAATGCCGGCTGAGACCGGTGTTTTGGCGGATGAGCCGGAGTAATGCCGGTACCGTAAGCATGGCGAATCGTAACAGCTACAACGAGTCGCTGCAGGCTATATAGCTGGCACACCCTCAGGGCTCCCACTGCCAGTCTTGATAACGCCGGCGGAGTTCTGTCTTCCAGAGCTTGCCTGTCGACGTATGGGGGAGTTCATTCACGAAGACAAAGCCGTCGGGAAGCTGCCACTTGGCAAACTTCACAGACAGGAACGCACGTAACTCTTCCGCCGCAAGATTGGCGCCCTCCCTGGGCACGACAATCGCCAGCGGACGCTCCTGCCACTTGGGATGAGGTATGGCAATCACCGCTGCTTCACGGACTGCCGGGTGCGCGACCAACGCATTCTCCACGTCGACCGAGCTGATCCACTCTCCGCCGGACTTGATAAGGTCCTTGGTTCGGTCGGCGATCCTGAGGTACCCCTCCGCGTCAACCGTGCCCACGTCGCCAGTGCGAAACCAGCCATCGTCGGTCCACTTGCTTTCCTGTGCCGGCAGGTTGTAGTAATTAGCTGCAACCCAGGGACCACGCAACTGGATTTCACCCAGCGTCTGGTTGTCACGCGGAACTTCACCCGCCTCGTTCACCACGCGCATGTCAACCAGGGGCACCGGAAGACCGGCCTTGGCGAGTACGGAATACTTGTCCTCTTGAGACCAATCGCGCATGTGGGCCTTCAGCTGATTGGTGGTGGCCTGAGGGCTGCTTTCCGTAAGACCCCATCCCTGCTGCAGGCGAATGTGGTACTGGTCGAGCTTGCGGATCAGCGCCGGCGGTGGGGATGCACCTCCCACGAGAACCCGCATGGGAGAGATTTTGTGGCGGCCAGGATACTTCTCCAGATGTTCGATGACACTGAGCCAGATCGTCGGTACGCCCGCGGCAACGGTAACCTGCTCTGCTTCGCAGAGGTCGAGCAGGCTTTCGGGATCTAGGTAGGGGCCGGGGAGTAGGAGTTTGCACCCCACCAGCGCTGCGGCATAGGGCATTCCCCAGCCGTTGACGTGGAACATGGAAACTATCGGCAGCAGGACGTCGTGATGACAGATCGCATAGTTGTCGGCTGTGGTCAGCAGGAAAGTGTGTAGAAACACCGAGCGGTGGGTATAAACCACACCCTTGGGGACGCCGGTTGTGCCCGAGGTGTAGCACATGCATGCGGCCTCAGTCTCGTCGAGGTTGGGATACTGGAAATTACCGGTCGCTGTCCCCAGAAAGTCCTCATAGCTATCCCACCCTTCGGGAACGCTGTTGCCGGTCAACGGAACCACAATGACACGCTCGAAATGAACGGCATCTCTAAACTTCTGATAAAGAGGCAACAGAATGTCGTCTACGATGAGAAAGCGGCTGGCCGCATGATTGGCGATGTAAGCGATGTCGTTTGGCGCAAGGCGCAGATTCAGAGTGTGCAGGACTCCTCCAGCTACCGGGATACCAAAGTAGGCTTCCAGATGCGCATAATGGTTCCACATCAAAGTGGCGACGCGGTCTCCGCGCTGCAGGCCGGCTCTTCGAAGGGCCTCGGCCAAAGCGCGAGAACGACGATAGAAATGGCTATAGGTGTACCGATGCAGCGAGCGGTTGGGGAGCCGCGAGAGAACTTCTTGTTCCGGGAAGAGCTTGCCTGCACGCTCCAGGATGTGAATGAGCGTCAGCGGATAGTGCATCATGGTGCCCTGCAGCGTCACACTCCTACCCTCAACTGGAGCGGCGAAGAACGGCAAAAAGAGCTCTTAAGACTACGCCATCGCAACCGCCACCCGGAAACAACAGTCAAACCTGGCCATAATGATATAGGGAGGACTGGCAATTTTTGGCTTGTGGATGGAAGCCCGCGTTCGGTAGAGTGCGACCGCAGCGCGTGAAAGTGCGCACACGGGCAGCTTGACCTATGCGGACTGCAGAATACCTCGACAGGAAGATCGAAACGGCTAGCTTGAAGCAGATCCGGGAACTGCAACACGTCAAGCTCTCCTCCCAGTTCAACTATCTGTTTACACGAAGCCAGTTTTACCAAGAGAAACTCGCAGCTGTGGGTCTGCGGCGGAGGGACTATCGACGGCTGAGCGACTTACAGCGCTTCCCATTCACCACCAAGGACGAGTTGCGCGAAAGCCAGGCGAGATGCCCGCCTCTGGGGAGCCACATCGCCGCGGACATGAAGGATGTCATCCGCGTGCATAGCTCCACGGGCACGACCGGCCGGCCAAGCTTTGTCGGGATCACCCGCCGCGACGCGAGAGTATGGACGCGGCTGACGGCGAGATCCTTCTACACCCAGGGGCTGCGTCAGTCCGACATCGTCATCCATGCCGCTGGCCTTACTTTATTTGTTGCCGGCCTCTCCTCCAAAGACGCCATCGAATCGGTGGGGGCAACATTCGTCCCCATTGGCACGGGCGCGTCCGAGAAGGCGCTGATGGCCATCCAGCTCCTAAAGGCTAATGCCATGCATTGCACTCCTTCTTACGCCACCTATTTTGCGGACTGGATACGGCGCGAGGCGGGGATCGAACCCGGGGATCTGGGGCTCAGGAAGCTCTTCTGCGGGGCAGAGCCGGGGGCGGGTATTCCAGCGGTTCGCGCCCGGCTGGAGCACGATTGGTGCGCTCGTGTGACCGAGGGCCTGGGAAACGCCGATATGGCGCCGATTATCTTCAGCGAATGCGCAGAGCAGTCGGGGATGCATTTCAATGGACCCGATTTTGTGCTGGCGGAGATCATCGATCCCGAGAGTGGGGAGAGCCTCTCGGTCGAATCCGGGGTAAAGGGTGAGCTGGTATACACCAGCCTTCAGCGGGAGTGCGTTCCGCTTGTGCGTTTCCGCACCCGAGATCACGTTGAAATCATGGGTACGTGCTGTGCATGCGGACGGACAGGCTTTAAGCTGCGCTGTATCGGGCGCACCGACGATATGCTGATCGTGCTCGGTGTCAATGTGTTCCCTTCGGCAGTCAAGGATGTGGTTGCAAGCTTCCATCCGCGGACGACGGGGGAAATTCAAATCTTATTGGAAGCGCCCGGTCCGAACGTCGCCCCGCCATTGAAGGTCATCGCCGAACGTGCGGCTTCCTCCGGACCGGAGTCCACCCTCAGACAAGAGATCGAGCGCAAGATCAAAGCAGCGCTGAGCGTTGCGACGTCCGTCGAACTGGTTCCGGCTGGAACCCTGCCTCGCTACGAGATGAAGGGACAGTTGGTACGGAAGTCGTACGAAGCGAGGATCTGATCTCGAGCCGGGCAGAAACCGCAGCGAAGAATCTAAGGGATCACGCAAGAACAAGTTTACAGTTGCGGCTTGATAGTGTAATTCCACTCGGGCAGCGTTTCGTGGGGCTGTAATCGAAGGGAAGCGATTTGATCCGAGGTCGGCTTGAGACCGCAAGG
>Ga0187766_10001639_pt1 | contig 13186 bp, 11 predicted proteins | sample 0216_QUI02_MP05__4_FD_132971 | JGI IMG/M metagenome (GOLD analysis project Ga0187766, IMG submission 132971) | Tropical peat soil microbial communities from peatlands in Department of Meta, Colombia - 0216_QUI02_MP05_20_MG | ecosystem: Environmental > Terrestrial > Soil > Wetlands > Peat ... | reverse complement strand
CCGACGAACGCGTAGTCGATGCCGCTGCGGGACGAGCCGAGCGAGCGGTGCAGATGCGCAAGGCTCTGTCCTTCGCCGACGAGGATCGCGCGACGGCGCACGCCGATCGTCCGCAGCAGCTCGAGCGACACCGACTCGTACGCCGCGCGCAACGCGACGACGACGATCGCGCACATCACCGCCGCGGTCGGCACGAGGCCCGTCGTCGAGAAGTGGTAGCCCGTGCCGATCCCGAACGCGTAGACGATCGCGGCGACGAGGATGAGGGACGAGACGATCCGCCCTGCGCCCGGCCGCCGCTCGCGCGGCGCGTACAGACCTGCCTGCCAGAACACGATCACCGTGATCGGCGCGACGAACTTGAGCCAGTGTCGCGGGCCTTCCCAGAGGATGCTCCAGTAGATCGTCGTGTGCCCGTAGACGAGCTCGCGGACGAGGAGGGCGACGTACAAGCCGAGCGCGAGCCCGAGGATGTCGAGAGACGCGAGAGCTGCGATCGACGCCAACCGCCGCAGGAGCGCCACGTACGGCTTGCGCGAGAGCAGGTAGAGCCTCGCTCTGCGGACGTCGGTCCGCCGCGACGGCGCCGCGGGCTCGGCTGCCCTGCCGGTGCTCGTCGGCGCGGTCTCGGTCGGTCGCACGGAACGGATGGTAGAGGGCGGCACGGCGAAACCCGTCACAGCGACTGTCCCGGGACGGTCACTGTTTGCTCTTCGTCACGACGGGCGGACGACGTCCTCCACGCCGACGGTCGGCACGCTCTCGCGGAGAGCGTCGGCCAGCGCGGCGAGATCGGTCCGCCGGCGCCGACGAGCGAGTGCGCGGAGCCCCCAGACGACAACCCGTCGCCGCACGCGGTCGACGAGGTCCGTGTCGTGGAAGTGCACGTGCACGACGTCCGCGCGCAAGCCACCCGGGGCGAGGACCTCGCGAGCGAGCATGCCGACCGAGTGAGTCGACGGGATCTCGAGCACGTCGTCCCCGGAGGCGAGCGCGATCCGCGCGGGCGTCGAAAGCTCGAGCCGCGCCGCGCCGGCGTCGAGGTAGCTCGGCCGATACGCGGTCGCCGTGCAGTCGACGTAGCCGAGGTCGGCGCACGCCCGAACGACGCCTGGGTCCGAATACCAGCCGCCGCCGCAGAACAGCGTGGGCTCGATGCCGTGGGTGCGCAGCCAGGCCGCTTCCTCACGGACGCGGGCGGCCGGCTCGCCTTCGCCCGTGGGACGAGCGTGGTCCGGCGCCGTCCAGTGGGTGTGGTGGCCGAGCGGCGCGCGCCCGGCAGCCTCACGGGCCCGCGTGAGCCAGACGTCGGGGTCCTCTCCGGCCCGCTCGTCGGGCGGCCGCATCAGCGCCGCGACCGCGAAGCCGCCCGGCCGCAGCCGCTGCAGCGCGGCGAAGCGCTCCCACACGGCGTCGTCGAGGGGTCGCTCGACGTGGCACGAGACGACCGCGTACCGTTCTCCCGCAGCCATGGGCCGCATCCTGACATCGTGGCGCGGCTCCGCGGCGCTCGTCGCGGCGGCGGCGACGCTCCCGCGCCTCGTCGTGCTCGCCCACGTCCGCGGCGTGATCCTGACCCAGTACGTCGAGAAGAGCGACGACTTCGCACGGACGCTGGTCTCGAGCGGGACGTACGGGTTCGTCCCGGGCCATCCGTCGGCCTACACCCAGCCGCTCTACGGCTGGTTCCTCGCCGGGCTCTACTGGGCGATCGAGCGCCAGTGGCTGGTCGTCGGCATCGCCCAGACCCTCGTCGCCGCGGCGACGGCCCTGGTCGTGCTCTGGACGGGCAGGCGGTTCCTCTCCGCCCGCGCGGGTCTCGTCGCCGCGCTCGTCTCGACGCTCCATCCGTACCTCGTCTGGCACGACGTCCACGTCAACCGGGAGATCCTCGACCAGCTCCTCGGAGCGGCGATCTTCGCCCTCACGCTCGCCCTCGCCGAGAAGGGCTCGCCGTGGCTCGCCGCAGGGCTGGGGGTCGTGCTCGGCCTGGCGCTGCTCGGCAACTCCCGCCTGACCGCGCTGCCCGTGTTCCTCGCGGTCTACCTCGTCTGGAACCGGGTCGGCGGAACGGCTGTCCTGATCGTGCTCGTCCTCTGCGCCGCGACGGTCGCCCCCTGGGTGGTGCGGAACAAGGTCGTTCTCGGCTGCTACGCGCTGACGACCGACTCGAGGGCGCTCTGGAAGGCCAACAACGTCAACACCTACTCGACGCTCGCCCACGGGGGCTGGATCGACGATGTCCCGCCGCTCCCGGGCGGGCCGCCGAGCCCGGAGGACGCGGCCGCGCAGTTCGCGGCGACCGGTCGTTACCCGCCGATCGACGAGTGCGCACAGTTGCGCCTGTACGAGCACGCGACGATCCAGTTCTGGCGCCACCATCCCGGTGAGAAGGCGAAGCTGATGCAGCAGGCAGTTCGAATGCTCTGGGATCCGCGGCCGACGACCACCGAGACGGGCCCGTCGAGCGGCGGCAAGTCGCATCTCCGCACCGTGGCGGAGACGGTCTGGGCGGTGCCCGTGTTCGCGCTCGCACTGCTCGGGGTCGCGCTCGGCTTCCGCTCCGCGACGGTGCCGCGGCGCTTCCTCTGGCTCGCACTCCTCTTCCTCGTCTACGAGACGCTCGCGGCGATGCTGTTCGCCGGCGCGACCCGCTACCGCATCTCCTTCGACTTCGTGCTCGCCCTGCTCGCCGGCCTGGCCGTGGATCGGCTCCTCGTGCGTCGCGAGAGCGCGGCGCGGTAGATCGCGTCGATCCGGTCGGCGCAGCGGTCGAGGCTGAACTCGGTCAGCGCCCGCTCGCGGGCCGCCCGGCCCATCCCCGCCGCGCGCTCCGGGTCGCGCACGAGCTCGACGAGCGCGTCGGCGAGCCGCTCGGGATCGCCTGGAGGCACGAGCACCCCGGTTCGACCGCCGTCGACGATCTCGGGCAGGCCGCCGACGGCGGACGCGACGACCGGACGACCCCGCTCCGCGGCCTCGAGCGCGACCATGCCGAAGCCCTCCCCGAGCGACGGGACGACGACGACCGCCGCTCGCTCCATCTCACGGGCCGCGCCGTCGACGCGGCCGCGGAAGCGGACGGATTCGCCGAGGTCGAGCGACGCGGCGAGAGCCTCGAGCTCGCCGCGCAGCGGGCCGTCGCCGACAAGGTCGAGCGTGAGGTCGGGCACGGCGCGCCGGGCCTCGCCGAACGCGAGCAGCAGCGTCTCGTGTCCCTTCACGGCGATCAGGCGGCCGACGCAGAGAAGCCGCAGACCGGCCGGAGACGGCGGCTCGGGCCCGGCGGCGATCCCGTAGTGGACGATCTCGAAGGATCCGGCGTCGAATCCCTCCGTCTCGGCGAGGTAGCGGGCGAGCCCGGCCGAGATCGCGATGTGGACCTGCGCGAGCCGCGCGACCGCCCGATCGGCGAGCGCGAACGCCCGGCTCGAGCGAAACGGGTTGAAGCCGTGCTTCGTGCTCACACGGACCGGGACCCGCGCGAGCCAGCCGGCCTCGAGCCCGTAGAAGTCCGCGTGCACGAGGTGCGTGTGGAGGATCGCCGGGCGCGTGCGACGCACGAGCGAGGAGAGACGCCGGAAGGCGACCGGGTCGACGGTGCGCGGGAGCCTGATCCCCTCGACCGGGACGCCCGCCTCCGTGAGCAGGCGCGCGAACTCCCAGGCGCCGGGCTCGTCCTCGTGGAGGAGCGCGAAGCGGGCGTCCCAACCACGAGCCCGCAGGGCGGGCAGGAGCGTGAGGAGATGGGCCTCCGAGCCGGAGATCCCCGAGACCTTGCCGACGTGCAGAACGCGCTCGCTCACGGGCGGCCGCCGGCGAGCGCGACGATCCCGTCCGCCCAGGACTCGACCGAGTGCTCGCGCATGACGCGTTCCCGCAGGCTTCGGCCGAGCGCCGCCAGATCGAGCGAGTCGAGCGCGCGGATCCGGTCGGCGAGCACGGCTGCGTCGTCTCGCGGAAAGCGGAGCTCCTCGGGCAGGAAGCCGTCGAAGACGGGGTTGGACGCGAGCGCCGGCAGGCAGGCGGCCGCCGCCTCGTAGACGACCTTGTCCGGGGCGCCGGCACGCATGTTGTCGACGAGGGCATCCGCGTCCGCCAGCAGCGCGGGCACCTCCACCCGCGGCACCGGGTCGCCGATCCGCACGCGCTGACCGAGACCCAGCTCGGCGACGAGCGCGGCGAGCTCTTCGCGGTGGCGCCGCTCCTCGTCCGTGAGCGACGGCCCGTGGACGGCGAGCCGGACGTCCGGCGCCTGCGCGACTGCCTCGATCACGGTGCGGAGCCCCTTCGCCGGCGAGGTGCGGCCGAGCGCCACGAGCCGGATCCCGCCGGAGCGGCGACGGTCGGCGCAGTCGAACTCGTGCAGGTCGATGCCGTGGCCGATCGGCACCAGCTTGTCCGACTCGAGGGGAAACGACCGCCGGTCGACGGACACCACGGTCGTCGAGAGCCGTTCGGCGAGCCGGAGCAGCCGGCTCGCGCGCCAGTGGGTGAACCAGAGCAGCACGCGCGTCCCGACCGGTCGCGCGAGCGGGGCGGCGAGCACCGCGTAGATCGGGCACATGTGCGCGAGCACCGCCGCCGGGCGCGGTCGCGTCGCGAGCTCGGCAGCGAGCGCCGTCTCGAAGCGCGTGCCGCGGCGCGCCTTCGTCCCGGCGGCGAAGAGCCGGACGCGGGCGTTCGCCGGGAGCGCGTCGGCCACCGCGGAGTCGGCGAGGACGACGAGCTCGTCGACCCGCTCTGCGAGCGCGCGCAGCTTGGGCACCGTCGCGCCGAGCACCGGGCTCGCCGGGTCGACTTCCTGCGTGACGACGACGAGCCTCATGCGCTCTCCCTGCCCCCCGGCCGCCCCCCGACTTTGCAACAGACTGTTGCAAAGTCGTCCCGCCAGCTCGCGGACGGGCCGGGCGTCATCCGCTCGTCACCTGCGCGACGAGCTCGCGGATCCGGCGCGCGTAGTCCTCCGGCGTCGCGAGCCAGGGCTCGATCGCACCGCGTGCCGCTGCGCCGAGCCCCGCAGCCAGCTCGCGGTCGCCCAGCACGCGCACGAGCGCGTCCGCGAGCGCCGACGTGTCCGCCGGCGGCACCAGCAGGCCCGTCTCGGCGTCGGTGACGAGATCGGGGATCCCGCCGACGCGCGAGCCGACGACCGCCCGCCCGCGGCAGAACGCCTCGACGACGACGCGGCCGAGTCCTTCCGAGCGGGAGGGCAGCACGAGCACGGTGGCCGCGTCGAGCTCCGCGGCGACCGCGTCGGGCGGGACCGACTCCGCCCACGAGAGTGAGTCCGGCAAGGAGGCGACCAGCGACCGCGCCGTCTCGGCCATCGTGCCGCGGCCGACGATCCGCAGCCGTGCGTCGGGCAGCCTCGCGACGACGCTCCGCCACGCAGCCGCGAGCACGTCGATCGCCTTGTAGCGCTCGAGCACGCCCACGAAGAGCGCCGTCGGCCGGTCCGGCAGCGCGACCGGCGACGTCGCGACGAACGGCTCGAGATCCATGAACGCCGGGAACTCGGCGGCGGGCTCGAGACCCTGCGCCCGCACGAGCCCGCTCGTGTAGCCGGAGATCGTGCGGACGCCGTCCGCATGGCGCACCGCCGTTCGCGCGAGCAGGTCCCCGAGCGGGGCGAAGGCACGGCGGGACGGAGAGCCGTAGAGCCGCGTCGCCGCACGCCAGTCGCCGTGCAGGTCGAGGATCACCTTCGCCGAGGAGCGCGCCAGCGCCCGGCCGGCGAGCACGAGCGCCGTCTCCTGCGCGCCCTGCACGAGCACCGCATCCGCCGGACGAGCCCGGAGCTCCAGCGCGACGCGGAACGGGAGCAGCGCGTAGAAGGCCGCGCCTTCGAGCCTGCCGAGGGGAAGCGGACGGTAGAGCCGAAAGCGGCTGTCGGCAGCCGAGACACGCCCTGCGGTCGCGAGCACCCGCACGTCGACCTCGTGCTCGAGCGCGTCGAACTTGCGCCCGAGCGTCACGGAGAGGGGCAGGTCGTAGCGCGTGCGGCCCACCATCAGCAGCCGCTGCTTCATGCGCGCGCCGCCCGCTCGAGCTCCTCCGCCAGCTCGCCCAGCAACCGCTCGGCCGAGTACGGCTCGACCGAAGCGGCGGCGGCGGCCGCGAGCCTCGCGCGCAGGTCGCGGTCCCCCAGCATCCGTCGGATCGCCCCGGCGAGCGCCGCAGGATCGTCCGGCGGGACGAGGAGGCCGTTCTCGCCGTCGCGCACGACCTCGGGCACGCCGCCGACCGAGGTCGCGACCACGGGCGTCCCGACGGCGAGCGCCTCGACGACGACGTGCGGGAAGTTCTCCCAGCGCGACGAGAGCAGCACCGCGTCCGCGGCGCGGAAGACCCGCAGCACCTCGTCGCGAGACAGGCCCCCGAGGAACCGCGCGCGCCCGTCGAGCCCGAGCTCGTCGCGGCGGCGCTCGAGGGCAGCGCGGTCGGGGCCGTCGCCCACGACGAGGAGCGACGCCTCGGGCACCTGCGCGAGCGCCTCGAAGGCGACATCGAGCGCCTTCGCGGCCATCAGGCGGCCGGCGAAGGCGAGCGTCGGACCGGTGATCCCGATCTCGGCGCGCAGCGTCTCTCGCGGGGGCAGCTCCGGCGCTGCCGGCGCCGGGTTGGGGCTGACGGTCACGCGGGCGGCAGGGATCCCCCACCCGGCGACGATCCTGCGCAGGTACTCGCTCGGCGTGAACACGTGGCGCGCCCGGCGCACGGCAGCGTTCCGCGTGCGTCGCAGGAACGCCACCCGCACGCCGCCGCGGTGGCGCTGGAAGTCGTCGAGGTCGCCCGCGAAGCGGCCGCTTCGGCGCTCGCGCTCGTAGGCCTCGTCGGCGGTCAGCTTGAGAACGAGCGGCCGCCGAGCCACGAGCGACCCGAGAGCGGCACGTCGGGTCATGCTCGTGGCATAGACGACGTCCGCCTGCCGGGCCTCACGCGCGACAGCCGCGACGACCTCGAGGTGCCGAACGCCGACCGGGCGTGCTCGCGAGACCCAGCGCACCGGATACGCCTCCTGCTCGGGCGGGGCGCCGGCGGTCGTGACGACGCGCACCTCGTGCCCGCGCGCGAGCAGGAACGCCGCCAGCTCCGGCGCATGGCTCGCCGGGCCGCCGAGGTCGGGCGGCCAGATCCCCGAGACGATCAGCACCCTCACGACGGGACTGCGGCCGGCCCTCGCGCTGCCACCTCGCTGCGCAGCCGCAGGAGCAGCACCGTCCAGAGCGAGACGAAGGCGACCGTCGAGACGAGCGTCGCAACCGCGGCGCCCGTCACGCCCCAGCGCGCCCCGAAGAGGAGGACGAGCGGCAGCAGGACCGCGGCCTCGAGCCCGTGCGCCCAGATCCGGAGCTGCGGCCGGCCGATCGAGACGGGAAGCGACTTCGACCAGCCGTAGACGAGCTGGAGGGCGGCGGCGATCAGGATGATCCGCGCACCGACGGTCGCACCGGACGCGTCGCGGCCGAACACGATCCGGATCAGCCACGGCATCGCGACGTAGAAGATCGGCACGGCGACCGCCATGAGCGCGGTCGTCATCGTCATGTAGCGACGGATGCCGCTCAGCACCACCCGTTCGCGGCCGTGCTCCCAGTCGCGGGTCTGCTCGGTGAGCAGGATCAGGCGGACCGGCGAGCTCGCCGCGGTCAGACCGCTCTGCGGCGCCTGGGCGACACGCAGGAGGCCGACCGCATCCGTGCTCGAGACGATGCCGAGCAGGAGCGGCGTGAGCGAGGTGCGGAGGGAGAGGATCCCGGTCGAGACGCTCGACCGGACGACGAACCCGGCGATCTCGGCACGGTGGTCTCCGAGGGAGCTGGCCGGCGTGCTCGGGAAGCGCCTGTAGGCGGCGATGCCGGCGACCCCGACGGCGGCGGTCGCTACCGCTTGCGCGACCACCATCCCGACCACGGCCTGCACCACGCCGAAGTGCGCTCCGACCCCGACGCCGATCAGGCGCAGCGCCATCGACAGGACGAGGAACGCGGCCCGGATGTCGTAGCGACTCCGCAGGAGCAACGCGGTGGCCGCGACGTCCTCCTGCGTCTGGACGAGCGGGAGAAACGCAACGACGAGCATCGGCAGCGCAAGCCCGCGGACGTCGTAGACGGAGTTCGCGACCGCCGCGAACGCCGCGAGGGCGACCAGGGCGAGCAGCGCGCCCGCGAGCTTCAGCTTCACGGCGACGGCGAAGAGGCGGCGCAGCCGGCCCCAGTCCTCGGTCGCGATGTAGCGGAAGCCGTACTTCGTGAGCGACTCCTCGACGGTGAGGTCGAGCAGCGACTCGAACAGCCCGGCCGCGGCGACGACGGTCGCGAAGAGGCCGAAGTCGTGCTTGCCGAGCTCTCGCCAGGCGACGACGGAGACGAGCAGCCCGAGCCCGACCGATGCGTAGAGCCCCACGGCCGTCGCGAAACGCCGCCAGAGGAGGCCCGATCGCATCTCGGCAGGCCAGTATAGTGGGCGCCTTGGCGGCCCCCCTCGTGTCGAGCCCGTGGCCGCGGGCGCGCGGCGGCGTGCCCGATGCTCGCTTCTCCGCCGGCCCGCTCACGCTGGCGCTGGCGCTGCCGCTGATCTTCCTCCACTCGCGCTATCAGCCGGACCTCGGCTTCGGAGTCGGTGGGACGACGGTCGACATCACGCTTTCCGACCTGGCGGTCCTCGCGGTCGCGACCGCCGCCGCGCTGTCGATCCGCGAGCAGGGGCTCCGGCGACTCCGCTCCGGAATCCCCGTGTGGATCGCGGCCGCGGCGCTGCTGGCGCTCGTCCTCGTCTCGCTCTCCTACCCCCTGCTGCGCGGCGAGCCCTACGACTGGCACGCGCGGCTCGTCTCCGCGCTGAAGTTCTGCGAGTACACGGTGCTCGCGCCGGCGATCGTCCTGCTGCTGCGCCGCCGCGAGGACGCGTACCTCCCGCTGCGCTCCTTCATCGGCTGGAGCGCGGCGGCCACGGGCTGGGGCTTGCTCCAGTACGTCGGCGCCGTCAACGAGTTCGCGGGCAAGCGGCCGGCGCAGCGAGAGCCGTCGTTCCTCGGTCTTCACGACTTCGCGGCGCTCTCCGGCGGCGCGCTCCTCCTCGGCGTCGTCGCGCTGGCACTCGCCGACGACGACCTCCTGCCGCGCAGGCTCGCCTGGGTCGCCGTGGCCGCAGGCGGGCTCGGGATCGTCATCTCGGGCGCGATGACCGCGGTGATCGGGATGTGGCTCGCGGTTCTCGCGGTCGCGCTCGTCGCCCGGCGCCGGCGCGCGCTGACCCGCCGTGCGGCCGTCGCCGTCGCGACCGTCGCCGTCCTCGTCACGCTCGGCACGGCGGGGATTCGCGGGACCGCGTTGAAGGACTTCGCCGCCTTCCTCGGCATCACGCAGAACCCGACCCCGGGTGCGGTCGAGAGCTACTCGCAGCGGACGGTGCTCGGCTACATCGGGTTGAAGATCTTCCTCACCGAGCCGATCACCGGCGTCGGCTACCAGGGCTCGAGCGACGAGTTCGCGTACGGCCCACAGCTCGCGGCCGCCCACCGCCGCTTTCCCGATCAGCCCGCCGCCGCGTTCCCCTCGCCCGCCCATCCCTGGGGCGTGCAGAACCTGCCGCTCGAGACGCTCGCGGACCTCGGCGTGATCGGCTTCGGCGTGCTCGTGGGCCTGTTCGGGACGGGACTCTGGGTCGGCGTGCGCGGCGCGGCGACCCGAGCCGCGCCGCTCGTGGGGGTCGCGTGGCTCCTCGTCGCGACGGGCATCTGGAACGGCCTCGGGATCGTCCCCGGGATCCCGCTCGCCGCGCTGACGTGGCTGGGCTTCGGGCTGGTGACGATCCGTGAGTGACCCGCGCCTCGATCCGCCCCGCTCGATGCCGACCTACGCCGTGCGCGCGCCGCTCGCCCGCTGGCTGCGCGACGAGGCGAAGCGCGCGCACGACGAGCTCGGTGGCTATCGCCTGCTCGACGTCGGCTGCGGGCCGAAGCCGTACGAGTCGTTCTTCGCTCCGTACGCCGTCTCGTACGTCGGAGTCGATCCGGTCGACAACCCGCGGGCGGAGCTCAGGGGCCCGGTCGAGGACCTGCCGGTCGACGACGGGACGTTCGACGTCGTCCTCTGCAGCCAGGTGCTGGAGCACTGCGACGACCCGGCCAGGGCGGTCTCGGAGCTGTACCGCGTGACGGCGCCCGGCGGGCGCCTCCTCCTCTCGACGCACGGCGTCCAGGTCTACCACCCGTCCCCCGTGGACTACTGGCGCTGGACGCACGCCGGCCTGGAGAAGGTCCTGCGCGAGAACGCAGGCTGGGCCTCGGTTAGGGTTTCGCCGGCCTCCGGCACGACCGCCTGCGTCGCGATGCTCGTGAACATGTACATCGACCTCCTCTTCCGCCGCGTCCGTCTCGGCTTCGTCGCGAAGCCCTTCGTGGCAGCGTTGAACTCGGCCGCCGAGGCGATCGACCGCAGCTCGGCGCGGTTGCGCGAGCCCGGCCCGGGGACGCTGCACGCGAACTTCCACGTCGTCGCGGAGAAGGCGCCTTGAGCCGTCGCGTGCTCGTCACCGGTGGCGGCGGCTTCATCGGCTCGAACCTCGTGCGCGCGCTGCTCGACCGCGGCGACGAGGTCCGCGTGCTGGACAACTTCTCGACCGGGAATCGCGCGAACCTCGACGGGCTCGAGGTCGAGGTGGTCGAGGGCGAGCTCCGCTCCTACGAGCGCGTCCATGCGGCCATCCGCGGGGTCGAGACCGTCTTCCACCTCGGCGCGCTCGGCTCGGTGCCGCGGTCGGTGCAGGACCCCTTGACCTCGAGCGCCGTCAACGTCGAGGGCACGCTCAACGTCCTGCTCGCCGCCCGGGACGAGGGCGTCCGGCGGGTCGTCTACTCGTCGAGCTCGTCGGTCTACGGAACGCAGCGCGAGCTGCCGGTCCACGAGTCGTCGCCGCCCGACCCGATCTCTCCGTATGGCGTCGCGAAGCTCGCGGCCGAGCGCTACTGCGTCAGCTTCAGCCGCGTCTACGAGTCGTTCGAGACCGTCGTGCTGCGCTACTTCAACGTGTTCGGCCCGCGGCAGAGCCCGTTCTCCCAGTACGCGGCCGTCATCCCTCTCTTCGTGACGGCGATCGCGGAGGGCCGTCCGATCACGATCTACGGCGACGGCGAGCAGTCGCGCGACTTCACCTACGTCGAGAACGTCGTCGACGCGACGATGCTCGCAGCCGACGCTCACGGTGCGAACGGACAGGTCTTCAACGTTGCGGCCGGATCGCCCGGGACCGTCAACGCGGTGGCGGACACGATCGGGGCGATCCTCGGCAAGCCGGTCGACAAGCGCTTCGAGCCGCCACGCCCCGGCGACATCCGCGACTCGTGGGCCGACGTCGCCGCGGCGCGCGCGGTCCTCGGCTTCGAGCCGCGGATCGACCTCGCCGAGGGCCTTCGCAGGACCGCGCAGGCGCTCGTCGATGGCGTCTGAGCCGTCCCGGAGGATCCCCGTCCTCCGGGTCATCGCCCGGCTCAACGTCGGCGGCCCCGCGCTCCACGTCGCGTATCTCTCGGCGGGCCTCACGCCGCGCGGCTACGACACGACGCTCGTCGCAGGCACGATCGCCCGCGGCGAGGAGTCGATGGCGTACGTCGCCGAGCAGGCCGGCGCCAGGCTCGTCACGCTGCCGAGCCTCTCGCGCGAGATCGCGCCGCTGCACGACGCGCTCGCCGCGATCCGCCTCGCGAGGCTGATCCGCGAGGTGCGTCCGACGATCCTGCACACGCACACCGCGAAGGCGGGAACGGTCGGGCGGGTCGCGGCGCTCCTCGCCGGCGACGCACGCCCGCCGATCGTGATCCACACCTTCCATGGCCACGTCCTCCACGGGTACTTCGGCCCGGCGAAGTCGTCCTTCTTCCGCCTGCTCGAACGGCTCCTCGCGAAGGTGACGACGGTGCTCGTCGCCGTGAGCCCCGAGGTGCGGGACGACCTCGTCCGCCTCGGAGTCGCGCCCGCCGAGAAGTTCGTCGTCGTCCGCCTCGGCATCGAGCTCGAGCAACGCGTCGCCACCGACGTCCCGCGCGAGGAAATCCGGCGGCGCCTCGGGATCCCGCAGACGCGTTTCGTGATCGGCTGGCTCGGCCGGATGACGGGCGTGAAGCAGACCCAGGACCTGCTCGGGGTGCTCGCCGCATTGCACGAGAAGGGCGTCGACGCCGGGTTGCTCGTCGTCGGCGACGGGCCCGACCGGGTCGGTCTCGAGGAGCGGGCCCGAGCGCTCGGGCTCGCCCGCGACTGCCTGTTCCTCGGCTACCAGGAGGAGGTGGCGCCCTGGTACGCGGCGATGGACGCCGTCGCGCTCCCCTCCGGGAACGAGGGCACGCCGGTCACCGTGATCGAGGCGCTCGCCGCCGGGAAGCCGGTCGTCGCGTATGCGGTGGGCGGCGTGCCGGACGTCGTTCGCGAGGGCGTCGACGGGTTCCTCGTCGAGCCGGGGAACCGGGCAGCGATGGCCGAGCGGCTGGCCGAGATCGCAGCGGACCCCGAGCTCGGCGCTCGGCTGGGCGCCGCCGGGCGGGAGCGCGTGCTCGAGCGCTACGGCGTCCGCAGGCTCCTCGACGAGATCGACCGCCTGTACCGGGAGACGATGGCTACGAGCCGGCGCGGCTGACGAGGAACGTCACCTCGGCGACGGGCTCGGCACCCGGCGCCGGAACGCCGTCCGCAGACGTCGGCGTCGCCGACCACGTGTAGCGGCCGGGCGGGAGGTTGAGGTGCGCCGGCATCACGAGCGACGGCTTGGTCGTGACCTGGGTGAACACCGGCTTGCCGTCCCGCAGGACGACGAGCCGGTAGGCATCGGCCCCGGGCACGGCGGGCCACTCGTAGCGCCGTGCATCGCGAGCGTCGCGCCGCGCCTCCACCTGGGCCCGGGCGCGAACGGCGGCGGCGTCGACGACGACCCGAGCCGGTCGCCGGTCGGCGACACCCGACAGCGTGGCGAAGGCGATCGCCGTGAGCACACCCGATGCGCCGGCGACGAGGACGAAGCGGGTCGAGCGACGGCGCGGTCGCCCACGCGGTTCCTCGGGCCCGGGCTCGAGGGCGGCGTTCGAGAGTATCTCGACGGGCGACGACTCGCGCGAGGCCGGCCTTGCGGGGCGGAACTCGCCGGGCGCGTACAGGCTCGCCCGCGCCTCTGCCGCCAGCTCGGGGTCGAT
>Ga0187766_10001638_pt1 | contig 13191 bp, 5 predicted proteins | sample 0216_QUI02_MP05__4_FD_132971 | JGI IMG/M metagenome (GOLD analysis project Ga0187766, IMG submission 132971) | Tropical peat soil microbial communities from peatlands in Department of Meta, Colombia - 0216_QUI02_MP05_20_MG | ecosystem: Environmental > Terrestrial > Soil > Wetlands > Peat ... | reverse complement strand
GCGCTGGCCGGCCTCCTGGCGCTGCTCCGCCTCCCGGTGTCGCCGCTGCCGCAGGTGGACTACCCGACGATCTCGGTGTCGGCCAACCAGCCGGGGGCGAGCCCGGCGGTCATGGCCACGAGCGTGGCCACCCCGCTCGAGCGGTACCTCGGCACCATCGCCAACGTGACCGAGATGACGTCGTCGAGCTCGCTCGGCTCGACCCGGATCACGCTGCAGTTCGGACTCGACCGTGACATCAACGGGGCGGCGCGCGACGTGCAGGCCGCCATCAACGCGGCCCACGCCGACCTGCCCGCGAGCCTGCGGTCCAATCCCACCTACCGCAAGGTCAACCCCGCCGACGCGCCGATCATGATCCTGGCCCTGACCTCCACCACCCTGACCCAGGGCCAGCTCTACGACGCCGCCGCCACGATCCTGCAGCAGGCGATCTCGCAGGTGCCCGGCGTTGGCCAGGTCGACCTGGGCGGCAGCTCGCTGCCCGCGGTGCGCGTCGAGCTGGAGCCGCGCGCGCTCTTCCGCTACGGCATCGGGCTCGAGGACGTGCGCGCGTCCATCGCGGCGGCCAACGCCAACAGCCCCAAGGGCGCGATCGAGACGGGCGGCCGCCACTACCAGCTCTACACCAACGACCAGGCGCGCAAGGCCGACCAGTACCGGGGCCTCGTCATCGCCTATCGCAACGGATCGGCGGTCCGCCTCTCCGACGTGGCGGAGGTGGTGGACTCGGTCGAGGACCTGCGCAACCAGGGCCTGGCCAACGGGCAGCCCTCGGTGCTGGTGATCATCTCGCGCGAGCCCGGGGCCAACATCATCGACACCGTCGACCGGGTGAAAGACGAGCTGCCCCAGCTCCGTGCGTCGATCCCCGCGGGGGCCGAGCTGACGGTGGCCTCCGATCGCACCACCACGATCCGCGCCTCGCTGCGGGACGTGGAGTACACGCTGATCATCGCCATCGCGCTGGTGATCCTGGTCGTGTTCCTCTTCCTGCGCAGCCCGCGCGCCACCGTGATCCCGGGCGTGGCGGTCCCGATCTCGCTCCTCGGCACGCTCGGCGTCATGTACCTGCTCGGCTACAGCATCAACAACCTGTCGCTGATGGCGCTCACCATCGCCACCGGCTTCGTGGTGGACGACGCGATCGTGGTGATGGAGAACATCACCCGGCACGTGGAAGCGGGCCTGCCCCGCCTACAGGCCGCGCTGGTGGGCGCGGCCGAGGTGGGCTTCACCGTGATCTCGATGAGCCTCTCGCTCATCGCGGTCTTCATCCCGATCCTCTTCATGAGCGGCATCCTGGGTCGCCTGTTCCGGGAGTTCGCGATCACGCTCTCGGTGGCGATCCTGGTCTCGCTCGCGGTCTCGCTGACCACCACCCCGATGATGTGCGCGTACTTCATCCCGGACCGGCCGGAGACCCGTGGGCGCCTCTACCGCTGGAGCGAGCGAGGGTTCGACCTGATGCTGGCCGGCTACGCGCGCACGCTGGACTGGGCCCTCCGCCACGCGCTCGCGGTGGTGCTGATCCTCGCTGGCGTACTCGCCCTGAACGCGTATCTCTACATCGTGATCCCCAAGGGCTTCTTTCCCCAGCAAGACACCGGGCGGCTCACCGGCCGCATCATCGCCGACCAGAGCACCTCCTTCCAGCTCATGCGCGGCAAGCTGACCCAGTTCGTGAACATCGTGCGCGAGGACCCCGCCGTCGACGCGGTCGTGGGCTTCACCGGCGGCAGCCAGACCAACTCGGGATTCGTGTTCGTCTCGTTGAAGCCCCTCGCCCAACGGGTATCCGTCGACCGGGTCATGACGCGCCTGCGGGGCAAGCTCGCGGCGGTGCCCGGAGCCACCCTCTTCCTCCAGGCGGTGCAGGACATCCGGGTAGGCGGGCGTCAGAGCAACGCGCTCTACCAGTACACGCTGCAGGCTGACTCCCTGGACGACCTGCGGGCCTGGACCCCGCGCATCACCGACGCGCTGATGCACGTTCCCGAGATCGTCGACGTCAGCTCCGACCAGCAGGACCAGGGCCTGCAGGTCACGGTGCTGATCGATCGCCCGACCGCGTCGCGGCTCGGGATCACCGCGAGCCAGATCGACAACACCCTCTACGACGCCTTCGGGCAGCGCCAGGTCTCCACGATCTACAACCCGCTCAACCAGTACCACGTGGTGATGGAGGTGGCCCCGCGCTACTGGCAGGACCCGCAGATCCTGCACGAGCTGTACGTGAGCACCTCCGCGGGGGGCGTGGGCGGCGTGCAGGGCACCAACGCGGTCGCGGGCACCGTCTCGAGCAGCAAGACCGTGGCGACGACGACCGTGGCCACGGTGGCCGCCGACACCGCGCGCAACCAGGCCGCGAACTCGCTCGCCAACACCGGGCGCGGGAGCACCTCCACCGGCGCGGCGGTCGCGACCGCGCAGGAGACGATGGTGCCGCTGGTCGCGTTCAGCAAGTTCGGCCCGGACAACACGCCGCTCGCGGTGAACCACCAGGGGCACTTCGTGGCGTCGACGATCTCGTTCAACCTGGCGCCCGACAAATCGCTGAGCGACGCGGCGACCGCGATCGCGGACACGATGTCGAACCTCGGCGTGCCCGCCTCCATCAACGGAAGCTTCCAGGGCACCGCGCGCGTCTTCCAGCAGACGCTCTCGAACCAGCTGATGCTGATCCTGGCCGCGCTCGCCGCGATGTACGTGGTGCTGGGCATGCTCTACGAGAGCTACATCCACCCGATCACGATCCTCTCGACGCTGCCCTCGGCCGGCGTCGGGGCCCTGCTCGCCCTCATGGCGTTCCAGATCGAGTTCAGCATCATGGCCATGATCGGCGTCCTGCTGCTGATCGGCATCGTCAAGAAGAACGCGATCATGATGATCGACTTCGCGATCGAGGCCGAGCGCCAGGACGGCCGGAGCCCCGAGGAGGCGATCTACCAGGCGTGCCTGCTCAGGTTCCGGCCGATCATGATGACCACGATGGCTGCGCTGCTCGGGGCGGTCTCGCCCGCGCTCGGCATCGGTGAGGGCGCGGAGCTACGCCAGCCGCTCGGCATCTCGATCGTGGGCGGATTGATCCTGAGCCAGATCCTGACCCTCTACACCACGCCCGTGATCTATCTCTACCTGGACCGATTCCGGCTCTGGGCGCTACACCGCCGCGACGCGTTCCGTCGCCCCCGGCCCACGGTCACCAAGCTGGCCGAGCCGGGGACGTGAGCGCGTCGCGCCGCGGGCGAATACCCGGCCCAGGCTCGACGTCTACGCCTACCGTGTGGGAGACTGAGTGCGAACGGGCGCGGTGTGCCCGCGCCGGCCGATGACGATGGAATTCGAGCACGATCTTGACGACACCCCGGGGGGAGACGTGGTGGCTCCGCCCCGGGGGCGGACCCGGGCCCGGGTGGTCTCGATCCTGCTGGTCCTGGTGGTGGTGGCCGCGGTCGGCGCGTACCTCCTCTGGGGCAAGGTATTTCCTCTCTCTGCCCAGGGTCGCGGCAACCCGGCGGCGGGATCGGGGGGCCGGAATGCGGCCGCCGGTCGGCCGGTGCCGGTGGTGGCGGCGGCGGCTCGCAAGGGTGACATCGGCGTCTACCTGAACGGGATCGGGGCCGTGACCCCCATCGCCACCGTGACCGTCCACACCCGCGTCGACGGCCAGCTGATGACGGTGGCCTTCCGCGAAGGTGACATGGTCAAGCACGATGACCTCCTCGCCGAGATCGATCCACGTCCCTTCCAGGCCCAGCTCACCCAGTTCGAGGGCCAGCTCGCCCGCGACCAGGCCCTGCTGGAGGACGCCCGCCTCGACCTCGAGCGCTACAAGGTGCTCTGGGCCCAGGATTCCATCCCCAAGCAGCAGCTCGACACCCAGGAGTACCTGGTCCGGCAGTACGAGGGCACGGTCAAGAACGACCAGGGCCAGATCGAGGCCACCAAGGTCAATCTGATCTACTGCCGGATCACCTCCCCGATCACCGGCCGGGTCGGGCTGCGCCTCGTGGACCCCGGCAACATCGTGCACGCGGCCGACGCCAACGGCCTCGTGGTCATCACCCAGCTGCAGCCGATCACCGTGGTCTTCACGCTCCCCGAGGACAACATCCCGTCCGTCCTCGACCGGATCGCGCACGGCACGACGCTGGCGGTGGAGGCCTTCGACCGGGAGCAGCGGCACAAGCTGGCCACCGGCACGCTGCTCACCATCGACAACCAGGTCGATCCCACCACCGGCACCGTCAAGCTCAAGGCGACCTTCGCCAACAGCGACAACCGGCTCTTCCCGAACCAGTTCGTGAACTCTCGGCTGCTGCTCGACGTCAAGCACGGCGTCGTCCTGGTGCCGTCCGTGGCCATCCAGCGGAGCCCGAAGGGCGCCTTCGTGTACGTGATCAAGCCGGACAAGACGGCCTCGGTGCGAACGGTCACGGTGGGGGTCACCGACGCCGACACCGTGGAGGTCGACTCGGGCCTCGAGGTCGGTGAGTCGGTCGTGGTCGATGGGGCGGACCGGCTGCGGGACGGGAGCCGCGTCGAGCTCTCGTCCCGGAGCCCCTCGTGAACCTGTCCCGGCTCTTCATCCTCCGGCCGGTGGCGACCACGCTCCTCATGGTCGCCATCCTGCTCGCCGGCGGCCTCGCCTATCAGCTCCTCCCGGTCTCGGCATTGCCCGAGGTCGACTACCCGACCATCCAGGTGGTGACGTTCTATCCGGGCGCGAGCCCCGACGTGATGGCGTCCTCGGTCACCGCGCCGCTCGAGCGCCAGTTCGGCCAGATGCCCGGGCTCAACCAGATGACGTCGACCAGCTCGAGCGGCAGCTCGGTGATCACGCTGCAGTTCACGCTGACCCTCGGGCTCGACGTGGCCGAGCAGGAGGTGCAGGCTGCGATCAACGCCGCGTTCACCTTCCTGCCGACCGACCTGCCCATCCCGCCCGTGTACAGCAAGGTCAATCCGGCCGACACGCCGATCCTGACCCTGGCCCTGACCTCCGCCACGCTGCCGCTGCCGAAGGTGGAGGACCTGGCCGACACCCGGCTCGCCCAGAAGATCTCGCAGCTCCCCGGGGTCGGGCTCGTCAGCATCAGCGGCGGCCAGCGGCCGGCGGTGCGCGTGCAGGCCAACCCGACCGCGCTCGCGGCGTACGGGCTCACCGTCGAGGACCTGCACACCGTGATCGCCGCGGCCAACGTGAACCAGGCCAAGGGCAGCTTCGATGGCCCCAAGCAGTCCACCGTGATCGGCGCCAACGACCAGCTCCTGCAGAGCCGCGACTACCGGCCCCTCGTCGTGGCCTACCGCAACGGGGCGCCGGTCGTCCTGTCCGACGTGGCCCAGGTGATCGACGACGCCGAGAACGTGCGGCAGGCCGCCTGGATGAACAGCACGCCCGCCGTGATCATGAACATCCAGCGGCAGCCGGGGGCCAACGTGATCGCGGTCGTCGACCGGATCAAGCGTCTGCTGCCGCAGCTGCAGGCCTCCCTGCCCTCCGCGGTGTCGGTGACGGTCCTCACCGACCGCACGACCACGATCCGCGGGTCGGTCGAGGACGTGCAGTTCGAGCTGATGCTCTCGATCGCCCTCGTGGTCCTGGTCGTGTTCATGTTCCTGCGCACCATCGCCGGCACCATCATCCCGAGCGTGGCGGTGCCCCTGTCGATCGTCGGCACCTTCGGGGTCATGGTGCTGATGGGCTTCAGCCTGAACAACCTCTCGCTGATGGCGCTCACCATCGCCACCGGCTTCGTGGTCGACGACGCGATCGTGATGATCGAGAACATCGCCCGCTACGTGGAGGCGGGCGAGCCGCCGCTGCAGGCCGCGCTGAAGGGCGCCGAGCAGATCGGCTTCACGATCCTGTCGCTCACCGTGTCGCTGGTCGCGGTGCTGATCCCGCTGCTGTTCATGGCCGACGTGGTGGGTCGGCTCTTCCGCGAGTTCGCGGTCACCCTCGGCATCACGATCCTCATCTCGGCGGTGGTGTCGCTGACCCTGACGCCGATGATGTGCGCGAAGCTCCTGCGCCACACCCCGCCCGAGCGGCAGGGCCGCATCTACCGCTGGTCCGAGCGGGTGTTCGAGCGGGTCATCCGCGACTACGGCACCACGCTCCGCTGGGTGCTCCGGCACCAGACCGCGACGCTGATCGTTGCGGTGGCGACGCTCGTCGTCACGGTGGTGCTCTACGTCGAGGTGCCGAAGGGCTTCTTCCCGATCCAGGACACCGGGGTCATCCAGGGCATCTCCGACGCGCCGCAGACCATCTCGTTCCCCGCGATGGCCGAGCGCCAGCAGGCCCTCGCCAAGGTGATCCTGGAGGATCCCGCGGTGCAGAGCCTCTCCTCGTTCATCGGCATCGACGGCACCAACGTCACGATGAACAGCGGCCGCATCCTGATCAACCTCAAGCCGCTCGCCGAGCGGGGCCTGGACGCGAGCGCGATCATCCGCCGGCTGCAGCCCAAGCTCGAGCAGGTCGAAGGGATCACCCTGTTCATGCAGCCGGTCCAGGACCTGACCGTCGAGGACCGGGTGAGCCGTACCCAGTACCAGTACAGCCTCGAGGACCCGGACGGGGCCGAGCTGAACGCCTGGGCGCCCAAGCTGGTCGACGCGCTGCAGGAGGTCTCCGCGCTGCGCGACGTCAGCACCGACCAGCAGGATCGCGGGCTCGCGACCCGTCTCCTGATCGACCGGACCACCGCCTCGCGGCTCGGGGTCACCCCGATGGTCATCGACAACACCCTCTACGACGCCTTCGGCCAGCGCCAGGTGTCGACGATCTTCACCGAGCTGAACCAGTACCGCGTCGTGCTCGAGGTGCTGGCGCCCTTCCGCCAGAACACCGAGAAGCTCAGCGACATCTACGTGCGGGGCGTCAGCGGCAGCCAGCAGACGGTGGTACCGCTGAGCACGCTGACGCGCGTGGAGCAGGTGTCGTCGCCGCTGGCCATCGAGCACCAGGGCCAGTTCCCCGCGGTGACGATCTCGTTCAACCTGGCGCCCGGGGCCTCGCTCGGCGAGGCGGTCGACGCCATCGACGCCGCCACCCGCCGCCTCGGGCTGCCGGCCAGCATCGCGGGCAGCTTCCAGGGCACCGCGCAAGCCTTCCGCGCCTCGCTGTCGAGCGAGCCCCTCCTGATCCTGGCCGCGCTCGTCGCGGTCTACATCGTGCTCGGCGTGCTCTACGAGAGCTACATCCACCCGCTCACGATCCTCTCGACGCTGCCCTCCGCGGGCGTGGGCGCGCTGCTGGCCCTGCTCGCGTTCCGGATGGAGCTGACCGTGATCGCGCTGATCGGGATCATTCTATTGATCGGCATCGTGAAGAAGAACGCGATCATGATGATCGACTTCGCGCTCGAGGCCGAGCGGCACGAGGGCAAGTCGCCGGAGGAGGCGATCTACCACGCCTGCCTGCTCAGGTTCCGGCCGATCATGATGACCACGATGGCCGCGCTGCTCGGCGCGCTGCCCCTCGCCCTGGGCACCGGCCTGGGCGCGGAGCTGCGCCGGCCGCTCGGCATCGCGATCGTGGGCGGCCTGATCCTGAGCCAGATGCTCACCCTCTACACGACCCCGGTGATCTATCTGGCCTTCGACCGGCTGGCCCAGCGCGGGCGGCGGCCTCGCCCGGCGGCATGAGCAGCATCTCCGAGCCCTTCATCCGGCGGCCGGTCGCGACCACGCTGCTGACCCTCGGCCTGCTCCTGAGCGGGGCGCTCGCCTTCGATCTGCTCCCGGTGGCCGCGCTGCCCCAGGTGGACTTCCCCACCATCCAGGTCCAGTCCGCGCTGCCCGGCGCCAACCCGGAGACGATGGCGACCTCGGTGGCCGCCCCGCTCGAGCGCCAGCTCGGGCACATCGCCGCGCTCACCGAGATGACCTCGACCAGCTACCTGGGCTCGACCGCGATCGTGCTCCAGTTCGACCTGAGCCGCGACATCAACGGCGCCGCGCGCGACGTCCAGGCCGCGATCAACGCCGCGCGCGGTTTCCTGCCGCCGACGCTGCCCGCCCAGCCGACCTACCGGAAGGTGAATCCCGCGGACGCGCCGATCCTGATCGTCGCCCTGACCTCGCCCACGCGCAGCCGCGGGGAGATGTACGACGCGGCCTCGAGCATCCTGCAGCAGAAGCTCTCGCAGGTGCCGGGCGTGGGCCAGGTGATCGTCGGGGGCTCCGCCCTCCCCGGGGTTCGGGCGGAGCTGAACCCGCTCGCCCTGAACCGGTACGGGATCGGCCTCGAGGACGTCCGCGCCGCGCTCGCCAACACCAACGTCAACCGGCCCAAGGGGCAGCTCGGCGACGCGACCACCGCGCGCGAGCTGCTCGCCGACGACCAGCTCTTCAAGGCCGCCCAGTACGCCCCGCTGGTGGTGGCCTATCAGAAGGGCCGCCCGGTCCGGCTCTCGGACGTGGGCTCCGTGGTCGACTCGGTCGAGGACCTGCGCAACGCGGGGCTCTCGAACAAGAACCCGGCGGTGCTCCTGGTGATCTTCCGGCAGCCCGGCGCGAACATCATCGACACCGTCGATCGGGTGATCGCCGAGCTGCCCCAGCTGCACGCCGACATTCCCGCCTCGATCGACATGGCGGTCGTGCTCGACCGCAGCACCACGATCCGGGCCGCGCTGCACGACGTCGAGATCACGCTGATCATCTCGATCATCCTGGTGACGCTCGTGGTCTTCGTCTTCCTGCGTAGCGCCCGGGCCACCGTCATCCCGGCGGTGGCGGTGCCGGTCTCGCTGGTCGGCACCTTCGCGGTGATGTACCTGCTCCACTTCAGCCTGAACAACCTCTCGTTGATGGCGCTGACCATCGCCACCGGCTTCGTGATCGACGACGCGATCGTCGTTCTCGAGAACATCACCCGCCACCAGGAAGCCGGCATGGCCCCGATGGAGGCGGCGCTGCAGGGAGCCCGCGAGATCGGCTTCACGGTGCTCTCGATCAGCGTCTCGCTGGTGGCGGTCTTCATCCCGATCCTCATGATGGGCGGCGTGGTGGGCCGTCTCTTCCGCGAGTTCGCGGTGACGCTCTCGGTCGCGATCGGCATCTCGCTGCTGGTCTCGCTCAGCACGACGCCGATGATGTGCGCCCGGCTGCTCAAGTCGCGGAGCCAGGAGGCGCCCGGGCGGCTGTCGCGAGCCCTCGAGCGCGGCTTCGCGTGGATCGCGCACCTCTACCAGCGGAGCCTCGCCTGGGTCCTCCGCCATCCGCGCGGGGCGATGCTCGTGACGGTCCTCACGGTCGTGGTCAACATCTACCTGTTCGTGATCGTGCCCAAGGGTTTCTTCCCCCAGCAGGACACCGGCCGGCTCAGCGGCGCGATCCAGGCCTCCCAGGACATCTCCTTCCAGTCCATGCGGGACAAGCTCACCACCGTGGTCGGGATCATCGCGGACGACCCGGCGGTGGACAACGTGATCGGGTTCACCGGGGGCAGCGGCGGCGGCGGGGCCACCGTCAACACCGCGCGCATGTTCGTCGCGCTGAAGCCGCTCCGCGAGCGCCGGCTCAGCGCCGACCAGATCATCGCGCGGCTGCGCGGCAAGCTCGCGCCGGTGCCGGGCGCGCCCGCGTTCCTGCAGGCGGTCCAGGACCTGCGCATCGGCGGGCGCGCGAGCAACGCGCAGTACCAGTACACGCTGCAGGGCGAGAACGTGACCGAGCTGAACCAGTGGGCACCCCGCGTGCTCGAGAAGCTCCGTGGGCTGCCCATGCTGGTCGACCTGAGCAGCGACCAGCAGGACAAGGGTCTGCAGTCCTCGGTGGTGATCGACCGGGTCACCGCGTCGCGCTTCGGGATCTCGCTGCAGCTCATCGACGACACGCTCTACGACGCCTTCGGCCAGCGCCAGGTCTCGACGCTCTACACCCAGCTGAACCAATACCACGTGGTGATGGAGGTGGCGCCCGCCTTCTGGCAGTACCCGGACACGCTCCGCGCCCTCTACGTGCGCTCGCCCTCCGGCGCCCCCGTGCCGCTCAGCACGTTCGCGCACTACGAGCCGACCTTCACCGCGCTGGCGGTCAACCACCAGAGCCAGTTCCCGTCGGTCACGGTGTCGTTCAACCTGCCGGTGGGCACCGCGCTCGGCGACGCGGTGCAGGCCGTCCAGAACACCACCCGGCAGCTCGGCCTGCCCCAGAGCATCCGGGGCAGCTTCCAGGGCACCGCCCAGGCCTTCCAGGCCTCGCTGGCCAACCAGCCACTCCTGATCATGGCCGCGCTGGCCGCGGTCTACATCGTGCTGGGCGTGCTCTACGAGAGCTACGTGCATCCCCTCACGATCCTCTCGACCCTGCCGTCGGCGGGAATCGGCGCCATCCTAGCCCTCCTCGCGTCCGGGATCGAGCTCACCGTGATCGCGCTGATCGGCATAATTCTATTGATCGGCATCGTGAAGAAGAACGCGATCATGATGATCGACTTCGCCCTCGAGGCCGAGCGGCGGGACGGCAAGTCACCGGAGGCCGCGATCTACGAGGCGTGCCTGCTGCGCTTCCGCCCGATCATGATGACCACGATGGCCGCGCTGCTCGGCGCGCTGCCCCTCGCCCTGGGCACCGGCGTGGGCGCGGAGCTGCGGCGGCCGCTCGGCATCGCGATCGTGGGCGGCCTCCTCATGAGCCAGATGCTCACCCTCTACACGACGCCGGTCGTGTACCTCTACCTCGATTGGCTGCGCCTGCGACTCGCCCGTCGCCGGGCCCTGATCGCGCAGCCGCACGGAGCCCACTCATGAGGCGTCCCTCGACGCGGCGCTCGCGCCGCGGCCTGGTTCCCCGCGGCGGGCTGCTCGGCGCCGTCGCGCTCGCGCTGCTCGCCGGCTGCACGGTCGGGCCGGACTACGTCCGTCCCTCGGCGGTCACGCCCGACCCCGACGCCTACAAGGAGAACGTGGGGTGGAAGTTGGCCGAGCCGCGCGACCACACGCTGCGCGGGAACTGGTGGGAGCTCTTCGGCGATCCTCAGCTCAACGCGCTCGAGGAGCAGGTGAGCATCTCCAACCAGAACCTGCTGGTGGCCGAGGCGACTTATCGCCAGGCGCGCGCGCTCGTCCGGCAGGCGCGGGCCGCGTACTTCCCGACCGTGACGGCCGGCGTGGGCTACACGCGCTCGCGCGCGTCGGCGACCCTCGGCAACTCATCATCGTCGGGCGGTTCGCAGACGATGTCGAGCCCCGAGGTCTCGACCTTCCAGCTCCCGATCGAGGTGGCGTGGACCCCCGACTTCTGGGGACGCGTCCGGCGCACGGTGGAGTCGAGCCGCGAGTCCGCCCAGGCGAGCGCCGGTGACCTCGAGACCGCGCGCCTGAGCTTCCAGACGGAGGTGGCCCAGGACTACTTCCAGCTCCGGATGCTCGACGCTCAGAAGAAGCTGCTCGACGACACCGTGATCGCGTACCAGACCGCGCTGCAGCTCACCAAGAACCGCTACGGGAGCGGGGTCGCCTCGCGCGTGGACATCGTCCAGGCCGAGACCCAGCTCAAGACCACCCAGGCTCTGGCCATCGACGTGGGGGTGGCGCGACAGCAGACCGAGCACGCCATCGCGCTCCTGATCGGCCAGCCGGCGTCCACCTTCTCGATCCGCCCGAACCCGCTGACCCTCCTGCCTCCGTCGATCCCGGCGGGCCTGCCCTCGGCGCTGCTCGAGCGGAGGCCGGACATCGCGGCCGCGGAGCGCCGCATGGCGGCGGCCAACGCCCAGATCGGCGTCGCGATCGCCGCGTACTACCCGACGGTGACCCTCAGCTTTTCGGGCGGCCTCGAGAGCGGGAGCATCTCGCAGTGGTTCACCTGGCCGAGCCGCTTCTTCTCGGTCGGGCCCTCCATCACGGAGACCGTCTACGACGGCGGGCTGCGCAAGGCCCAGACCGACCAGGCCCGCGCCGCTTACGACGGAGCGGTCGCCACGTACCGGCAGACCGTGCTCACCGCCTTCCAGGGCGTCGAGGACAACCTGGCCGCGCTCCGCATCCTCGAGGACGAGGCCCGGGTGCAGGACGAGGCGGTGCGCGCCGCGCAGGAGTCGGTGCTCCTGACCACCAACCAGTACAAGGCGGGCATCGTCAGCTACCTGAACGTGATCACGGTCCAGACGATCGCGCTCGCCGACGAGGTCACCTCGGTGCAGATCCTGGGCCGGCGCATGGCCGCCGCGGTGCTGCTGATCCAAGCGCTGGGCGGCGGCTGGACGGTGGACCACCTGCCGACGGCGAAGCAGGCGACCGAGCCCTAGCCGTTTCCACCTGACAACGCCCCCGGGACGGGCTATCGTAGCCGCCGTGATCTCGGTCTTCGCCCTCACGAGCGGCCAGCTCCAGCTCGACCGCGCCAGCATGCTCGACGATCTTCCCGCGGGCCAGCCCTGGACCGTGCCGGTGATGAGCTTCCTGGTGGCGCATCCGCGGGGTCGCCTGCTCTTCGACACCGGCGTGCACTGCCAGACCCGCGTCGATCCCATCGGCCGCATGGGCCCCGAGCGGGCCAAGCGGCTCGTCGACCGATCGAAGGAGGGCGAGGACGTGATCCCCCAGCTGGCCTTGCTCGGCCTCGGGCCCGACGACGTCCGGTACGTCGCGAACTCGCACCTGCACTTCGACCACTGCGGCGGCAACGAGTTCTTCTCGCGCTCGACCTTCCTGGTGCAGAAGGCGGAGATGGAGGCGGCGCGGCGGCCCGGCTTCGTCCCCGGCTACGACCCGAGCCCGCTCGACTTCGACCATCTGCTGGACTACCAGCTGATCGACGGTGAGCACGACGTCTGGGGCGACGGGCGCGTGATCCTGTTCCCGACCTACGGCCACACCCCCGGGCACCAGTCGCTGCGGGTGCGCGTGGGCAAAGGCACCGAGCTGGTGTGCGCGGCGGACGCCTGCTACACGCGCGAGAACATGGACCGCGACGTGCTGCCCCGCATCCTGTGGAACGCGCCGGTGATGCGCGAGTCGCTGGCCGCGCTCAGACGGCTGCGCGACCAGTCGGGCGCCACCATGTTCTACGGCCACGACCCCGAGCAGTGGCGCGCGATGCCACACGCGCCCGCCGCCGTCGTCTGAAATCGAGCCGTCCGAGAAGCGAGAGAGGAGAGCCGTGAGCCCAGCGACGCGACCCGAGGACGACCAGGGACTGGCGGGCAAGGTGGCCATCGTGACCGGC
>Ga0187766_10001635_pt1 | contig 13194 bp, 10 predicted proteins | sample 0216_QUI02_MP05__4_FD_132971 | JGI IMG/M metagenome (GOLD analysis project Ga0187766, IMG submission 132971) | Tropical peat soil microbial communities from peatlands in Department of Meta, Colombia - 0216_QUI02_MP05_20_MG | ecosystem: Environmental > Terrestrial > Soil > Wetlands > Peat ... | reverse complement strand
GCTGCTCAAAAAGGTCCAGATGCAAGGCGGCGCGCGATGCGAGGCGCGAGGCGTACTTGGTCCGTACGTCGCAGCGCCGCGCGAGCGCGCCAACGCCGCAGATGGGCCTTTTTCAGCAGCCTGCTAGAGCACCTCGAGGATGGCGCACTTCAGGTACTGGGTCTCGCGCACGCCCAGGAGCACCGGGTGGTCCCGGGCCTGGGTGCGCAGCTCCAGCAGGTGGGCGGTCCGGCCGGCGTCCGCGGCCGCCCGGTGGAGCGTCTCCAGAAAGGTCTCCCGATCCACGTGGTAGGAGCAGGAACACGTCACCAGGATGCCGCCCGTCCGCAGGATCTTCAAGGCCCGCAGGTTGATCTCCTTGTAGCCTCGCAGCGCGCTGTCCACCCGGTCGCGGGCCTTGGTGAACGCGGGGGGGTCGAGCACCACCATGTCGAAGGCCTTCCCCTCGCGGTCCATGGCGTGCAGCTCGTCGAAGGCGTTCCCGGCGCGGAAGGCGCACACGCCGGCCACGCCGTTGCGCTCGGCATTGCGGCCGGCCTGCTCCACGGCCGCCGCCGAGAGGTCGATGCCCCACACGGAGGCCGCGCCGCCTGCCGCCGCGTGGATCCCGAAGCCGCCGGTGTAGCAGAAGGCATCCAGGACCGTGCGCCCCGCCGCCAGTCCCTTCACCGCCTGCCAGTTCTCCCGCTGATCCAGGAAGAGCCCGGTCTTCTGCCCGTTCTCCACGTCCACCTGCATCTCGACGGCCCCGGCGCGGACCCATAGGGGCGGCTCGACCCGCCCCAGGATGAAGCCCTTACGCTGCTCGAGGCCCTCCAGGCGCCGCGGCGGGGGATCGTTCCGCGCGAAGATGGCCTGCGGCGCCGCCAGCGCGGCCAGGGCGGGGACGAGGTGGGGCGTGGCCCGCTCCATCCCCGCCGTCAGCGCCTGGAGGACGAGGACGGCGCCGTAGCGGTCCACGATGAGGCCGGGCAGGCCGTCCGCCTCGCCGTACACCAGGCGGCAGGCCTCGGCGCCGGGGGCCCAGCGGGCCCGGCGAACCAGGGCCTCCTGGATCCGGCGGTGCCAGAACTCGGTGCCCACCGGCTCGTCCTGCCGGGACAGGATGCGCCCGGCGATCTGGCAGTTCATGTTCAGGTGGGCCCGGCCCAGAAACTTGCCGCGCGCGTCCAACACCTGCACCACATCCCCAGCCGAGACCTCCCCCTCGACCCGCTGGATCTCGGATCGGTAGATCCACGGGTGGCCGGCCAACAGCCGTTCCTCTCTGTGTTTGTGCAGGACGATCCGTGCCATTCCCGGTTTCATCTGGCGGCAGGGCCGTTCCCGCCGCAGGCCTCAGGTCCGGTGGAGCGGGCCGACGCCATCAGGCCGAGCCGCGGCGTGCGGCGAGCAGGGCCGGCAGGATCTCGCCGGCCTTGCCCTGCAGGCTCACGTCCACCAGGTGTGAGATGGGGGTAGGGTCGGGGTTCACCTCGATCACTACCGCACCGCGCCCCTTGGCCACCAGGGGCAGCGAGGCGGCCGGCTGGACCAGGGTGGACGTGCCCACCACCAGGAACAGCTCGCACGTCTCGGCCGCCTGCATGGCGCGCTCCAGCGCATCCACGGGGAGCGATTCGCCGAACCAGACCACGTCGGGCCGCAGCAGGGCGCCGCACCCGCAGCGGGGCGGGATCTCGGCCAGGGGCACGTCCGGCAGCGCAGAGACCGTGGCCTCCCGCGTGCACCGGACCCGCCAGATGTTGCCGTGCAGCTCGACGAGCCGGCGGCTCCCGGCCTTCCGGTGCAGGTCGTCGATGTTCTGCGTGATGAGCAGGAACTCGGCCGCCACCGACTCCAGCGCCGCCAGGGCGTGGTGGGCCGGATTCGGCCGGCAGGCCGCGATCTTCTGCCGGCGCCAGTCGTACCACTCCCAAACGAGCCGGGGATCGCGGGCGAAGGCCCCCGGGGTGGCCAGGTCCTCGGCGCGGAACTGGCGCCACAGGCCGCCCTCCCCCCGGAAGGTGGGGACCCCGCTCTCGGCCGAAACCCCCGCCCCGGTCAGCACGGCGATGGCCCGCGCCTCCCGGATCCGCTTCGCAGCCTCGGTGATCATCGGCGGGGAAGGACGAGCGGCCAAACACGGTGGCGCTGCGTGCGTTCCAACCGGACGAGGTGGCGCGCCACAGGCGCCCGCCGCGACTGGTCGTCGGTCATCGCTCGCTGGCCATGGGGTTCTTGGCCGCCTCCTCCCAGGGAATGAAGGGGAGGCCGTGGGCCTCCGCCACGGCGCGGTTGGTCACGTGGCCGTGGATCAGGTTCAGGCCGCGGGCGATCTCGGGGCTCTCGCGGGCGGCCCACCACCAGCCGCGACCGGCGAGGCGCTCTGCGTAGGGCAGGGTGACGTTGGTGAGGGCGAAGGTGGACGTGCGGGCGTAGGCCCCGGGCATGTTGGCCACGCAGTAGTGGACCACCCCGTCCACCACGTACACCGGATCCAGGTGGGTGGTGGGCCGTGTCGTCTCCACGCACCCGCCCTGGTCCACCGCCACGTCCACAATCACGGCCCCGCGCTTCATGGAGCCCACCATGGCGCGGGTCACCAGGCGGGGGGCCTTGGCCCCCGCCACGTACACGGATCCCACCAGGAGGTCCGCCCGGCGCACGCATTCCTCGATGGTCTGAGGGTTCGCGATGAGGGTGGTCACGTTGTCGGGCAGCAATTCGTCCAGGCGGCGGAGGCGGGTCGTGTTGACGTCCAGCAGGTACACCCAGGCGCCCATGCCGGCGGCCACGCGCGCGGCGTTGTAGCCCACTGTCCCGCCGCCGAGGATCACCACGGTGGCCGGGGGGACGCCGGGCACGCCGCCCAGCAGCACGCCGCGCCCGCCCAGGGGCTTGGCCAGGTAATGGGCGCCCACGTGGACCGCCATCTTCCCGGCCACCTCGCTCATGGGTTCCAGCAGGGGGTGCCGTCCGTCGGCCGTCTCCACCGTCTCGTAGGCCACCGCCACGATCCGCCGTTCCAGCAGGGCCTTGGTGAGCTCGGGGGCGGGGGCCAGGTGGAAGTAGGTGAAAAGCGTTTGGGAGGGGCGGAGCAGCGGGATCTCGGGGGACAGCGGTTCCTTCACCTTCAGGATCAGCTCGGCCCGGGCGAAGATCTCCACCGGGTCGCGCAGCAACTGGGCCCCGGCCCTGGCGTAGGCGTCGTCGTCAAGGCCGGACCCCGCCCCCGCCCCCGCCTGTACCAGCACCCGGTGGCCCCGCGCCGCCAGGGCCTGCGCCCCGGCCGGGGTCAGGCCCACGCGGTTCTCCGCCTCTTTGATCTCCTTTGGGACCCCGACGACCATCTCTACCGTTCGGAAGGCGTCATCCGCATCGCCTTCCTCCCCTGCAGCTTAGCGATAGGCCTCCCGGCGGTGTCTTACACGCATGACTCGGACGGCCTTGGACCTGTGGTCGATCTCGTAATGACACGGTAGTCGCCGACGCGGACGCGCCAGTCGCCTTTGGAAGCTGCAATCTTCTGGGAGCCAGACGGCCTGGGGTTATCGCCCAGAGCTCTTATCTCGCGGATGATCCTGTGGAATTCCGTGGCCGGAAGTCGCTTGAGGTCCCGCTCCGCCCGTCGTTCGAGGAGGACCTCAAACACCCGGTTTGTACTCCCTCAAGAACTCCTCCAGGGGCCGGAACTTGAGCGGCTTTCTCCGCATCTCCTTCAGTGTCTTGAGGTCCTGGATATCCTCAAGGCGCTCGAGGATCTTGCGATACTCGTCGATCTCCAGGATGACCGCAGCCGGTCTTCCATTCCGGAGCACGATCTCCGGGCTCTTCCGCCTCGGCTTCATCCGCTCACCTCCAGGGGTTTCTTCCGACTCCGTCCCAGTCGAGCCGGCCGCGAAAGCGACCGAACCGGGCGCGGGGGGAGGTAGCAGATCGAGTCCGGCGCGCTGAGGTCCTGCCGTCCCTGCGGGCGCGCGGCCGGCGCAAGGGAGGTGTGTTACCGGCCCCAGTCGCGCGCGTAGCGGAACTCGCGGTCGATGGTGCGGGGCGAGAGCTTGGCGATGACCGGCAGTCGCCGCTTGTACTGCGACGTCTGGATGCGCCGCGCCACCGCCCGCACGAAGGCCTCGTCGAACCCGGCGACCACCACCTCGGGGATCTCGTATCGCCGGTCCACCAGGAGGTGGAGCACCTGGTCCACGCGCTCGTAGGTGAACCCCAGCTCCTGCTCGTCCGTCTGGCCGGCCCACAGGTCCGCGCTGGGCACCTTCTGCACGACGGCCTCGGGCACGCCCACATGCCGGGCCAGGGCCCGCACCTGCGTCTTCCAGAGGTCCCCCAGGGGATTGATGCCGCAGGCCATGTCCCCGAAGAGTGTGCTGTAGCCGAGGAGCAGCTCCGTCTTGTTGCTGGTCCCCAGCACCAACGCCTCCAGCCGCGCGGAATGATCGAACAGGATGGTCATGCGCTCCCGGGCCATCTTGTTGCCGCGGCGCACCTGGTCCGCGTCCGGGAAGACGCCGAAGTAGGCGTCCACCATCGGGGTGATCTCCACCACCTGCGAGGCGATCCCCAACCCGCGCACCACCATCTCGGCGTGGGCCCGGCTCTCGGGGACGCTGGTGCGGTAGGGCATGATCAGCGCGTGGACGTTGGCCGGCCCCAACGCCTCGGCCGCGAGGGTGGCGGAAAGGGCCGAGTCGATGCCCCCCGAGAGGCCCACGACGACGCGGCGGAACCCCGCCTTCCCCGCCTCATTGGCGATGAAGCCGGTGAGGATCCGGCGGGCCATGGGGCAGTGGATGGTGAGGTCAACCATGAGAGGGTGGGGAGCCACCGGAGCGGCGGCGCACCAACTCACCCAGCTCGCGCAGCGTCAGCTCCAGCCGTTCATCGCGCAGGAGAGGGTTGGCGATGCGGGCGCGGCGCAGCTCATTGGGGTCCAGTTCCGCGTAGAGGAGCGCCTCGTCCAGGTACGGGGCCTTGGCGGCCGGCTCGCCCCCGGGGCCGATGACCTCGGACCCGCCCCAGAAGCATGCCCCGTCCTCGTAGCCCACGCGCCCGGCATAGGCCAGGTACACGGTGAACAGGGCCGCGTAGGTCCGGTTGGCCGCCTCCCAGGCGGCCGCGTTGGCGAACCGGCCCTCCGGGCCGAGGCCCCGGCCGGGGCTGGACGAGATGCACAGGATCAGGTCCGCCCCGTCGTGGACGGCCAGCAGGGGCAAAGCCGGGTGCCACAGGTCCTCGCAGACCAGTATGGCCATGCGCCCCAGCGCGGCGTCGAAGGCGCGGGCCCGGTCTCCGGCGGCGAAGTAACGCTGCTCGTCGAAAATGCCGTAGGTGGGCAGGTACACCTTGCGGTGGACGTGACGGATCGCCCCGCCCTCCAGGTACAGGGCGGCGTTGTAGAAGCGGCGGTCGGGCGTTTCCTCCACCAGCCCCACCACCAGGGCAACGTCGCGGCTCAGGGCCAACAGCGGCCGCAGTTCAGGACTCTCGGCCCTCAGCGCCACAGAGGAGACCAGGTCCTTGATGAAGTAGCCGGTGAGGCTCAATTCGGGGAACAGGACGAGGCCGGCCCCGTGCGACGCCGCCTCCCGGGCGAGCTTCTCGTGCAGGGCGAGGTTGCGCTCCAGGTCCCCCAGGGCCGGGGAGATCTGAGCCAGGGCGATCTTGAACCTCCGCAACGCCATCCCCTCCACCCATCGGCCGCGCGGGCCCAACAACCACGCGCACTTTACACCATTTGCGCCCTCCTGACAACCCGCGCACCGGGGAACGGCGGCGGACCAGAAACCACCTTGCATCGGCCCATGGCCTATGGTAAACAGCCACTAAACTCGCAGCGGGGGCGATGGTGGCAGATCTCCAGGAGACAGTCGAAGCCGCGCTGCGGGCCGCGGCGGAAGATCCGGACGAGGGGGTGCGCCAGGCGGCCGTCATCGCCTTGGAGATGTGCGATACCCGCCGGCGGGTGGAGGACCTCGTGCGGGGCCTGGACGATCCGGAGAAGAAGGTGCAGGTGCGGTCCCTCTACGCGCTGGGCGAGTTGCGGGATGTGCGGGCCCTCCAGGGTCTCGTGCAGGTCATGCGCTCTGCGCCGGCGGACCTCCGGGGGATCGCCATCCGCCTCCTCGCCAAGCGGAGGGACGACCGGGCTATCGGTCCCCTGATCGAGGCGCTGGACGACCCCAGCGTGGACGTCCGGATCCTGGCCGTGGAAGCCCTCCGCGTCTTCCAGGACCGGCGGCTCATGGACGCCTTCCTGGCCATGTTGCCCTCCGCCGAGGACGACCTGAAGGTGAAACTCCTGGATGTGCTGGGGGGCATCGGCGACGCCGGCGCCGTCCCGGTCATCCTCCCGCTGCTCCAGGATCCCAGCCCCAACGTTCGCAGGCTTGCGGCCGAGGCCCTGGGGCAGGTGGAGCTTCCGGCCGAGGGCGCTTCCTGACATCGGCCTTTCCCCCTCGCCGTTCCCCGCCGAACTCTCCCAATCCCTACCACCGTTCCCCTCCGAGGCTTGTCCCTGAATTGGGCCCTCCGGCCATCGGCGACCGAGGCAGCGGGCGCGGGCCCGGCCAGAGGGCGGGGATCAGGGACAGGTACGGAAAAGAAAAAGAAGAGGACGCCGGAGCGGGATGCGGATTCGGGGATGCTAGGAAGCGGTGCTGAGGATTCGTGCGATGTCGATGTTCTTGCTGGCTGGATCCACGGGGATGATGATACTCCGGGCGTAGTCCCCGGTGACGGGGTTCCGTTCCGTGAGGTCGATCTCGGCCCCGCGTTCTAGGAGCGACCCGTCGGCATCGGCCACCAGGCGCACCTGGGGGCGCGTGGGCTCCTCTTGGGGGCGCATCACCACCGCCAGCTCCCGCGTGTTGAGCCGCACCAAGGTGCCCACGGGGTAGACCCCCACCATCTGCACGAAGGCCTCCACGAGCTTCGGGTCCAACACGGTGCCGCTGGCCGATTTCATCCACGCCACGGCCTTGCTGGGTTCCAGCGCCTGCTGGTAGGGTCGGTGGCTGGTCATGGCGTCGTAGATGTCGGCCACGCACCCGAGCCGCCCGAAGAAACTCGCCTCCTTCCCGCCCGGGAGCGAGGGATAGCCCGGCTGGGCCCGGTCGAACCGCACGTGATGCTCCAGCACGATGGACTTGGCGATGGAGCTGCCGTTCATCCGTTCCACCAGCTTGTAGCCCTCGGTGGGGTGCCGGCGCACCAACTCCCACTCGACGGGGCTCAGCTGCCGCGGCTTGCGGTAGAGCGACTCGGGCCAGCTCACCTTGCCGATGTCGTGCAGGAAGGCGCCGAAGCCCACCTCGCGGAGGACCTCCTGGTCCAGCCCCAGCGTCTGGCCCAGGGCGATGACCAGGATCCCCACGTTCACCGAGTGATTGAAGAGGTACTCGTCGTAGCTCTTCAGCAGGGTGAGGCCCATAATGGCGTACTTGTCCTTGAACACCGCGTCGGTGAGCCCCTCCACGATCTGGCGGACCTCCACCGCCTGGGGATACTGCCCCATCCGCACCTTCTGCATGAGGGCCCGGGCGGCGCCCACCGCCTTGTTGTACACCACCACGACCTGGCGCCGGTCCATGCCGCCCCGCGTGTCGTCTTCCTCCGACGGCTTGAGGGCGGTCACCGTGATGTGCCGGGCCCCCTTGACCCCGAGGCACCGCAGGGGCCCGCCCTGTTCCACCAGCGCCTCGGGCTCCATGGCCAGGACCTCCAGGAGGCCCCGCACATCCTCCAAGCCGGCGCCGCGGAGGAAGGTCACCGTGCCCATGTCCCGCTTCCGCATCCGGTCCAGCAGGAGGTTTACCTGATCGAGCCCCCCCATCCAGGGGACGCCCTCGACCACCACCATGCTGTCGTCGGTGATGCCGAACTGGCTGGATTCCTGTTCCTCGAGCAGCGGGCCCAGCACCTCGAGGATGTTGTGCTGGAACTTCACGGCGGCGGGATGGGTGGCGGGGTAGAGCGACAGGGTCTTCACGGCCCCATTGAGGTGCCGCACGAACGTTTCCAGTTTCCCCCAGCGCGCCGGGTCCATGGCCGAGGCTAGCTCCCGAGGCGGGTCAGGGCATGCCGGCAGGCCTCGCCCACGCGCCCGCCGCTGCCCCTCCCCCGTTCCAGCGCCGCAACCGCCTCCGGACCGCCCAGCATGCCCAGCGCGCCGGCGGCGGTGATCCGGATCTCGTCCACCTCCGCCCGCCGCAGCCAGGAGCCCTTACGGACCAACCGGGCCAGGGTCGGCACCGCCCTGCGGCTGCCCATCTGGCCCAGGGCCTGGATGGCCGTCTTGCGGAGTTCGTGCTCCTCGCCGTCTCGCGCCCGTCCCTCCGCGATGGTCGTGAGGCGCTGGAGCGAGAGGTGATCCCGGGTCGCCCCGAGGAAGACGACGGCCGCCTGGCACACCACGGGGTCTTCGTCTGTCAGGCAGTCCCGCAGGAAGCGCGGGGCCTGCCGGCCGCCGATCTTGGCCACGGCGCGGGCCACCTCGCGCCGGACACGGCGATCCGGGTGGTGGAGCTGCTGGGCCAGGGGCTCCAGTGCGCCGTCGCGGCCCAGCTCCCCCAGGAGGGTGGCCATGTTGCGCACCACGAACCAGCGTTCGTCCTGGAGGCCCCGCAGGATTTGGGGCAGGGCCAGGTCGCCGTGGCGGACGATGGCGGCCAGGAGGCGGCGCCGGGCGGACATGCTCTCTTCGATGCTGAGGCGCTGGAGCAGGGCGTCCACGGCGGCCTCGCCCAGCGTGCCCAGGGCGCCCAGGATCTCCTCGGTGCAGGTCGGCTCTTTCTGGCACAGCCTCTCCACCAGGAAGTCCACGCCGCCCGCCTCCACCATCCCGTCCAGCCACTGGGTGGCGGCCAGGCGGATATCGTCGGGGCGCGCCGCATCGTCCCGATGCCGCGTGAGGACCCCGGCGATGAGCAGGAACTGCTCCACATCGCTTTGCGCCATGGCGTTGCGGGCCACCAGGTCCAGCCGGCGGGCCAGCTGGCGATAGCCCATGCCCTCCGCCACCTCCAGGCGGGCCAGCATCTCGTCCAGCGTCAGATTCTCCTCCTCGATCACCACGGAGGCATTGCCCGCCTGCAGCAACTGATCCACCTTCCGGGAGCCGCCCCCGAGGAGATCCCCGGCCTCCGACGTGAGGTCCGCGGACTCGGACTGGGTGGGGCCTTCCTGCATCTCCTCCCCCTGGGCAGGGGCCACGGCTTCCGCCAGATCGTCCCCGCCCGACCCAAACCCCGCGCCGCCGCGCTCGCCGGCTTCCTCCCCCACCGGCTTGAACCGCAGCGCGTTCACCTGAATGCTCCGGACCCTGGCGGCCGCCAGGAAGGCCTCCGGGCCGCCCTCCAGGAGCAGCTTCTTGGGGTCCATCCCAACCAGGCCGAGGAAGGCCCGCAACTCGTCCGGGGTGAAGTTCCTCCCGAAGTGGATGTGCCGCAGCTGAGAAAGGAACAGCTCGGCCCCGAACGACTTGACAGGGGGATTGTTCTTTCCGAGTTCGCCGAGGCGATGGGTGAGCCCTTCACGAGCGATGGTGATGGTGAGGGGATCTTCCAGCTCGACGAGCTGCCGAAGTTGCGCCGTGACGCGTTCCAGGGACTTCTCGAGGCTGGGGTGGCCCGGAGGGTAGAAACCGAGGTCCCGCGCGGATCGCCGCAGCGCCGCCAGTGCTTCCTCCACGGCCTTGAGCCGTTGGGAATCCGCGGGGGCCAAATCGGGCGGGTGCCGTTGGGTCTCTCTTGGGGTAGTCGTCAAATTATCTGCCATCGAAATCCAGCACCATTGAAGACTGGTGTGAGCAAACACCGTACCTGAGACGGGGTAACCATGCAATGCCCGGTCCAGCCCTCGCTGCCCGGTTTTCCGCGGATCCGCCGCCTTCCGAAACCCCGTGAAAAAGCGCATTCCAGGTCTTCTGGCCATGGTTCAGCAGAGCGTCATAGGGTCCGGATCCACGTGCACCTGGACCTGCCGCCCTGGCTCCCCTTTCCGGAACTCGACGAGCCCGCCCCGTATCCAGGCTTGCAGGGTGCCCGAATCTGCCCCGAAGGCCAGGAGTTGCCACCGGAAGCGGCCGCGCAGGCGGGGGAGGGGGGCCGGTGCCGGCCCCTGGATGCGGAAATCTCTCCCTGGGAGATGGTTTGTCAACACCCCTGCCAGCACGGCCGCTGCGGCTTCGGACGCAGCCTCTGCGGGCGCCGTCACCAGGAGGTGGACGAGGGAGATGATGGGTGGGAGGCCCTGCTCCTTCCGCTGGGCGATTTCCGCCTCGTACACGGGGGAATAATCCCCGGCGGCCACGGCTTGAAGCGCGTAGTGGTCCGGACAGTAGGTCTGCACGATGGCTTCGCCCGGGCTCCCGCCTCGTCCCGCCCGGCCGATGACCTGAGTCAGGAGGGCGAAGGTGCGCTCGGTGGCCCGGAAGTCCGGAAGGTTCAGGGAGAGGTCCGCGGAGATCACCCCGACGAGGGTGATCCCGGGGAAGTCGTGGCCCTTGCCGATCATCTGGGTTCCCACCAGCACCTGCACCTCGCGCCGCCCCAGGCGATCCAGGAGCACCCCGAGGTCCCGCTGGCCGCGGGCCGTGTCCCGGTCCATCCGGGCCACGGAGGCGCCGGGAAAGAGCGCGCGCACCGCCTGCTCCACCTGTTGCGTTCCGATCCCCAGGAAGCGGAGCGTGGTCCCGCCGCACGCCGGGCACACGTCGGGCGGGCGCCGCCGCGCGCCGCAGTAGTGGCAGCGCAGTTGCTGCGCCGCCGCGTGGTACGTGAGGGACACGCTGCAGCGGGGGCAGGCCACGGCGTGCCCGCAGGCGCGGCACAGCAGCAGGCTAGAGAAGCCGCGCCGGTTCAGGAACAGGAGGGCCTGTTCGCCGCGGTCCAGCCGATCGCGGAGCCGGAGGCGCAGGAGGTGGGAGAGGAACGGATAGGGCCCCGCCCCGCGCTCGCGGCGCATGTCCACCAGCGTCACGGCGGGGAGCGGGCGGGCCTCGATCCGGGATGGAAGGTGGAGGAGGGCCGCCCGCCCCTCGCGCGCCCCGTGGTAGCTCTCCAGGGAGGGCGTGGCCGATCCGAGCAGCACGGGGATGCCCAGCAACTCCCCGCGTCGCAGCGCCGTCTCGCGGGCGTGGTAGCGCGGCACGTCCTCCTGCTTGTAGGACGGGTCGTGCTCCTCGTCCACCACCACCAGGCCCAGGCGGGGCAGGGGCGCGAAGACGGCCGAGCGGGCGCCCACGGCGATCCGGGCGGCGCCCCGCCGGATGCGCAGCCACTCGTCCACCCGCTCGCCCGGGCTCAGGCCACTGTGGAGGACGGCCACGGCATCCCCGAAACGGGCCCGGAAGCGTGCCACGGTGAGGGGGGTGAGGGCGATCTCGGGCACCAGGACGAGGGCGCTGCCCCCGGCGCCCAGGACGCGGGCGATGGCCTGGAGGTACACCTCCGTTTTTCCGGACCCGGTGACGCCGTGGAGCAGGATCTGGTGGAACCCGCCGGCGTCCACGGCGGCGACGATCCGCTCCAGCGCCGCAGCCTGGTCCGGCGTGGGCGAGAAGGGGCCGGGATCGGCGGGAGGCGGCTCAGGGTACGGCCGGCGGGGCGCCTCCACCTGTTCGAGACGGAGCAGGCCCTTGGACTGGAGGCCCCGCACGGCGCCGGTCCCCGAAAGGGTATCGGCCGCCTGGCGCGTCATGGAGCCCACCTCCAGGAGCCGGGCCAGCAGGGCCGCCTGCTGGGGGGCCCGCCGCTCCAGGGACGCCAGCCGGGCCTCGGCCGCCGCGCGATCCACCAGGACGCACACGGCCTCGGTGCGCGGCTTCACGCGGGCGGCGCGCATCTCGGACTGCATCGCCACCAGGCCGCGGCGCGCCAGGCCGCGCAGCGCCGCGCGCGTCGGCTCGGCACCGAAGCGCCGTCCTAGCGCCCGCGCGTCGGCGTGGCCGGCGGCCTGGAGGGCGTCCCACACCGCGCGTTCCCCGGGCTCCAGCGCGGCCAGCTCCTCCGGCGCCGGCTCCGCGTAGGCCACCGCCACGAGGTGCGTGCCGGCGTCCATCCCCGGCGGCAGCGCCGCGCGGATGGCCAGCCCCCACGGGGCCATGTACCGCTCCGCCACCCAGGCCGTGAGGGCCAGCAGGTGCGCGTCCAGGATCGGCTCGGGGTCCAGGACTTCCTGCACCGGCCGCAGGGCGCCCCGCCCCGCCGCCTCCGGCAGGCCCACGATCATCCCCGTCACCACGCGGGCCCCCACCGGCACCAGCGCGCGCACCCCCGGCGCCGCCAGGTCCCGCAGGCCGTCCGGGAGCGCATAGGTCAGGGTGCCCTCGAGAGGCAGAGGCACCGCCACCTCGGCGTAGGCCCGGGCACTATGTGAAACCCCGGGTTCGGCACCGTCCGAGGGCACGGAAGCGGCGAACCGCTCGGGGGATTCTTGAGCCAAGGCGCTCGGCATCTCGTCCCGGCGTCTCAGTGCATCCTTGGGGACAGGCTGGCTGCGATCACGCCCGTGATGATTCTGTGAGGGCCGTTACGGATAAGGGAAGGTCGATGCTCTGGCGTGGGATTATACGCCGGGTTCCTCCGGTCCGCCAGAATTCCGCGCGCCTGGCACCGTCTTCCCGGTGAGGTATGGCCGGCGGGGGCCTATGGCCGCCGGGTCAATCGCTGGTATTCTTTCTGGAGGAGCTTCATGTCCTCCCAGACGGTGCGCTTCTCGTGGGGGTTGCGCAGGAGATAGGCCGGGTGGAAGGTGGGCAGGAGGGGGATGCCCTCGTAGGCGTGGAAGCGGCCCCGCAGCCGGGAGATGGGCTCCTTGGTGCGGAGCAGCGTCTGGGCGGCGAAGGTGCCCAGGGCGCAGATCAGCCTGGGCTTGATGACGGCGAGCTGGGCCTTGAGGAACGGCTCGCAGGCGGCGATCTCGTCCGCCTCGGGGTTGCGGTTGCCGGGGGGGCGGCACTTGATGATGTTGCAGATGTACACGTCCTCGCGGCGGAGCTGGATGGCCTCGATGATGCGCGTGAGGAGCTGGCCGGCCCGCCCCACGAACGGCTCGCGCTGCGCGTCCTCGTCCGCCCCCGGGCCCTCGCCCACGAACACCAGGTGGGCCTTCGGCGTCCCCACGCCGAAGACGATGGTCTTGCGCCCCGTGTGGAGTTTGCAGCGGGTGCACTCCCCCAGGTGCGCCCGCACGTCCGCG
>Ga0187766_10001634_pt1 | contig 13198 bp, 13 predicted proteins | sample 0216_QUI02_MP05__4_FD_132971 | JGI IMG/M metagenome (GOLD analysis project Ga0187766, IMG submission 132971) | Tropical peat soil microbial communities from peatlands in Department of Meta, Colombia - 0216_QUI02_MP05_20_MG | ecosystem: Environmental > Terrestrial > Soil > Wetlands > Peat ... | reverse complement strand
CGGCTCGAACAACGTCTACCTGGGAGGCGAGCCCCTGCTGATCATGGGCCCGGAGCACGCGGCCACCGTGGCGGGCAGCGGCTGGAGCAAAGACGACTTCAAGCGCGCGCTGTGGGAGCGGGCGCGGGTGCCGCTCTCTCGCTTCGATCCGTCCAATCTCGAGCGCTTCGCGGTGGTCCATCCGGCCGGCTTCAAGGACCGCCCGCCCGAGACCCTGGTCCCGATCGCGCGCGAGTGGTCGGACATCATGATCGTGGTGGCGGGAGGCGCGGGCAAGCACTCGGTGCTGATCCCGACCTTCGGGGCGACCCGCTCGGTGACCCGGCGCGTGGAGGCGTGACGATGGCGCGCGTGCTCGCCGTCCTGCTGGTACTGCTGCTCGCCCCGACCGCGGCGCTGGGCGACATGTCCCCGGGCCCGGCCCGGAACCGCACGCCACCCGGCCCCTCCGCCGACCAGGAGTACGCGCGCGGGGTCGCGGCCACCCAGGCCAAGGAGTGGAGCGTGGCCGGCGCCGCGTTCGGCAAGGCCGTCGAGATGAAGCCCGACTACGCCGAGGCGTGGAACGGGCTCGGCTTCGCGCTCCGGAACCAGGGCCGCTACCCGGAGGCGCTCAAGGCCTACGGCCGGGCTCTCGAGCTGCGCCCGGACTATCCCGAGGCGCTCGAGTACCTGGGCGAGGCCTACGTGAAGATGGGGCGACTCGACGACGCGCGCGGGGTGCTGCGGCGCTTGCAGCCGCTGGATCGCGAGCGCGCCGGGGAGCTGTCCGAGGCTATTGCCCGAGGAAGATAGGCTCGTAGAGCCGCGCGAAGTACTCCTTCACCATCCGATCGGACGAGAAGCGCTCGACCGCCATCCGGATCGAGCCGCGCATCATGCGGGTCCACCGGGCCGGATCCGCGAAAGTGGGCAGGACCTCTCCCTCCAGCGCGTCGTAGAGCGAGTGGAGATCGCGCGCGTCCGGATCGCCGGTGGTGGTGCCGTCGCCGATGGCCCAGCCGGTGACGCCGGGCTCGTAGCCCTCGGGCCACCAGCCGTCGAGCACCGACAGATTGAGCGTGCCGTTCATCGCGGCCTTCATCCCCGAGGTGCCGCTCGCCTCCATCGGCCGGCGCGGGGTGTTGAGCCAGACGTCGCAGCCCCGGGTGAGCAGCCGGGCGACCCCCATGTCGTAGTCTTCGAGGAAGACCACGCGATCCGACCACTGCCGGATCGCGGCGATCAGACGCGCGATCACCGCCTTGCCTTCGTGGTCGGCCGGGTGGGCCTTGCCCGCGAACAGGAGCTGCACCCGGTGGCGCCGCAGCAGGTTCGCGAAACGTGCCGGGTCGCGCAGCAGCAGGTCGGGCCGCTTGTAGGTGGCGGCGCGGCGCGCGAAGCCGATGGTGAGCGCGGCGGGGTCGAGCTTCGTGCCGGCGCGCGCGGCCACCTCGGCCAGCATCTCGCGCTTCATCGCCCGCTTGGCCGACTGCAGCCGCTCGACGTTGCCCTGGGCGGCGGCGACGCGGGGATCCTGCCACGTGCCGGCGTGCACGCCGTTGGTGATCGCGATGATCGGGGCGGCGTCCTCGACGTGGGCCCACATGGCGCGCGCGGTCTCGCCGTGGAGCTTGGCCACCGCGTTGGCGAGGCTGGCGAGCCGCAGGCCCGCCACCGTCATGTTGAACGGATCGCCGCCGATCTCGGTCAGCTCGCTCGCCACCAGCTCGCAACCCGCTCCGAGGCGCCGCACGTCCGCGATCGAGTGCACCTCGTTGCCGGCCGGCACCGGGGTGTGGGTGGTGAACACGATGTGCCCGCGCGCCGCCTTCCACGCCTCGTGGAACGAGGCGCCGGTCTCCATGCGGTCGGCGATCATCTCGAGGCCCGCGAACACCGCGTGGCCCTCGTTGAAGTGGTAGAGGTCGATCGGCAGGTGCAGGGCGCGCAGCGCGCGTACCCCGCCGATGCCCAGCAGCATCTCCTGGGCGAGCCGGCAGTCCGGGCGCGGGTCGTAGAGGCGGCGAGTGATCCACTGATCCCGCGGGTCGGTCGGCTCGAGGAGGTAGAGGGGGGCGATCGCGTAGCGGCCGACCCGCCACGCCCGGCACTCGACCTCGCGGGTCGCGACGCGGACCCGGACGCGGACCTCGGTGTCGATGAGGCCGTCGGTCTTCTCGTCGCGCCACTCGTCGTGCGGGTAGCCGTCGGCGCCGATGTGCTGCGAGGTGTAGCCCTGGCCCCACCGGAGCCCCACACCGACGACGGGCAGCCCCAGGTCGCCCGCGGACTTCATGAAGTCGCCGGCCAGCACCCCGAGGCCGCCCGCGTAGGAATGGAACTCCTCGTGGAGGCCGTACTCCATCGAGAAGTACGCCACGAGCGGCGGGCGGCGCGGGACGCTCACGTCACTCATCTTCACAAGCGCTCGGTCGGCGTGTCAACTCGGCCCGGGACCGCGGGAGCTTGACAGGGCCCCGCCTTCGCCCTAGGGTGGCCTCGACGCTCCATCTGCCCCACGAAAGGGACGGTCATGACCGCGCGCATCAGCTCACAGCGCTACGCCGTGGAGGACTACCAGCAGGCCCTCGACCTCTGCTACAGCAAGGGCTGGACCGACGGCCTGCCGGTGGTGCCGCCGACCGAGTCGGCGGTGCGCGCCATGCTGGACGCGGCCGGGCTCGAGCCCGACGCCCAGGTCGCCTTCATCACCAACCGCCAGGTCGCCATCACCGCCGAGAAGGTCGCGATCAACGCGGTGATGGCCGGCTGCCTGCCCGAGTACATGCCGGTGGTCCTCGCCGCGCTCGAGGGCATGGCCGATCCGCGGTGGGGCTACCACGGCCCCGCCACCTCCACGGGCAGCGCCGCGGTGCTGATGATCGTGAACGGGCCGATCGCGCGACGGCTCGACTTCAACTGCGGCGACAATCTCTTCTCGCCCGGCTGGCGGGCGAACGCCACGTGCGGCCGCGCGGTGCGGCTGGTGATGCGGAACGTCATCGGCACCCTGCCCGGGCGGCTCGACCGCGGCACCTTCGGCCACCCCGGCCGCTACACGTACGTCATCGCGGAGAACGAGGCCGAGAGCCCGTGGACCCCGCTTCACGTGGAGCGAGGATGTCCCCCAGGATCGAGCGCGGTGACCGTGATGGCCGCGCTCGCGCCGCACCAGTTCTACAACCAGCTCTCGAGCACCGCGGCGGGCGTGCTCACCACGCTGACCGACACGATGCGGTATCCCGGCCAGGTGGGCCAGCCCAACTACTGCATCGTGCTGGGCGGCGAGCACATGCGCACGATCGCCGCGGACGGCTGGTCCAAGGCCGACATCCGCAAGTTCATCTTCGAGAACGCGAGCAACACGGTCGCGCACTTCAAGCGGACGGCGCGCATGCCCGGCGCGGTGAAGCCGGGCGACGAGTCCGCGACCCGCTCGCTGGTCATGACCCCCGACGACCTCCTGATCGTCGCCGCGGGTGGGCGCGCGGGATCGTTCTCGTGCTATATCCCGGGATGGGGGAGTCGTACCTCGTCCGAGGCAGTGACGGTGGTCATCAACGAGAGGAGGGCATGATGGCAGACTTCGAGATCCTCGACCCGACGGTCGAGCCGCGGCGGCAGCCGCTCACGTTCGTGCCGCGGCCGGATTCGCTCACCGGCAAGCGCATCGGGCTGGTGGAGAACACCAAGTTCAACTCGGACAAGCTGCTGGCCAGGATCGGCGAGATCCTCAAGACGGAGTACGGCGCCACCGACGTGCGGATGTGGCGCAAGCACAACGCGGGCGTGCCCGCTCACAAGGAGATCATCGACGACGCCCGGCAGACCGTGGACGTCGTCGTGGCCGGGATCGGCGACTGAGGGTCCTGCTCGTCGGGCAGTGTGCTCGACGGAATCCTGTTCGAGAAGATCGGCCTTCCCGCCGCGTCCATCGTGACCGACGTCTTCGAGGCCACTGGCCACGCCATGGCCCAATCCTGGGGGGTGCCCGAATACAAGTTCCTCTCGCTGCCTCACCCGATCGCCAACCTCACGGAAGCCGAGCTGGACGCCCGCGCGCGCGCCATCGTCCCCGAGGTCGTCCGCCTGCTCCTGCAAGGCCAGGAGAGCTAGAAAAGACGGGAGACCACAGATACAAGGAGACGAGCGACCCGCAGCAACAAACGAGTGTCCGCGCGACCGAAAGGAGCGTCCGCGAGTGGGGGAGTGCGGGGGCCATGTCGAGGCCCCCGCAGCCAAAGAGCCTAAAGATTTAGACGGTAATCTCCAGAAAAGCGAGCGTCCGCCCGCCCCAAACGAGCGTCCGCCACTGGGGGAGTGCGGGGGCCATGTCGAGGCCCCCGCAGCTGAAGAGCCTAAAGATTTAGACGGCTGCCTGCCCACCTACCACCCCCCCTTCTGGTACCGCGGCCGCCATCTCCAGACGCTCTGGGGGCCGCTATTCCGCAACTGGCGGCGGCCTCCGCAGCGCCGTGAGCGGCTCGAGACTCCCGACGGCGACTTCGTCGATCTCGACTGGCTGGCCGGCGGACCGGCTCGCGGCCCACTCGTCCTGATCCTCCACGGGCTCGAGGGATCGTCGCGCTCCCACTACGCACGCGGGCTCCTGCGCGGCGCGGGCCGGCTCGGCTGCCGGGCCGTGGTCCTCCACTTCCGCTCGTGCAGCGGGGAGGTCAACCGCCTGCCGCGCCTGTACCACTCGGGCGAGACCACCGACCTGGCGTGGGTGATCGAGCGGCTGCGCGAGCGCGCGTCGCGGATCGGGGTGGTCGGCATCTCGCTCGGAGGCAACGTCCTGCTGAAGTGGCTGGGCGAGATGGGAGAGACGGCGCCCCGCGAGGTCCTGGCCGCCGCCGCGATCTCGACCCCGTTCGACCTCGCGGCCTGCGCGGCGGTGCTGGACCGCGGCTTCAACCGCGCGGTCTACACCGAGAGCTTCCTGCGCACCATGAAGGCGAAGATTCGCGCGAAGGCGGGGCTCTACGAGGGCGGCCGCCTCGATCTACGCGCGGTGCAGCGGGCGCGGACCTTCGCCGAGTACGATCGCTTCTTCACGGCGCCGCTCAACGGCTTCGCGGACGAGCGCGACTACTGGGCCCGCGCCAGCAGTGGCCCGTACCTCGAGCGGATCCGGCGGCCCACGCTGCTGATCAACGCGGTCAACGATCCGTTCATGCCCGGGGCGTGCCTGCCGACGGAGACGGTGGCGCGCTCGCGGTGGCTCGAGGCGGCCTTCGTGGAGGAGGGCGGCCACGTCGGCTTCCTCGACGGTCCGCTCGGCCGCTCCTCGTGGGCCGAGCGGCGCGCCCTCGCGTTCCTCCGGGACCATCTGCTACGATGACCGCCGTGACCCGCGACGCGTACGGGCTCGCCGTCTCGACCTCCTCTCGTCCCGCGGTCGACGCCTACGATCGCGGCGTGCGGGCCTTGCTGGGCTTCGGCGCCGACACCGTCGAGCGGTTCCGCGAGGCGGTCGCCGCCGACCCCGAGTTCGCGCTGGCCCGCGCGGCGCTCGCCGTCGCGCTCTACCTGGACGAGCAGATCCCGGCCGCGCGCGGCGAGATGGAACGAGCGACCGCGGACGGAGCGGCGCGGGCCGCCTCCCTGACCGGCCGCGAGCGCCGCCACCTCGACGCGCTCGGCCTCTTCGTGGGCGGCCGTGGCAACGACGCGATCACGGTGATGCGGGAGGCCCTCGCCGAGTTCCCCCGCGACGTCCTGCTCATGCAGCGCCTCTACTACATCTACTTCTGGCAGGGGCGCTCCGCCGACATGCTGGAGGTGACCCGCGCGGCACTCCCCGCGCTCCCGGACGACGGCTACGCCCTCGGCTACCACGCCTTCGCATTGGAGGAGAACCGGCGGTTCGACGAGGCGCTGCCGCTGGCCGAGCGGGCCGTGACGATGAATCCGCGCGACGCGTGGGCGGTGCACGCCATCGCGCACGTGCACTACGAGCGCGGCGACCATCGGCGCGGTATCGAGGGCTTGCCGCCGCGGATCCACCCCTGCGATCACCTCGGCTACTTCCGCAACCATCTCCTGTGGCACCTGGCGCTGCTGCACTTGGCCGAGGGCGACTACGATCGCGGGGCCCGGCTCTTCGAGAGCGTCTTCGGGCGCATTCCGATCGCGATCGCCTCCGACCTGCAGGACTCGGTGTCGCTGGCCTGGCGGCTCGACCTGTTCGGCCGGCCGGATCCGCAGCGCTGGGCGAAGCTCGGCGCCGAGGCCCGCCGCTGGCTCGAGCTGCCGCTCCTGCTCTTCCACGACCTGCACGTGGGCATGGCCCTCGCCGCGTCTGGCGATTGGGCGGGGGCCGAGTTGCAGCTCGAGCGCCTCCGTCGCCGCGCCACGAAGTCGAGGAATCCGACGCTGGGAGAGGTCGTGATACCGATGATGGAAGGCCTGCACGCCTTCGTTCGGGCCGACTATGCCGGGAGCGTGGCTCACCTCCAGCCGGTGGCCGATCGCATCGTGGAGGTGGGCGGCAGCCACGCGCAGCGCGAGGTCTTCCACGATACGCTGCTGGCCGCCGCGCTGCGAGGGCCGCAGCCGGAGCTGGCCGCGACCCTGCTCGACCGGCGTCTCGCCGGCCGTCCCAACCCGGGCCATTTCTGGGAGCACGCGCGCGCATGATCGACTGGGGCGCGCTCGGACGGGAGACCGTCGGCCTCCTGCAGGCCTACCTCCGCATCGACACCACCAATCCGCCCGGCAACGAGACGGCGGGGGCCCGTTTCCTGGAGGAGGTGCTCGCCCGCGACGGGATCGCGAGCGAGACCGCCGAGTCGGCCCCGGGGCGCGGGAACCTGGTGGCGCGCCAGGCCGGCGACGGCTCGCTCGGCGGCATCGTGCTGCACCACCACATCGACGTGGTGTACGCGGACCGCCGCTACTGGACGGTGGATCCCTTCGGCGGAGACATCCGCGACGGCTTCCTCTACGGCCGGGGCGCGATCGATATGAAGTCGACCGGCATCCTGCACCTGGCCGGGATGCTCGCGCTCAAGCGGGCGCGCGTGCCGCTCAAGCGCGACCTGATCCTCCTCGCCACCGCCGACGAGGAAGCGGGCAGCCGCTTCGGCGCCCAGTGGGTGTCGGACCGGCATCGCGAGTGGCTCGCCGGCGCCGAGTACGCCCTGTCCGAGATGGGGGGCATCTATCCCGAGGCCGACCAGCGCGCGCCCTTCGCCAGCGTCGTCACCTCCGAGAAGACGGGCCTGCCGCTGCGCCTGACCGCGCGCAGCGAGCCAGGGCACGGCTCGATGCCGTGGCCGGACACCGCGCCCAATCGGCTGATCCGGGCCCTGGGCCGGCTGCTCGAGGCGGAGCGGCCGCTCCGGGTTCTGCCCGAGGTCGGGGAGTACTTCGCCCGGCTCGGCTCGGTGATGGCGGGCAACGCCGGGCGCGGCTACGACGATCTCGAGCGCTCGCTCCGCGAGCCCGGCTTCCGTCGCGCCTTCCTGGCCAAGCGGCACCAGGCCGCGATGCTGCGGACGACGTTCGCGGTCACGATGCTCAAGGGCAGCGAGAAGCGCAACGTGATCCCGCCGGAGGCGGTGGCCGACATCGACTGCCGCATGCTGCGGGGTGACGATCCGGACGAGATCGTGAGCTGGGTGCGTGGCGTGGTCGCCGACGATCGGGTCGAGGTCAACGCGATCGGGACGCCGAAGGTCCCCAACGCCTCGCCGCCCGACACTGAGCTCTACAAGGCGCTCGGCGAGGCCCTGCGCCGCCGGGCGCCCGGCGTGGTGGTGGCGCCCGACATCTTGGTGGGCTTCACCGACAACTGGGTGTTCCGCAACTGCGGGCTACACGGCTACGGCTTCAGCCCGTTCGTCCTGGGCGAGGAGGAGTGGCGCCGCGTGCACGGCAACGACGAGCGGATCTCGATCGAGAACCTCGAGCAGGGCGTACGCTGCCACACCGAGATGCTCCTCGAGATCGCGGGCGCCTGATGGCCCGGGCCCGCCTGGCGATCCGCCGAGGGACGGTGCGCGACGTGCCGACGATCCTCGCGCTGATCCGGGGCCTCGCCGAGTACGAGCGGCTCGCGCACCAGGTGGAGGCCACGCGGACCCGCGTGCGCGCGCACGGCTTCGGCGGCCGCCGCTACTTCGAGACCCTGATCTGCCGCCGCGGCGGCAAGCCGGTGGGTTTCGCGCTCTACTTCTTCACGTACTCCACGTTCCTGGCCCGGCCGAGCCTCTACCTCGAGGATCTCTTCGTGCTGCCCGAGGAGCGCGGCGCCGGGGCAGGGAAAGCCCTGCTGCGGGCCCTCGCGCGCATCGCGGTGCGCCGCGGCTGCGGGCGCATGGAGTGGGCGGTGCTCGACTGGAACCGCCCCGCGATCGGCTTCTACCTGCGGCTGGGCGCCCAGCTCAAGAAGGAGTGGATCCTCACCCGCCTCACCGGAGCCCCGCTGCGCCGACTGGCCCGGTGACGGGAGCGGCGAGGCGCGCGGCCTCGGCGTCGGCCCTCGTCGGGGGCCTGCTCGCCGCCTCGCTCGCCGCCGCGCAAATCGTCGGCTGCCCGACCGGCACCCGGCCTGGCCGCACCTCGACCCCGACTGGCCGTTACGAGTGGTGCGAGCGCCCGGCCGCGCGCGCTCCGGTCCGTCACGGCCCGCTGGTCGGGGTGCACGCCAACGGCCGGCGCAGTCTGGAGGTCAACTTCGTCGACGGCACGCCGCGCGGCCCGATCCGGGCCTGGTACGAGAGCGGCGAGGTCAGCGCGAGCGGCGAGACGCGTCCCGACAACGGCGTGCTGACGTTGCGCGACGAGCGCGGGCGCCGGCGGGCCCAGATCGACGTGCGGGACCGCGAGATCGTCGCCCAGGCCTGGGACGAGCAGGGGCGCGCCGAGCCCTACGACCGGACCAGGCTCGCGCGCGTGATGCCCGCCAACCGCGACCTCCTGTTCATCATGTCGCTCTGGGCCGCGGGCATCGGCATCCCCTAGCCGGCCAGCTCCGCGACCACCGGCGGGATGCGGTCCGCCCACGGCTCGGCCGCCTCGAACGCCGCGGCGGCCCGCAGGACTGCGTCCTCGCGCCGCCGCCGCCCGACGATCTGCAGGCCCACCGGCAGCCCGCTCTTGGTGAATCCGCACGGGACCGAGATCGCGGGCAGCCCGGTGAGCGTGATGCCGTAGGTGAGGAAGAACCAGTGAGTATAGTTGTCCATCGGCTTGCCGTTGATCTCGGTCGGGTAGCGCTGCTCGACCGGGAAGGGCGGCACCGCCACCGTGGGCAGGACCAAGAGGTCGCGCGTCTCCATGAAGGCGCGGACGCGATGCCAGAGCTGTGTGCGGAGCTTCTCGCCCCGGCCGATCTGCTCCGGGGTCAGCGAGAGCCCCTGCTTGATGTTCCACACCAGACCCTGCTGCATCACGGGCTCCCACTGCGCGAGCTTCTCGGCGTGGCGCGCCACCATGCTGAGCCCGCGCGTGGCCAGCACGATCTCGCCGACCTCGGTGAAGTCGGGGCAGGCGTGCTCGACCCGGGCGCCGAGCGAGCGGAGGACGGCGGTGGCCCGCTCGGCCACCGCGGCGACCTCGTGGTCGAACGGGATCAGGCCGTTGAGATCGGGCGTCCACGCCACCTTCCAGCCCTTGATGGACGGCCGCTTCACCGCGGCGGTGAAGCGCCGCACGTCGACCTCGTACGAGAGCGGCGCCCGGTCGTCGGGCCCGGCGATGGCGGCCAGCATCAGGGCGACATCGCCCACGGTGCGGGCCATCGGCCCGGTCACGCTGAGCGAGTCCCAGCCCAGATCGGCCGGGTAGACGGGCGCCAGTCCCGGCGTGGTGCGGAAGCCCACCACGCCGCAGAAGGAGGCGGGTGTGCGGAGCGAGCCGCCCAGGTCCGAGCCCTGGGCGAGCGGGCCCATGCCGGTGGCCAGCGCGACCGCGGCGCCGCCGCTCGAGCCGCCGCAGGTGAGCGCGGTGTTCCACGGATTGCGGGTGGCGCCGAAGACCGCGTTGAACGTGTTGCCGCCCGCCCCGAACTCCGGAGTGTTGGTCTTGCCGACCACGATGGCGCCGGCCCGCTCGAGCCGCTCCACGCAGAGCCCGCTCTCCTCCGGTACGTGATGCTCGAAGATCTTGGAGCCCGAGGTGGTCCGGATGCCCTTGGTCGGGGTGAGGTCCTTGATCGAGACCGGCACGCCGTGCAGCGGACCGAGCGCGGCCTTCCGCCCGAGCGCGGCGGTCGCGCGCTTCGCCGCGGCCAGCGCCTGCTCGCGCACGATCGTCACGTAGGCGTTGACCCGCGGGTTGACCGCGTCGATCCGGGCGAGCACGGCCTGCATGACCTCGAGCGGAGACACCTTGCGCGCGCGGTAGAGGCGCTGCAGCTGCGTCGCCGGGACGTAGCACAGGTCACGGTCGGGCACGGAGTCTCTCCTCGGCGATGAGCGGGATCAGGAGTTCGACGCGCCCACCCTGGCGCCCTCGCTCGACGCGCCGTGGGACAGTACCTTGCGCGGATCGAGCGCGTCGCGCAGGCCGTCGCCGATGTAGTTGATGCTGAGCACGGTGAGGAAGATGGCGGTGCCCGGGAAGACGGCCCAGTGCGGGGCGAAGTCGAGGTTGTCCTTGGCGTCGTAGAGGATGCGCCCCCAGGTCGGGATGTCCGGGGGGAAGCCCAGCCCGAGGAAGGACAGCGAGGACTCCGCGATGATCGCGGCGGCCACGTCGATGGTGCCGGCCACGATGACCGGCCCCACCGCGTTGGGGAGGATGTGGCGGAGGACCTGTCGCAGCGGGGGAGCCCCGAGCCCGCGTGCCGCCTCGACGAACTCCTTCTCGCGCAGGGACAGGAACTGGGCGCGCACCAGCCGCGCCACCGGCATCCAGCGCAGGCCGCCGACCACCGCGACCACGAGCACGAACACGCCGATCTCGGGCCCGAGGACCTTCTTCAGCGCGTCGCGGAAGAGGTACACGAGGAGGAGCAGGAGCGGGAGCTGGGGCAGGGCCAGGAAGAGATCGGTGATCCGCATCAACACGTGGTCGGTGGTGCCGCCCATCTGCCCCGACACCGCGCCCATCATCGTGCCGACGGTGATCGAGACGAGCATCGCCGCGACCCCCACCGCCAGCGAGATGCGCCCGCCGTAGAGCATGCGGGCGAGCAGGTCCTGGCCCAGGTCGTCGGTGCCGAGTGGATGCGCCCGCGACGGTCCGTTGAGCTTGGCCTTGAAGTCGATCTCGTCGATGGGCACGCGGTACACGAACGGGCCCACCACCACCGCGATCACCATCACGACCAGCACCGCGGCCCCGAAGGTCGCGAGGCGATGCTTCCGGAACCGGCGCCAGGTCTCGCTCCACAGCGAGTGGGTCCGGCTGCGCTGCGCCCGCGGGACGCCGGAGGTGACCGCCTCGGTGACCACGCCGTTCGGAGGCGTCATGCGCGGCCTAGCGGAACGAGATCCGCGGGTCGAGCCAACCGTAGAGCAGGTCGGCGACCAGGTTGAAGATCACGACCAGGCAGGAGAACACGAAGGTGATCGCCATGATGACGGGCGTGTCGTTGGCGAGGATCGAGGAGATCAGCAGCGAGCCGATCCCGGGCACCCGGAAGATCTGCTCGGTGATGACCGCGCCCGTGAAGATGCCCGGGATCTGGAGAGCCACCAGCGTGACCACCGGGATCAGGGCGTTGCGGACCACGTGCTTGAGGATCGTGACCTTCTCGGAGAGCCCCTTGGCCCGCGCGGTGTTGATGTAGTCGAGCCGGATCACCTCCAGCATCGCGGAGCGGACGAAGCGCGTGAGCGAGGCGCCCTGGAAGAGCCCCAGCACCGCCACCGGCATGATGGCCTGCCGCACGTTCTCCCAGTACCACCGCCAGCCCGTCGCGCTGATGTCGGCGCGGTAGATGAACGGCAGCCAGTCGAGATAGATGCTGAAGAACAGGATGAACAGGATGCCGGTGAAGAACGTGGGCAGCGAGAAGCCGATGAAGGCGAACGTGGTCGAGATCTGGTCGAAGATCGAGTACGGCCGCATCGCCGAGTAGATGCCGGCGGGCAGGGCCACCATGAGGCCGAGGAGCTGCGCCAGGCCCAGCACCCAGAGCGTGGTGGGCAGGCGCTGCATGATCAGGGTCCCCACGTTGATGCGGCTCACGAAGGAGAAGCCCCAGTCGCCCCTGAGCATCGAGCCGAACCAGCGCAGGTAGCGGACCGGGACCGGATCGTCGAGACCGAACTGGGTGCGGAGGTTGGCCCGCACCTCCGGCGGGACGTTGGGGTTGGTGGCCAGCTCCTCGAAGGGGTCGCCGGGGGCCAGCGCGAGGACGGTGAACAGCACCAGGCTGATCCCCGCGAGCACGGGGATCGCGATCAGCAGGCGCCTCAGCGCGTACTTGGACATCTCTGCGGTGCGACCGGCGGGAGGAGCCGGCGAGGGCCCTCCCGCCCGAGTCCTACGCCTCCTTGTACCAGTACGCGAGATTCCAGAAGTCGGAGTCCCAGCCGCTGCGCACCGCCCGGAGCTTGTTGCTCAGCGCGGCCACGCTCGGCCGCCAGGCCACCGGGATCACCACCACGTTCCGGACGACGAGGTCATTCATCTGGATGAACAGCGCGGCCCGTTTCACGGGGTCGAGCTCGCTCTCCGCCGCCCGGTAGAGCTTGCCGTACTCCTCGCTCTGCCACCGGACGATGTTACGACCCTGCCACTTGTTCTCCTTGGACGCGATCTCCCAGGGTGTGAACTGGAGCATGTAGTCCTGGGGGTCGGGCATGACCTGGGTCACCGTGTACATCTGGAGGTCGGTCGCGAAGTGCGGGTAGGTGTCGAGGTTGGCGGGGTCGGAGGAGAAGTACACCGACGCGGTGACCGACTTGATCTCGACCTCGATGCCCGCCTTGGCGCAGGCCTGCTTGACGATCGCCTGGGTCTTCTGCCGCGGGGCGTTGATCGACGTCTGGTAGACGACCTTGAGCTTCTTGCCGTCCCTGGCCCGGATCCCGTCGCCGCCCTTCTTCCAGCCCGCGGCCTCCAGGATCTGATTGGCCTTGTCGACGTTGAACTCCCACCGGTTGTTCTTGGAGACGAAGCGCGCGGGTGCGTTGAGGAAGTTCGCCGTGGTGAAGGCGGTGCGCCCGTAGATCTGCTCCTGGATCGAGGAGCGGTCGACCAGGATCGACAGCGCCTGGCGCACCGCCGGATCGGTGAGGAACGGGTGCTTGCTCTT
>Ga0187766_10001632_pt1 | contig 13204 bp, 13 predicted proteins | sample 0216_QUI02_MP05__4_FD_132971 | JGI IMG/M metagenome (GOLD analysis project Ga0187766, IMG submission 132971) | Tropical peat soil microbial communities from peatlands in Department of Meta, Colombia - 0216_QUI02_MP05_20_MG | ecosystem: Environmental > Terrestrial > Soil > Wetlands > Peat ... | reverse complement strand
TCGTGCCCCATCACAATCACGAACTGCCCCGGCCTCGCAGCCCTCGCCATCCGCGGATGGAAAATCTCGAGCAAATACGTGACATCCGAGAAATCCTCGCGCCCAACGATCTCGAACGGAGCGACCATATCGAAAGGAAACCAGCACGCAACGCGGGGTGCATCGGGAATAAGTACCGACGGGGAGCCGGGATACCCCGAGCGCGCGGCGGCCGGACGCCGCCTCGCGCGGCGACCGGCGCCCGGTGGTCCAGATCCAGCCTGCCGGGTGATGTCCCAGATCGACGCTGATCCCGGCATTTACACGCCGATCAGAACTGCGAGCGGCGCAACACGGAATCACATCAGCGAGTGTTGCTGCGCCGGAAGCGCCCGAGTGCGATCACCCCGAGCGTACGGGACCGGTCGCAGGCGCCTCAGCCGGCAAAGGCTCCCTCGTGTCGAATCCTGACCACCGTGCGGACGCCGTCGCCTCCCGTGACGGCGATCGTGGTCGGTGCCATCGATAAGGTCGAGCTGTCGACCTCGATTCGCGTCGGGTGGTCGACCAGGTGGCGCAAGACTCGCGGCACTGTCGGACTGCCCTGTGCTGCCGTCACCTCGAACACGTCATCGCGGCGATCATAGGTAAGTAGCTGAAGCACCAGCCCTCTCGCCTGGACAACTGACGGCCGACTCGGCGACTCGACGATCTCGATCGAGATGGCACGGTTGAGCAGTTCGTCGCTAAGCGAGTCGAAGTACTTGGGCCAGATCTCGCGTGCCAGCTCTCGTGTGGCTTTCATCGCGCTCTCCTCAGGAAGTGATCGGCGGCGGCGTGGCGCGTGCGGACCGGGGGTGTGCGCGTAGATCGCAGCGAGGGGCCGTCAACCGGTCGAGTCATGTCGTAACTTCTACCGTCTCGATCACTAGCGCGCCAGAGCGCTTTTCACGGAGCCGCGTCCGGGCATTCCCGCACGCTCGCCATCGAGCCCCCGATCTCCCGTGGGCTGACGCTGAAGGGTCGGTCGAGCCCGTCCCTCGTCCCCGATCGCGTGGAACACCGAGCCCGCCGGGGCGTTTCTCCAGCGCCAGGCGGCAGAGCCGCGCGGCGTCCAGCCGGTGTACGGCGGGGCCAGCGGTTGGAGCCGTCCCCGATGAAGGCGGAGACGCCCCTGCTGCGGGCGATCTCGATCAATACCGGGCTGAAAGCTTTTACAGCCCACGATCACCGGCCTCGGCCGCGAACGCGAACGTTTAGCCGTTAGCCAAGTAATGCACCTCCGCAGAGCGGCCTCACCGGGCTGGGCCGCGGCGAGGGTGAAGCGGCGCTCGGCTGGCGAGCCTCGTCAGGGATGCTTGGGCGCCGTGGTCTGTTTGCGGCCCTTTTTTGCGCATTGGTCGCAGACGCCGACGATCGGGAAGTGGGTGAAGCGGGCGGTGTAGCCGAACTCGCGCTTGATCTGCTCGCGCACCGAGTCGAGCCGCTCAGGGGAGAGGGCGGTGACCTTGCCGCATCGTTCGCAGTAGAGGTATTCGCTGTCGTCGGCGCCGGCGAGGGTGTAGAGGCCGGCTGCGTGGCCAAGGTGGACGTGCCGGACGAGCCCGCGTTGTTCGAGCAGCTCGAGGTTGCGGTAGACCGATGATTCGTCGATCGCGAGCTGGTGGGCAAGGTCACCGGCCGTGACCGGCCCCGTGGTGGCAAACAGGGCTTCGAGCACCAGCCGGCGCGGGGTCGAGAGCCGCAGGCCAGACTCACGCAGGGCTCGGATGGCGTCGGCGAGGTCATTGACAACCATCGGCGGAACGTCGGGCGCGCGAGTCATCGCCTCCGGATTTTCGCGCCCGGCGGCAGCGAGCGGGGCTGCCGGCCCGGCATCGCGTCCGTGGGGCGGTGGGGAGGGGTCGTGCTGTTTACGAACTTCACCGACGGCTGGGCGTTCTCGAAGCCGATCGGATACCTCTGCGGGGGCTCTCTGACCGCCTTGGTCATCGTGCCGAGTAACCGGTTCATTGTGTCTGGTGGGCTGCCGGCGCAGCCTGCTGGGAACCCTACCTACCGGCTCTCAGGTGAGCGCTGGTGAAGAGGTCACTTCACCGACTCGCCCGCCAGATCACGGTGCTCGGAGCCGCTGCGCGAATCGTCTGCTGCGAGCTCCGCCCGGCCGTTCGAGTCGCCGCAGGGACCGGCATCCGCGAGCAGACGGGTCACGGCCTGCGGCACGGTCAGCTCCTCGGACTGGACGCTCTCGTGAGCGTGGGCGAGGGCCTCGCGAAAGCCCGGGCGCGAGCGGAACTCGCGGAGGATCGTCTCGTCGAGCAGCCGCTCGAGCCAGCGGCGCCCCTGCCCGGCGCGGCGCACCGCGAGCTCGCCGGTCGACTCCAGCAGGCCGCGATGGCCGGTGATCGCCTGCCAGAGCTCGGGCAGGCCGGTGCCCTCGCGGGCGCTGAAAGTCAGCACCGGCGTCCTCCAACCCGGGGTCGACGGAGGGAGCATTCGCAGCGCGTGGCGGTAGTCCCCGGCGGCGCGTTTGGCGTCGGCGACCCGATCGCCGTCGGCCTTGTTGACAACGATCACGTCGGCGAGCTCGACGACGCCGCGCTTGATCCCCTGGAGCTCATCGCCGGTCCCGGGGACGAGCACCAGGCAGAAGGTGTCGATGATCTCCGCGAGCTCGGCCTCCGACTGCCCGATCCCGACGCTCTCGACGATGATCACGTCGAACCCCGCCGCCTCGCACAGCAGCATCGCCTCCCGCGTCCGCCAGGCGACGCCGCCGAGTACGCCGGCGGATGGGGAGGGGCGGATGTACGCGTCCTCGGCCAGCGAGAGCCGCGGCATCCGTGTCTTGTCGCCGAGGATCGAGCCGCCGCTCGAGCGGCACCGGCTCGAATTCGGCGGCGAGCGCGTCGCTCACGCGGGTGCTCCGATCTGCGAAGGATGCAAAGCGGTGATCGCGGCGCGGCTGGCGGTGACGGCTGTCGCCAGGATCTCGGCCGTGCGGCGCCGCCGCCCGGCGGCCGCGACGAGGTTCGTCAGCGCCGCGCGCGTCTCCGGCCACGCGCGCGTCTTCAGACCGCAGTCCGGGTTGGCGTCGAGCCGCGCGATCTCCTCGATCATCGAGGCGAACTCCGAGTAGCACATGTGGGTGTGGATCTGGGTCTCGGGCCGCGCGGGTGCGACGGTCAGCCGGAAGCAGTCGATCGCCCAGCGCACGTACTCGGCCTGGTCGGATCGGCGCAGCGGCAGCCCCTCGCGGAGCGCCGCCTCGTCGACCTGGATGATCGCGGCGCCGGGCGCGAGACGTCCCCGTACAGGATCGGCGGCTTGACGGCCCGGCTCCCGTACGACTGCACCCAGGCGAACTCCGAGAACGCGAATCCCGCGAGCTGCTCGCCGAAGTACTCGACCATGTCGTTGCGCTCCGGCTCGCCGTGGACGAGCACGTCGAGCCCCAGCTCCCGTCGATCACGCCCGCCGACACGAGATCGACGAGCAGCTCGTGCAGCGGCAGCTCGCGTAGGCGGGCGAGGACGTCGTCCTCGAGGCCGCCGAAGTAAGCGGCGAGGCATACCGGCAGCGAGCGGTCGCCGAGCAGCGCAGCGTACGCGCGCGTGAACGCCTCGAGCGCATCGGCGCTCTGGTCGAGCACCAGGCACGGCTCGTCGAGCTGGATCTCCTGCGCGCCGTGGCGCGCGAGCTCGGCGAGCAGCTCCACGTAGACGTCGACCAGCTGCGGCAGCAGCGTCAGCGGATCGCCGACCCCCTTGCTCAGCGACAGCAGCGAGAACGGGCCGACGACGACCGGCCTCGCTTCGATCCCCAGCTGATGCGCCTGCGCCAGGTGCGAGCCTTCTCGGCGCTCTCGGCGCTCTCGGCGCTCTCGGCGCTCTCGGCGCTCTCGGCGCTCTCGGCGCTCTCGGCGCGCAGCGCGAATCGCTGCCCCTCATGCAGCTCCGGGACCAGGTAGTGGTAGTTGGTGTCGAACCACTTCGTCATCTCCAGCGGCGCGACACCGTCCGCGCCGCGACAGGCGAGGAAGTGCGCCGGCAGACCGCCGGCGTCGCTGCCGCCGTGGCGCTCGGCGATGATCGACGCGAGCTCCGCCGTATCGAGCACGTGGTCGTAGAGCGCGAAGTCGCCGACCGGCAGGACGTCGATCCCGGCCAGCACGCCCGCCCGCAGATGCAACTCGCGCAGGTCTCGCGCGACCTCCTGCAGCTCCGCCGTCTTGATCTGTCGTGCCCAGTGCTGCTCGAGCGCGAACTTGAGCTCGCGGTCGGGGCCGATTCGAGGAAAGCCCAACACGGCCGTGCCATCGATCAAACTCCTTTGCGGCTGAGATCAATCACCGAGCGCGGCCTCGAAGCTCGTCACGAACACGCGCTGGGCGCCGTCGAACCCGCCCGAGTGCTCGATCGCCGCGGCGGCGCCGCCGAGCCGCGAGCGCAGGTGCACGAGGCCGTTGCGCCCCCATTCCTCCTTGACCCAGCGCTCGAAGAAATACGACTCGCGCGCGCCGGCGTCGAGCACCGGACCGGCTGCGAGCTGTGCGGCGATCGCGTCGCTGAGCTCGCGAACGCCCTCGCCGGTCTTCGCGCTGGTGCGGAACACCGGCACGGTGTCGGCGTCGAACGGCCGTGCCAGCCACAGGTTCGCCTGCAGCTGACGGTAGCTACGGGCGGCGGTCGGCTCGTCTGACTTGTTGACGACGAACGCGTCCGGGATCTCGATGATCCCTGCCTTCATCAGCTGCACCTCGTCGCCGCCGAGCGGCGCGAGCACCAGATACACGCGGTCGGCGAGTTTGCGGATGTCAGCCTCGCTCTGCCCGATCCCCACCGTCTCGACGATCACGCAGTCGAACAGGCGGCTCAGCAGCCGGGAGACCTGGAAGCTCGACGGCGACAGGCCGCCGAGTTCGGCGTCGGCGGCCTCGCTGCGGAAGAACAGGCGCGGATCCGCGCGGGTCTGCATCCGCGTCCGGTCGCCGAGCAGCGCGCCGCCGGAGATCGGGCTCGAGGGGTCGATCGCCAGCACGGCGATCGTGAGCTCGGCGTCGGCGCGGAGCAGCTCGGTGGCCAGCCGGCCGAGCAGCGAGGACTTGCCGCTGCCGGGCGAGCCGGTGATCCCGATCACAACGGCCTCCGCGCCCGCCTCGTGCCGGTCCAGGAGCGCGAGCGCATGATCGCGGCGGTGCGAGGCGTCCGCGCGTCGGTCCTGGAACAGCGACACCAGACGCGCCACCGCGTGTCGCTCGCCGAGCGACGCGCACTCGACCAGCGCCCCGAGCTCCGCGTCCCGGCTGACGGCGACGCTCATGAGCCGCTGGGATCGATCACATCGGCGATCGACTCCATGATGTCGATCAGCTCGTAGTCGGAGGGGGTGAACACCCGTTTCACGCCCAGCTCCTCGAGCCTGTGGATGTCGTTCGGAGGGATGATTCCGCCGAATACGACGTGGATCCGCTCACTCGCACCGCTCGCTTCGAGCTGCTCGATGATCTGGCGGGCGAGCTCCACATGTGACCCGCTGAGCACGGACGCTCCGATCAGGTCGGCGTCCTCCTCGACGGCTGAGCGAACGATCTCGTCGGGGCTCAGCCGGATTCCGGAGTAGACGATGTCGAAGCCGACGTGGCGGGCCGAGACCGGCGATCACCTCGGCGCCGTTGGAGTGGCCGTCGAGGCCAGGCTTGCCGACCACGATCCGCGGTCGGTGCCCGAGCTGCTCGCCGATCGCCCGCAACCGTCCGCGCAGGGCTTCGACGCGGTCGATCGCGAGGCCGAGGCGCTGGCCGTCGACGCCGGTCGCCGGTCGGTACTCGCCAAACACCTCTCGCAACGTGGTCGCCCACTCACCGGTCGTGACGCGCGCGAGCGCGCACTCGATCGACGGCTCCATCATGCTCGCGCCGCTCTGGGCGGCGTCTTTCAGCGCCTCGAGCGCGCGGGCGACGCGATCCGCGTCGCGGTTCTCCCGCGTGCGCTCGAGGCTGGCGATCGTCTCGCGCGCTGCGGCCTCGTCGACCTTGAAGACGCCGCCGTCGTCACCGGACACCAGCGGCGTCGGAAGTCCGTCGGTCCACCGGTTCAGCCCGACGACGACCTGATCACCGTTGTTGATCGCGCTCATCCGGTTGGCCATCGAGCGGACCAGCGCGGACTTCATGTAGCCGGACTCGATCGCCGCGATCACGCCGCCCATCTCGAGGATCGCATCGATCTCGCGCTGTGCGTCCCGGCGCAGCGCGGCGACCTTCGACGCGACCACCGGGCTGCCCTCGAACAGGTCGGGGTACTCGAGCAGGTCGGTCTCGTAGGCGAGGATCTGCTGCAGCCGCAGCGACCACTGCTGGTCCCACGGGCGCGGCAGCGACAGCGCCTCGTTCCATGCCGGCAGCTGCAGCGCCCGGCAGCGTGCGTCGCGGCTGAGCGTCACCCCCAGCGCCTCGATCAGGATCCGCCAGGCGTTGTTCTCCGGCTGCGCTTCGGTGAGCCCCAGCGAGTTGACCTGCACTCCGTAGCGGAAGCGGCGGTACTTCTCGTTCGTGACCCCGTAGCGCTCGGCGGTGATCTCGTCCCACATCTCGGAGAACGCGCGCATCTTGCACATCTCCTCGACGAACCGGATCCCTGCGTTGACGAAGAAGCTGACCCGCCCGACCGCGCGCTCGAACTGCTCATCGGTGAAGCGCCCGCGCTCGCGGAGCAGGTCGAGCAGGCCGATCGCGTTCGCGAGCGCGAACGCCAGCTCCTGGGTCGGGGTCGCCGCCGCTTCCTGGAGGTGGTAGGAGCAGATGTTCGACGCGTTCCAGTTCGGGATCGCCTCCAGGCAGAACTCGTACATCTCGGCGATGATCCGCAGGCTCTCGGCCGGAGGGAAGATGTACGTACCTCGCGCGAGGTACTCCTTGATCAGGTCGTTCTGGGTGGTGCCGGTCAGCAGCTTCGTATCGACGCCGCGCTCCCGGGCCAGGGCGACGTGCAGCGCCAGCAGCCACATCGCAGTGCCGTTGATCGTCATCGACGTGTTCATCCGCTCGATCGGAATCCCATCGAACAGGAGGTGGAAGTCGTCGAGGCTGTTGATCGGCACGCCGACCTTGCCGACTTCGGGACGCGCAATCGGGTCGTCGGAGTCATAGCCGCACTGGGTCGGAAGGTCGAACGCGATCGACAGCCCGGTCTGGCCGCGCTCCAGGTTCGAGCGATACAGCTCGTTGCTCGCCTTGGCGCTCGAATGTCCGGCGTACGTGCGGATGATCCAGGGCTTGTCGCGGACGACCTCGCCGTCCGCGTCAAATAGCTGGTGAAGCTCATGCTCGGTGACGCTCATGTGTGACCCTGCAAAGGAGATTAAGTGGGAACTCAGGTGCTCCTGTGGGAAGTTGTCACGTTGTAAATGTTCGGTCAACTCGGCAATACGCGAAAATTTGTGCGAATCCAGGTAGACAAATCTGCGAAGATTGCAAACGATGACCAAGCTGCTGGCTGGATCGCGCCTCAGGCACCTGCGCGAGGACCGCGGCCTCAGCCAGGCCTAGCTCGCCCGGGTGCTCGAGATCTCGCCGAGCTATCTGAACCAGCTCGAGCGCGACCGCCGTCCGCTCACGGTTCCGGTGCTGCTCAAGCTGACCGAGTGCTTCGGGGTCGATCCGGAGTTCTTCTCGCCACAGGACACCGCGCGGTTGATCGCGGAGCTGCGCGAGGCGTTGCTCGACGAGGCGGTGGACGTGCGGGTGTCACGCAGCGAGATCGCCGAGCTGGCCTCGAACCAGCCCTCGATCGCTCGTGCCCTGATCTCGCTGCGCCGCCGCTATCGCGACACGGTCGAGCACACGGCGGCACTGCTCGACGGGCAGGGCTCGCCGTCCGCGGACCGGACGCTCGGGGCGATGCCGCACGAGCAGGTGCGCGACTTCTTCTACGACCGGCACAACTAGATCGCTCCGCTCGACGAGGCCGCCGAGCGCGTCGCCGCCGAGCTCGAGGGCAGCGACCTGCGGCTCGCGCTCGCCGCCCGGCTGCGCGATGCGCACGGCGTACGCGTCGCCCAGCAGCCGGCGCAGGCTTCCGGCGACGAGCTACGCCAGTACGACCCCGCTACGCGAGTCCTGCGACTCGCCCGACAGCTGCGAGCCGGTCAGCAGGCGTTCCAGATGGCGACCCAGCTCGCGTTCCTCGAGCACAGCCGGCTGCTCGACGAGCTCGTCGCCGACGGCCAGCTCGCGAGCGCCGAGGCGCGCACGCTGACCCGGATCGGGCTCGCCCATTACTTCGCCGGCGCGACGCTGATGCCCTACCGCATTTTTCACGGCGCCGCGGAGGCGGATCGCTACGACATCGAACGCCTCGCCGACCGCTTCGCGGTGGGCTTCGAGGTCATCTGCCACCGGCTCAGCACGCTGCAGCGGCCCCGCCTGCGCGGCGTGCCGTTCTCGTTCGTGCGAGTCGACCGCGCCGGGAACATCTCCAAGCGCCAGTCGGCCACCGGCGTTCACTTCTCCCGCGGCGGCGGCAGCTGCCCTCTGTGGAACGTCTACGAGGCCTTTACGACGCCCGGCCGGATCCTGACCCAGGTCGCGGAGATGCCCGACGGCCGCCGGTACTTCTGGATCGCGCGGACCGTCGCCCGCAAGCGCACGGGCTACGGCCAACCCGCAAAGACGTTCGCGCTCGGCCTCGGCTGCGAGCTGCGCCACGCGCACCGGCTCGTCTACGCGCGCGGCCTCGACCTCGATGACCGGCCACTCGTCACCACGATCGGCATGGGGTCCAAGACCTGCGAGCGCGCCAACTGCCCACAGCGTGCGTTTCCCGCCGTCGACCGCCCACGCGCGGCCGACGAGCACCGCAGCACCTTCGCTCCCTACGCCGCCGTCGAGCCGGAGCCGCCTGTGGCCCGAGGGGCGATGATCAGAGGCCGGCCTCGAGCCAGTCGATGATCCCGCCCACCTTCGTCCAATCCTCGCGATGGCGGGCCTCGATCAGCTCCTTCAGCACCAGGGGTTCGATCGCCATCAGCGCCTCCGAGCCGGCGGAAACCCAGCGCACAAGTGCGTGGTGCACGAGCTCGTCGACTGGGACGCCCGTGTTCTGGGCCAGCGCCCGGAAGGTCGGCATCGGATCGACTGCTCGTGAAGCCTCTACCTGACGTGCGAACTCCCGATGCTGCGGTGGCACCGCCATGGGGGCACGATCGTATGCGACCGCCGGCGGGGTTGACTTGCTTGTGACAAACAAGTAATCTCCTGAACGCATGTCGACGACAGCACGGCCTTCGACGAGGATGACCCAGCCAGAACGCTCGGCGCTGTCAGACGCGAAGATGGCTGACGCGGCGGTGGCCTTGATCTGCGAGCGGGGCGCCGGCGCCACGACCCTGAAGGACGTGGGGCTGCGCGCGGGCTACAGCCGGGGCCTCGCGTCCTCCCGTTTCGGCTCCAAGGCGCGACTGTGGTCGTTCCTGATCAAGCGGATCGGCGAGGAGTGGCTCGCGGAATTGCAGCGCGCCGTCGCGGGCACCTCGGGCGTCGACACGATCCACGCCGCCGTCGACGCCCACTGCCGCTTCCTGCTGGACTCCTCACAGCGGATCCGCGCGTTCTACATCCTGTGGTTCGAATCGGTCGGACCCGACCCCGCGCTGCGCGACGCGATCACCGGTGCCCATCAGCGCCGGCAGCGCGACGTCGAGGCGTGGATCAGCGGTGGGATCGAGGCCGGCACCGTGCGCCCCGATGTGAACGTTCCGGCGGTCGCCGAGCAGTTCTGCGCGGCGATCATCGGGATCGTCTACACCTGGTTGGTCTCACCGCTCGCGCACGCCGAGGTCCGGCGTCTGCATGCCGGGCTCAACCAGCAGATGACAACGGTGCTGAGCCCACCCGCTGCACCTGCGCGTTCGGAACGGATGGCGGGAAGGTGATCACCGAGTCACAGCTGCCGGCCGAGCTCGGACACGAGCCGGCGTTGGCAACGCCGTTGCGATTCGTGACGGTCGCGTCGCTGTTCGATGGGCACGACGCCGCGATCAACGTGATGCGACGGCTGATCCAGGACAGCGGCGCCGAGGTCGTTCATCTCGGCCACAACCGGAGCGTGTCTGACGTCGTGCGCGCGGCGATCCAGGAGGACGTCGACGGGATCGCGATCAGCTCCTATCAGGGCGGTCACGTGGAGTACTTCAAGTACGTGGTTGACATGCTCCGCGACTCCGGCGCGGAGCACATCCGCGTGTTCGGCGGGGGCGGCGGCACGATCACCCCCGCGGAGATCGAGGAGCTTCACGCCTACGGGGTCGAGCGGATCTACCACCCCAACGACGGGATGGCGCTGGGGCTGACCGGGATGATCGACGACCTGGTCGCTCGCACGGTCGCAGCGCGGACGGTGACGCTCACTGCACCGCTGATCGGGGGACCGCGGCCCGACGACCTCACGATTGCGCAGATGCTGTCGGCGCTGGAGGACGGCGTGCTCGACGCGACCGAGCTCGACCGGCTCCGCGCCGAGTGGCTGGCGAGGGGCGCGGCCGTCCCGGCCGTCGGGATCACCGGCACCGGTGGGGCCGGCAAGAGCACCGTGACCGATGAGCTGCTCAGCCGCTTCATGCAGCAGCTCCCGGAGCTGAGGATCGCCGTGCTGGCCGTCGACCCGACCCGGCGGCGGACCGGTGGGGCGCTGCTCGGCGACCGAATCCGGATGAACAGCCTGCGCCACGAGCAGATCTTCATGCGCTCGATGGCGACGCGGCGACGGCATCTCTCGACCAGCGCGATGCTGTCCGACGCGCTCGTGTTCCTGCGCGCGGCCGGGTTTGACCTGGTGATGGTGGAGACCGCCGGCATCGGGCAGAGCGACTCGGAGATCGTCGACCTCGTCGACCTGCCGGTCTACGTGATGACGAGCGAGTTCGGCGCGGCCAGCCAGCTGGAGAAGATCGACATGCTCGATCTCGCCGAGATGGTGGTGATCAACAAGTTCGACAAGCGCGGGGGGCTGGACGCGCTGCGCGACGTGCGCAAGCAGTGGAAGCGCAACCGGGTGGCGTTCGGGGTGACCGACGAGGAGATTCCCGTCTACCCGACGATCGCGAGTCAGTTCAACGATCCCGGGGTCTCGTGGATGTTCGTGAACCTGTGCCGGCGGATCGGGGCGCTCCCCGGCGCCGAGCTCGACCGCTGGGATCCCCGGCTGGAGCTGACCTCGCGCGAGCCGCTGGCGGACGTGCTGATCCCGAGCGGCCGCGTGCGCTACCTCGCCGAGATCGCCGAGCAGGGACGCGAGCTGGGCGACGAGGTGGAGCGCCAGGCAGAGAGGGCCGCCACGGCCCAGCATTGCTACGAGGCGCTGCGGGCGCTCGGGGACCCGGAACTGCCCGCGGAGCTGGTGCCGTACCCGGCCGCTGATCTCGATGGCGCCGGCTCGCACGCCAGCCCCCCCGACGCGGCCGCCCTCGCTGCCCTGCGGGTCCGCTACAACGCAGCGCTTCAGGATCTCGGCGTGGAGGCGCTGGGTCTGCTGCGCGGATGGGATGAGCGGATCGCGGGGATCACGTCCGAGACCTACAGCTACCGGGTGCGCGACCGCGAGCTGACCGGCGAGAACTACCGCCGCTCGCTCAGCCAGCAGCGGATCCCGAAGATCGCGCCGCCGCGGTTCGGCGGTTGGGGCGATCGGCTGCGGTTCCTGCTCAAGGAGAACCTCCCGGGCTCGTACCCGTACACCGCAGGCGTGTTTCCCTACCGCCGCGAGGGCGAGGATCCGACGCGGATGTTCGCCGGCGAGGGCACGCCCGAGCGCACCAACCGACGCTTTCACTATCTGAGCCAGGGGCAGCCGGCGGCGCGGCTGTCGACCGCGTTTGACTCGGTCACGCTGTACGGCGAGGATCCGGACGAGCGCCCGGACATCTACGGCAAGGTCGGCAACGCGGGCGTCTCGATCGCCACCCTCGACGACGCCAAGAAGCTGTACTCGGGGTTCGACCTGTGCGCGCCGTCGACATCTGTGTCGATGACGATCAACGGTCCGGCGCCGATCATCCTCGCGTTCTTCATGAACGCGGCGATCGACCAGCAGGTCGAGCAGCACCTGCGCGAGACCGGCGGCTGGGACGCCGCGCAGCAGAAGCTGGATGCGTACTTCGCCGAGCACGGTGGCCGTCCGGAGTACGCGGGCGCGCTGCCGGACGGCAACGGGGGGCTGGGGCTCGGGCTGCTCGGCGCCTCGGGCGACATGGTGCTCGAGCCGGAGGTGTACGAGCGGATCAAGGCCGACACGCTGAGGACGGTCCGCGGGACGGTCCAGGCCGACATCCTCAAGGAGGACCAGGCGCAGAACACGTGCATCTTCTCGACCGAGTTCGCGCTGAAGATGATGGGCGACGTCCAGCAGTACTTCGTCGACCACGAGGTCCGCAACTTCTACAGCGTCTCGATCAGCGGCTACCACATCGCCGAGGCCGGTGCCAACCCGATCTCGCAGCTCGCGTTCACGCTCGCCAACGGCTTTACGATCGTCGAGTACTACTTGGCGCGCGGGATGGACATCGACGCTTTCGCGCCGAACCTGTCGTTCTTCTTCTCCAACGGCATGGACCCCGAGTACGCGGTCATCGGGCGGGTCGCGCGGCGGATCTGGGCGCGGGCGATGCGCGAGCGTTACGGCGCGTCGCCGCGCAGCCAGATGCTCAAGTACCACATCCAGACCTCCGGCCGGTCGCTGCACGCGCAGGAGATCAGCTTCAACGACATCCGCACCACGCTGCAGGCGCTGTACGCGATCTTCGACAACTGCAACAGCCTGCACACGAATGCCTACGACGAGGCGATCACCACGCCGACCGAGGAGTCGGTCCGCCGCGCGGTCGCGATCCAGCTGGTCATCAATCGCGAGCTGGGCCTGAACTTCTGCGAGAACCCGTGGCAGGGGTCTTTCATCCTGGGCGAGCTGACCGATCTGGTCGAGCAGGCGGTGTACGAGGAGTTCGAACGGATCTCTGAGCGCGGCGGCGTGCTCGGCGCGATGGCCACGATGTATCAGCGCGGCAAGATCCAGGAGGAGAGCCTCTACTACGAGCGGCTCAAGCACACCGGCGAGCTGCCGCTGATCGGCGTCAACACGTTCCTGCCCAAGGACGGCCACGGCGAGCAGATCGACAAGCTCGAGCTGATGCGCTCGACCGACGCCGAGAAGCAGGACCAGATCGCCAGCGT
>Ga0187766_10001631_pt1 | contig 13204 bp, 8 predicted proteins | sample 0216_QUI02_MP05__4_FD_132971 | JGI IMG/M metagenome (GOLD analysis project Ga0187766, IMG submission 132971) | Tropical peat soil microbial communities from peatlands in Department of Meta, Colombia - 0216_QUI02_MP05_20_MG | ecosystem: Environmental > Terrestrial > Soil > Wetlands > Peat ... | reverse complement strand
TCGGTATGGCTCGACGCTGGTTCTCAATGGGCGGTATCGAGCGTCCTGCAAGGGTCAACTGGGGAAAGGTGGGCCGCGACGGGAGCCGTCAACGGAACTGTTGGCTCCGGGACCCTCCTGGCCCAGTCTTACCAGCACGAGTACTACGTTGCGGTATTGGCGAATGCACAGGCCGCGGGTGCTTTCTCGGGAGGAGGGTGGGTCCCGGACGGCGCACAGGTGAGCGTATCTGAAAACCCAAGCCAAGGGTGGGTCTTCATCTCCTGGCAAGGATCTGGGAACGGAGCCTATTCTGGGAGCAATCGGAACTTCACCATCGAGGTGTCCACCCCGATACAGGAGAGGGCGCTGTACTACGTCGGATTCGCCCTGCTCGTTACGGGGGGAGGAGCGGTAACGTTTTCCGAGGGCTCCCACGTAATCACCGTGACCAACGAGCTGACAGTGTACGTGGCACCAGGATCCAACATCACGCTGAGCGAGAGCCCGGCGCTACTCAAGAGCTTCGTGGGGTGGACGGGCATCCAGGCCGGGGACGCCGGCGCCGTTGTCATCACAGTCGATCGCCCGTTGGGAGTCACCGCTGTCTTTGCCTACAACACGCTAGAAGAGCTTGGCGTCCTGACCGTCTGCATTGGGGGAATTGCATATGGTGTAGCATACCTCATCTGGAAGTTGCGCCCAATGAACTCCTTCCGTCGGCCGGTGGGAAGACTTGGCTAGTCTAGGGAGAGGGCTAACCTCGGCCGGAAGTGATGTCCTCCGAACCGGTAGCTCGAGAATTCTCGGCGTTGCGCTCATCGTAACAAGCGCGGTTCTCTTCTTGGTTGCTTCGATCACAGGATTCCTCCCCTTCGAGCTAGCATCCCTTGTCTCTTTCGTGCTAGGCATAATGCTGCTCGCCGTGGAACTAGAGGCGAAGGTGAGGATTGGGCTCTCCGCTGACGGGATGCTCGGGTATCTCAGGGCCCTCGACGCAGCTCTGGCCACCCTGAGGGCGACGGGGAAGGCTGCGTACGTTCCCCATGGGAAATCGGTCACAATGGTCTTGCCCTTAGACGTGCCTGGCCCAACGGCTGAACTCCCTCCTGTGGGTGATGGAATCAACGACGAGATAACAGGAGAGCTTGGCGACATGAGTGAAAAGGGCCTTGAGTTCTTCCAGACCTGGGTACCAAAGGTACTGGTGGACAGTCTCTCGGCAGCGGACACGGTCAAGGTATCACGGGAAGGAGAAAGCCTACGGGTTTCGATGACAAAGCCTTTCGTTAGGCCGCTCTGCGTGAACCCGTTCGTCAACGCCAGGGTCTGCTGCAGGATGGGGTGCCCCCTCGCTGGTGCCATCGCTCAGTCTCTGGCAGTCACCACAGGGAGGGAGGTGCAGTTCGAGAACTGCGCCTATGATCCGAAGGCCCAACGCGCAGACACCCTGCTTAGTCTGGGCAAGAGCGGGTAATCAACGAGCTCCCTTAGGTTCCTGGCGGCGGTGTTTGTCCTGCCCACCCCAGTTGCTCTTGCCATGTGGCTCGCTGCCTTTCATCCCGTCCTGGCCCTTACAGTCGGGGGGGTCCTGACCCTCGCCCTTGTCCTGTCGGCAATGGCGCTTTCCCTGCTGGCCTTTGCAAAGGAGCTTGGTCCCGAGTACGGAGCGGGTGGGAGCCGCGTCGGCCTTATCGTTGTAGCGATCGCTATCCTTGCGTACATAGCGGGATCCGCCTCTGGGAGCGACCCTGTTCACGTCCTTTCCATTGCGACCTTCTACCTGGGGTCTGTTCTTTACCTCGGAGGGACGAGGTCATTGATCAGCGCGCTTCCTAGCGGTCTCGTGTTATTGTCGCTCTACTTGTCGGCCGCGTATGGCAACTGGGGAACGATATACGTGGACGGGCTCTCCTGGGTGCTCGCCTCCGGGTCGGCCGCCTATCTGGTGGTTAGGCGAAATGCACCTAGCCCTGCTGGGTGTGGGCTCTGCGGCTACTTCAGGTTGCGGGGCAGGACGTTCTGCAGTTCATGCGGCCGTATGGTCGGTCGCGTCGCTCTCCATATATCTCGGCGAAGATTAGAGGGATTTGCAGCCTTCAGTGCTGTAATGCTTATTGCTCTCAGCTTGACCGTCCCCCTGGTCTACACGAGTCCAACGGTTGCGCTGGTGAGTTTCGGCCTAGGAGGATCCCAGGCGAACCAGCGCTTCGCTCCCCTGCCCAACTGGGGGGTATCAGCCATCCCTTCCAAGAATGGGTCAGAAGTCAACGGCTACACCCTGTCGCAAGGTAAGGTAACACTTCAGGCGTACGTTGCCACATCTCAGACTAGCTATGGTGCGCTGTCGGCCGTGAATTCCGCAAAGGCGAACACGACCCCCTATTCGAGTCTGCCCGCGGGGATCTCTGGTTCCATGGGGGGTTATACATTGAGGCAGGGTCGCACAGAGTACGTAGGCGTCCAGGGTGTTTTCCCCACAGGAACACCCACAGGAAGCGGAGCCACCGGTACCTTCGTGGCGATTGACCTGAGACAGCCCCTTTCCGCCTTCCAGGCGGACCGTGGCGCAGCGCTCTACGGAGCTGCATCCTCAGTCATTGGATGGTCGTCCTCTTGGGGTCTATGGTCTCCGATCCTTGGGCCGCTACTCTGGCTGTACCAGACATTTTCGCAGTCTGCCTACATCTGCTCTTTTTCTGTTATTGGAGTGATACTCTTCACTGTGGCGAGGGATGACGAACTCGCGAAGGGGAGGAGGGTTGAATCTGTTCGAGGTCTCGAGGACGAAGAGTCCAGGATTCTCGATGTGTTCGTCGCGGGTCCGCAAACCATGACAGGAGAGGAACTGTTCAAATCCGTCCGCGAAACTCTCACCCGCATTACCGACTCGGAGTTCTACGACTCTTTGGACGAGCTGGTCAGGAGAGACCTCGTCACCCCCTTGGTCATCCTGAGAACGGGGGCTCCGAAACTATATTGGAAGAGAACCATTTGAAGCAGAGACAGACAGCAATTCTAGTCACAGCGCTCTTGCTGATGATCATTGCTTCCTCCGTGACGACAGTCCCCAAGGCTGTGACCGCCCAGACACAGGGGAACACTACCAATTGGTGGAACAACTCTTTCGAATTCAGAAGGCCTATCACAGTTAGCAATGATGGGTCTTCACCCATCGCGAACCAGACTGTGTTCCTGCGACTTAACTTCACTGGTTTTGATGCGGAGGACCCTAATGCTGGAGTCAGAGTGGTAACCCCGTCCGGGGAGGAGGTTCCATCAGCGGTTATGGGGGCTCAGTACTCGGGGCCTTACCTGAGGTCAGTCTACATTCTTTTCCAGGCGAGTATCCCCCCAAAGTCAAGCCTGCCCTACTACATCTACTACGGCTCGGCCCTCACACCTGTACCGGGCTACAGATCGGTTGGGCCCACCAACTCCATTGTCAGCGGTTTCGTCAGCACGACCCTTGAACCAATATCGAGGGACTCGAACCGAGTCAAGATTGAATTTGGGACAATCGATTCTGAGACCTCCATGAGCGCCGTGTCCTACGCATCGTCTGGAATACCTCAGAAGTACGGCCCATCGACCATCTCCCCGGTCCCCTTCTCAAATGACACGGGTCTGATCACTGCCGCGCAACTGAGCCCTCAAACATCCGTCTCGTTTCAACAGGTCCAGGCGGGAACCCTGCAGCTGACAAGGATCCTGGTCGTTTCTTCAAGTTCGGTTCAGACGATCGATGCCCTGGCGAACTTCGGGACGGGTGCCGTCACTGGAATCGACCTGACATCTGTGGTGGGCCTCGACGGGCTGTCGAGCCTTGGATCCTCCAACTCTGTTTACAGCAGTAGCACAGGACTCCTGTACACCCAGAACCCAGACGCCTACTTCGGCGTCCAGCAGTCTACGCCTGCGTCCGCGTTCACAATAGGGCCCGCGCCGACCGTGACGGCGGAGGCTCTCTCCGGGAAGTTCGCGGGGGTGTCATCCTATTCCATGGCTGGCGCTGCGGGCTTCACCTGGCAACTCGGCGATCTGTCGCCTTATCACTCTGTCTGGATTTCGTCTGCCTGGGGGGTGGCCTTGAATCGGGCCTCCTTGGGCGGGATTCTTCCGGCTGCCCCAGTCAGCGCGACTGTGGGGGATCAGGAGGAGCTCGGAGTAGCAACCCCCACTGCCCGAACTCTATGGTACAGCACGGTCGATTTCACTAACCAGGCCATCCCCTCCGGCACTCTGACTCTGCCTCTGGCCCTCGGCGGGGCGGAACTCATACCCGGCGCCTCCAGTGTGGTCGGAACCTATTCGTACACCGTACCGCCATCCCCCCAGCAAAACCCCCAAGCTTGGACCCAGTCCTCCACAGCCAGCGGCAACGCCACTTCCTTTGCATCGCCTCAGTACTACGCCTTTGACCTGGGTACAAGCGTCTTGAGGGTCGCCGGTACCGTCCCAAACAGTGCTAGCACGGCCACTTCTTCGCTCATCTCTCTACCGAGTTACGCCTTCAAGGGAACGAACGCAGTTCTCCACGTCAAGTACAAGGCATCATACATCATCAATGCGGGGACCCTTTCGTCCCAAAACCTGTTCATAGCCGCGGATCTCGACCCCACACTGACCAACAACTACAATGAAACCATTCTTCTCCCGCTGAGCGGGAGTTCAACGACAATTCCTCAGTCTGGTTGCCCACCTTCGAGCGCTCAGGGGACCACCTTTGAGACGGTGACCCCGAGCGCCTTCCTCGTAGGTGACGGAACCTGGCGGACCCTGTCCGTTGATTTGCCAGCATCCCTCCAACCCTCAGGCTTCAACCTGATTCTAAGGTCCTGCCTTTCTACCTCTCCTGGGTTCTCGGGAGAATTGGACCTGGAAGTTGCATCTGTGGGGATCGTCCTGGTGGGTCAGGCATCAGAACTAATTGGGTCGAGCTTTTCACAAGCACCCACACAATTGTCCGTTGCTCTCCTCCCCCAGACCTCACTGCTTTCTGCGGGGGGAATCGCTGCGAATCTGACCGTCACCCTCGTTTCACAGTTGAACAGCAGCATCGGATGGGCGGACACCTCGAATTTCAGCGGGACTCTGGCGTCACCGCCGCCTGCGACCGTGGGTAACCCTGCCTTTGGGCCGGTTGAAACATCTGGGGAACCCCGATTCGGCGGAATCCTCCTAGACTCCGCAGTCTCCAACCTCACGGAAACTGGCCAGTTCAACGGCGCGCCGGCCTCCATCTCACTGAGTCCAGGAATCGCCCTCTTGGGAGGGGGCCTCACTTCAGGCCCGGTGTCAGGAGTCCACTACACCGTGGGCCTTAGAAGCGAACCGGTTTCTGTCGCGGTCCAGGACCAGGACAAGAATGGCGTGCCGGGCGTCGCACTATCCACCTTTGTGGACGGCAGAGGAATCCCCGTCAAATCAGTCACCAACTCCTCGGGTGTGGCGAAGTTCCAGATGGTCCCCTGGACATTCCAGATTAACGCGACCTACGCAGGAACTCACGTTGGTGAGACGCAAGTGGATGCACGCTCGCAAGAATCGGCAACCATCACAGCCAACTTGTACAGCTTGGCCTTGCTGGTCAAGGACTCCCGGGGCGGGGCTCTGTCTGGCGCTCAGGTCACCCTTCAATTCGGCAACTTCAGTCTCGCGGGGCAGACTGATGATCAAGGAAGGTACGCATTCGAAGCAATTCCAAACTCATTCTACAACCTGACGATAGGGGTCGGGGGAGGCACATACTTCAGCGGGCAAGTAGGCACTGGGGACCATCTGGGAGGTGTTGTTGTGACCACCACCTACTTCCCCCCCTCCCTTCAGTTGTCGATCCTACTCCTCATCGCAGTCGTTCCAGTTGCACTGATTGTGGCATTTCTCGCGGCCAGGAGACTAGGAAAGCGCCAGTGAAGGCGCGAAACGCCCTCTGCCTCGCGGCGCTTGCGTTGCTTGTGATGGGAGCCAATCCCCACCCCGCCCAGGCACAACAACCGTCGCTCAGTGTGATCTATGAGGACAGCCTGGGCCAACACTTCGGAATCTACAGCCAGACCATACAACACATCGCTCTCACGATCTCCGGATTTGCAGGGATCGCGAACCAATCGACGGTCGTGAGTACCTATTTCTCCTTCGTTTTCACAGGCATCAGTGGAGTTCCTGATGGTGGCAACTACTCGGTCCAGGTCGTTTCACAGCATCCATTCGTCGCCGCTCTCCTTGTCACCCTCCCGAAAGGAAACGACTCATTCGACTTCACCATCACGGGAGCCTCGCAGGACACAAGCATATTCTACCGTGGCAGCGCCCTTATCACCGAAGCGTTCGTCAGTGTGAATGCGCCGCCCTACAATCCTACCTCATATCAGGTTCTAATCCCCACTTCATCCAGGTCCCAAATCGTTTCGGTGTACCCGGGAACAGGCCCCGGCCTGACGACCCAATACGTCATCATAAATGGAACCTCGTATCTATCGACAGGTTTCTCTTTCGCATCGGCGACCATCATCGCCAGCACAATCACGATCATCTATCAGCCTCAATACTTCAACTACTTCCTTGTCGCACTGGTCGTTCTCGCTCTAGGGGCCGGGGTGGGTGCAGGGCTGATACTCCGCGGGGGTAGGAAGGGGGTCACGGGGCTGCTTGGCAGGGGAAAGACGATACTGTATCGGATCATTGAGCCTTTAAACTCGAAGAGGATCCTTGCGCTCCTTGTCGTAGTTTCAGTCCTTATGATCGCTATAGCCTATGCATTCGGTCCAAGCCCGGCACCAAGGGCATACCTGGCTGCGACCCCCAATACGGCCACTACACTTGCTCCCTTCATTTCAGGGGCAGGATTCACCTATTTGACGCCGCTTCAGGCGGGGGACGAGTTCGATGTCATGTCAGGTCTGGGAACATACTCCACGGTCATTGTTGCCGACTATCCACCAGCCTGGCAGTCCGCTGGTTTCCTTTCGAGCTCCTCGATCATCGCCATATCTGAGTATGCTAACGCTACCCTGGTGCATGAGCTGCAATCCTATTTCGGTAGCACTGTCACCGTGGTTAACAACACGCAACAGTTGCAGTCGGTACTCTCCGGGATGGCAAGGGGGTATTCCTCGAACCACCTCGGACTCCCTGTTTCCGAGGGGGCCTACAATGCCGCAACGACTATCGAAGGTCTTTTGAGCCTCTCCATCCCCTTCCTTGCCCTCGCCTTCTTCGCACGCTACATGATCGAGTCCGTGTCGAAGGGAATCGTCAAATTGGCCCAGGGAGTGGCGTTTTCGTTTTTCGTTTTCCTGTTTGGAGAGCTCGTTTACATTCAGACGGGTGTTTTGCTTGGCCTTCCTGTGGCTCTGCACGCGACGATAAGCTCTCAAGAAACAGCAGTCGGCGCCCTAGGATTCGGGGGAGGGACCCGGCCTAGAGAAGTGCTGGGAATCCTGGGGTTTCTATTCGGCACCGTTTCGGGCACGGTGAAGGGCCCCAAGATCGATAAGGTCGCCCTGTCTGGAATCCTTGCAACCCTGGTGTTTCTGGTTCTCGACCCCCTTCAGCTCGGTCTCGATTTCTACAACATCGTACTTCTGCTCGGCACCAGTTCACCTGGAACGGCGGTGGGGCAGGTTGCATGGACCCAGCTCAGGGGTTTCATTCAGTACTTCATGAACGCCTTTGGAGACTACATAGTCCCAACCTATTACTCCCAGCACGGAGCGGTACTATTCTTCGTTGGCGCTGTTCCATTCGCACTATACACCTACGTCAGGAAGTCGACAGCGACCCTCTTGCTGTTCTTCTCCGCTATCGTGGGCGGCCTGGGGTATGTTCGAATAGGTGACCAGGATCCACTGAAGGCAATCGCCTCCACGACCCCAGGCTTCGCCATGGCCGTTCTTTTCATAGTGGCTTTCTTGGCATTCGACAGGGTCGAGAGATTCCTCCGGTCTAGGCTAGGCTAAGACCGAAATGGCCCAGCGGAAACCCAGGCCGCAAGACAAGAAACCGATAAGGACCAGTTGAACGAAACCACACAGCCGGGGAGTCCCCCTATTGGGGACCAAGACGGGGCTCGGCTGCACAACACCCTACGTTCTTACCTCGCGACTAAGCTCGCATTCAACATAGGCCGGCTGCATGGCCTCAGCCTCAGATTGTATCTGTATCGCAGAGTTGGAATGAGGGTAGGAAACGGATGCGTCATAAGGAGGGGGGTCTACCTGGCAAGCCCGAACGAGCTCGAAGTTGGGGACGGGAGCTTCATCGGAAGGGCCAGCCTCTACTGCACCGGCGGCGTGAAGATAGGCAGGAACGTGAACATCTCTGACGGTGTGGTTGTTATAACCGCGAAGCATGACATCAACTCCCCAATTTTCGAAGCGACCTACGAGCCTATTGAAATTAAGGACTGGGCATGGTTGGCAACGAATGCCATAGTCCTGGGCGGTGTGACGGTAGGCGAGGGGGCAGTTGTTGCAGCCGGTGCAGTCGTCACCCGTGACGTCCCGGACTATTCTGTTGTGGGCGGAAATCCGGCGACGGTGATTGGAGAACGGAAAAAGCAAGAGTTCGGTTATGTCCCTGGGAGCTATCGCCCTCCTCTCCTCTAGTGCAGGTAGAATTGCGAATCTGCTACGTCGCCGCCGATGTCGCGTTGCCCCATTTCAGGGGTTCATCAACTCATGTGTACGAGATCGCCAAGAATCTGGTTAGAAAGGGAAACGAGGTCCATGTAGTGGCTCGACGCGTAGCTCCTGGAGATTTGAAGGAGGAGACCATCGATGGAATGAAGATCCACAGATACTACCGCGGCGTCCTATTTTCGTCGAAGAGGTCCAGCTTTGTGGATTCCAACGCGACCGGCTCCTACAGGGGGAGCACACCTGGGATCATATGGAAGTCGTACGAGCTCTATCTGAAGACCGCCTTCCCTGCTTACATTGCGGTTCAGGTAGCGAATCTGATTAAGGAACATTCGATTGACCTTGTCTTCGAGCGTGAAACCTCATTTGGCGCCGGAGCCATGGCAAGCATCCTGACAGGACGACCGTACGTTCTGGAGGTCATAGGGAATCGTGTCACAGGCCTTCAACTGAGAACGTCCAGAAGGATCGTGCTCTACTCCCATTCGTTTCTGGAGGACATTGTGGAGAAGTCGAAGATTACCCAGGTCACGGCTGCCGTTGACACGGATCTATTCAGGCCCGACCCCGAAGCAGGGGCCGGGGTAAGAATGGCATACTCCTTCGGATCGGCACCTGTCGTGGGGTATGTAGGGACTTTCCAGGAGTGGCACGGAATGAACGAGCTGATCGAGGCTGCGAAGGTCGTGGTTAGGGAGAAACCCGAGGCGAAGTTTCTGATGGTGGGGCCGTACTACCGAACGACCATGGAAAAGTGCAGGGATGCGGGCCTCGGTTCAACGTTCATTTTTACAGGACCCGTGCCATACGATCGCGTACCGGCATTCATGAACGCCTGCGACGTCTTGGTCGCGCCCTACAATCCATCCAGGATTCAATCATCCGAACAGGTAAGGAGCAGGGGGTTGGGGTCTCCATTGAAGGTCTTCGAATACATGGCGGTTGGAAAGCCAACCATCACCACGAACGTCGAGCCCATCTCGGATCCAATCGAAGATGGTGTTACGGGCGTGTTGGTCGAGCAGGGGAATTCCGCAGACCTAGGAGCGAAGATACTCACCCTGCTTGATGACAGGACTGCGGCAGAGGCGATGGGTGGTGCAGGAAGGGCATCGGTGGTGGCGAACTATTCTTGGAGCCTAGTGACAAACGAACTCATGCGAGTCTTCCAGACTGCCTTGGATTCTTGAGACCAAGAGAATGAGATCTCTCATCATGGCCGGCCCAGGCTCTAGGTGCTTGGATTCCCCTATCGATTCAAAAGCATCAGGCAGGGGGGTTCAAGGGTTTTGGAGGTGAGCCTCATGAACACGCAGCAGCCCAAGGCCAAACCATCCGCTCCCGCCATCGAGGTCGTAGAACTCACAAAGGTGTACTCCTGGCGTGAGAGGAAGGTCGTTCCTTCGAAGAGTTTCTTGAGAATGCTACTTGCAGGTAAAGAGTGTGAAACGGTTGCCCTTGACAAGGTCAGCTTCTCGGTAGACCACGGGGAGGTGTTTGGGCTACTAGGCCCCAATGGCTCCGGCAAGACAACTCTGATTAAGATCCTATCCAATCTTGTGATTCCGGAGTCAGGCAAGGTAGTCGTCGATGGAATTGATGTACTCACGAGCCCTTACGTTGCGGCGGCCAGACTCCAGACGGTCCTCTCAGAGTCGATCGGTCTCGAGAAGAGGATTTCAGCGAGGGAGAACCTCTTGCTCTTCGCAGCCCTTTACAACCTCCCCAAGAACGAGGCCAACGAAAGAATTGACAAGCTCCTCGACTTCTTCGGCCTAACAGACGTCGCGGACAAGTCCTCCCAGTCATTCTCGACTGGCATGTCTAGGAAGCTATCCGTTGCGAGGGTTCTTCTCAGCAGCGCGTCAGTCGTTGTATTCGACGAACCAACCAGCGGCTTGGACCCTGGCGCAGCAGACAGCTTCAGGCGACTCATACTAGAGGACTTGGTCAAGGCGGAAGGAAAGACGGTGCTGATAGCGACACACAACCTTGCCGAGGCTAGTTTCATGTGCAATCGAATAGCCTTGTTGAACAGAGGAAGACTACTCGCCATTGGGAGTCCCGATGAAGTGAGCAGGACCGTCGGGGACCGTATGCACCTGTCAGTCACCCTAGATGGCCCCGGGAAAAGTCTTGACAGGCTGTTGGAAAACCTCCGCAAAGCGGAAGGTGTCCTTTTGGCCGAATCAAAGGATGACAAAGGAGTCAATGAGGTCGTTGTAACCGGGAGAAAAGACATGGACTACACGAGTGTCTTCGGCCTGATTTCTGAACAGGGTTTCCGAGTTGTCTCTTTGGAGACATCATCTCCCACACTAGAAGAGGCGTTCCTAAGATTGGTGCGCGAGGCAAAAAGATGAGACTCCCGGGTATCGAATGGGGGAAGGTATCGGCGCTGATGAAGAGGGACATGAGAAACTGGGCCTCGTACAAGATGCAAGTAGTTATTGCAATTCTTGGTGCCCTGATAGGATTCGCTTCGTGGGGGTTCAACGCAAGCTTCCGAAATATCACATTCACCTGGCAATCCTTCCAGCCGACACCGGTCTACACGACAACCTACGTGGCCTTCCTTGTCTCTGGAATACTTGTGTCCAACATCGTGCTCTCTCTGACATCCGGGGTGACGGGAGGCCTTCGACCCTGGATGCTCGAGAGCATACTCATGACGGGCATGAAACCTTCGACCTTCGTAATCGGAACCGCGGCCTGGTCCTACATACTCTCCGTGGTCTTATTCATCCCCCAGCTCATGATAGGAATTTTCTTCTTCCAAGTCAATCTTAATGTTAATCTCCTCACATTCATGCTATCTGTTCTAATCTCCGGTATCATCGTCTTTGGCATTTCGATGGCGAGCGTTGGGATTAGACTGGTTACGAAAGTCACAGACCCTGTTCAGTGGATACTGGGAATTTCGTTGAGCCTGCTCTCTGGTCAGACGTTTCCCGTCCAGTACCTTAACAATTACTTCCCTGGAATCTCCAACGTTTCATGGCTGTTGCCCTACACCTGGATTTTTGATATTATCAGACTTTCAACCCTCGCCGGTGCGTCCATCTTCGACCCCGGCGTGGGGGAAGCGCTTCTCATTAGCCTGTTGTACGCGGTCATACTCGTTCCCATCGGCCTTTACTGCTTCGTGTGGGGCCTCCGCAAGGCGAAGAAGCAGGGCACCCTGGGCTGGTGGTAGGTTGAGCTTGGAGTGCCACGAATGAAACAGGTGATCGCCGAAGCGGGAAAGGTCAGAGTCATAGATGTGCCGGTCCCCAAGTGCAAGGATAACGAGGTGCTAGTCCGAACGGAGTACTCTCTCATCAGTACAGGGACGGAGACATGGACTCTCGACTCTACGAAGCCCATGGGCGCCACAGACCTTGTTGCGGACTCGTCGAGGCTTCGGAAGGCTGCCAATCTAGCCACCAACGTGGTCAGGAAAGAGGGAGTCCGCGGTCTAGTCGACTATGTCAAGACGGTCAGGAACCCCGAGGTGGCGCTTGGATACAGCCTCTCCGGGACAGTGGTGAAGATAGGGAGAGAAGTAACCGACATCGCAGTGGGAGAAAGAGTCGCTTGCGCGGGTGAAGGGTACGCCTGCCACGCGGAGTTCGTCGCCGTGCCGAGGAACCTTGTCGCGAAGATCCCAGAGGGAGTGAGCATGAGGGCTGCTGCTTTCACAACTCTGGGGTCTATCGCGATTCACGGATTCAGGCGGAGTTCGGCGGCCATTGGGGAGTCGGTAGCGGTGATTGGCGCCGGCCTTGTCGGCAACTTGGTGGTGCAGGTGTGCAGGAATGCCGGGTGTAGAGTGGTCGCCGTAGACCTGAGGAAGGAAAGATTGGAACTCGCTTCGAGGACAGGGGCGAGCCTCGCCCTCAGCATCCAGGACCCGGACCTCATGGTCCACATGTCTCACTTTACCAACGGGAGGGGTGTCGACGCCGTGATAGTCTGTGCTTCCGGCCAGAGCAGCGACCCCATTAATCTCGCTTCGAAATTGGCGCGCGACAGGGCCAGGGTGACCATCGTGGGGAGAGTCGGGATGGACTTCGACAGGAAAGAATACTACCAGAAGGAGCTGGATGTTTCGATGTCCAGATCCTTGGGGCCAGGGAGGTATGACAGGAAGTATGAGGAAGAGGGGGCAGACTATCCTCCCGGTTACGTCCGATGGACCCTTAACAGGAACATGGAGGCGTTCCTCGGGCTCTTGGCGGACAACAGAATCGTGGTTGACGACTTGGTGGGGGAAGAGTACGACGTTCAAAGGGCAACGGAAGCATACGAAGCGCTCGAACGCACCCCCAGGGTGGCTCTGCTCCTCAGGTACGGAGAAGCGGCTCAGGAACCGGTAACGAGGATTCAGGAAGGGGCGCCCCCCCGGTCCGAGGGAGCGCTTGGAATCGCCCTCGTAGGCCCTGGAAATTACGCGAAGGAGGTTCTGCTTCCACTGCTGCGGAAGGACAAGAGATTTGCGCTCAGATGGGTTGTCTCATCCGACCCCCTCCACGGACGTCAGATTGCCAAGAGGTACCACTTCTTTGGCTACGCTACCGACATGGGGGAGCCCATTGCTGACG
>Ga0187766_10001630_pt1 | contig 13209 bp, 11 predicted proteins | sample 0216_QUI02_MP05__4_FD_132971 | JGI IMG/M metagenome (GOLD analysis project Ga0187766, IMG submission 132971) | Tropical peat soil microbial communities from peatlands in Department of Meta, Colombia - 0216_QUI02_MP05_20_MG | ecosystem: Environmental > Terrestrial > Soil > Wetlands > Peat ... | reverse complement strand
CCCTACCGGGAGGAGCGGGCCCCACCGCCGCACGCCCGCCGTGCGGCGGGACGTGATGCCCCTCCCGAGCCCTCCCCGCGGACTGTCCGTTTCTTCATGAAGTGCGCCTATCGTATGCAACGGACAGTAATTCCGCCGCCCTTGCCGCCGTCTGGCTCCAGCCGCGCGCCCCCCGCCCCGCCCTTCCGCTGGTCCCAACCGACATTTCTTACGTCGCGAGCGACGATTTCGACGGTCTCTCCTCTCCGCCAGATCGAGGACGGCGGCGGCCAAACCCGCTGCACGCTGTTCTAACTCCTTACGTGGTCGGCACCCGGGCGCGCAAGCGAGCCACCGGGCTCCCCGCAAGGGCCAGCATGGCACACCCATTGCGTACCGTTCTCGGCGTCCCCGTCCCCGTTCCCGACGGGACGCCCAAGATCCCGCGCGACCGGGCGTGGCACAGGACGTTTCCCGGGTCAGCCGCGCGGCGCGGGAACAGGAACGATCTGTCAAGAGACTTCTGAACCAAGGAGACGAGGAGGAGAAAACCGATGATCGGTAGGGTGCTGTTTGTCGTGGACGGTTCTGCGCCGCCCGGCCAGGCGACGAAGGCGGCGCAGGGCCTGCTCCCCGCGGCCGCAGAGATCGTGGTCCTTCAGGTCGTCCCCCAGCTCCCCCATGCTTGGGGCGCCTGGCCGGCGTTCCCCGATCAGGCGGAGGATCTGGCAAACGCCTCGGCCCATGTGGCCCGGGTGGCCCACGAGCTGGCGGCCCAGGGCTGGAATGTCAGCAGCGAGGTTCGCCTCTCGGTGCTGAGCGCGGTTGAGATGGACCGCGAAGTGTTGCGGGTGGCCGAAGCCCTCCGGCCCGATCTCATCTGCCTCGCTGTGGCCCAAGGCAACGGGACCGCCACCATCGTCCGAAAAGCGGCCGTGCCGGTGCTGGTCGCGAAGCCGTCACCTTCATGCGACGACGCGGAAGGCCGGAGGGTACAGGCGAAACATTATCCGGGGGCCATCCACGCGCCACGCGCCGGGTTGTTCCACCCCGCCCCCGCCCTGGCCTTCCGTGGGGCGGGGACCGTGTGATCCGGCGGGGGGACGGGACGCTGGCCCGCGAGGCGCGGGGGGTACTTGGGCCGTTCGTCGCAGCGCCGCGCGAGCGCGCCAACGCCCCACCCGTTGCCGTCGGGGCAGCGGGGAGAGAGGTCGACCCTTTTTCAGCAGCCTGCTGAACGCCTTGGGCGGCGGTTCGTCTGCCCGGCACGCCTCGGGGGGATGGGAGGACACGGATTGGAAACGCCATGCCCGTTTTACGAGCATACACACGGGGCGGACACATGGGATGCCATCGACGCGGCCATCATGGCGTGTCGAGAGACCTTCAGGGCCGAAGTGCATAACCTTTGCGGGGAAGAGCCGCAGACCATCACAACCGAAATGGGGATCGCGGACGCCACCACGCTCATCATGCCGTGCCTCCACTGTGGTGCGGTGACGGTTCTTGACGGCGGCCAGTGCGAGAAATGCGCCGGCAAGGGAAGGCCAAGAGTGGCCTAGCCCCGGTGCCGTTCACTTCATCGGGGGTGGGTCGGAGGCATTTCCCTCTGCCCCTGCCCCCCTCCCAAACGCTGGGCGAGCCCGCCGGCTTCTTGAGCGCCACCCCGCAAGCGGGGGCTCGGCAAGCTGCGTGGTGAGGCCCGGCGCTCGCCTCTGCGGCAGGGGCCACGCACATCCTCACACATGGAGGGAGAGCCATGAGCCGCTACAATCCCGAGGTCCTGAAAACGATCCGCAACGCCCGCGAAGCCAAGAGGATGACTTACGAGGAGCTGGCCAAGGCCGTGGGCAAGGATCTCATGTACGTGGCGGCCGCCCTCAACGGCCAGCACCGGCTGCGCCCGGACGAGGCCGACCGGGTGGCCGAGGCCCTCGGCCTGGACAAGAAGCTCACGGCCGCCCTCACCGAGATGCCGGTCCGCACCGAGTTCCCGCTCACCACCGATCCGTTCAAGTACCGCCTGATGGAACTGGTCGGCGTATACGGGGACGCCCTGCGCGAGCGGGCCAACGAGCTATGGGGCGACGGCATCCTGAGCGCCATCGACTGTAAGGTGACCATGGAGAAGCGCGGCGAGCGCGGCGTTATCACCATCGACGCCAAGTTCCTCCCCTACAAGGAATATTGATCCCCCGGAATGCCCGCCGGCCGCCAACCCCTCCGGCGGCTCGACAACAATGCCCCATCATGCGGCCGGGTGCCGGTGTCTCCTCCGGCGCGCGGGCGGCGCATGGACCCGCGCTCGGGGCTGGGCGGCGGCACCACGCGGCCAGCGCCGGGCTTCCGCGAGAGGTGTGCCTGGAGGACATTGCCAGGTACGGCGGATTCCCTGCTCAAGCGGCAGCGCGCAGGCCCTCTGACTCTCGCGGCGATTGACGCGGGCCCGCGGCCGTGATAGCCATTCTCCCATAACCAGCCCCCAGTCCATTTCTCGCAGGCTACTGACAACGGCCTACCCGCTTGAGGCGGACAAGCCGCGGCACTGGCCCGCCCGCGCGCCGCCGCGACGTACGGACCACGTACGCCGTACGCCGCGCATCGCGCGCGGCATTGGACCCGGGTTTTTTTGAGCGGCCCGGGGCAAACCGGGTTTTTCAGCAGCCCCGCGTGGGGTCAGGGGGGCGTGCGGCCCGGCGTACCAGACGGGATCGGTTGCGAAACTGTACCCTCGCTTGTCGGGGAGGGGAATTGGGCCGAGGGGCCACGGGGGTTCACCCTGCCCCGGCCGGAGGGTCTCCATGGGGAGCCAGTCGCACCACCACGGGCGTGTCCGAGCGGGCCTGGTCGTCCTTGCCCTCGTGTTCTCCTCCCTCCTGGGAGCGGGTCCGCTCGCCCGGGCGGCCACCCCGCAGAAGATGGCCATGATCCTGCCCGGCCCCGTCGAGGACGCGGACTTCAACGCCCTCGGGTACCTGGCGCTCCAAAATATCCAGAAGGAGTTCGGGGTGGCGGTCTCGCACTCCGAGAAGGTGGCCGTGGCCGATGCCGAGCGGGTGGCGCGCGAATACATCAGCGCGGGCTACACCATCGTCGCGTTCCACGGGGGGCAGTACCTGGCCATGACGCAGAAGCTGGCCCCCCAGTTCCCCGAGGTGAGCTTCATCATCGTCAGCCAGGGCCGGGGGCTTCCCCCCAACGTCTGGAACATCACCAGGCGTTTCCACCAGGGCTTCTATGCCCTGGGCGCCCTCGCCGCCCTGACCACGAAGAGCGGCAAGGTCGGCTACGTGTCCGGCATTCGCCTCCCCGAGTTCGTCTCGTCGCTCAACGCGGTCTACCTCGCCATGAAGGACCTCCAGCCGAAGGCCGAGCTCCGCTACGCGTTCGTCGGCGACCAGAACGATCCGCTGAAGGCGCGGCAGGCGGCCGAGGCCCAGATCGCCTGGGGCGCCGACGTCATCGTCTCGCAGGTGAACCTGGGGTTCTCCGGCGTGACCGAGGCGGCCCGCGCGGCCCAGCGGCCCGTGCTGGTCACGAGCTTCTATACGGACAAGTATGACGCGGCCCCTCAGGTCCTCACCGTGTCCCTCCTCCTGGACTTCGGCATGGCCTACCGCAGCGCGGTGGCGGCCATCCAGCGGGGGCAGCGGGGCGGTGACTTCGAGATGCGGCCGGGGCAGGCCATGGCCCTGTCACCCATCCGGAACGTGCCGCCGGAGGTTGCCAGGCGTGTGGAGGGCATCTATCGCGAGGTCGTCACCGGCAAGCCGGTCCCCGACGTGCTGGACAAGATCCTGGTGCCGTGAGGGGCGCCGGGGGAGGGGGGTACGATGCGCGCGCAGGCGATCCGCGTCCCGATGGCCGGGCCCGACGACATGTCGGGCCTGCGGGCCCTCCTGCAGCGGGGCGAGCTTTACCCGGAGGAGGTGGTGGCGGTCCTGGCCAAGACCGAAGGGAACGGCTGCGTCAACGACTTCAGCCGCGGCTACGCCACCTTCGCCTTTCAGGTATCCCTGGCGGAGGCCCTGGGGATCCCCCGGGCCGAGGTGGCGAAACGCGTGGCCTTCGTAATGTCCGGCGGGACCGAGGGGGTGCTCAGCCCCCACGCCACGATCTTCGCACGGGGGGCGGCGGCCCGGAAGCCGGACCGGACCAAGCGTCTCGCCATCGGGATCGCGCACACCCGGGACTTCCTCCCGGAGGAGATCGGGCGGATGCCGCAGGCCCAGGCCGTGGCCGAGGCCGTGCGCGCCGCCATCCAGGACGCCCAGATCGCCTCGGTCGCCGACGTCCACTTCGTCCAGATCAAGTGCCCGCTCCTGACCTCCGAACGCATCGACGACGCGCGGCAACGCGGGAGGACGCCGCGAACCACGGACACCTACGAATCCATGGGGTACTCGCGCGGGGCATCGGCCCTGGGGGTGGCCCTGGCCATGGGGGAGGTCCGGGCGGAGGCCCTCTCGGATGCCGCGATCTGCCACGACTGGAACTACCATTCCACCGTCGCCTCGACCTCGGCCGGGGTGGAGCTGACGAACTGCGAGATCATCCTGATGGGAAACTCCGTGGCCTCCGCCAGCGATCTCGTCATCGGCCACGCCGTGATGCGCGATGCCATCGACGGGGGGGCCGTGCGGGAGGCCCTGGCCAGCGTCGGGCTGCGGGCGAACGGCCCCCTGCCGCCGGAGGACGCGGGCCGCATCATCAACGTCTTCGCCAAGGCCGAGGCGGACCCCAGCGGGGCCATCCGCGGCCGGCGCCACACCATGCTCAACGACTCCGATATCAACAGCACCCGCCACGCCAGGGCGGCCGTGGCGGCGGTCATCGCCTCCATCGTGGGCGACCCCATGGTCTACGTCTCCGGCGGGGCCGAACACCAGGGACCGCCCGGGGGCGGTCCGGTGGCCGTGATCGCGCACGCGTGACAGGCTGCTGAAAAAGGCCCGCCTGCCGCGTTCCGACTCCACGAGGGCACGGCACCGGCCCTGCGAGCCCCCCAAATGGGCCCCGGATTTCGTCCCGCCGCCCTCTGAAACCGCCACGCTGCGGGGCCCAAGGGAAACCGAAGCCGGGGGATTGCTGATGCCCAACGCCCCGGCCCCGATGCTGCCCACCATTCAAATTTGTCCGTTACGACACATTTAACGTCCCTACCGACGAAATTGTCTCTAGCGGATTCCTCCTCGAGCCGCCCCGCCGCTGCCTTTTCCACCGCAACCCCCCGCCGCCGCTAAGCCGAGGGCCTGCGGGTAGGCCACGCGCCCTCCCACTCGCGTGGCACGCGCCTTGCCCCATATCCTAAGGAAGAGTCAGCCTGTCCGACCACCCCATCAGGGCAAAGCCGCCGCCCGGCACACGCCATCGCCGGCAAGGGGAAGGGTTTCCATGCAGCTCCAGACGGTGAACCCGCCGCGGTGCGCTCCTGCGTCCGAGAGCTACCTGACCGTGGCCGGGTTGGCCAAGCACTTCGCTGCCCACGGCCGCGCGGCCATCGAACAGGTCTCCTTCGCCGTGGGGCGGGGCGATTTCCTCTCCATCATCGGGCCGTCCGGCTGCGGCAAGTCTACGCTCCTCCATATCCTGGCGGGCCTCTCGGCCCCGTCCGGGGGGACGGTGCGGCTCCAAGGCGTGCCGGTCATCGCGCCCCGCCGCGAGATGGTCTACGTCTTCCAGCAGTACACCAAGTCCATCTTTCCGTGGAAGACGGTCCTGGAGAACGTCCTGCTGGGGGTGAAATACCGATCCGCCGCCCCGCGCCGGGACCTGGTTCAGCGGTGCCACGAGCAGCTCGCTCTGGTGGGCCTGGGCCCCTACGCGAACTACTACCCGTATCAACTCTCGGGCGGGATGCAGCAGCGGGTGGCCATCGCCCGCGCCCTGGTGTGCCGGCCGGACCTCCTGCTGATGGACGAACCCTTCAGCGCGCTGGACGCGATGACGCGGGCCGAGCTCCAGGACCTGCTCCTCCGGCTCTGGCAGGAGTTCGGGCTCACCATCCTCTTCGTCACCCACGACCTCGATGAGGCGCTCTACCTGGCCCAGCGGGTCCTCCTCCTGAGCGCCTCGCCCGGCAGGGTGGGCGACACCCTGGCGGTGCCCCTGGCCTATCCGCGCAATCAGGTGCGGACCCGGAGCGACCCCACCTACCTCGCGCTGCGGGAGCGGCTGTATCGCTTCATGGTGGAACAGGCGGTGGCCGGGCGCGGGAAGGGGTCGTGATCCGGCGCGTGGGGGGTTGGCTCCACCGGTCCCGGTTCGTGGGCCTCGCCCTGATCGGGCTGCTCCTCTGCCTCTGGGAGTACTCGGCCCGGTACGTGGTCGTGGCCGCCACGTGGCCGCCGGTGACCCGGGTGGTGCTGACCTGGATGGCCAACGTGACGGACGGGACGCTCCCGGGCCACCTCCTGGCCACCTTCTGGCGGCAGCTCCTGGGCTACGGCATCGCGGTGATCCTCGGCATCGGGCTCGGCCTGGTGATGGGATACTACCGCTTCTTCTACAACCTGTTCGAACCCCTGGTGGAGGTCCTACGCCCCATCCCGGGCCCGGCCTACCTGCCCGTGCTGGTGCTCTTCGTCGGGATCGGCAACGAGATGAAGGTCATCCTGGTCCTGATCGCCTCCTTCTTCCCGGTCCTGCTGAATACCTACGCCGGGGTCCGCGGGGTGGACGTGATCCAATTGGACACGGCGCGGACCTTCGGCCTCACCACGCTGCAGACCTTCCGCGAGCTGATCCTCCCGGCGGCCAGCCCGCAGATCCTGACGGGCATGCGCATCAGCCTGGCCATCTCGCTGATCCTGGCCATCCTGGGGGAGATGATCGCATCCAACGACGGGCTGGGCTACTTCACCCTGCTGGCCCAGCGGACCTTCAAGCTCCCGGAGATGTACGCGGGGCTGTTCACCCTGGCCCTGTTCGGATACCTGATGAACCGCGTATTCCTGCTGGGCGAGGCCAGGCTCGTTCGCTGGCACCGGGAGACCACCGGCCGCACCTGAGGAAGGGGCCCCCATGCGCGTGTTCCCTCCGCCCGTCTGGCTCGGCGCCGCCCTCCTGGCCTCGTCCCTCCTCGTCCCAGGGGGCGAGGCCGCGGGGGCGGCGAAGATGCGTGGCGTCCTCCTCTCCATCACCAACTACACCCCCGTCCTGATCGCCCGCGACAAGGGCTGGTTCGCGGAGGAGGGCCTGGACGTGTCGTGGACCCTGGTGGCCCAGGGAGCCCTCTCCGTGGAGGCGGTGTACGGTGGGAGCGCCGAGTTCGGCGGCAGTTCCATCTTCGAGCCCCTGGTGGCCCGCGGCAACGGCCTGGACATCCTGTACGTGGTCGGGTCGGCGCGGCTGCCGCAACAGCCGCCGGACAACACGGCCATGCTCGTGCGCGCCGACGACGCCATTCGCAGCCCGAAGGACCTGGGTGGGAAGACCGTCTCCGCCGGCCTCATCAACAGCGTCAACTATATCCACACCCAGTTCTGGCTCCGCAAACACGGCGTGGACCCGAAGACCGTGCGCTTCCTGGAGGTGCCCTTCCCCCAGATGAACGACGCCCTGTTGCGTCACCGCATCGACGCCGCCTTCAACGTGGAGCCCTTCGTCAGCGCCGCCATGGCCACGGGCAAGGCCCGCAGCCTGGGCCACCCGTACCTGGAGAACATCCCCGGGATGGACATCACCCACTACATCGCCAAGGAAACTTGGGTGAAGGCCAACGCCGACGCGATGCGCCGCTTCAAGCGGGCCGTGGACCGGGCCACCCAGTTCCTGAGCGCCGCCCCCAAGGCCGAGCGCAACCAGTGGATCGCCAAGTACACCGGGATGGACGTCAACATCGTCGCCGGGGTCAACCTCCCCATCTTCACCACCGAGATCAACCCGGAGACCATCAAGAAGAACCTGGACCTGGCCGTGGAATCCAAACTGGTGAATCAACCGTTCGACGTGGCGACGATGATCTGGAAGCCCTGAGGGGGAGGGGGCGGCGCGGGAGAGGGGCCGGGCCGCCCCGCCGAGGGGCGCGGGGCGAGGGGAACGGGATGGCGCGCACGATCACGGTGGGGGCGGCCCAACTGGGCCCCATCGCGCGGAGCGACGGCCGCGGCGACGTGGTGAAGCGCCTCATCGAGCACCTCCGCAACGCCAAGTCCCGCGGCTGCGACCTGGTGGTGTTCCCGGAGCTGGCCCTGACCACCTTCTTCCCGCGCTGGTACATGGAGGACCAGGCGCACATCGACGCCTTCTTCGAACGCCACATGCCGGGGCCGGAGACGCTCCCCCTCTTCCAGGAGGCGGGCCGCCTCGGCCTGGCCTTCTCCATCGGCTACGCCGAGTTGGCCGTCGAGGGCGGCGTCACGCGGCGCTTCAACACCGCCATCCTGGTGGATGCCACCGGGCGCATCGTGGGCAAGTATCGGAAGGTACACCTCCCCGGCCACGCCGAGCACCAGCCCTGGCGGCCCTTCCAGCACCTGGAGAAGCGCTACTTCGAGGTGGGCGACCTCGGCTTCCCCGTGTGGCCCGCCCTGGGCGGCGTGCTGGGCATGTGCATTTGCAACGACCGCCGCTGGCCGGAAACCTACCGCGTGATGGGGCTGCAGGGCGTGGAGATGGTGCTCCTGGGCTACAACACGCCGGCGCACAATCCGCCCGCGCCCGAGCACGACCACCTCGGCGCCTTCCACAACCATCTCGTGATGCAGGCGGGGGCCTACCAGAACGGCACCTGGGTGGTGGCGGTGGCCAAGTGCGGCCGCGAGGAGGGGTGCGACATGATCGGCCAGAGCGCCATCATCGCCCCCTCCGGCGAGCTCGTGAACGTGGCCTCCACCTTGGGCGACGAGCTGATCACCGCCCGCTGCGACCTGGACCTCTGCCGCTCGTACAAGGAGACCGTCTTCGACTTCGCCCGACACCGCCGCCCGGAGCACTACCGCCTGATCGTCGAGCGGTGCGGCGCGATCCCCCCGGCGCCTGAGGGTCCCGTATGGGACGGCGGCAGAGGGAGGGACGCCGGGGGCCAGGCGCGCAGCGGCGCGGCGTCGGCGACGGCCAGGACAGCTAGATAGCGACGTGGAGGAGACAGCATGAGACGCGCGGCGATGTTCGGGCTGATCCTGGTGGCGGCCCTGCTCGGCCCCGGCGCGGGCGCGCAGGCGGCGGTCCTGGACCGGTCCGAGGTCCTGGTCGTGGGGGCCGAGAACGACATCACCACCATCGACATCCACTTCGGGGCCAACCGCCCGGCCTACGGGGCGAGCTGGAACCTCCACGCCCGCCTGCTCACCTTCGGCACCAAGAAGCTGCCCAACGGCACCCTCTCCTACAACTACGAAGACATCCAGCCCGAGCTGGCCGAGAGCTTCACCGTCTCCCCGGACAAGCATACGATCACCTTCGTGCTGCGCAAGGGGATCACGTTCCACAACGGGGACCCGATCACGGCGGAGGACGTCAAGTGGAGCTTCGACCGGGCGGTGAGCCTGGGCGGGTTCCCCACGGTCCAGATGGCCGCCGGTTCGATGACGAAGCCGGACCAGTTCGAGGTGGTGGACGCGCACACCTTCCGAGTCCGCTTCCCCCACGTCAACCGGCTGAGCCTGCCGGACCTGGCCGTGCCCGTGCCGGCCATCTACAACAGCACGCTGGCGAAGAAGCACGCCACGGCGCAGGACCCGTGGGCCAAGGAGTGGCTGAAGACCAACGATGCCGGCGCCGGTCCCTTCCTGCTGGAGAAGTGGACCCCGGGCGAAGAGATCGTGTACCGGGCCTTCAACAGCTACGTGGGCGGTGCGCCCAAGATCAAGCGCGTGGTCTTCCGGATCATCCCCTCGGCGGCCACCCGCCGCGCCCTCCTGGAGCGGGGCGACCTGGATATCGCCTTCGAGCTGCCCCCCAAGGACGTGGCCGAACTGGCCCATAACCCCAAGCTCAAGGTGGAATCGGCCCCCATCGAGAACATCGCCTACTACGTGGCCATGAACACCCGCATGGCTCCCTTCGACAACAAGAAACTCCGCCAGGCGGTCTGCTACGCCGTGCCCTACGAGAACATCGTGAAGGAGGTCGTCTACGGCCGGGGCCTGCCCCTCAACACGCCCATCGCCAGCAACACCTTCGGCCACGACGCCAAGCTCTCGCCCTACAAGTACGACCTGGATCGGGCCCGGCAGCTGCTGGCCGAGGCCGGCTACCCCAACGGCCTGGACGTGGAGATGACCATCACCAACGCCCGCTCGCTGGACGAACAGATCGCCGTCTGGACGCAGGCCGAGCTGAAGAAGATCGGGGTCAACGTAAAGATCAAGAAGATCCCCGACGGCGCCTTCGTGAAGGCCATGGTGGACAAGACCATGGCCTTCCAGGTGAACAACTTCGGCGGCTGGCTCAATGACCCCGCCTACTTCTTCTTCTGGAACTTCCACGGGGGCCACAACGCCAACTGGAACACCGGCAACTACGTCAACCCGGCCCTGGACGGCCTCATCGAGAAGGCCCGCTTCGAGCCGGACCGGGCCAAGTACCTGGCCCTCACCAAGGACATGCAGAAGGTGGTGCTGGAGGACGCCCCCTGGTGCATCATCTTCCAGCCCACCCTGGACGCGGTGATGCAGCCCAATGTGAAGGGCTTCACCTACTGGTTCCACCGCCAGATCGACTTCCGGCCGCTCTCCAAGGAAAAAGCCTCCTAGCAACCCTCGCCCCTTCCCGTGCCCGTTCCCCCGGGTCTCCCGCGAAACGGGTCGGTCGGGCACGGGAACGGGTACGGGAACGGGAACGATCTTGCACCTCCGCACCGGCTGGTTCCTGCTCCGGCGCCTCCTCAGCGTGCTGCCGGGGCTGTTGGGCGTGACCCTCGTGATCTTCCTCCTCACGCGGGTCCTGCCGGCAGACCCGGCCGTCCTCGTGGCCGGCGATCAGGCCTCGAAGGCAGACCTGGCGCGGGCCCGGGCGGAGCTGGGCCTCGATCGCGGCCTGCCGGAGCAGTACCTCCACTACATGGTGCGCCTCCTGCATGGCGACCTGGGGATGAGCCTTTCCACCGGCCACCCGGTGGCGCAGGACCTGGCCCAGCGCCTCCCGGCGACCCTGGAGCTCACCCTGGCCGCCCTGGCCCTGGCCGTGGCCGCGGCCGTGCCTATGGGCGTGCTGGCGGCCGTGCGCCGCAACACGGTCTGGGACCACGTGAGCCGCGTGGTCTCCATCGCCGGCGTCTCGCTGCCGGTCTTCTGGACGGGCCTCCTCCTGATCCTCGTCTTCTACTACGCCCTCGGCTGGTTCCCGCCGCCCATGGGCCGGATCAGCTCGCTGGTGGGAGGGCCCGAGCGGATCACCGGGTTCTACACGCTGGACAGCCTGCTGGCGCGGGATGGGGAGCGCCTGCTCCTCTCCCTCCACGCCCTGGCCCTGCCCGCCCTGGCCCTGGCCCTGGTGGCCATGGCGCCGTTGGCCCGCATCACCCGCGCCGCCATGGTGGAGGCGCTGGCGGCGGATTGCGTCCGCGCCGCCCGCGCCGCCGGCCTGCCGCGGCGGACGGTCCTCTGGGCGGTCGCTTTCCGCAACGGGCTGATCCCCGTCCTCACCACCGCCGGCATGGTCTTCAGCTTCCTGCTGGGCGGCAACGTGCTGGTGGAGAAGGTCTTCGCCTGGCCCGGCGTGGGGAGCTACGCGGCGGAGGCCCTGGTGGTGAACGACTTCGCGCCGGTCCAGGGCTTCGTGCTGGCCATGGCCATCCTCTACGCCGTGCTGAACCTGGCCATCGACCTGCTCTACGGCGTCATCGACCCGCGCGCGCAGACGGTCCACGGGTGATGCCCGGCGGAGGGCCCGAACGATGGATGGGCGCGTAGCGTACGCCGCCGGGGGGCCCGCCGAGGCGATCGCCGGGGCCGCTGCGTGGCCCGCGGAGCACGGCCTGCGGGCCGGCCTGCGCCGCCTGGCCCGCAACCGGCTCTCCCTGTTCGGCCTGGCGATCCTGGCCATCTACGCGGCGGGCGCGCTGCTGGCCCCCTGGATCAGCCCCCACCCGCCGCTGGCCACGGACGCGGGCGCCACGCTCCGGGCGCCGGGCCTGGCCCACCTGCTGGGGACGGACCAGTTCGGCCGGGACATCCTCTCGCGGGTTCTCCACGCCGCGCGCCTGGACCTGTTCATCGCCCTCACGGCCGTGGGGGCCGCCGTGCTCCTGGGGGGCGTCCTGGGATCCCTGGCGGGCTACCTCGGCGGCTGGGTGGATACGCTGGTGATGCGGGCCATGGACGCCCTCATGGCCTTCCCGCTCTTCATCCTGGCCATGGGGATCGTGGCCGCCCTGGGCAACAGCGTGGCCAACATCATATACGCCACCGCCGCCATCAACACGCCCTTCTACACCCGCATGCTCCGCGCCGAGATGCGCGTCAAGCGGCCGCAGGAGTTCGTGGACGCGGCCCGCTGCTCGGGCAACTCCACCACCCGGATCATCGTCTATCACCTCCTGCCCAACTGTATCTCCCCCCTCGTGGTCCAGGTCACCCTGAACCTGGGGTGGGCCATTCTCAACGCCGCCGGCCTCAGCTTCATCGGGCTGGGGGTGCGCCCGCCCGATGCCGAGTGGGGCATCATGGTCAGCGAGGGGGCGCGGTTCATGGTCTCCGGCGAGTGGTGGGTGTCGTTCTTCCCCGGCCTCGCCCTGATGCTGGCCGTCCTCGGGTTCAACCTCCTGGGCGACGGGCTGCGCGACATCCTGGACCCGCGCCGCCCATGACCGCCCCTCGCGGCGCGCCCCTTACTAAACCACAAGACACCGAGAGGGCCGCCCTCGGGTCCCGCCCGCAGGCGCGAGCCCATCGCGTCCCGCCGCGCGAGGACGCGCGACGGTTGAGCCCATCCGCTTCGCCGGGGCCCCCGCTCGCGGGGGAAGCCTCAAAGGAAATAGCGGGCCTGCGCAGCCCATCGCGTCCCGCCGCGCGAGGACGCGCGACGGTTGAGGACGGGAGCGGAGGGCGGCCCGCTGCTCATACCGAGGAAGCGCCGCATCAACCCCTCCTGAGCCTCCGCGGCCTCACCACGCACTTCGCCACCACGCGGGGAACGGTGCGCGCGGTGGAGGGGCTGAGCCTCGACCTGTGGCCCGGCGAGATGGTGGGCCTGGTGGGCGAGAGCGGGTCGGGCAAGTCGGTGACGGCCCTCTCGGTGCTGCGCCTCATCGAGCCCCCGGGGCGCATCGTGGGCGGCAGCGCCCTG
>Ga0187766_10001629_pt1 | contig 13209 bp, 15 predicted proteins | sample 0216_QUI02_MP05__4_FD_132971 | JGI IMG/M metagenome (GOLD analysis project Ga0187766, IMG submission 132971) | Tropical peat soil microbial communities from peatlands in Department of Meta, Colombia - 0216_QUI02_MP05_20_MG | ecosystem: Environmental > Terrestrial > Soil > Wetlands > Peat ... | reverse complement strand
GTGGAATCCCCTCCCGCCAGGTTCGGTGACGTTAGCAGGTTTGAACAACGGTCATCTCTACAGAGGCGCAGAGGAATCATCCATGAATTTGCCGAATCTTGGCCTGCAATTCCCCGCTATTGTTGGGATTCTTCGATGTTCTTCCGGATGTTGGTGAGGAGGCCCGTGAACTCCATTGGGAAGATGTACTTCGTAGACGGGGAAGATCCTAGCGCCTTCAGCGTGTCGAGGTATTGCAGTGTCATCGTCTTGGAGTCGATCCCCTTCGCGGCGGAGAAGATCTGGTTGAGCGCGCCCGCATACCCTTCGGCCCGCAGTACTGCAGCCTGCTTGTCGCCTTCGGCCCTGAGGATGTTGGACTTCTTCTCTCCTTCTGCAACCAGTATCGACGCTTCCCTCTTGCCGTCTGCCTCGGTGACCGTGGCTCGCCTAGTCCTTTCAGCCGACATCTGGCGGACCATCGCCTCCTGGACGTCCTGGGGCGGCCTGATCTCCCGGATTTCGACGTTCGTCACCTTGATGCCCCACCTCTCGGTTACCTCGTCCAGCTTGGTCCTGAGAACCTGGTTGATCTGCTCCCTCTTCGCGAGCAACTCGTCGAGTGGGATGTCACCTACCACGGCCCTGAGGGTAGTCGTCGCGATGCCTATGGACGCCCCCTCGAAGTTCTGGACCTGGACGATGCTCTGTGTTGCCTCGATGACTTTGTAGTAGATCAGGAAGTCGATGTCTGTCGGAGCGTTGTCCTTGGTGATGCAGGTCTGGTGAGGAACCTCGAGGAAACGCTCCCTGAGGTCCACCTTGTTGACCCTGTTGATGAGCGGGATGATGAAGACGACACCCGGGCCTCTGGCACCGATGAGCCTTCCGAGCCTGAACACCACTATCCTCTCGTATTCGCGGATAATCTTGACGGTGGCTGCGATGAGCCCGATGATGATGATAGCGACTATCGCGTAGATGACGTAGTTGATTATGTCACCCGTAGTCTGAAGGGCGACGGGACCGAGGAGGCTCATGTATCCACCCTCTCTACCGTCAGAGTCTGGCCAGACACCCCTTTTACTCTTATCGCATCCCCGCGCTGGAGGTCCTGCGACGAGGTCACGCTCCATTCCTCAGACGCGACCACCGCCACCCCTCTGGAACCAGCCTTCGTATCTGACTCCATTCTCCCCTCCTTTCCAATGAGAACCGAGGGCTCGTTCACCTTGGGCCTCTTCCGCAGTGCGTCGCGGATGGACCTCAGGTAGATACTGGCCACCACCACGGCGACCCCGAGCGCCACCAAGAGCCCGTAGGTAATGTCAGGGATGCCGCTGAAGGTGCCCACCGGGGGAGCACTCGAGCTTCCCGGGGGAGCGGCGGCAGCTGGCGGGAACTGGTAGATCAGCAGAAACCCGACTATGAAAATCACAACGCCCACGGTGGCGCTGATGCCGTGAGCCGTCTTCACTTCGAGGAAGATGAAAGCCGACCCTATGATCATCAGTATCACGGCGAGCGGAGAGGCCCCGAACACCCCAAGGCCGAAGAGGGCGGCCATGATTATGGCGACCCCGACGACCGAGAGTATGATCGTGGGATGGTAGATATCAGCAAGGACGGCGAAAACGCCCAGCAGAAAAAGCAGGCCCGAGACATTCGGGTTGCTGAGGACGGAAATGAGTGACGACCTGACGCCAGGCGTGTTGATCGGGGTGTTGGCCGGTACACCGAGATAGGAGAGGGCTCCCTGCACAGTCGTCGAGTTGATAATGCCGTTGATGACGTCCTCCTTGAGCGCAAGCTCGTCGGGGTAGGAGACCCCGTGGGTCACCATCAACTCAGTGGCATTACTGTTCCTGCCGTTGGACTCGGTTATGGTCCCCATGTAGGAAGCGAAGGCGTTGATGTCCTTCGTCATTGTCGAGTTCTCCTCTCCCGTTGGAATCCCTGAGACGATGGGTGTCGCGGAACCGATTGTGGTGCCAGGCTCCATGTAGATGTCATTGGATGCCTCAGCGATGTAGGATCCGGCTGAGAAAGCGTACGAACCCTGCGGAGCGACGACTGTTGAGAAGTTACCTCCCCACTGCTGGTAGCTCGCAATCGAGGAAATCATTGACTCCATGCTGGCGCCATCTCCCCCGTTCGTGACCAGAACGAAGATGATGTGACCAGCACAGAGCGATTCTGCGTTGCTCACGGTTGAACTCATGAAATCGGCAGTGCCTGGGTCGATGTCGGCGTTAAGCGAAGCAACATAGTACGTGTTCTTGCTGGCACAGCTCTGTGCCTGCGCGTGGGCGGGAGCGAATTGTAGGGCAAAGGCGATGAGGAGAGCCACCACCAGGAGCAGCCTGAGTTTTTTCAAGCTATGGCTTGGCAGGACGGCCCTCTCATAAAGAGTATCCCTTGAATCGAATGTGCCACGGACATGACAGACTTACATAGTGTTCAATCAGACCTTCTACTGGTCGGGATGGTTAAGCCCAAGGTCACCGTGATGGACCACCCGATGGTCATGGAGCAGCTGTCCCTCGTGCGGGACAAGCGCACCTCCCAGGTCGCGTTTCGGAAAGCCATCTACAGGCTTGGCCGATTCATGGCATACGAGTTCCTGAGAACCATGGAAACCCAGGAGTACACAGTAGAGACTCCCCTCGGACCGGCGAAGGGAGGGCAGATAAAGGGACGAGACAGAATCGTGATAATTTTAGTCCTGAGGGCAGCCATCCCGTTCGTCGAAGGGATGTACAAGAACTTCCCCATGGCGAGGACCGGGGTAGTGAGCGCTTGGAGGGGGAAGCCTCCCGACTTCCCAATCGAAGTCAATTACGCGAAGATTCCACAGATAGGCACGGATGATGTGGTGGTGATAGCCGACCCCATGCTCGCCACCGGTCACACGCTGAAGGAAGTGGCGAAGAGGGTCATGAACCAGGGGCGGCCGAAGAGGCTGGTTTTCTTCTCGGTGATTGCGACGAAGGAGGGAATTGACTACGTCGCGAAGCAATACCCGAGAGCGGAATTCTACACCTGCGCGGTTGACCCGGCCCTGAACGACCACGGATACATCGTCCCCGGCCTGGGGGATGCAGGGGACCGGTCGTTCGGTGCGCCTCACTGAGCGGCTTCCACCTCATTCAGCCGTGAGCTGTACGTGCTCGCTGCTGGATCTACACGGACCACCCCTGCTAGAATTCTGACGAAGACAACTTCGGGTCGTCGAGCCTGCATCGTACGCGCAGAGGCGCCACCTATCCTTTGACGGAATCCTGCGCTACCGCAAGACGCATATCTTCTTGGTTGTAGTTTCGACTACGCCGGCTATAGTGGCCGTTCCAGTGATGTGTCTGAAACCAGGAGTCGAGGGGGCCGTGTAAAGAATCAGACCGAAACTGGCTGAGGTGTTCGAGTTGCCGGCCGTGATGAAAACATCTGTGGCGGTAAGCACCCCTCCATTAACCGAGAGCGTAATCAGAAGCTGGGACGTAGAGGTCCAGACAACCGGCTTTCCGGCCCTGTCAACGAGGCCGACGACGACGTAGAGGGATCCACCGCTGTGCACCCTCGATGACACGACAGTAAGGCCGGCGTTGCTGTAGGTCGTTATCTTGAGATGTGCTGAAGAAGATGCAGACGCCGAAGCAGCAGGGAGAGTGAAGCTCAATGCAGCAATTAGCAGAACAGCGAAAATGGCGAGTCTCATCGAGCAAGAATTGGCCGCAACCGATATACAAGCCTTTCCTGATTACAATGTGGTGTTTTACTTGGCATGCGCGGGCCGCTAGCTGCGCCGCGGGTCTGTCAGTGGGAAGGCTCTGCTGGGAGGTTCCACATATAGCTAGCTGGTCACGTCACCAATCCGCTTGATCTGGCGTTGGTACATGCCGACGATCTCCTCCACTGTGGTGGCATCCTCGGGCCCCTTGTCGTCCCTGATCCTTCCGGTGAACTTGGGGAATCGCAGGGAAATGCCTGCCCCGGGACGTATTCGCCCCATGGCCGCCGGATGGATGGGCGAAAGGGTCAGCTCTTGGGCGATTGTCTCTATGACCAGATGTGGCCTGAACCATATGTCCGGAACGAGGTTCGACTCTACGTCCGCCGGCTTGACGTGGCTCTCGTAGGGCCTCAGTAGCTTCGGTATCTTCTCCAAATCGGCATCCGAGAACCCTGTCCCTATCTTGGCCACGCTCGTGTAGATTGCTCTCCTCTCGTCATGGGTCCCAAGGAGATACGTCCCGTAGGTCCCCGCCCTTCGCCCTCGGCCGTGGAACGCGCCGATTATGACCAAGTCGATGGTGTCTGTCAGCTCGCTCCTGTATTCGCGTTTCAGTTTGATCCAGGCGAACCCCCTGGCCCCCGCCCTATACGCTGAGGATGGGTCCTTGAGCATAAGACCTTCACAGCCATTTTCGATAGCCTCCTCCATGAAGTCCTCAATCTTCGCCGGGTCAGAGCTTCTCATGGCTGGCACGAGCCTGGTCCTGTCGGTCGTCTCGACCGCGTCTTGCAGCTTCTTGCGGCGCAGGGTGTACGGCTTTTCGGTAACGTCGGCTTCGGCGTAGAGGATGTCAAAGAAGTTTAGAGCAATCGGGTAATCTCGCATCGCCTGCTCGACCCCATGCTTCCGCCTCCTGTGCATGAGCTCCTGGAACGGCAGGTACTCTCCAGTGTCCTCGTTGATGGCGACGACCTCCGCTTCGAGGATGGCCTTCTTGGCCCTCACGTGCTCTCTCGCCAGTTCAACGACGTCCGGGTAGTTGCCTGTGATCGATTCGAGCCTTCGTGAAAAGAGGACCACCGAATCCCTATCCTTGTGTATCTGGAGCCGTTCGCCATCAAGCTTGTACTCCGCGGCCACCACTTTGTCTCCCATCTTCTGGACGATCGCCGCGGCTGTGCTCAGCCTCTCCGCGAGCATTGGCCGGATTGGAACCCCCACTTCGACCCTGATTGCCTGGATTCCCCGGAGCCCCTTGTCTGCGACGGTCGCGACGACCAGTCCGAGGTCAGGGTGGACGTTGTACGCCCTCTCGATAGCTCCTCTTTCCCCCTTCCCCCCGAGGAAGGCACTGGCTGCAGCGTCTAGGACCGTGTAGTCCGCCACGCCGAGTCGCAGTTCCCCGGTCACAGTCCTCATGATGAACTTCGCCTCTTGGGGGGTCGCATCGTTGAGAAGGGAGCCCAGCTCCTTCAGCTTCAGACCGATGGACCCCGAGCCGCTCTGCTTCGCGATCCTGAGAAGCGTGTCGTACACCCTCCTGAGCGTCAGCTTTTCGCTAAATAGGGTGCCCTGCCCCTTGGTCTCGAGCAGCTCCTCCGCCGCTGTCCCTATATCGCCGTGCTTGACGTACTCTGAGTAGACCTTCTCAGCGGAGAGCCCCGAGGCAGAAGAGACTGCCCTTAGGGCGAGCTTCTCGGCGAGGCCGACCTCCACGCCTTCGTAGTCAGGACGCAACTTCCCCTGAGTGAGGTAGACCAGCAGCGGGAGCTCGTCCATGGGAGTCATTCTGAGCAGCTCGGCGAGGATTCGTGTCATCTCGTTCCTGCCGGAGATGCCCTCCAGTTCGCCGTACTTCTCAGCGACCTCCGAGTAATTCAAGCACGTCGACGACGTGCGGGCGTTTAATCTCCTTTTCCCGAATGTGGGGCTTTGCTGCAAAGACGAGGCCAATTCCACAGCAAGCACCCTGAATAGGACATTGACGCCACAAAGCTTATTTGGAAATCAGGGAGGCGGCCCCTGAAAGCCTTGGGTGGAGTGAAGAAGAAGTCGCTAGCTTCGATGGAGAAGTCTCAGGATTCAGGCGAGGCAGGACAGGACCAAGCAGCTTCTTCGAAGGGAAAGAAGGCGAAGGAGCAGAAGGCTGCGCCGCAGCAGAAGAGACAGCTCGCATTCCTACCTCCGAAGATGAGCGATGCGGAGATGTTGAAGAGCCTGACCCCACTGAAGGCGATAACAGTCTACAGCGCATCGAGGGCATTGGGCGTGAACGCTTCGGTGGCTTCAACGCTCCTGAAGGAACTCGAGGCAAAGTCAATGCTTGCCAGGGCCGGCGGGTTCAGCGGTCACGGCGTCTGGTCCGTGAAGAGCCGGTAGCAGGTTAAGTCGGAGCGGGCCCGGCCAGAGCGAGGCGGACCACGTCGCCGCGTCTAATGGAATCGAAGGTCTCCATCCCTGACTCTACCTTCCCGACGGGGTTCAACGGCCTGTCGCTCCTGGCGTCGCCGAGAAACACACAGATCAGGCCCCCCGAAGGCAGGTAAGCGACGTCCCCCCTGACGAACTGCGTTCTCGGCTTCTCCACGCCGACCCTGAGATCCGTAAAGAGGCAGACCATGGAGGGTTGCAGGTTTACCCTGCTGTCGCTCGGCAGCCTTCTGAGGATGGAGTTCACCGTCACGGGGGCAAGGTGGCGGTAGAGCGACAGAATCCCTTTCCCCTTGTCTCCTACGGTCGCAATGCACTCGACCTTGGAGACGGATCCAGCGGCAGGCGCCGCACGGGTGGACATCAGGTCGCCCTATTCCCCGACCCTTAATCTGTCTTGAGGTCGGGCAGGCAAGTTTCAAGAACCTGGCAGCGAAGGAGACCGCCGTCTAGTATTCCTGAAGGGGTGCGGCGAAGGCGTTCTCCATGATCCTGCGCTCGGCGCTTCTTAGTATCTCGCTCAGTGTGGACGGCTTGACCCCCACAATCTTGGAAAGTTCCGTCAGGTTGGTCCTTCTGGGGAATTCGAAGAACCCTTTCGACACCGCGGCCATCATGATCTCCCTCTGTCTTCCCGTGAGTGTCGGTCTCGGTTCCAGAGGTGACACGTCTTCAATCCGCGCGTGAATCCCCTCCCGTTCTAGTTTCCCGAGAACGTGCCGAAGGTCACTGGCTTCTCGTGCTATGAACCTCCAGGATGCGTGCTGATTCCCAGAATCGAGCGGGCACTCGAGGCAGACGATGGCAGATTCTTGCGAAGCCTGGCAGAAAATTGGTCTCTCGAGAACAACCAGCAATGGTACCGCATCGCCGCTGCCCTCCCCTTCGATCGCCTCCCTGACACCGTCGGTCTTTCTGATCGCCGCTACTGCCTCGCGGATCCGCCGCTCCTCGCCTCTAAGCTCAAACAGCACCGACATTCCGGTCGCGTTGAAGGCTCTGCAATCAACTCTGCTCAGAGTGACGCCGTGCTCCTTCGCGACGCTCTGAAAGCCGTTCTCGGTCGCCAACTGCAACGATATCCGTCTGAGCATTCCCTAACGGGTGAGGCAGGGGCAGATTTAACGGCGTGAGACGATTCCTAGGTTTGAGAACGACCTTCTCACAGGTTAGGTTCGGCTGGGACGGTTCCAGTTCGCCGGAACCCAATGTGTAAGGACGCCAGCTTGCGGGTCCCCAATCAGAGAAGCGATGTCACGCGAAGTTCTGCCTTATCTGTTAGCCGTGGACTTAAGTAGTCCAGAAATTCGACTTGCGTCGGCGCGATTTGGAGCAGGCACACGGTAAGTGGGCTTCTCGGTTCATATGGGCGTCGATCATTCAGGGGCTCATAGCAGTCGTCGTGACAGTCATCATCGTAGAGCCATGGACGTACTTCAACATAGACTGGTACTACTCCCCATCGAAGGTGATAGCAGGAGGAGGGGGAGGGACCTGGATGTTCACCGGGTACGTCCTGTTTTTGGTGGTCGGAGTCGTTGCAAGTGCAGTTACTGCGATCTTCTATTCCTACATCGAAGGAACGATGGGGAAGATCTACACGGGGCTAGCAAACTACTTCGCGTGGGGGCACGTCGTCTTCATGAACGTAGGAGTAACCGCAAGTATGATGCTGATGATCTGGGGCGGGTACCTAGCGGGATGGGCGGGCGCGGCCGTTTCAGCGGGAGGGCTGGGGTACTCGGACTATCAGATTCACGTGGCATATCTCGGCCAGTTGGTGAACCCGATAGGTGGACTCGTAATGCTGGCGTCGCTAGGGGCAGTCCTTGGTGGCCTTGGGTTCATCGTCACGTGGAGAAGGAAGTAACCAAGCCCAAAGGATCGGTGCTGACCGGCCGGTTCTGTTTGGCGGAAGAGTGATCGCATTTCGGAGTTCTGATTCGCGACGATGAAGCGGAGGCGTCGAGCTCTGGCGTCGCTATGCCAGCAGACGATACGCCCCGAATCCCCCAACGAGGCGCAAATTCTAGACGCTGAAGGATGCTCGGGCACACATTTCCCCTTGCCAGTTTTTGCGGGTGTTGGAGAAAAAGACTTATCTTCCGACCCTGTCGGGCGAAGCCAACCCCGAGGCTCCCTGATGTCCCCTGCAAAGACCGTGAAGAAGGCTAAACAGCCGTCCTTGGCCGAATTTGAGATCAAGATCGGACCCCCTAAGCTTACCCGCTTCGAGAGAGCGCGAATCGTGGGCGCCCGCTCGCTACAGATTGCGATGGGAGCGCCCGCCTTCGTCCCCATGGAGGGGCAGTACAGGGGCCCAATCCAAACTGCCATGATGGAACTGGAAGCGGACGCCCTCCCGATCTCCATTCGAAGGTCGCTTCCGAACGGCATAACGCAGGACATCCCCATTAGGGCACTCGCAAAGTAGCCCAGTGCTCCGCAATGGTCGCCCCGAAGATCTTCGTGACAGACTCGCTGCCCGACGAGGCGAAACGGCTCCTATCGGGGTTTGAAATTTATGAAAGGGAAGCGGGGGATGAGGTAGTTGCCGAGTGTCAAGCGCTTGTCTGCTGGCCGGCCCGGGCGAAGCCAGAGCTCCTTCAGAAGATGACTGGGCTGAGAATGGTTCAGACCATCTCCGCGGGAGCAGACTCTCTTGACTTTGGTTCTCTTCCTCCAGGAACACAGGTCTTTTCGAACGCGGGGGCGTTCACGGAGACGGTCGCGGAGCACGCCTGGGGGCTCCTGCTTGGTGTCGCGAAGGGGGTCCACCTGCGTAACGTGAACACGGCACCCAGGGCACTGAGGGGAAAGACCCTGCTAGTGATAGGTGCCGGGAACATCGGCTCCGAGGTGGCCAGGCTTTCCAGATCGCTCGGGATGAGGACCATTGGAGCGTCTAGGTCTTTCAAGTCGCCCGAATTCTTCGACGAGACGCATCCGATTTCGTCTCTGGGTCAGGACGTGGCCGCTGCGGATGCAATTGTCATCACGCTCCCGCTTACGAAGGCCACCCGAGGTCTGATCGACTACCAGCTCCTCTCGAGGTCGAAGGGCGAGGTGATTGTCGTCAATGTGGGAAGGGGAGAAACGGTGAACGAAGAGGGTCTGATCAGTTGGCTCAGGGAAAGGCCTGAGAGCAGATATGTGACCGACGTCTTTTGGAAATCTGGTCGAAAGGAAGTCTTCGCAACCGGTGCCTGGGCGCTTCAGAACTTCGCGGGAACACTCCACAACTCTGGCAAACCCGTAGGCGAAGGCTTGGTTGGACCGAAGGTCGCCGCAGCCCGGAACGTCAAGCTGTTTTTCGAGACCGGAGACGCACTGAATCGCGTTCATATCAACGAATATCTGTGAAAGGTTCGATGCGCAACGGCGGCGGGCCCTGGCACGCAGACTCGATTTCGTGGGCCATAGGCTCGACTCCTTTTATTCGACAGAAGTGTTGAACCCGTCGTTGCCCTTGGATTCGTAAGTACGCATTTCTTAGAAAGCGGTTAAATACGCGAGAGCGAGGCCGTGCCAAACAAGGTCAGACATATGCCAAGAAAGAAGTCCGACACAACCGAATCAGAGGAACACAAGGCCGCAGAACAGGCCACACCACCAGCGCAGCAGAACGCTCCATCCCAAAGGTCAGCCCCATACAACCACATCTTTGTCGGCCAGAAGCCAGTGATGAACTACGCGATGAGCGCACTCATCCAGCTGACTCAGGCCGGCGAAGTTGTCGTGAAGGCAAGAGGGATGGCTATCAGCAGAGCCGTCGACGTGGCAGAGATTGTCACAAAGAGGCTGGGCAATGGTCAGTTCAAGGTCAAGGACATCGGCATTAACACCGAAGTCGTTGGCGAAGGCCCAGAGACGCGGAACATCTCCTCGATCGAGATAACCGTCGGCAAGTAGCATCGAAACCATACCCATCAACTGTGGGATACGACGCCCAGCGTGAGCTGGGCTCTGATTTCTTTTCGGTTTGAGAAGGAAGGAGGGATAATACCCTTGTCGTCAGGTTTCGGGCAACAAATCAGGGTCAAGAAACGGCAGCATTGCCCGGCATCAGAGGAGTGAGACACAACACGATTTGTGCCCATGGTTGGATCACTCGAATCTGCCGCCCTTTGGCTTCTCCAAATCGATACACGATGCCCGTGGGTCCCAGCCGTGCTGCGTCGCTGCCGCCTGAACCGTACTTACTATCTGACGGGGTGGCGCGCCGAAACTTGCTGGGGGATTGCAGACTCGACTGCGAGCTGATGCGAGCTCACTTCTCTCAGGACATCAAGACAGACGCTACAGAGCGGGACTGGCGGGTAGCCGATCACGGGCACGGCCAAGATTCCCCTCTTTGGCTTGTTGCTGATTTCCTTTCTCCTGGCCATATCGAGCAGCTGGGCCTGTACATCGTAGTAAAGCAAGCCCACGGCAATCATGAACTCCAGCCCGTCGATAAGCTTCAGCCCCTCGAAACCTTGCTTGTATCCATTGGGGTCGGCTCCTTTGCTCCCGTCCCCCCCGATGCGCCTGCGCCACTTCGCTTCGAACTGGTCCACCATTTTTCTCAGAGTGTCCCGGTCCGCCTTTTCGAATGGTGAAAGGGGGCCGAAACCCGGTACATCCCCCTCTCCCTTACGGAGGGTCGAAGCTACGTTTTCGAGCCAGTCAACGGTCAGCTTCTTTGTGTCGGCGATCTCTCCTAGCAGTTTGCTCGGTGCGGCTATTTCCCCCAGCAACCCGTTCGCAATCCGAATGGACTTGAACTGGTCGGGGTTTGATATGACGAATTTGAAGTCGAATTCCCTGAGTTCCTTGGGGACCCCCTTCCTCCACACGTCGGCAGATTGGATGAAATCCGCTCGGAACCCGGTGACCTGTGACATCTGCTGTAAGATCTCTGTTTCCCTGGGCGTCTCCATGTCCGCGAATGCCGAGACCTCGGCATCGGACCTGTGGCAGACCCAGCAGCGTGCCTCTTGTGACATGGTCTGAACACTCCCCCTGAATCGATTAAAGGATAATTTCCGTTTTGGTGGGGAACAGCACCCTGCTTTCTTCCATATCGGCGATACCTATTCCGCTTCAGTAAGTCCCCCAGACCAACCGCCGGGAAGTAGAAACGACGACAATCGCGACCCGTCGGCTCGGCGAAGCTAACGGACGGTGTTTTTCCCCTTCTCTTCATATCCTCGACAGAGGCTCAGCTTTTCTCTTCTCGACAGCTTCTTTATTCTGACCTCGCGCTTCAAAGCGCTTCGCCTGTCTGGAGCCGTCTCGAGAAAGGCAAGAAAGACCGGGCGGCGCGACCGGGTGTACTTCGAACCGCGCCCTGCGTTGTGCTCGTGCAGCCTCCGGTTCACCGCGTTTGTCGAACCTGTGTACAGCGATCCGTCCGCGCACCTTACGATGTAGACCCAGTATCGTCGCACCCACTGGCACGTAATAACCTGAAAGAAAAACAGTCGCAGAGCTTGGATATGGGATTCGTGACACCACTCGATAGGGGCGCCGGGAGAAACACGGACCCGATCTCGAGATTCGCTGAAGATTTTGAAACCTAAGGAACAACACACTGACGGGACCCACGATTGGTCCCCGGGACTCGATTGAGTACCTTCAGGACTTCGGACGTTCGGTGAAGCTCAGGCCCCTCAACGCCTGCGACACACCTTCCCTCCTGAAGTTCGCAAACGCGATGTTCGACGAGAAGAAGGTCAACCGGGACCTGGGGCTCGTCTCCTTTGACAGACAATCAGCGATGGCAGAAGAAAGGGAATTCCTCTCGGAACTAGTCAGAGGGATGAAACGGAAGGAAATGGTGAGCGTCACTGCATTCGATGGAAACAGGTTGGTCGGACACTGCAACGTCAAGAGGAGATTGCGCGGCGATGTGATGCACGCTTGCACACTGGGAGTAGCCGTGCTTAACGGATACAGAGGCGTCGGACTGGGAGAGAAATTGATGGGCGAAGTGCTGTGTCAGGCTGGCCAAATGGGCATATGGTTGGTCCAGCTGACCGTATTCGCGAACAACCCCGTTGCGATAGGGCTCTACAGCAAGATGGGGTTCAGGAAGGCGGGCGTTATCCCGAACAAGGTGGTGCGTGACGGGAAGCAACTGAATGAGGTCATCATGTACGCCGACGCAAGGGAACCGATAAATCCACCCCGCGGCCGCGCCGGCAAGGTTGACCCTCGAAGTAATCATGGGACCGATGTTCTCAGGTAAGACGTCAGAACTGATCAGGCTAGTGGAGAGGGAGGTCTACGCGAAGAGGAAGGGTGCTATCTTCAAGGTCACCTTCGACAAGCGATACAGCGCCAAGCAGGTGGTCACGCACAACGGGCTCAGGTACGGGGCCTACACGGTGTCTTCCTCTTCCGAGGGCCTGCGCAAGATCGAAGATCTGACAGACTCGAAGAGGCTCGATGCAATCGGCGTGGACGAGGTGAACTTCTTCCCTCAAGAACTCGTGGGAGTTCTGGACAGGCTTGCCGACACCCGGAAGGTAATCGCCTGCGGCCTAAACCTCAATTTCAAGGCGGAGCCGTTCCCTACAACGATGCAGCTGGCAGCCAGAGCCGACAGAGTGAGGTACCTCAGCGCGGTCTGTGTGGTGTGCGGCCAGGAGGCGACAAGAACTCAGAGGCTCATTGGCGGTAAGCCGGCGCCAAGAGACTCCCCCATCATAGTCGTCGGTGGAAAGGAGATTTACGAACCCCGCTGCAGGGCCTGCTATGCTCCTCCCGTCTGAGGGGACCGGGAACCCTTGATAACCACCTTTGAGCAAGTAGCCAGGATGGTGCCGCTTTAGTTGGCCGAGGAACCTAAGGACGGCTACGGAAGGCCCTACCATATCCGGATAGACAGGAAGGACGTCGGACGAATAGCATTCCTCCCGGGAGACCCTGGGAGGGTGCCGAGGATCGCCAAGAGGTTCAGGGACGCGAAGGACCTTGGTTCCCACCGGGAGTATCGGGCCTTCGGTGGGAGGATAGGGGACGAGAAGGTGTTGGCTGTCAGCACGGGTATCGGGGGCCCGGCAGCGGCCATAGCCATCGAG
>Ga0187766_10001627_pt1 | contig 13215 bp, 14 predicted proteins | sample 0216_QUI02_MP05__4_FD_132971 | JGI IMG/M metagenome (GOLD analysis project Ga0187766, IMG submission 132971) | Tropical peat soil microbial communities from peatlands in Department of Meta, Colombia - 0216_QUI02_MP05_20_MG | ecosystem: Environmental > Terrestrial > Soil > Wetlands > Peat ... | reverse complement strand
TGCTGACGCGGTAAACCGTGAACGCGATCGCGGCGCACGCCGCCGCGACGATCCAGAAGCGCAGGATGATCTTCGTCTCCGACCACCCCTGGAGCTCGAAGTGGTGGTGGATCGGCGCCATCAGGAACACCCGCTTGCGGAACGCCTGGAACGAGAACACCTGCGCCACCACCGACAGCGCCTCGATCACGAAGATCCCACCGAGCAGCACGAGCAGGACCTCCGTCTTGGTCATCACCGCGAGTCCCGCGATCGCCCCGCCGAGGGCGAGCGAGCCGGTGTCGCCCATGAACACGCTCGCGGGGAAGCTGTTGAACCACAGAAAGCCGATGCAGGCACCCACCAGACACGCGGTCAACAGCGCCAAATCCGCCTGACCGGGGGTGATGAAGGTGATCCCGACGTACGCCATCAGCACGATCGACGCGCACCCGGCGGCGAGGCCGTCCAGCCCGTCGGTCAGGTTCACGGAGCTCGTCGTCCCGGCCACGACCAGGTAGATGAACACGGGGTACAGCGGGCCGAGGTCGACGGTCACGTCGACGAACCGCAGGCGCACCGTCGCGCCGAGGTGGACCTCCTGGGTCGCCACGAACCACAACCCGAGCGAGATCGCGATCGTGACCGCGAGCTTGGTCCGCGCCCGGAGGCCGAGCGAGCGCCGCTTGACGATCTTGGTGTAGTCATCGGCGAAGCCGAGCAGCGCGCACGCCAGCGCGCCGCCGAACACCCCCATCGACTGCCAGTCGTGATCGGACAGGATCAGGAACGGGATCGCGAACGCGGCGAAGATGATGATCCCGCCCATCGTCGGCGTTCCCGCCTTCGTCTTGTGCCCCTCGGGGCCTTCCTCGCGGATGTTCTGGCCGAACTCCCGGCGGCGCAGGAATTCGATGAACTTCGGGCTTAGGAACAGGCACATCAGCAGGGCGGCTGTCCCGGCCACCAGGACGCGGACGCTGGCGGATCCGATCACTCGCGCTCTCCGCCGCTGAGCGCCTGGCAGACGAGCTCCAGGCCGACGCCTCGGGAGGCCTTGACGAGCACCGTGTCGCCTGGCGCGAGCAGTTCGGGAACCAGTGCCGCGGCCTGCGTCGCGTCCGCGATCGGATGTACGTCGCCTCCGAACCCATCGGCCATCGCCGCGGCGAGCGGACCGACGGCGACCAACGCGTCGACGCCGAGATCGCTCGCGTAGCGACCGATCTCCACATGGAACTCCCGCTCGGCCGGGCCCAGCTCGAGCATGTCGCCGAGCACGGCCACGCGGCGCGCGTGCTCTCCGCGGGCCGCGGTCGCCGCGAGGTCATCGAGGGCGGCGCGCATCGACATCGGGTTGGCGTTGTAGCAGTCATCGATCAAAGTCACCCCGCCGCCCAGCGTGACTCGCCTTCCGCGGCCCGCCCCAAGCGCGAACTCGACGCGTCCGCTGGGGGTCACGCCGACCGCGCCAGCGGCCGCGACGGCGGCGAGCAGGTTCGCGCGCAGGTGGGCCTGAGTGAACGGAACCTCGAGCGTGATCGTGCGGCCGCTCGCGTCGATCTCCACGTCGCGCTCGCCCGCGCGGCGCAGCTGGACATCGCCGCCATCCCCAAAGGTGATCGTCTCGACGTCGTCCCGCAGATGCGGCCCGAGCAGCGGCTCTGCGGCAGGGATGACGGCCGTCCCGTGCGGCTTCAGGGCGGCGATCAGCTCCGCCTTCGCCTCGGCGATCGCCTGGACCGTTCCGAGCAACTCCAAATGCACTGGCCCGATGCTCACGATCACGGCCACGTCCGGTTCGGCGATCGCGGCCAGCTCGGCGATCTGACCCGAGCCGCGCATCCCCATCTCGAGCACCAACACCTCCGTTCCCGGCGACGCGTCGAGGATCTCGAGCGGCAGCCCGATCTCGGTGTTGAAGTTGGCGCGCGAGGCGACCGTGCGCCGGTGCGGGGCGAGCACCGCGAGCAGCAGGTCCTTGGTCGAGGTTTTGCCGGTCGAACCGGTCACGCCGATCACCTGGGCGTCGAGCTCCCTGCGCCAGGCCGTCGCCAGGCGCTGCAGAGCCTTCAGCGGCTGCTCGGCCGCCAGCACGACGCTGGGGGCGGCGGGCGTTGCGGCCTCCTCGGCAAGCCGGGGAGTGGTCAGGACCCCCCACGCGCCGGCGGCGAGCGCTTCCGGGGCGAACCTGCCACCGTCCACACTTGCTCCTGGCAGGCCGACGAACAGCGTCCCGGGGCCCGCGTCACGCGAGTCGATCACGACCCGTTCGGGGCCGAGCGCGGTGTGCGGCGGAGCGAGCAGCCGCGCGCCCGCCGCATGCGCGATCCGGTCGGGATTCCAAGCCCTCATCTGAGCAGCGGCGCTCGACGGAGCACTTCGCGTGCCACGGTCACGTCGTCGAATGGGAGCTTCCGGCCACCTTCGAACTCCTGTCCCTGCTCGTGCCCTTTGCCGGCGATCACGACCACGTCGCCGGGATCGGCTCCGGCGATCGCCGCCGCAATCGCCGCGCGGCGGTCGGCGTTGTGCTCGACGTCGCGGCCGGTGCCGGCGAGGATCTGGTCGATGATCGCGTCGGGATCCTCCGAGCGCGGGTTATCGGAGGTCACGATCACCCGATCCGCCAGGCGGGTTGCGATCTCGCCCATCATCGGCCGCTTGCCCCGGTCACGGTCGCCGCCGGCGCCGAACACGACGTGGACGCGCCCGCCCGCGGCGGCGGCTCCCGCGCCGACCAGCTCGCGGGCGGCGCGGAGCACGTTCTCGAGCGAGTCGGGCGTGTGCGCGTAGTCGACGAGCACGGCGAACGGCTGGCCTTCGTCGACGGGTTGAAAGCGGCCCGGAACCTGGGCCGCGCGCTCGAGCCCCCCGGCCGCGACGTCGATCGGCAGCCCGAGCTCGCACACGGCCGCCAGCGCGCCGAGCACGTTGTAGACGTTGAACCGTCCGCGCAGCGGCGAGCTGAGCTCGAGCTCGCCGTCGGGAGCCTTGACCGTGAAGCGCGATCCCGCCAGGCCGGTGTGGACCCGCGTCGCCCGGTAGGTGGCATCGCGATCGAGCGCGAACGTAACCGGCCGATCGAGGGCGTGCGCAAGTCGCTGCCCGTACGGGTCGTCGACGTTCACGACCGCGCTGCTCGGCTCGTCCTCAACGAACAGGCGCTGCTTGGCGGCGAAGTAGTCCTCCATCGTCGCGTGGAAGTCGAGGTGGTCCTGGGTGAGGTTGGTGAAGATCGCCGCCGCGAAGTGAATCGCGTCGGCTCGGTGCAGCTCGAGCGCGTGCGAGGAGACCTCCATCGCGCACGCGACGTCCGCGGCGTCGAGCATCGAGCTGAACGTGCGCTGGAGGTCGATCGCCTCCGGGGTCGTGCGCTCCACCGGGTGCTCGACGCCGCCGATCACGCTCTTCACGGTCCCCAGGAGCCCCGTCTGTCGACCGCCGGCCTCGAGCATCGCCCGGACCAGGAACGCGGTCGTGGTCTTGCCGTTGGTGCCGGTCACGCCGACGACCTGCAGCCGGGCGGTCGGATCGCCGTAGAAACGGGCGGCTGCGGGCGCCATCGCCGCGCGGACGGACCGCACCTGAATCTGGGGGACGTCGAGGCTCAAGTGCCGCTCGACCACGAGCGCCACCGCTCCGTGCGCGATCGCCTCGGGCGCGAACTGGTGCCCGTCACGAGTGAACCCGGGGACGCAGAAGAACAGCGCGCCGGGGCGCACCGCCCCGGTGTCGTACGTCAGGTTCGTGATCTCGAGCGCTCGCGCACCCGTCGGCACCGGAGCGATCACGTGTTCGAGCTTCATCGGCCGTAGAGGGTACCCGTGGCCTCGGCGCGCGGGCACGCGGACGGCGCCGGGGCCGGCCGCGTGTCGCTGCGCGGCCCCCGCCGGCCGGCCCTATCCCTGACCGAATCCCCTCGCCCCGCGCGCCAGCTCGCGCCGCTCGATCACCCGATCGACGAGGCCGTAGGCGACCGCCTCGGCGCCCGTGAAGTAGCGGTCGCGCTCCATGTCGGCGTGCACCCGCTCGATCGGCTGGCCCGTGTGCGTGGCGTAGATCTCGTCGACGCGCGCCCGCAGCGCGAGCACCTCGCGCGCGTGGATCTCGATGTCGCTCGAGGGACCTTCGAAGCCGCCCGACGGTTGGTGAATCAGGATCCGGCTGTTGGGCAGCGCCATCCGCTTGCCGGGCGCGCCACCCGTCAGCAGCAGCGAGCCCATCGACATCGCGATCCCGTAGCAGATCGTCTGCACATCGGGGCGGATGAACTGCATCGTGTCGTAGATCGCCATGCCCGCGTAGATCGAGCCGCCGGGCGAGTTGATGTACAGGTGTATGTCCTTGTCGGGGTCGTCGGACTCGAGATGCACGAGTTGCGCGACGATCAGGTTCGCCGCGTCCTCGTCCACCTGCCCGCCGAGGAACACGACCCGGTCGTTCAGCAACCGGGAGTAGATGTCAAACGACCGCTCGCCGCGCGGGGTCTGCTCGACGACCATCGGTACCAGTGCCATGAATCCTCCTCGGGAGTGCTAAGGTGCAACCGTCTGGTTGCACAGCAACATAGCAAACACGCAACTTAACGGTTGCGCGTCATCCTGGCTCGGAGGTGGAATCGATGACTGACTGGATCGCGAGCGAGCCCGACCGGATCGAGCGCCCCACGATCGAGCGGATCGAGCGCGAGCTGCTGCTCCAGGCCACGCGCGAGCAGGTGTGGAACGTGGTGACGAGCGGCGGCTGGCTCGCCGAAACCGTCGAGCTCGACCTGGTCCCCGGCGGCGACGCCAACTTTCGCTCGCGGGCATCCGTCAAGACGGGCTGGGTCGAGGATGCCTCGATGCCGGCTCGGCTGGCGTTCTGGTGGGCGACGGCGGGCGAGCCCGCGACGCGGGTGGAGTTGACGCTCGAGCCCGCGGGCGACGGGGTGACGCGCCTGCGGGTGGTCGAAGCCCGCCCACTCGACGTACTCGACCTCGTCGGCACGCCGTTGCCCCGAGTCGGCGGGCGTTCGTTCGGCCCCGCGCTCGCGGCAGCGTGAGCTTCGATCGACCTGATGATCGAGCCGGGGCTGTGTTCGGAGCGCTGTCCGACCCGACTCGCCGCGCCCTGCTCGCCGCAATCGCCCGCCAGCCCGCCGCGACCGCGACCGAGCTCGCGTCCGAGCTGCCGATCTCCCGGCAGGCGGTGCTCAAGCATCTGACCGCGCTCGCGGACGCAGGCCTGCTGCACCGCGAGCGCTCCGGGCGCGAGGTGCGTTACCGCGTGACGCCCGAGCCGCTGTCCGACGCCGTGTCGTGGATGGCCGCCGTCGGCGGGCAGTGGGACGAGCGGCTTGCGGCGCTCGAGCGCCGGTTCACCGGCTAGTGGGGCTCACCTCAACGTTCCACCCGTAATGCCGGTCCGGATGACCGGCCGGCCCAGATCAAAACTCTAGGGGGGTGCCCCTGGGGCGGGACACGATGTTCCGACCGATACCCCTGACATGGGAAGGGAGGAAGGATTCTCGACAAACCTAGGCGCGGCCGCCAACCGGCCGACTAGAAGGGAGCCAGCCATGCAGGCCGCTCAGCAGGCACCAATCGATGCAAATCAGATCCGGCCGCCGCGCCCGCTCGCGGGGGTGAGCGTCGTCATTCCAACGCTCAACGAGGCCGCCAACTTACCGCACGTGTTCGCGCGGCTTCCGTATGAGGAACTGCTCGAAGTCATCATCGTCGACGGCCACTCGACCGACGACACGATCGAGATCGCGCGGGAGCTGTGCCCGTCCGTCCGCGTCGTGCTCCAGGACGGGAAGGGCAAGGGCAACGCGCTGGCGTGCGGCTTCGCCGCCGCCCGCGGCGACATCATCGTGATGCTCGACGCCGACGGCTCGACGGATCCGCAGGAGATCCCGGCCTACGTCGACGCCCTGTTCGCCGGCGCGGACTTCGCCAAGGGCTCTCGATTCACCGACGGCGGCGGCAGCGTCGACATCACGCCGGTCCGGATGCTCGGCAACCGCCTCCTGGGCGGGATCGTGAACCTGCTGTTCGGCACCCGCTACAGCGACCTCTGCTACGGCTACAACGCGTTCTGGTCCGACGTGCTGCCGACGATCAACGTCGACTGCGCCGGATTCGAGGTCGAGACGTTGATCAACGTCCGGATCGCGAAGGCGGGGCTGAACGTCGCCGAGGTACCGAGCGTCGAGCACGAGCGGATTCACGGCGAGAGCAACCTGCACCCGATTCGCGACGGCCTGCGCGTGCTCCGGACGATCCTGGCCGAGCGCTTCGCCGCACACGCCCGCGCGAAGGTTGTCGCGGGGCCACCGGTTCACGAGCTCGAGCCGAGCGGCTCGCTGGCCGAGCTGATTGCCCCCGCCGTCGATCTCGCGCGGACCGCCTAAAGCGTGCAGCCCACGGGACCGATCAGATCAACATGCGGAATCTAGACCTGCTTTCGGCGCCGAACGGGCGATTCGGCCGGCGCCACGACCACGGCCATGCTGCGGACCGCGGCCACGTCGAACTTGAACCGCTGCCCGCGGCGCAGCCCGGGAGCGCGTACGACCTCGAGCTCGGCCAGTTCGTCGTTCCAGGCACACACGCGGTAGACGGCTTCGCTGCCGAGACTGACGCGGCGTCTGAATTCACCGACTGTGAGATCCGTACCGGGCGTGGCCCGGTCGAATCTATCAATCAGGCCAAGCCCGACCCCGTGGTAGGTGGTCGGGCGGAGCGCCGCGTTGGTGTGCCACCGCTCGCGCGCAAGCAGTTGCGCGCTCGATACCTCGCGGCAGTCGCGGCCCTGCCGCTCGATGCGAAGCGCGCGCTGGGATGGCTTTGTCGCGGCCCTCTCGCCACGTCACCCCTGTTCCCCACCGCACTCAGGCGGACGGTGCTGCGCCTCGGCGGAGTGAAGCTCGGAGCGATGGTCAATGGTCTCACGCGTTGCTATTTCGAGTCCTCGAACGTCAGCATCGGAACCGGCTCGTACGTCAACGCGGGCTGCTGGTTCGAGGGCGCCGGGAAGATCGAGATCGGCGATGACTGCATGTTCGGCCCGCAGGTCCTGATTCTCACCTCAACCCACGCAGTCGGCTCAGATGGCGAGATCGCGCGCAGGAGCGAGTCTCTCGGCGTGCGAATCGACGACGGTTGCTGGATTTGCGCTCGGGCGATGATCCTGCCAGGCGTCAGGATCGGAGCAGGCGCCATCGTCGCCGCCGGCGCCGTTGTGACCGAAGACTGCGAGCGCGACGGGCTATACGGCGGCGTCCCCGCACGGAGGCTCCGATGAGTAGGCCACGAACGGAGTTGACGGCATACGCAGGAATCCTCGGCAGCGTCTTGTCCGTCGGGCTCGTCCTCGGCGCGCCATGGCACTGGCTGGCGCTGACGGGAGCGCTCGTGCTGGCGTGTGTACCCGCGGGTGCAGCGGTCATGTGCTGGGTGGACAGCGGCGAGGACGCCGCTCAGGCCGGGCTGACACTGACACTCAGCCTGGCCGTGGTCGCGATTGCGAGCACGGTCATGGTGTGGACAGCTTCCTGGCAGCCGCGGGCCTTGCTCGCGCTCGCCTTTCTCGGCGCAGCCTCCTGCGCGACGCGGCTCTTCTGGAGTGTGAATCGATGACGCAGTACGAGCACGCAGTCTTTCCTCCGGTCGCGGTACCGGCGGTTCAGCCGGCGACACGACGCATCCAGCCTCAGCTGGTCCTGCCCTTTCTCGGGATGGGTGCTTGGGCATATGGCGTCAGCAGGATCCACGATGCGAGCATCGGCAACTACGGTCTGCTCGCAAGCGCCGACATCTGGTTCGTGCTCGGATTCGCGGCGCTAGTCACCGCCTTCGTGCTCGAACTACGCCGCGGCGAACCGCGTCGATGGCTCCTTGGGTTGTGCCTGGTTGGTCTGATCGTCGCGATTGACGCGACGGTCCCGATCCTCTTCGGGGCTCCGGAGTACGGATGGGTATACAAGCACGTGGGGGTGGCATCGGCGTTTCAGAAGTACGGTCACATCACCGACCCGACCAATATCTATCAACAGTGGCCGGCTCTGTTCGCGGCAATCGCTAGCGTCAGCTCGCTCGCCCATGTCAACGCGTTGTCGTTCGCGGCCTGGGGGCCGCTCGGCTTCGAGCTCGCCGATGCACTGCTACTGCTGGCCATTTTCCGCCTGCTGACGGACGATCGCCGCGTCGCTTGGCTCGCTGTCCTGCTATACGAAGGGCTGGTCTGCTGGGTCGGGACGGATTATCTCTCGCCGCAGGCTTTCTGTTATTTGCTGTGGCTGGCGATGGTGCTCGTCATCTTGCGCTGGCTACGCGCTCCAGCGAGCTCGGCTCAGCTACGTGGGCCGCTGGTGCGTCTGCGGGCGCCGTTGCTGGTCGGACTGAGGCCGACTCCCACCACGACGAAGACGATGCGGGCGATCGCAGTCGCGATCGTGGTCACGATCTACTGCGCGATCGTCGCCGCGCACCAGCTCACGCCCTACGCCGCGCTTGCCGGCGTTGGTGCGCTTACGGTGCTCGATTTGGTCCGCCCGCGCTGGCTGTTGATCTTGATGGTGGCGATCGCTGGTGCCTATCTTGCGCCACGCTACAACTACATCGTTCACAACTTCGGCGGCTTGTTCAGTGGCGGCAATCCGATCCAGAACGCGTCGGGCACCACTGGCGCTCACAACGGCGGCGCCGAAGCGACGACTGCCTTGATCGTACGCGCGCTTGCTGGATGCATGTGGCTTCTTACACTGGCGGCGATCGCGGGCCGGCGCCGGGCGCTCGGACGGGTGGCAATTCCCGCGGCTCTCGCCTTCAGCCCCTTCCTGATCCTCGGCGCGCAAAGCTACGGCGGCGAGGCGATCTACCGAGTGTTTCTGTTCTCCGCTCCTTGGTGTGCACTGCTGATCGCCGGGGCTCTGTGCGAGCTGCGCCTGCCGCATCGCTGGCTGCTCACAGGTGCACTCAGCCTGGGTGCGCTGTGCGCCGGCCTGCAGGGGCTCTATGGTCCCGTTCGCGTCGACGCGTTCACCCCTGCGGAAGTCACAGCCAGCCGCTGGCTGTACGGCCACATACCTCATGGATCGCTGATCGTGCTTCCTCAACAGAACTTTCCGGTGAATGAGACGGCCGACTACAACGACTACGAACTCCAAGTCATGCCCGCCGACCCCCAGACCGGAGATCCGTGGATGAACGAGGCTGATCCCCAGCAGGTCGAAAGCTGGATCGCCGATTTCGGTCACCGGACGGCCTACATTGTGGTCAGCCGCAGTATGGACGCAAGCGCTGACTACTACGGCGCGCCGAAGGGATATGCAGAGCTGGTTCGCGCGATTCCGACGGCGTTGCGCGGATCGGTCATTTACCGCAACGATGACGCAATGATCTATCGCCTGGAGCTCGCCGGGAACGACGCCACGGCGCCGTCGAGCAAAGCACAATCGTCGATCCAAGCAGAGAATCTTCGCCAATAGATGCGGCGCTTTGCTCTCATCCTCGTCGTCGTCATAGTCGGCTCGGCGGTGTCGGCGTGCGCCGTCGCTTGGTCTGCTCAGGAGCGGAGGCCGGACGACTCACAACGGCCAGCGCCCGCCCAATACACAAAGCTCGTCTGGTCAGACGAATTCAGCGGTCCAGCCGGTGCACCACCGGCCGGTTCGAAGTGGATCCATGACATCGGCGCGTGGGGCTTCACGAACAACGAGCTCGAGACGTACACCGATAGCACGGCAAATGCGTCGCTCGACGGCCAAGGCCACCTGGCGCTCGTCGCCCGCCGGCAAACGGAAACTGGACCTGACGGTCGGACCCGGAACTACACATCAGCCAGGCTCGAGACGCAGGGGCTGTTCTCGACAACGTACGGCTTGATCGAAGCTCGCATGAAAATCCCGGCGGGTGCCGGGCTGTGGCCTGCCTTTTGGCTCCTTGGCAACGGTTTCAACACGGTGGGATGGCCCGCATGCGGCGAGATCGACGTGCTTGAGGCGCTCGACGGGTTTCCATCGGTGGCGCACGGCTTCATCAACGGTCCAAGCGATCAGGCACCGCATTACACGGTGGGGCATACAGCCGTCTCCGCAAGATCGCTTGCGTCGGGCTTCCACACCTATGCGATCAGGTGGAGCCGCAACTCGATCACGTGGCTTCTCGATGGCGTTCCATACGGCACCACGACTCCGAAGAATCTTCCTCCGGGAGCAAGGTGGGTCTTCAATGGTCCTTTCCACCTCGTGCTCAACCTCGCGGTCGGCGGCGAGTGGGGTGGGCCACCTACCTCATCGACACGCTTTCCCGCGACACTCCTCGTCGACTGGGTGCGGGTATATCAGTAGCCGAATCACGGCTGAAAGCTCGCTCGGCTAGCACCAGCAAGACTCATTGCGGGCCCGCGGTGGTCCGGGGATGTCCTCACCCTGGAGCTGTCGCTTCGCCCTGTTGGCGGCCTGGTTGTCGCACAGCTGGCCTCAGCAGGAGCATGTCCGTTCATTCTCGGGCGTGACCTATCGCAGTCTCGCCCTGCCGTTCAGGTCGACCATCAGTATCGCTCAAACCCTGTTAACCCAGAACGTGCAGTAAGCGCGTGAGCTTGGCAGGCGCTGGCGGCTGAGCGGTCGTGTGGGGTGAGAACGAGGTTGGGGGTGGTCGAGAGGGAGGCGCGACGTTTCCGCGGAGATGTCCGCGCTGCTGAAATGCTTTTCGGTTGGTGAAGGCGGCCAGCAGCTCGGTGACCCACGGCCAGGCGTACTGGAGGTGAAGCTTCGCTCCGCGGCCCGAGAACGCGAGCCGCCCGGAGACGTGCAAGAGTCGGTAACGCAGCCGCTTGGGCTCGGCCCTACGGCACCCGTGTCGCACGTTGGTCAGCGCGGGATAATCCGGTCCGTGATCTCTGCGCTCAGGAAAAGGGCCACGAATACGACCCACCTGGCGACCGACAAGGGCGAGCCGTGGTGCGGGACGCCGATCGATCGGCGGCTCATTCCGTTCGAAGTGCGGCGACCCGAGGAGGTCAATTGCGACAAGTGTCGCCGATCTCAGGCGTTCAAGATGTGGGCGTACGTCTACGAAACGGAGGGCGTAGACGCAGCTGATTCGGTGCTCCCGATCGCACGGCCGCCCCGAATCCAACCCCGACGAAAGCAGCGGCGCACCAAACCCGAAGCGGACACTTAGCTGCCCCAGCGCCCGTGGTCTGCGGTGGAGAGTTGGTGCGAGCCCGAGCCGTCGAGCCCGTCGAGCGCCGGTAGGATTGACTCGTGGGGCGAGCAACGAATGTCTTAGGTCTTCCGAAGTCCACAAAGCAGGGGCCCGTGGCAGCCATGCTAATGAGTGCGGTGATCGCCGGATGCGGGGCCGCAACGAAGCAACGAAGCCGCTCACGTCATCCTCATCATCCTCGCAATCATCCGCACAAGCCACATCATCCTCACAAGCTGCACCGACCATCGCGCAAGTCATGGCTGATATCGAGCAGGTCACAAGCGGCCCGATGATGTGCGTGCAGGTCAACCCACAAGAGTCGTCCCCAATCGCTGCGACCATGGAAGCCGAGTCGCAAGGTGATCTCCCGACCGGCCTTAGCGGACTCGATCAGTACGAATGCTCGCCTACGACGAGCCCCACTACCGCCGGTATTTGGTTCGCGTGGTGGGAGGATCTCGGAGGTGTTTGGACGCCGATCGGGCGATTGCAAGTTCAGTAGGCGCCTATCCGGCTCAATGGCCGCCCAGAGCGATCCTGCGGTGGTTTGATGAGGGTCCGGGGCTTGAGGCTGGGCAATCCCTAAAACACCGGCGCAGGGATTCGAGTCCGTCTGAGTTGGTGCGAGCCCGAGCCATCCGCCGCGTAGGCTCCCATGCTGATCCGCGCCGAGAGGATACCCGCAAATAGCGGGACGTCGGTGCGAAATTGTCGCAATCGGCACAATTAGGCGAACGTTCTACGTACCGGGTACGAAGCACGTCTGCGCGAGATTGCTGATGTGTACGTGATAACCGCGCGGTATGGTGTCAAACCGTGGTGGGATAACAATGCGCAACGTATCACTCATCATCGGCAGTGTTGTGTTGATAGCCGGATGTGGTGCTACCTCGCGATCGCCGCTGTGAGCAAAGGAGGCTCACAATGGTAGGCGTCGCCTCAGGGGTGCTGCGGAAAGGAATAACGGTCCTCACCGCGATGGTGTGCTTGGGAGCGGCAGCTCCAGCACTGGCTCAGAACCGCATGCCCGTTTATGTCGGCGGCGTGATCGCAGGGGTACAAGCGCGACCACCGGCGGTGATCTTTGGTGTCGACGGCTCCGTCGTCTTGGGGCCATACGTGCGAGGCACGCAACGATACGGAGAACCACATCGAGGGCATCTAACCTGGACAACCTGGAATAGGACGGACGGACGCGCTTGGGGCGGCCTGTGGGTCGATAACGATATCCTAGCGTAGGCGGCGGTATGATCACGGTCTATAAGGTTTCGGTTCACGTATACCGTCCGGTATCCGGGATCTTCACCCGAATGACCGTCACGGGTCAAACACATCAACGTCTTGGACCGTGGGGAACGAGCTTCACCGTGCGCGCCGTATATGAGGGAGGATGGGTCTGGGAGTTTTGATGATTCGCGCTCACATGATCACTTTCCTGCTTGCGGCAGCTTTGCCTGTCCCGGCTACTGCTCAGGCCGCTGTCGTCAACTGTTCCAACACACGACTCACCACCCCACCGTGGGCTGGCCTCCTGCTTTACAACGAGTCCGCGCGGAACGTGTCCTGCAATACCGTCCACTCACTGCTGAGGGGCGCGTGGGTGTCGCGAGGCGGGACGCTGTTTTGGGGCCCGTTCCAGAACCCCCGACAGACACCACCTGGCTGGCGCGTGGACCGGGCAAACACGCACGTGTACCTGCGTTCCCGGACCTCGCCGCTAGTCGGCATCTATGGGGGTACTGAGAGGTTCACCTCTGGCTCGCGGGCATTCCGTGTGACTTGGGGCCGGGTGACGCAATGGACGCTTCGATGATCGCGTGGATGTCAGGGTCAGCGAGCCGTCGAGGCCGAGCTGGTCCGGTCGAGCCAGCCGCCGCGTAGCCTCCGAGGGCGTCGAGCCCGAGCGCCAGCTAGGCTACTTCCCCCGGATAAACGGGGCGGCCGACGCTGCCGGATGAGGAATGGCGGCGCGGGTGATCTCGTTGTGGAGGGTGGTCATCTTTTCGGCTGCTTCCGTCCGGGCTCCTCGCCC
>Ga0187766_10001626_pt1 | contig 13216 bp, 13 predicted proteins | sample 0216_QUI02_MP05__4_FD_132971 | JGI IMG/M metagenome (GOLD analysis project Ga0187766, IMG submission 132971) | Tropical peat soil microbial communities from peatlands in Department of Meta, Colombia - 0216_QUI02_MP05_20_MG | ecosystem: Environmental > Terrestrial > Soil > Wetlands > Peat ... | reverse complement strand
GGCCCACGATCTCATCCTGAAGTCCTGGCAGACGCCGGATCCATTCGTCTGGAACGGACGCTTCACCAAACTCCGCTATGTGAACCCGTGGCCTCGTCCGCTGCAAAAGCCACACCCGCCGATCTGGATCCCTGGAGGTGGCTCGATCGAGACGTGGCAGTGGTGCGCGGAGCTCGACTACGTCTACGCGTACCTCTCGTACTTCGGCTATCAGGCGGGACAAGCGACGATGAACGGCTTCTGGGAAGAAATGAGACGGCTCGGCAAGGACCGCAATCCCTTCCGCGCCGGCTTTCTCCAGTTCGTAGGCGTCGCGGAGTCGCGGGACGAAGCGCTCGGCCTGTATCGGGAGGCGGCGGAATACTTCTACAACCGCTGCCTCCACGTGGATACGCGCTTTGCCGCGCCTCCGGGGTACACGAGCGAGGCCACGGTCCGTTCGAAGGTCGTCTCGCAGGTCCTGCAGGCGGCGTCGCGAGCCACGGACGCCCGTGCCTTCGGCGCACCGAGCTTCGAAGAGATCGTCTCGAAGGGCTACGTCATTGTGGGCAGTCCCGACGAAGTGGCGCAGCAGCTTCGGGAGGTCGCCATCTCGCTCAACGTGGGCCAGCTCATGCTGCTCATGCAGTTCGGAAACATGGGAAGGGAGCTCGCGTTCTACAACACCGAGCTCTTCGCGAAGCGGGTCCTGCCCCAGCTGCGCGATCTGTTTGAAGACCAATGGGAAAATCGCTGGTGGCCCCAGCCCCTTTCGGCTTCCGCGCTGGCGCGGCCGCGCGAGCTCGCCCATTGAGCGGCCCGCGGGTCCGCGAGCTAGGGTGGGAGGGCGAACCGCTTCGCGTCTGGGAGCGTGGAGAGGGCGAGGGGCTGGGCTTCCTTGCTGGGATCGGGGGGCTTTCCACTTGGACTCCCTTTCTCGAGCGCCTCGCCCAGCAGTACCGCGTCGTCGTTCCTTCCCTCCCCGGTTTTCCCGGCGGTGGGAGCGCGCATCGCAGGCTCGATGACCTCCTCGACTGGATCAGCGTGACCCTCGATCTCCTCGAGGGCGCGGGTCTTTCGGGCGCACACCTGGTAGGGCACGGGCCCGGGGGGTTGCTTGCGGCAGAGGTCGCGGCGCTCTCGCGGGGGACGGTGCGAAAGCTGGTCCTGCTGGCCCCCTTCGGACTCTTCGACCCCTCGGAGCCGGTCGCCGACTGTTTCGCGCGGCGTGCCTCGGAGATTCCCGCGCTCTTCTCGACGCAGCCCGAAGCCTTCGCCCGGAGTCTCGAGTGCCCGCCGGCCGACGACGAGGTGGAGTGGCAGCTCACGAAACTGCGCGCTTCCGAAGCCGCGGCCCGGCTGCTTTGGCCGACCGGCGAGTTCGGGCTCGCCAAGCGCCTGCACCGCATCGTGTGCCCCACGCTTCTTTTGTGGGGAAGCGAAGACCGCGTCGTCCCGGCGAGCTACGCCAAGCGCTTCGCGGATTCCATGGGGCAGCGACCCGAAATTCGCTCCATCGAGGGGGCCGGCCACCGCCTCGACCTCGACGCGCCGGACGCCGCAGCCGATGCGATTCTTGCGTTCTTGCGCGCGGGCCCCTAGCGCCCGAGCGCGCCCGGACTGCTGTCGAGCGGCCGCAGCAGTCCAATGAGCGGGCAAGGCCCTTCCGACCCGACCAGGATGAGCGGATCGGGCCCCGCCTGGCGGGACTCCAGAGACGCCACCCCTTCGTCTGCGCGGCTGCGACAGGAGGGTGTGTTCGGCAGCACGGCCACGGTGTCGCCAATCGACGACCAGCCGACGATTGCGGTCAGGGGAAAGCGTCCCCGAACGAAGATGACGTCGCTGTCGGAGATCGTGCGATGGAACGAAGCCTGCGCACGCGGCTGAGGAGGACCGGTCAAGCGGGCTCGGCGGTCCCGCCATTCCGCCAGCGACCCGATGCCCGCGCTGTCGCAGGTGACCTCACCGCGCTGGAAGCTTCCTCCAGGATGGCCCTCGACATACTGCACCTCCGCCTCCGGGATCAGAACCTTACGACACTCTTCAGTGTCTGGCGCGAAGGTGCGGAGGTTGAAATTCGGACCTTTGAGGACCGCGTCGAGGTAGCCGCCCCGGGGCACGACCGTGAGGACGACGAACCCGGTCCTTGTGTTGGGAAGGCCGAGCTGCCATCCGACCTGTTCCGGGGAGCATGCCCATCCCAGAACGCCGAGCACGAGAGCCACGCGCTCGGGGATGCGGTGCCTCATCCTGTCCTCCGCCGGAATCCCCACCGACATTCTAGCGTGACCGCCCGTGCGCGTGTCGCTGGGTTCGTGCTAGACAGCGACGGTGTCTGCGCATCGCGTTCAGAACTGTTTCCGAAAGTTCGTGGTGGGCCGGGCAGTCCTTCTGCTGGGCTTGGCCGCATTCCTTGGCGATTGCTCTTCGAGAGAGGCGTCCGTCGCAGCGCTTGAGATTGGGCGAAGCGAGCGCCTGTTGGTGGTGGCGCCTCACCCCGATGACGAGACCTTGGGTGCGGGCGGCTTGATTCAGGCGGTTCTCGCCCGCGGCGGCAGCGTCCGCGTGGTCACGCTGACCGCCGGAGACGGCTACGTCGAGGCCGTGGAGATGGCGACGGGCGATTTGCACCCGCGTCCCGCCGAGTTCATCGCGTATGGAGAGGAGCGCGTCCGCGAGTTGCGTTCCGCGGTGCAGATCCTCTCCCACGGTCGGGCTCGCGTCGAGGACCTCGGATTTCCGGACGGCGCACTCTCTGCGCTGCTCAACGAGTACTGGTCGCGTGCGCATCCTGAGCACTCGCCGACGACGGGTGCTTCGAAGGTGTATCTCCCGCACGCGTTAGACCGCGGTGCGGCGTACGACGGTGCCGAGCTGAAGCAGCTGCTGCTGGGGATCATCCGGGAGATGAATCCTACGCTGGTCGCGATTCCCGATCCGCTGGACCGGCATCCCGACCACGCGGCAACCGGGCTCTTCTCGATTCTCGCGCTCGATGAATGGGCGCGAGAGACGGGCCGCCTCGGGCAGGCGGAGCCGGGTTCGGCGGCCCTGCCGCTCCCGCGCGTGCTCGCATATCTCGTCCACTGGCCCCATTGGCCGCATGGCTGGGAGGCGGGATCTGCACGTCCGTTCGCGCCCCACAGCGAACCCCTCGAGCTGCCGCGCAACCTCCCGGAGCGAGGCTATCACCGCGTTTTGCTTCCGCTCACACCGGGTCAAGTCGAGCGCAAGGCTGCAGCGTTGCGCAAGCATGCCACCCAGCAGGCGGTGATGGGTGCGTTCCTCGCCAGTTTCGAGCGGCGTACGGAACCCTTTAGTGAGCTCTCCGCGCGCGATCTCGAGACCGTTGACTCGAGTGTGGAGCAGGGGATTGCGCGTGCGCTGACGCGCGCGGCACAGAGCGAGGAATCGAATCCGCCCTAGGATGGCTCGAGCCCGCGCCCTGGCCCTGGGCTCTTCGCGCAGGCACGAACCCCCCGCGGCCTGCCGCGGATTCCGGCTGCAGAACGAAACAAACCACCGGCCGCGTTATGCTGGCTCAGCGGGGGTGCAAAGGACCCTCCCCATGTCCCCGACTCTAGAGATCGTGCTCTTCTGGCTGGGATTTGCCGGCGGCCATCTCGTGCTGTCGAGCGTACCCGTGCGCAGTCGAATGGTGGCTGCGATGGGACGCGTGCCCTACCTCGGCCTCTACTCCGTCGTCGCCTTTGCCTTCTTTATCCCCCTCGTCGCCACGTACTTTGCGCACAAGCACGCGGGGGTTCTGCTCTGGGGGCCCGGAGTGGGGCCCCTACTGCGTGGGGTGATGTACGTCGGGATGGGGGTGGCCTTTATCTTCGTGGTGTCGAGCCTTCTGCGCCCGAGCCCGGCGGGAGTCGTGCCCGGGAGCTCTACACCCTCGGGCGTCTACCGCATCACGCGCCACCCCCAGAACATGGGCATTGCCCTTTTCGGATTGCTGCACCTCCTGCCGAACGGCAGCGCGGCGGATCTGGCCTTCTTCGGAGGCTTTGCGCTGTTCGGGGTCGTGGGCTCGTGGCACCAAGACCAGCGCAAACTCGCCGTGGGCGAACCGGGATTCAAGGCGTTCCTGGAGCGCACGCCGTTTTGGCCCTTCAGCGGGCCCGAGACCCTTCGGGGTGTGCGCGAGCTCTCCCCACTCGCGGTCGGCGTCGGGATCGGACTCACGGTCCTGGTCCGGTACTTTCATCCCCGCTGGTTTGGCGGCTAGCGCTGCAGGGCGGGGCCGCTCGAGCCGCTGGGCTGTTTCGCCGATGGCAGGTCATGTCCGTCGACCTTTTGTGCCTGCTCATCCTGGCCGCCTATATGGCGCTTGGGGCTTGGCGTGGGGCGCTCGCCGGCTTGCTCGGCATCTTCACCTTGATTGCCGCCTATGGGGCAAGCGTACTTGCCGGTGCAAAGCTGGGGGACGCCGCCGCGGCACGCTTCGCCGTGGCGCCCTTCCTCGGAACGATCCTGGCCGGGGCTCTGGGGTTCGGCGCCACCATGCTGATTCTCGGCTTCGCTTCGTGGAGGCTTCTGGCCCACGAACGAAAGGTGACGGGAGACCTTCCTCTTTCTGCGCGCGCGAGGCTCGGCGGAGCTCTTCTTGGAGGGTTGCGAGGCGCGGTGGTCGTCCTCTTGGTGGGATGGCTCGCGGCCTGGGTCGATGACGTGGCCGCGGCGGTTCCCGAGTCGATGCTTCCCCGTCTTGGCCCCTCTCACATTGGACAGCTCTCGCAGCGCGCCGTGGAGGCGGGCGCCGGAGCGATGCTGGACCTGGAATCCCCGGGTGACCGAGTGACCGTGCAGCTTCTCGCGCACCCCGGTGAGAGCATCGAGGGGCTAAAGGCAGTCCTTTCGAACGCCCGTTTGGGAGCACTGCGCGACGATTCAGAGTTCTGGGACGCGCTTTCCAGCGGAGACCTCGATGCGGCGCTTGCGCGGGGGAGCTTTCGCTCGCTGCCCTACGATCCGGAACTGCGACACGAGTTTGCTCAGATGGGACTGGTCAGCACGAACGCCGCGGAAAGCCCCCCGGCCTTCGAGCGCGCGCTCGTCGAAGCGACGCGCAAGGTCGCACCCAGAATCGCGGGCATCCGTTCAGATCCGCAGTTCCAGGGCCTCTTGCAGGATCCCAAGGTGCTGAGCGCACTACAGCGCGGCGACCGCTGGTCGCTTCTCACGGACCCGCGGTTTCAGCTCCTCGCGACTCGGCTTGGCTCGGGCGGCTAGAAGAGGGGGTCGTCGCCCGCAGGCGCATAAGAGGTGATCTCGCAATCCAGCGTGATCACCTCGAACGCCGGCGCCCGGTAGTCAGACCTGAGCGCCGTCGTACGCGGAGCGCTCTCGAGGACGGAATCGATCGGACTCATGGTTCCATTATATCGGACCTGGCGCCGTCCGCTCAACCATGTCCCGTGGACATCTCGATCGCTTGTACCAGAGCCTCGCGTGTCACGGCGCCGAGGATCCGCCCTCCGTCCCGAATTGGGATTTGGTTCACCTTGCGGGTCGCCATGGTCCGCAAGAGATCACGAACCGAGCTATCGAGCGGTGCCGTCAGGACCGCGTCGATCGGAGTCGCGATCTGACCGACCATGGTGGTGTCCCAGGCTTCGGGAGGTACCCGCCTCACGTCGGTCAGGGAGATCAAACCCACCGGCGCTGCCTCGCGCTCCACCAGCGCCCAGCGCCGTCCCCGCATCACCAGGTCGCGCGCGAATCGGGCCACACTCCAGTCGGCCGAGATGCGGGGTACGTCCTCCGACATGAGGTCACGCGCACGAAGGCGGCCGAGCGTGGCCTCGACGGCCGCCTGCCGCACCGTCGCAGTGGCCGCAGAAAGCAGGAACCAGCCAATTAAGGCCAGCCAGAGCCCACCCAGATTCCCCTGGAGCACCTGCACGGTGCCGAGAGCGATGAAGGCGTAGGCCATCCACTGGCCTGCATTGGCCGCAACTCTTGTGGCGCGGTCGCGATCCCTCGTCCTCGACCACAGGAAAGCGCGCAGCACCCGGCCTCCGTCGAGCGGATAGCCGGGCAAGAGGTTGAACAGCGCCACGCCGGCGTTGATGAAGGCGAGCCAACCCGCAAGCGAGCTCAGCAAAGAACCTGGGTCTGCCAGCTGCGCAAGCCCAGCAAAACCAAGTGCGAGGAGCGCGCTCACGATGGGGCCGGCAATCGCGATCTGGAGCTCGGCCCCTGCGGAGTCTGGCTCTCGCTCCATCAGCGCAACGCCTCCAAAGATGAAGAGCGTGATGGAGCGTACGGGGACGCGGTGGCGGAGCGCGAGGACGCTGTGGCCAAGCTCGTGAAGCAGGATGGAGCAGAAGAAGAGCGCAGAGGTAAGCGATGCGGCAAAAAGCTGCGCGGCATTCGACCAGTCGGCGTGTTCGGACTGGAGCCGTGCCGCAAGAGCCCAGGTGACGAGGAGAAAGACCAAAAACCAGGTCGGGTGAAGGTAGATGGGAATTCCGAAGACCCGACCGATGCGAAGGCCGCCGATCATGGGACGACTGTAGCGGTAGCGAGGAGATCGGCGAACGGCGGGAGAAGGGGGGAAGCGCCCCGGCTTGCCGGACCGTTCCGCCGTGCACTCTCGTCCAAGTTTCAGCGGTCCCTCCGCGGGTGCGCTTTCGCGCGGCGAATGCAACGTGGACGGTCTTCGAAATGGCTAGAGTTGGGACGTGAAGGTCTATGTCGTACGCCACGCGGAGGCCGAGGAGCGGCGACCCGGGCGCCGGGACGACGAGCGCGAGCTCACGGGAGAGGGCCGTGCGGAGTTCGAGCAGGTCGTCTCGGGACTCGCGGCGCTCGGGGTTCGGCTCGACAAAATCTTTACCAGTCCGCTGATCCGCGCCCGCCAGACCGCCGAAATCCTGGCGCGAGGACTGCCGGGACCGGTGCCGACGGAGATCGAGGCGCTGGCGCCGGGCGGAGCCTTCGAAGGGGTGTTCAAAGCCCTTCGTGAGGCGGGTTCCGACTTGGCGATCGCCTTGGTGGGGCACGAGCCCTCGCTCGGTGCCCTCGTATCTGTCGCGACCGCAGGCGTCCCCTCGGAGGGCACCCCGCTCAAGAAGGGCGGGATTGCGTGCTTGCGATTCCCTGGCGAGCCGCGGGTCAAAGGGGCCATCCTCGCCTGGCTCCTTACGCCCAAACAGCTGCGCCGCCTCGGGAAAAGCTAAGTCCCCCCGGAGGGGCGGCTCCCAGCGCCCTCTCGAGGGGAAGATCCCTCGGGGCATGTGCAAAATCCCGCGCTAGTCCCTGACACATTTGCCTCTTCGAAACCACTCCTCAACGGGCGCTGGACCGGACCTGCGCAGGGGCGGCTGCGCGGATCCGCGAGAGGTGGGCGCTCGGGAGGTGGAAATGCGGATTGGAAAAGGGACACTCGGGCTTGCTGCCCTGGCTCTTGTCGTCGCAGGCGGCGCGAAGGGAACCACCCTGGCCGACCTAAACGGTGGCCAGAGCCTAACCGTCGGTGACTTAACGTTCAGCGACTTCACGATTACGGCGACGGGTTCGGCTGACAAAAACCTCGCCGACTACACCGTCCTCTCGCTCTCTGACGGCTTCCGGATCGTGGGAGGAATCGCCGCATTCGACGCGGAGCAAGGGGACCTCTTGGTGAGTTATGACGTCACCGCCAACGGGGAACCTGTAAACGATATCCGCCTCGCGTTTAATGGCGCGGCTGTCGGTGCGCACTCGGGGGCGGCGGTCTCGGAGGACCTCTTCTCCAACGGAAACCCCATCGCCTCTGCCAACGTTTCCCAGGTCGCGGGCGGAGTCTCCCAGAAGGTGGACACCGCCACCTTCGCCCCGCAGACGAGCTTTACGGTGGAGAAGGACATCCTGGTCAAGGCGGGCGCCGGAGGTCTTGCAACGATCTCCTTCGTGGACCAGGAGTTCTCGGTCGTCCCGGAGCCCGGCTCGCTGGCTTTGCTGGGGGGTGGCCTCGCCGGCCTCTTCGCGCTCGGCCGAAAGCGCAAGGCCTAGTCAAGAACACTACGGCGCGTGTGTCAGAGCACGGGCTCCCGAGGGGAGCCCGTGCTTGCTTTAGAGCTCCGTCTGCGGAGCCTCGGGTCTCCTCGCTGGAGCGAGCCCTGACACATTTTCTTTCCGAATTGGGGGGCGACTCCCGACACATTTCCTCTTCCAGAGCCACTTCTTGACGAGCGCGGGAAGGTTCGAGGTTCCCCCTCGCGTGGGCGAGGGTGGGGTGGCTTTCTGGGTCGCGCGCAGGAGGTGGAGATGGCCAGTGGAAGCAGGGCGTTAGGGTTGGTGGTTGCCTTTGCGTTGGGACTCGTGGGGAGCGCACAGGCGACGACCCTGGCCGACCTCAACGGAGGCCAGAGCCTGACCGTCGGGAGCTTAACCTTCAGCGACTTCACCGTCACGGTGACCGGATCGCTCGACAAGAACCTTGCCGACTACCAGGTCGTCCCCCTCTCCGACGGCTTTCGCATCGCCGGAAACATCAGCGCCTTCAACGGTCAGCAAGGGGACATGCTGGTGAGCTATGACGTCTCCGCTGCCCCGGGCTTTGCGGTCGACGACCTGACCCTCAAGTTCAACGGCGCCGCGGTGGGTGCGCACTCGGGAGCGACTGTCTCCGAGGACCTCTTCGGCAGTGGGCCCACGGTGAACCCCCTGGACACCTCGAACAGTGACCTCATCGCCTCGGCCCTTGTGTTCAAGACGGGAAGCGGCCTCTCCCAAAAGGTGGACCACGTCACCTTCGCACCGCAGACGAGTTTCGAGGTGGAGAAGGACATTCTGGTGACGGCGGGTCCCGGCAAAACCTCAGGCGGGGGCGGGGACAACGATCAGGGCAACGACAACGATCAAGGCAAGGGCAAAGGCAAGGACAAAGACGATAAGGACAGGGATTGGGATCATCACGGAAAGGATCTCGATCTCTGCGACAGGGATCACGGAAAGGGTGGGTTTGCGACCATCTCCTTCGTGGACCAGCGCTTCTCCGTCGTTCCGGAGCCGGGCTCCCTCGCTCTGCTCGGGAGCGGCCTGCTCGGTCTTGTCGCCTTCCGCCGAAGGCGCGAGAGCTAGCGAAAACCTCGCGCACCCTACAACGCGGGGCTCCTGCTCGAGGAGCCCCGCGATTCGTTTGTGCCCGGCCCGGCTCGCGCTGCGCGTCGACGCGATCAGTCGTCGAGCGCGTTCCCCGCTGCCACCTTGGCCAACCAAAGTCCGGATTGCTTGATCGTTCGCTTTCCGTTGCCGAAGTCGACGTGGACCAAGCCAAAACGCTGGGCGAAGCCTTCGGCCCATTCGAAGTTGTCCATCAAGCTCCAGGCGTGGTAGCCCCGAACATCGGCGCCCTTCTCGATCGCGCGCCAGACGCCCTCGATGTAGCCGCGGTAGAACTCGATCCGCCGCCTGTCGTTCACGACTCCCTGGGCGTCGGGACCGTCGGAATAAGAGCAGCCGTTCTCCGTCACCTCGATGGGAGGCCGATCATAATCACGTGTCACGCGGAGGATCATGTCCTGGAGGGCGTCCGGCCAGACTTCCCAGCCGAACTCCGTCTTCGGTCCATCGTTGCCGCCCCAACCGCCGTTTTGCGGCAGGGCTCCGATCTTGGAGTCGCCAGGGTTGTCGGAGACGAGACTCCGGAAGTAGAGATTGATTCCAATGAAGTCGAGGGGGGCTTGGACGCGCTCCAAATCGCCCGGTTCGAGCCCCATCTCCCGCTCTGGGGAGCCCTCGCGGTAGATCTGCGGATATTCCCCGCGCAGTGCCGGCCGGAGGTAGAGGTCGTTCACGAAGCCGTGCCATCGTTCCGCTGCGGCGACGTCGGCTTCGCGGTGCGAGGCCGCCTCGCAGTGCGACATGCTGAACGCGGTCCCGATCACCGCGTCCGGCTTTGTGGCACGGATCGCTCGATAGGCCTCACCCTGGGCTAGGTTCACGACGTGAACCGCACGCAGGAACTCCTCCAAGCTGCGTCGGCCCGGCGCGTGCACGCCCAGCAGGTACCCGCAGGTCGTGAAGACGGCCGGTTCATTGAAGATCATCCAGTGGGGAACCCGGTCGCCCAGGGCGCGCACGACCGCTTCCGCATAGTCGGCAAAACGCCCTGCCGTGTCGCGGCTTGGCCAGCCTCCCGCGTCTTCCAACGCTTGTGGCAGATCCCAGTGGTAGAGCGTCGGAAAGGGACGGATTCCCGCCTCGAGCAAGGCGTCGATCAGGCGGCGGTAGTAGTCGACGCCCTTCGCGCTCACCGGGCCGCGTCCGCTCGGCTGGATGCGCGTCCAGGCGATGGAGAAGCGATAACTGTTGAGATGCATCGCCTTCATCAGGGCGACGTCCTCCCGATAACGATGATACGAGTCGCAGGCAACGTCTCCGGAATCGCCGTTTCTGATCTTGCCCGGTGTGTGCGCAAAGCGGTCCCAGATCGATTCGCCCTTCCCGTCCGCCTGCCACGCGCCTTCGATTTGGTAGGCGGCGGTCGCCGTGCCCCAGCGAAAGCCCTTCGGAAACTCGCGTCGGCTCACCGCTCGCGTCCTCCCTGGAGCGCTTCGAGCACCTGTTCGGGATGAACCTCGGCCTTCGCGACCCTCGCCCAGTGCTTCTTCACCTTGCCGTCGGGGCCGATCCATACCGTGGAGCGGATCACGCCCTTCGTCTTCTTGCCATACATCATCTTCTCGCCGTAGGCGCCGTATTTGGTCATGACCTCCCGATCGGGGTCGGAGAGCAGCGGAAAGGGAAGTTTGTACTTCGAGCGGAACTTCTGGTGGGAGCTTGGGGAGTCAGCAGACACTCCAAGCACCACCACTCCGAGCCCTTGGAGCTCCTTCCAGGCGTCGCGGAAACCGCATGCCTCTTTGGTGCAGCCCGGCGTGTCGTCCTTCGGGTAGAAGTAGAGCACCACGTTCTTGCCTGCGAAGTCGGAGAGCGAGACCCACTTGCTGTCGGCGTCTTGCAATTTGAATGCGGGCGCAACCCTTCCTTCTTGCAGCGCCATCGGGCACCTCCAGGGATGGGAGTCGAGTCGGCATGATAACCCGGCGCAGCCCGGCGGTGGCCTGCCGGGCGAGATGTGCTTCGGGTTCCGCATTCCGAGAGGCGAGCTTTGCGCTTAGACCAGGCGCTCCACGGAAAGGGCATCGGGAATCTCGACCTCGAGCCGCAGGAGCGCGAATCCGTAGGTCTTGCCCTGAGAGTCCAGCCGCAGCGATGCCAGGGCGCCGCCATCCAGGGCTCCATGGAGCACAAAGTTGAGCGCCTCGAGATTGGGCAACTCGAAGCGCTCGACAGGGCCTTTGCACCACTCCCCAAACAATTGCTTCACGCGAGCGGCCGTCACCTCCCGTACCAATACGGGATAGAACTCTGGACGCCGCGCGATCAGGCCGATATTGCAGCAATCCCCTTTGTCGCCGGCTCGCGTATGGGCGAGATTGTAGAGCACCGTCCGCATGGTCTGGCTCCGCTGCGCTGGGCGCCGGCCCTTGTGCACCGTAGAGTGAGACCCCGGTGCCTAGGACTCCAACACCTCCACCAACGCTCGGACGCAATCGCGCGGCACGAGGGTCGGCCAATAATTCACGATCAGGCTCTCTTCCGGCCGGCCGGACAAGAGCCCGGCGGCGGCACCGGGCACGCCCGAGAGCACGAGCGGTGCGATTTCTTCGCCAAAGCGTTTGGCTGACTCGCGGTCGCGGGTGCGGATCGCCATGCGGAACAGCACCTCGTTGGGCTCTTCTCGCGGGGCAGGAGCGAGGGGACCGTGCGCAGCGGACACGCCAATCAAGTCGACCTGGACTTGGTCGATTTCAAGGCCGCGCTTCTCGCAGCGTGCCCGCAAGAGGCGCTCAGTCGCGCGCGCCCTCTCCACGGCGTGAGGCCAGACGAAGGTGAGGGCCACCGCATTGCGCCAACCGTCCTGATAGCTCACCGACACCTTGAGTTGCTCGGGCGCAGGCTCGCCACGGATACCGAATACGCGCACCCGGTTCGCGCCAAGGTCCTCCAGTCGAATGCTCGTAAAGTCGGCGACGACGTCCGGGGTGACGTACGCGCGGGGATCTCCGATCTCGTAGAGCAGCTGCTCCTTCAGGACTGCAGGCGTCACGAGGCCTCCCAAGCCGGAGTGCTTCGTGACGACGAACGCGCCGCTTTCCTCGACCTCCGCGATCGGGTAGCCGAGGTTTGCGAGATCGGGCACCTGTTCCCAGCCTCCGGCAAAGTTGCCCCCGCTCCCTTGACCCCCGCATTCCAGAAGGTGTCCGGCCACGATGCCCGCCGCGCGCCGGTTCCAGTCTTGGGGGGACCAGTCATAGCGTGCCAGGAGAGGCCCGAGCGCGAGGGCCGAGTCGGTACAGCGGCCGGTCACGACGATCTGAGCCCCTGCGCGCAGGGCTTCGGCGATCGGCTCGGAGCCAAGATAGGCGTTCGCCGAGAGCACCCGCTCGCGAATCGTCGAAAACGCTCCCCCGGTGTCGAGGTTCTCGAAGGCCACACCGCGGGCCGCGAGGGAATCCAGCTGACCCAGGATGTCGTCGCCGGTGACCAGACCGACGCGCAAACCCGAGATCCCCTTCTTGCGCGCCAGGTCGATCACCGCCTGTGCGCAGGCGCGCGGATTCATGCCGCCCGCATTGGTCACGACCTGGACCCGCCGTTCGACGAGGTCGTGGAGCGCGGGATCGAGTGCTTTTAGAAAGTCGCCGGCGTAGCCTTGGTTGGGGTTGCGCATCATCTTCATGCGGAGGATCGACATCGTGACCTCGGCCAGGTAGTCGAGCATCACCACGTCGATCGGTCCGCCGCGCACTTGGTCGAGGAGGGCGTCGTTGCGATCGCCCCAGAAACCGGAAGCGCCCGCGATGCGGAAGGGCTGCGCCATGCGACGAGGAGTGTACCTCGTGCCGGAGGCAGCCGCGCGCGGGCGCCGGTGGTATACAGCCGCACGCACGCTCCGAGCGCACGATGGCGAACTCTGAGGAGAACTTCGGGTCGCGCAGCGCGGAGAGGGAGCGGGAGGTCGAGGTGGCACAGACGCAGGCCAAGGGAGCGTCGCGCGTCTCGCCCCGGGCGCAAGACGCGCTCCTCGCCGCTTTGGTCGCGATCGTCTTTGCGCCCGGCGTTGCCGCGATGGCACGGATCTGGGGGTCGGCAGACTACCTTTCCCACGGCTATCTGGTCCCCCTCGTCGCGGCGTGGGCCGCCTGGCACGACCGTGCGGCGTTGACGGAGC
>Ga0187766_10001625_pt1 | contig 13217 bp, 13 predicted proteins | sample 0216_QUI02_MP05__4_FD_132971 | JGI IMG/M metagenome (GOLD analysis project Ga0187766, IMG submission 132971) | Tropical peat soil microbial communities from peatlands in Department of Meta, Colombia - 0216_QUI02_MP05_20_MG | ecosystem: Environmental > Terrestrial > Soil > Wetlands > Peat ... | reverse complement strand
GCCAAGGAAGGAGAAGAGGGGTGTCTCAAAAACTATTCTGTCCTTGATCTGATCGAGAATCTGGGTAAACCTGTGGTCTGTGCCATGAATGGACTGGCCTTTGGGGGCGGCAATGAAATCGCCATGGCCTGTACCGCCCGGATTGCCAAAAAGGGACAGAAGGTCTTGGTGGGTCAACCCGAACCAAAGCTTGGTTTCATCCCCGGAGCGGGCGGAACTCAGAGGCTTCCAAGGTGGGTAGGTGTAGAAAAGGCCTGGCCCATCCTTCGAAACTCGAACCCCATCTCATCCGCTCAGGCCAAGCAAATTGGCTTGATCCAGGAAGAAGTGGAGGGAGATATCGTCGAGGCGGGTATCAATTGGGTGAAAAACATTCTCTCGGGAAAAGTGAAGGTTCGTCCCATCCCCAAAGGTCCGATCCCTGTCCCTTCGAAGCTTCCAGAGGTCGATATCGGGCATTTGAGCCGAAAGATTGATTCACTTCTTCAAAAGGCAATTTTGGAAGGAGCAAAAATGACCCTTGCAGATGGCCTGAAACTTGAGGCCAAGATCTTTGGTGAGTGTTTCGGCACCGAGGACAGGAAGATTGGAATCGATAATTTTATAAAACATGGCGCAAAGGTCAACGCAAACTTTGTCCATAAGTAACTCCCCTTCCGCCCCCGTTATAACTCCCCCTTCCCCCTCTTAATTTAAGAGGGGGAGAGGGGAACTGAGGGCGTTACAAGAGAGGATAATCCCCATATAGGAGCCGGAAGAGCCCAAAAACGAGATTGTCACGCTACTGATTTGAAAGGGATCAAAGATGCGTCTCCCTAAATTTGAATATTTGGAACCGAAGACTCTAAAAGAGGCGGCCAAAGCCCTGGCTTCGGACGCCAAAGGATCCGTTCTCCTTGCAGGAGGGACAGATCTTCTGGTCAACATGAAACACAGAGTCATCGAGCCCAGACAGGTCATCAACCTTAAGACCATCCCAAAATTAGCCTATGTCACGAATGTGAAGAGCGAGCTGAGGATTGGAGCCATGACTGCTCTTCGGGACCTCGCTTCGTCACCGGAGATTCAGGAGAGATTCCCCATCCTTTCCCATGTTGCTACGGAGGTCGGAGCCTACGCCCTCCAGACAATGGGGACCCTGGGTGGAAATCTCTGCCAGGGAAATCGGTGCCGGTTCTATAATCAATCCGCTTTTTGGAGGGGCGCAAAATCCCCGTGTTACAAGGCAGGAGGAAAGGTCTGCCACGTGGTTCGGAAGCCCGGAGAATGCCATTCTACCTTTTGCGGCGACATGGCTCCGGTGCTCATTGCCTTGAACGCCCGGGTCCGGGTTGTGGGCCCTCATGGAGAACGGGTTTTTCCTGTAAGTAAACTTTACACCCAGGACGGGAAAAAACCTCTCTCCCTAAAAAAGGGAGAAATCTTGAAAGAGATGATAGTCCCCCCTCCCTCCGGGAAAAGCCTCTATCTCAAATGGAGACGAAGGGTGTCCATAGAATTTCCCCTCGTTTCCTTAGCGCTTCATATTGAAAAAGGTGGAAAGGAAGAAATCCGAAGGGCAAGGATTATTTTTGGTGCGGTCGGTTCCGGGCCCGTAGAGACGAAAGAAGCAGAAAAGATGCTGGAGAACGCGACTCTTGACGACCGAACAATCGAGAGGGTCTCAAATCAAGCCGTGAGAGAAATCTCCCCAATGCGGACCTCCATTTATTCTCCTTCTTATAAGCGGAGGATGGCTGGAATCCTGTTGAGACAAGCGCTGGAAACAATCCTAAATAAAGGTCCCAGCACCCAATTCCGAAACTCGAATAATACTTAACCCCCTCTTTATAACTCCCCCTTCCCCCTCTTAACTTAAGAGGGGGAGAGTAGAGGGGGCGTTAGATTGGGGGATGAAGGGGGGGTTATAAGGGGATGATTAGAGCGACAAGGACTGACTTATGAAACGGGTGATCAAACTCAACGTAAACGGAGAAGCATTCGAAGTTCTCACAGAAGTCCACAGGACCCTTCTTGAGGTTTTGAGAGAGGATCTGGGGCTGACAGGAACAAAACGAGGCTGCGATTTGGGCACCTGCGGAGCGTGCACTGTCTTGATTGAGGGGAAACCTTATCTTTCTTGTTTGACATTAGCCGTTGATGTGCAGGGAAAGAAGATTGTTACCATCGAAGGTCTTGCTCAAGGTGAAGAAATTCACCCCCTTCAGAAGGCCTTTGTCGAGAAAGGGGCCATTCAGTGTGGATTCTGCACACCCGGGATGATCCTGACGGCCAAGGCTTTCCTCGACGAGAATCCCCATCCCTCGGAGGAAGAAGTTAAAAAAGCAATTTCCGGAAACCTCTGCCGTTGCACGGGATACATAAAAATTGTGGAAGCAATTTTATCAGTTATTGACAAACAATAGTGGGAGAGTAATATTCACCCTCTCCCCTTTGTGGGAGAGGGTCAGGGTGAGGGGTCATTTCAGAAAATGGAAGCCAATATTACAAAATTAGCCAAGAAACTTAGAAAAGGACAAACGGATGCAGAGTCACTCTTATGGAAGCATCTCAGAATAAAGCAGATGGAGGGAGTTAAGTTTAGACGGCAAGAACCAATCGGAAGATTCATCGTGGATTTTGTGTCTTTTGAAAAGAAAGTCATCGTTGAAGTGGATGGTGGTCAACATTCAGAAGAAGCAGATAAGGAGAGGGAACAATGGCTACGTAGTCAGGGGTTTAAAGTCCTCAGATTTTGGAATAATGAAGTCTTACAGAATACAGAGGGGGTTTTGGAAGTAATAAGAAATAACAGTCTGCTCACCCTCCCCTAACCCCTCCCATCAAGGGAGGGGAATCCTTTTGTCCGAGTTATTAACGGAGTCATTCATGAATAAACTCGATGTGGTTGGAAAGAGGGAACCGATGCTCGACGCATGGGAGAAGGCAACGGGTCGGGCACGGTTTACAGACGACCTCGCCCTGCCGGGCATGCTTTACGGAAAGATATTACGAAGCCCCCTTGCCCATGCGAAGATCCTTCATGTCGATCTCTCCGAAGCAGAGAAAGTGGCTGGAATCAAGGGAGCAATCAGTGGAGGGGATATTCCTAAGAGAAAATATGGCATTGTTCCCATGGCCAAGGATGAATATGCACTCGCCATCGGTAAGGTTCGGTACATCGGAGACGAAGTTGCAGCGGTTGTGGCGACCTCCCCGGATGCAGCGGAGGAGGCCGTCGCAAAGATCCGGGTGGACTATGAAGAGCTCCCGGCCGTCTTCGACCCGACCGAAGCGATGAAGCCCGGTGCTCCCGTCATTCACGAGGGAGTCCCCAACAACGTGAGTGCCTCTATCCGGAAGGAATTTGGAAACGTGGAGAACGCCTTCCGTGAATCGGACGCTCTTTTTGAGGATACTTATGAGACTCAGGCTGTCAATCACGCTCCTCTCGAGCCCCAGGCGGCCCTGGCCGCGGTTGATCCTTCGGGAAAGGTGACGCTCTGGGCTTCTACTCAAATCCCCTTCTTTCTCAGGAGGAATTTGGCGACCACTCTCGACATCCCCGAAAGCAAGGTCCGCATCATCAAGCCAAAAGTGGGAGGGGGATTCGGTCAGAAAATCGACCTCTATGCCAAGGATTTCTGCGCTGCCTTCTTCGCCATGAAGACAAAGAAGCCTGTTAAGTTCGTCTATGAACGCGAAGAGGTCTTCACCTCGACGAGACAGCGACACCCGATGCACATTCAACTCAAGACAGGGATGAAGAAGGACGGTACCATCCTGGCCCAGCAGTTCAAGGTGATTGCGGACGGAGGCGCCTATAACAGCACGGCCCCCCTGATGATTACCCTGGCTTGTTATTTCATCATGCTCCCCTATCGCCTCGAAAATCTCCTCTTTGAAGGCTACCACGTTTATACCAATAAGCCTGTCGGAGGTGCCATGAGGGGACATGGAATTCCCCAAGTCCGCTTTGCAGTCGAGACTCAAATCGATCACATCGCTGAAAAGATGGGGATCGATCCGTTGGACCTTCGATTGAAAAATGCCTTTCAGGCCGGATCGCCCCATCCTGCAAAGCTCTTAGTCCAGACCTGCGGGTTCAGCGAAACCTTGAAGACAGCGGCAGAAGGGATCGGCTGGAAAGAGAAGAGAGGGAAGCTCCCCTTCGGCAGGGGAGTAGGCCTAGCGGGCGCCAGCTTCCCGAGCGGGGTCAGCAATATGAGCCACATCTCCTCGGGGGCCATTGTAAAGATCGAACGGGACGGTGCCATTACGCTTCTGACGGGCGCTGCGGATATCGGCCAGGGCGCTGAGACCGTCATCTCTCAGATCGTTGCGGAGGAGCTGGGTGTTCCCCTCGACGATATTCGAATCACCGCCGCGGATACTGAAATCACTCCCCTCGACCCCGGAACATTCGGCAGCGGCGTCACGCTGCGCGCGGGCAATGCCGCCAAAATAGCTGCTCAAGGGGCCAAAGAAAAACTCTTCGAAGCCGTTGCCGAAAAGATGGAAGTCAGCGTTGAGGACCTGGAAGCAAGGAACCGCCGCATCCAGGTCAAAGGAAGCCCTGAAAGGGGAATATCATTGCAGGACGCCATTAGGTTCTATCAATATTCGGACCGTCCCATGCCCATCATCGGCCGTGGCTCTTACCAGCCTCCGGCCAAAGAGCCCACCACCCTGCTCAAAGAGGACGGAAATTTTTCTCCTGCCTATTCTTTTATGACTCAAGCCGCTGAAGTGGAGGTGGATACAAAAACGGGAAAGGTGAACGTCTTGAGGATCGTAGCAAGCCATGACTGCGGCAAGGCGATTAATCCCATGCTGGTGGAAGGTCAGTTGGAAGGATCTGTTGTCGGAGGAATGGGACAGGCGCTCTATGAGGAAGTGATCACAGAAAAAGGACAGGTTCTAAATCCGTCGTTCCTGGACTACGGCATCCCAACTGCGCTGGAAATTCCTTCCATTAGCTCCGTGGAAGTTGAGACGAACGACCCTGAAGGCCCCTTCGGTGCCAAAGAATCGGGGGAGGGAACTCAGTTAGCTCCTGCACCGGCTATTATCAACGCCATTTATGATGCCATTGGAGTAAGATTTAAGACCCTACCGGTCACACCTGAAAAGATTCTCCAGGCCCTCGAAGAGAAAAGGAAAGAATAAAAGCTTACCCACCCCCGTATCGAGTACGGGGCAGGCTCTGCCCTCCCCCAGTGTCGCAATAATAATACCCGTTCCAAACAAGACGGAAGAGATGGCCGGGTGGAAAAGCTTTAGAGCGGCAACCTTTAACATGTGAGATTCAGACGCTCCATATCCCTGAGATGATTCCATTCTCCACAAGCACCGATTAGCCATTCCTAAAAGACCGCGTTCTAAACCTTTGGAACCCGACTGTCTCTTCCGTCAACGCTGCCATTATGACACAGTCTCTTGGAGGGGAGGGAAATCGTCACGCGCTACGCATAATTCCTCCCCCTTCAAGGGGGAGGTCGGGAGGGGGATGGGGGAAATGACGATGCCTGGCTCGCTTTCAATTCGCAACGACTGGAATTTCTAACGGCCTTCATTCGACGATGTCGGAGACATTTTTTCTGAGCAGATAGACGAAGGCAAGAATAGCTTCTGCATTCTTTTCAACCGCTTCAAACCCGCGGGCCAATTCCTTCAACCTTTTTGTTCTCTCTTCAATTGCCTTGATCTCTAAGTCCATTGCCTTCAGATCGTATTCCATGGCTCTTTTTTCTTACCTCCGTGTCATATCCTTAAACCTCGCCGATTTCAAAGAATAACGGGGGAGCCCTCCGGGCTTCACAAACTCGACTTGGAAGGTGAGGTTTGTCCTGATCTTAAGCTTTTCCCGGATACGATTCTTCGTCTCCTTGCTTTGACTTTCACTTACCGAAGGAGCTAATTCCACTTTCAACGTCAGAACAGGCATCACGCCTTCCTGCGTCAAAAGAGTTTCAAACTCCACCACCTCGGGAAATTGGGCTCGAATCACTTCTTCCACCATGTTTGGACTAAAGAAGACCCCCCGGATCTTTCTCAGGTCGTCCACCCGACCTCCGATTTGATCCACCCGGACAGAAGTCCTGCCACATGGACAGGGGTCGTCCCTCTTCGTCATGATGTCTTTCAGGTTGAACCGGATGAGAGGGATACATCGGCGGCATAAAGGCGTGATGACGGCAACCCCCTTCATCCCTGAAGGAATCGGCTTTGACATCGTTTCAAGGTCCACCATTTCAAAAAGAAAATAGGGCTCGATTACATGCATCCCCTTCTTTTGGGAACACATCCCCGCCCATCCGCCTGGCTCTGTCCCGCCGATATGGTCATACACATCCGCTCCCCACTCCTCTTCCAGGCGAAGACGGGATGGCTCTGGCATGGGCTCACCCGCGCAAATCATCTTTTTGATACGGAGGTCGCGCTTGGGATCAATCCCCATCTCCTTGGCCACCTCTATCATGTGGAGGCCATAGGTCGGCGTGTTCATCAATGCCGTCGCCTGAACATCCTTCATCTTCTGGATGCGAGCTTTTGTCTCCAGTCCGCCTCCGGGAACGACTTCACACCCCAACTTCTCAGCGGCGTAGTGACCTTGCCAGAAGGCGATATAGACGTTATAGACAAAGGGCAGAAAAACCCGGTCCGTCGAACGAAACCCCGCTGCATAAAGAATGTAACACCAAATATCCACAACCAACTGCCAGCTTTCATACGTGTCGGGGAAAAAGACAGGTTTTCCGGTGGTCCCGGAAGTTTGGTGGAAGACAGACAATTTTTCAGGGGGCACGGCCAACAGGTCACCATAAAGAGAAAACCCCTTCCCTTCCTGAGCCTCTCTGAGCTCATCTTTCTCCGTCATGGGAACTCTCGTGACATCTTCGAGCGTCCGAATATCCTCCGGCTCAATCCCATGGAGCTTCTTCCTATAAAAAGGAGAGCCCTCCTTCGCCCATCGGAGAGTATCTCTGAACCGTTTTAATTCAATCTCCGTTAGCCTCTCCCGGGGCAGTGTCTCGATGATCGGATTCCAATATTCATTTTCTCCCCGTTTCATCATTTCCTCCCCTCCGTAAAAGAACAAACCGTTATCTCCCCCGCGGGGTGAATTTAAGACATTATAAGACTTTCCAGCCTGAATACAAGATGAATGGATCACTCTCCGGCATGTTCCGACCTTTCAGAACCTCCAAGATAAGCATCTTTTTGTTCGTGATTGAATTAAGCCCCACGAAGCGGACAGGCCGGCTGAGTAAGTTTTGGAGCGGCACCTCTCATAAGTTAAGCTCAAACATCGAGAATCCCCTGAAAAGTCTCAATTTAAATGATTACGAAAAGTTACCCTACACTCCAAAGACCCGCAATTCCAAAACTTTCGAAGTCCGGTCTGTCTGCTTCTCAAATATTTGTTTTCCCATCACGGACTTGGGGATGCTTCCCACCCTCCCGAAAAAATGCTTGACAATGCCCTCTAATGCAAACAATAATAGGCACTCAAACTTGCATTTTGAATAAAATCGTACTAAATTTTCATAGGCTTAAGGCTACCTCTAAAAATGTCATCATTCCTGCGAAAGCTCGCCTCGGCGAAGCCTGGGCAGGAATCCATAAGCCCTTGACATAACTGGACTCCCGCCGGAGTTTACCCCGCACTGGATACGGGGCGGGAGTGACGAATTGGGAATTAATAGACTTAACTTTAGGAGGTGGGAAGATGAAAAAATGGTCAATGATTTTTGCAGTGGTGTTTCTGGCGGCTTTTTTTACAGCCAATCTCTTCGCGCAAGAGGTTAAGTTTAGTATTCCTCTTCCTTTGACGGGGACGAATGCGAAATTCGGCGAAATAGAAAAAAGGTCTTATGAGATCGCCATGGAAGAGATTAACGCCAAAGGGGGGATCAAAGGGAAGAAAATTGTCCTGGAGTTTGAAGATTCTCAGGGCAAACCGGAGGTATCGCGTTCTATCGCAGAGAAGTTGATCGATGTGAAGAAGCAGCCCGTTATTTTCGGGGAGTACTCCTCCTCCTGCTCAAAAGCCATCGCTGCGGTTGCAGAAGAGAGGAAGACGCCTTACTTGGTGGTGACCGGCGCCACAGATGACATCACACAACAGAAATACAAGTATGTGTTTCGCTTGAATCCCACGAATGCTTACTATGCCAGCGGATTGATGTCTTTCCTCAAAGAAGTCGTCAAACCCACCTCGATTGCCATCCTGTATGAAAGCTCGGATTTCGGTACTTCCGGTGCAGAAGACATGGTAAAACAGGCTGAAAGATTTCCGATGAAAGTTTTGGTGAAAGAACAATATGAAAAAGGAGCCGTTGATTTTAAACCGATCCTCTCCAAAGTAAAAGCGGAAAAACCGGATGTGATCTACATGGTTTCTTACGTGATGGATGCCGCATTGCTGATGCGGCAGATCAAAGAGCTTCGGATCGACGCAAAGCTTTTTGCCGGCGGCGCTGCGGGATTCGCCATTCCCGAATTTATTCAAAGCGCCAAAGAGGCGGCGGAATACGTCGTCACAGCCACCCTTTGGAGTCCACAGGTTGTTTACCCGGGAGCGAAGGAGTTTGCGGAAAAATATAAAAAACTGTACAAGGACTACCCGTCTTATCATGGGGCGGAGGCATATTCTGCCCTCTATATCATCAAGGATGTCCTGACCAGGGCAAAATCCTTGACACGCGATGATATCCGTGCGGCCATGAAAGCAACCAGCATGATGACTGCCTTCGGTCCGATTAAATTTGAGGATAAGGAAGGTTATACGAATCAGAACTTCATGGATACCCTGGTTTTGCAGGTGATCCATGGACAGTTCGAAACCATCTGGCCACAAAAATACGCTACCCAAAAGTATGTCTATCCGATCCCGAGATGGAGAGATAGAAAGTAATTGAACAATGTCAAATGTCAAAGCTCAAGGTTCAAAAGACTTCCAAATTTCAAAATGGAAAACGTACAGTCTTAGGTCTGCTTGCTGAAAAGAAAAATGTTTTGGCATTTGTCATTTGAGCTTCGTTTGATCCTGCTTTAGCGGGAGATTTTGAATTTTGGATTTGAGAATTCTCATATGGCGGCCCAGGTTGAACTTTTTTTGCAGACCTTGATCTCCGGCTTTTTGCTCGGCGGCCTCTATGCCCTGATCGGTTTAGGGATGGCCCTGATCATGGGTGTGATGAGGATCATCAACCTTGCCCATGGTGACCTCATGATGGTGGCCATGTATGTCGCCTACTGGCTTTTTACGCTCTTCCACATCGACCCCTATCTCTCCGTTTTCGTTGCGACGCCCCTCCTGTTTTTCCTCGGGGTTGGGCTTCAAAAATTTCTGATCAACCCGGTGATGAAGGTGGAATCCATCCTGCCGCACAATCAGGTAATCCTCACCGTAGGCATCGGGATGGTGCTTACCAATCTGGCAACCGTCTTTTTCACGTCTAACTATCGTTCTACCCCTGTCAGTTATGCGTCGAAGGCCTGGTATCTGACCGACTTCTGGAAGGAGGCTCCGATTGAGCTATCGCTCTCCGCCCCCTGGTCACTGTCATTTTTGATGGCTGTCATCTTCACCATGGCACTTTGGTTCTTCCTTACCAGAACGGATACAGGTAAATCGATCAGGGCAACTGCACAGGACATCGACGCTGCCATGCTCATGGGCGTGAACGTCGGGAGGATGCGAGTGGCTACCTTTGGTATCGGTGCTGCCCTTGTTGGCGGGGCTGGATGTCTCTTTATTCCAATCTACTATTTATACCCCACCCTTGGGAAGCAGTTTACCAATATTGGATTCGTCATCACTGTCCTCGGTGGGATGGGTTCCACGGAGGGCGCGATTATTGGTGGCTTGATTCTTGGGATCTTTGAATCAATGACGGCCACGTATCTCGGCATGGGATGGGCCCCTGTTGGCAGGTTTATGATATTTGTAGCGGCACTAATCTTTTTACCGGGTGGTGTCGCATCATTCTTACGAAAGAAGAGGTTGGGAAAATGAAAAAGTTCCTACCCCTTATCATACTTGCCATTCTATTCATTTTGCCGCTCATCGGGTTGAGTTCCTATATCATGCATATCCTCGTACTTGTGATCATGTGGTCTATCATTGGAATGGCTTGGAATCTCCTCGGAGGATACTGTGGTCAAGTATCTTTTGGTCATGCGGCATTCTTTGGTATGGGTGCCTATACGGCGGGTCTCCTCTATTATCACCTTGGACTCTCCGCCTGGTGGGGACTTCTGGTTTGCATCCCAGTGCTGGGGGTCTTTTCACTCGTGATCGGGTTTATCTGCCTGAGATTAAGAGGTCCTTACTTTGCCCTTGCAACCCTCGCTCTGGGAGAAGTCTTGAGGGTGACCGCGGAAAATCTTGTGAAATTTACACAAGGGGATCTCGGCATCCTGATCAAACAGAGGACATGGATTGAGAAGACATGGTACTTTTACGTCATCTTACTGCTTGCCGCAGGCTCCTTCTTCTTAATAAAGAAAGTAATGGAGTCCAGACTCGGATATTATTTTGTAGCCATTCGGGAGGATCAAGACGCCGCAAACTCCCTCGGGATAAACACAACCCTTTATAAAACCATTGCCCTCTGCCTGAGTGGGGTTCTTACAGGAGTCGCGGGCGCTTTTTACATGAATTATATGGGATACATCGACCCCACGACCGTTTTCCCTCTCTATGACATATCCATCGTGACCGTCATGGTGGTGATGGTCGGAGGGGTCGCCACTTACTGGGGCCCTGTGATAGGAGCCCTGATCATGGTCTTTCTCGCTGAAGTGATCAGATCCGTGCCCAAAATCGGTGCGGCACACCAGACGCTCTTCGGAATCCTCTTAATCTTCATCATCATCTTCTTGCCCAATGGGATCGTCGGAGACTTTCGAAAAATGGTTGGACTCTTTAAACCCCGAGGAGCCTTGAAATGAGTTTACTCCAGATTCAACATGTTTCAAAGCGATTCGGAGGACTCGCAGCCCTCACGGACGTATCTTATTCCGTCCAGAAAGGAGAGATCCTCGGTCTGATCGGCCCGAATGGGGCGGGAAAAACGACTCTCTTTAACGTGGTGAATGGATTCTACCCGCCTACGAAAGGGGAGGTCCTCTTTAAGGGAGAAAGCATCTCTCATTTGCAGCCCTTTCAGATATGCAAAAGGGGAGTGGGAAGGACCTTTCAGGTCGTCCGGCCCTTACAAAGAATGACGGCACTTGACAATGTCATTGCGTCGGCCTTTCTCCGGGCGAAGGATAAGGCAGGGGCTGAAAGGATCGCTCTCGACGCGCTCCAGTTTACCGGTCTTTATGAGGACCGAAGTCTCGTGTCGAAAGGTCTTCCTCTTGGCAAGAGAAAGAAACTTGAGGTAGCGAGAGCCCTTGCCACACAACCCGAAATGCTTCTCCTCGACGAGTCGTTTGCCGGACTCAATCCCTTCGAGCAGAACGAGCTGATCGATATCATTAGGAAAGTGAAGGCCAAGGGCATCACAATCATGATCATAGAACATCACATGAAAGTGATCATGTCGCTTTCTGACCGGGTGGTCGTCCTGAACTATGGTGAAAAAATAGCGGAAGGAACTCCTAAGGAGATAGGAAACAACCCTCTGGTGATTGAAGCGTATCTCGGAGAGGCAGAAAGTGCTTGAAATAAAAAATATCGACGTCCTTTACGGAGATGTTCAGGTCATCTGGAGTGTTTCGTTTGAAGTGAAGGCGAAGGAGATCGTCGCCATGATCGGCGCCAACGGGGCGGGAAAGTCTACGATTCTAAAAACCATCTCCGGTATCCTAAGACCTAAAAAGGGAGAGATATTATTCGAGGGCAAACCAATCTACAAAATAGATCCTTTTAAGCTGACCGAGCTGGGAATCGCTCACGTGCCGGAAGCCCGAAGACTCTTTGTGGAGATGACGGTCGAAGAAAACTTGGACATGGGGTCGCTCAGAGGCGAGGCAAGGGTTCATCGCGAGAAGACAAAAGCGATGGTCTTCGACTTATTGCCGAGGCTGAGAGAACGAAGGAGACAGCTCGCCGGAACCTTAAGCGGCGGAGAACAACAGATGCTCGCCGTCGGAAGGGGATTGATGTCGTTGCCCAAACTGCAGATGTTTGACGAACCTTCTCTGGGCCTTGCCCCTCTTCTCGTCAGAGAAGTTTTCAACACCATCCGAAAAATTAACGGCGAGGGGACAACGGTCCTCATCGTGGAGCAGAATGTGAAACAGACCCTTTTGGTAGCCAATAGAGGTTACGTGCTTGAAACGGGCAAGATCACTAAAGAAGGAACAGGTCAGTCGTTGCTCAGCGATGAGCATGTCAAAACAGCCTACCTCGGCGTCTAACTCTTTTTGAAACCCCACCACTTCATAAGTCTTCTCAAACACCTAACCAAAGAGGTTTGAAATTTTTCTGTAGGTTTCCGCCTGTATCCGCAATGCTGACGCGAATCCTGAGGCTTATTTGGCAGAGGGAGCAGAATAGAAGGCATTTTAATTAGTTCACTATGCTGAACGTTATGATCTTATTTCCTGAATACGTTTTGAATTTTATAAAAAAATGCTTGACAGCATGGCAATATATGTTATCATATCTATAAATTGATGTTCACTATAGAGAACATAAGGAGCTTACAAGATGAACACGGTCTCCGTCATTCCCGAACGCTGCACGGGCTGCCAATGCTGTGAAATGGTATGCAGTCTTTCCCATGAAGGCTTTTGCAGTCCTTCCCTTTCGCGGATACGGGTGAAGAAGTGGGAAGAGATTTCCGTCTTCATACCGATCATTTGTCAGCAATGCGAAAAGCCCCCGTGCGTTGATATCTGTCCTACAGGTGCCCGAGAACGCACCCCCGGAACGGATACAGTCATGACAGACGAAAACCGATGCGTCGGGTGTAAGTCTTGTCTCTATGCGTGTCCTTATAGCGCACCCGTGCTTCACCCGCTTACTAAACGGACGATGACGTGCGACCTCTGTCATGGGCAGCCCCTTTGCACACAAGTCTGCACCGCCGGAGCCCTTTCCTATGGGCCAGAAGGAGTTCTCTCGACAGAAAAGAGGAGGGCTTTCGCGCAAACGCTTCTCCATTCCACGAGGTCAAGATCAAGATAAGGAGGCAGGAATATGATTAAGGGATGGACAGGGAAAAGACTTCGTATCGATCTCGGCTTTCAGAAGGCATGGGTTGAAGACATTGCTC
>Ga0187766_10001624_pt1 | contig 13217 bp, 9 predicted proteins | sample 0216_QUI02_MP05__4_FD_132971 | JGI IMG/M metagenome (GOLD analysis project Ga0187766, IMG submission 132971) | Tropical peat soil microbial communities from peatlands in Department of Meta, Colombia - 0216_QUI02_MP05_20_MG | ecosystem: Environmental > Terrestrial > Soil > Wetlands > Peat ... | reverse complement strand
GTCGAATCAAGCGCGCGTCATCGGCGAAACTCTGGCGTTGGCGCAGCACGAGAATTTTCGCGTCAATGTCATCGAAGCTTTCAACCAGCCATGGAAACGGAGGCTCGAAGGCGCTACAGGCGGTTATTGGGGAATTTTCGATCGCGCGACGGGCGAACCGAAATTCAGTTTCAGCGGCAACGTCTCCGACCATCCGCGCTGGCTGGAACAGGCCTTGGCCGGCCTTATCCTTGCGGGCGCGATTTTCGCAAGCGCCACCGCCGCCGATCGCGGGAAATTTTTCGGTTGGCTGTTGTGGCCTCGCATCGCGCTATTCTCGTTCATACCCGGCGTGTTGTTCGGATGGACGCTGGAACGGATTCCGATCGATAGCTTCAGCGCCGGCACTTGGCTGCGCGCCATCGCCTTCGCGGCGACCGCCGCATTTGCTCCCGTCGCCTGCGCCGCAGCCTACGTGTCGGGCCGAAGGCAACCCGCATTCGCGGCCACATTGAGCCGCGAACGCGCCGTGCGCGATCCGATCATATTCGCGCTCGGCATCTGTTTGATCGCGCTCACGCTCTTGTCAATCGAGACGGCGCTCGCCCTCGTTTTCGATCCGCGCTATCGCGATCTGCCGTTCGCGTCGCAGAGCGCCGCGGTGTTCGGTTTTTTATGGCTTTCGTTTTCGGCGCCGCGCCCGGCCGGAAACCGTGCGGCGGCGGAGACGCTTGCGGCGGCCGCGCTTGCCGTGTCGGCAGTCTACATCGCGCTCAATGAAACATTCGCGAATTGGCAAGCCATCTGGCTTTGCGCAGGATTGATCGGCCTTGCTTTTATTCTGATGCGGGCGCGGGACGCCCAAGGCTGAGGATCAGAACGCCCGCGGCAAGCGCCGAAAGGTCGGCATTATGCATCACGATCCCATAGCCAGCGGCGGCAAGCGCCACCGCGACCAGCACGATCGAAGGCCGCAGCAGATTGAGAAGTGCCGTCACGAGCGCCACGGCGCCGAAAACGTTATGGTTATAGAGCACAATCGATATGCGGAACATGGCGCATAACAAGGTGTTCAAACCCGCCTGACAGGCGAGTTCCACATTCGGATTTTCGATTGCCATATAGCGTACGTAGAGGGCCTGTCCGACCGCCAAGAAGGCGATGATCAGGAGCCAGTTGGTTTGGCGCGCGGTCGGAAGAAAAAGCGGCCGAGGCGTCATATCTCACGTCTTCATTCTGGCGGAGCGCAAATCCGCGCGTTCTTGAATGCGCAATCGCAGACGCTGACAGCTACCACACCTGCACGCCTGGGTCTGCGTTCCGCCGGTCCGCGCTTCCGTCCCCGAATCCGTGCTAATAGGTCGGCGCGGAGGTTGCAATGGTCCCTCGAACATGCCTTGTGATCGTACTCGCGGCAGGCGAGGGCACGCGCATGCGTTCGGCGCGGCCCAAGGTGCTGCATGCGGTCGCCGGCCGGTCGCTGCTCGCGCATGTTCTCCGTGCGATTGCCGATGCCGGCGTTACAGCGACGGCCGTCGTCGTCGGCCCCGATGACGCGGCCGTCGCCGCAGAGACAAAGCGCGCTGCGCCGGATGCGAAATGCTTCGTGCAGAGCGAACGGCGCGGAACCGCGCATGCGGTGCTCGCGGCGCGGCGCGCCATCGAACGGCAACCCGATGACATTCTCATCGTTTATGGCGACACGCCGCTCATTCGGCCGGCGCCCCTTTTGCGGCTGCGCGCGGCGATCGCCGAGGGTGCCGCCGTTGCCGTGCTCGGTTTTCGCGCGGCCGACCCGGCAGGCTACGGGCGGTTGATCGTCGAGGGCGACGAACTTATCGCCGTTCGCGAAGAGCTCGACGCCAAGGCGAGCGAACGCGCAGTCGCCCTCTGCAACGGCGGCATCATGGCGATGGCCGGCAAAACCGCGCTCGCAATCCTCGATCGGATTGGCGACCGGAATCGAAAGCGCGAATTTTATCTGACCGATGCGATCGAGATCGCGCGCGGCATGAAGCTTCGCGCGGTCACGGTCGAAGTCGAGGAGGACGATATGCGCGGCATCAACACCAAAAAACAGCTTGCCGAAGCGGAGGCCGTCGCCCAGCGACGCCTGCGGCAGGCTGCGCTCGACGCCGGGGTCACGCTCATCGCGCCGGAAACCGTTTATCTGTGCGCCGACACCAAATTCGGACGCGATGTCGTGGTCGAACCTTATGTGGTGTTCGGCGAGAAAGTCACGATCGAGGACGACGCGGTCATTCGTTCCTTCTGCCACATTGCCGGCGCGCATGTCGGCAAGGGCGTTTCGGTCGGACCGTTTGCGCGTCTGCGCCCGGGCACGCGGCTCGGCGAGGCCGCGCGCATTGGAAACTTCGTCGAGGTCAAGGAAGCGCTCGTCTAGGCGGGCGCCAAGGCCAATCATTTGAGCTATATCGGCGACGCTTTCGTCGAAACATCGCACCGAGATCGGAAAAGACGCGTTTATCGGCTCGAATTCGGCGCTGGTTGCGCCGGTCAAGATCGGCGACGGCGCCTATGTCGGCTCGGGCTCGGTGATCACGCAAAACGTGCCGGCCGACGCGCTCGCGCTCGGGCGCAGCCGCCAAACTATTAAGGAAGGTTGGGCGTCTCGCTTGCGCGGACTTAAGACGCTCGGCAAAAAGAAGGCTTAGAGCGGGATCGGAAGGCGGCAATCAGGAACCGGTTAATAGCCGACACTCGATCGCTGCGACCTGATATGGTTCTTGCTTCCAGATCCTCGATTGCCGATAGCGAACCAAGATGTGCGGAATTATTGGAATCATCGGGCAGGGGCCGGCGGCGCCTCAACTGATCGAGGCGCTCAAGCGCCTCGAATACCGCGGCTACGATTCCGCGGGCGTCGCCACGCTCGAGAACGGCAAGCTCACGCGGCGGCGCGCCGAAGGTAAGCTGAAAAACCTGGAGATCCGGTTGGCGCAAGAGCCGCTTCAAGGCGCGATCGGTATCGGGCACACGCGCTGGGCGACTCACGGCCGTCCGACCGAAAACAATGCGCATCCGCACGCCACAGAAAAATTGGCGGTCGTGCACAACGGCATCATCGAGAATTTCAGCGAGTTGCGGCGCGAATTGGAGCAAAAGGGCGCCAAATTCTCGACCGACACCGACACCGAGGTGATTGCGCACCTGGTGACGGAGGAAATGAAAAACGGCGCGTCCGCGGTCGAGGCCGTCAAGGCGGCGCTGCCGCGGCTGCGCGGCGCCTTCGCCTTGGCCTTTCTGTTTGCCGGCGAAGACAACCTTTTGATCGGTGCGCGAAGAGGCTCCCCGCTCGCCGTCGGTTTCGGCGACGGCTCGATGTATGTCGGGTCCGATGCGATCGCACTCGCACCCTTTACCGATCAGGTCAGCTATCTGGAAGACGGCGATTGGGTGATCGTCACGCGAAAGGGCGCCGAGATACACGATGCGAGCGGTAAGATTGCCCAACGCGCCGTGCTCAAATCGCAGGCTTCGGTTCTCCTCGTCGACAAGGGCAATCACCGCCATTTCATGGCGAAGGAAATCCATGAGCAGCCCGAAGTCGTCGGCCATACGCTGGCGAATTATCTCGAGATGACGGCGGAGCGGGTGAACTTGCCGATCAAGCTGCCGTTCGATTTTCGCGCGCTCAAGCGGATTTCGATCGTCGCGTGCGGCACCGCCTATTACGCCGGCATGGTGGCGCGTTACTGGTTCGAGCAATTCGCGCATTTGCCGGTCGACGTCGATATTGCGTCCGAATTCCGTTATCGCCACGTGCCGCTGACGGCGGGCGACCTTTCGATCTTCGTTTCCCAATCGGGAGAAACCGCCGATACGCTTGCTTCGCTACGTTATGCACGCGCGCATAAGCAGCATGTCCTCTCGATCGTGAACGTGCCGACGTCGAGCATCGCGCGCGAAAGCGATCTCGTCATGCCGACGCTGGCCGGACCGGAAATCGGCGTGGCGTCGACCAAGGCTTTCACGTGCCAGCTAGCGGCGCTTGCTTGCCTTGCGATTGCGGCCGGGCGCGCCCGCGGCGTGCTCAGCGAAAGCGACGAAAAAACGCTGGCGCATGCTTTGATCGAAGTGCCTCGTCATCTCAACGAAGCTCTGGCACTCGAGCCGCAGCTCGAACATTTCGCGCGTGATCTCGCCAAATCGCGCGACGTACTCTATCTCGGGCGCGGCACGAGTTTCCCGATCGCGCTCGAAGGCGCGCTGAAGCTGAAGGAAATTTCCTACATCCATGCCGAGGGCTATGCGGCCGGCGAGCTCAAACACGGTCCGATCGCGCTGGTCGACGAGAACATGCCGGTGATCGTGATTGCTCCGCACGACAAGGTTTTCGAGAAGACGATTTCGAATATGCAGGAAGTTGCCGCGCGCGGCGGCCGGCTGATCTTGATGACGGACGCCGAAGGCGCGCGCGCCACCGAGGGTCAATCGGCGGTGACATTGACCTTGCCGGCGGTGCATCCGGCGATGGCGCCGCTCGTCTATGCAATTCCGGTCCAGCTGCTCGCTTATCATACGGCCGTGTGCATGGGGACCGACGTCGATCAACCGCGCAATCTTGCCAAGTCGGTCACCGTGGAATAATCCGCCTCGGACACGCGGTCATGCTGCGGCGGCATGCCCATTGAAAGCGTAAACGTGTATAGTTTTCGAGCCGGGGACTCATGCGGCCGAATCGATGACGGATCACGATCGAACCAGCGGAACTGCGAGCGGCGCTAGAGTCACGCACGGCGTCATGAGCCGGATCCGCAATTACTTCCTCACTGGTCTGGTCGTCACCGGCCCGGTGGCGGTGACGCTTTGGCTGATCTGGTGGTTCGTCACCTGGGTTGACGGTCTGGTGCGGCCGTTCATCCCAAGGATGTACCGGCCGGAAACCTATCTGCCGGTCCAAATCCCTGGATTGGGTCTCATCATCGCTTTCACGGCGTTGACGCTGCTCGGGTTCCTCACGGCGAATTTGATCGGGCGCAAGCTGGTCGATCTCGGCGAAGGATTATTGAACCGGATGCCGATCGTGCGGCCGATCTACCGCACCGCTAAACAGATCTTTCAAACGCTGTTCTCGAAATCGGAGTCGAGCTTCCGCAAGGTTGGCCTCGTCGAATTTCCGTCGCCGGGCATGTGGTCGCTCGTTTTTCTTACGCAATCGCCGACGAACGAAATTTCGAGCCGCCTGCCGGCTATCGAGCACGTCTCGGCCTTCATGCCGTGCACGCCCAATCCGACCACCGGCTTTTTCTTTTACGTGCCGCGTAGCGACGTGATCGATCTCGATATCACGGTCGAACAGGCGATGACGCTGCTGATGTCGGCCGGCATCGTGCAGCCGGGCAGCGAAGCGCAAACCCAAGGCAAGCTCGCGGCGCTCGCCGAAACCGCGCGGACGGCGCAGGCGGCGCGTCAAGCGGCCACGACGGCCGCGAAATAAAAGCGCGAGGTGGCCGAAACGATTACGCAAATCTTTTTTCTTTCGGGGGACATGGTATGGATTTTCAACAGGCAATTCAGTCAGGTTTTTCAAATTACGCAAATTTCAACGGCCGCGCCGCGCGGTCGGAATTTTGGTATTGGCAATTGTTTGTCACCATCGGCGGCCTAGCCGGGGAATTGCTGGACCTTGTCGTCAGTTATGGCGTTCTCGATATCGGCGGCTCGCCCTTGAGCATATTATTCTGGCTCGCAACGTTTATCCCTAATCTTGCCGTGATGGTTCGCCGGCTGCACGACACCGACCGCAGCGGCTGGTGGCTGTTGCTTTTTTTCATCCCGCTGATCGGTCCTATCGTGCTCATCGTATGGTGGTGCACGAGAGGCACGAGCGGCTACAACCGGTTCGGCGCCGATCCGCTGCCGGCGGACGTCAGCCCGCACTCAAAAGGCCGATCGCTTCATCCCTAGCGAACAGATAGATTAGCTGACGGAGCGCTTGGCCGCGCTCCGCGGTAAGCCGCGGATCGCGACTCAAGATCAGGGCCGCGTCGTCGCGCGCCGCCGACAAAAGCTTGCCGTGGACTTCGATCCGGGCGATGCGGAAGCCCGGCATGCCGCTCTGCCGCACGCCGAGCACGTCGCCTTCGCCGCGCAGCCGCAAATCCTCCTCGGCGATGCGGAAGCCGTCGTCGGTCTCGCGCAAGATCGCAATGCGCGCCTTGGCGGTCTCGCCGAGCGGCGCCTTGTAAAGCAAGATGCAGATCGATTGCTCGGCGCCGCGGCCGATCCGCCCGCGCAGCTGATGCAGTTGCGCAAGCCCGAAGCGCTCGGCGTGCTCGATCACCATCACGCTTGCTTGTGGCACGTCGACGCCGACTTCGATGACCGTCGTCGCCACCAACAGGCGCGTTTCGCCCTTGGCGAAGCGCTCCATGGCGCGGTCTTTTTCGGCGCCGCGCATGCGCCCGTGAACGAGATCGACCCGGTCGCCGAAGCGCTTCTGCAGGAGCTTGTAGCGCTCTTCGGCGGCGGCAAGGTCGACGCTTTCGGATTCCTCGACCAGCGGGCATACCCAATAGACTTGGCGCCCGGCTTCCATCGCGCGCGCCACCGCGTCGGTCACTTCGGCGAGGCGATCGAGCGGCACTGCGCGGGTATCGACCTTCTGCCGGCCGGCCGGCTTTTCGCGCAGCTCCGAAATGTCCATGTCGCCGAAATAGGTCAGAACCAGCGTGCGCGGGATCGGGGTTGCGGTCAGCACGAGAAGATCCACCGCATCGCCCTTGCGGGTTAGCGCGAGGCGCTGATGAACGCCGAACCGGTGCTGCTCGTCGACGATTGCGAGCGCCAGATCGCGAAACGCGACGTCTTCTTGGAAAAGCGCGTGCGTGCCGACGAGAAGGTCGATGTCGCCCGCAACAAGGGCAGACGTGATTTCGTTCCGCTCGCGCCCGCGCTCCCGGCCGGTCAAGATCGCGAGCCGGATACCGGCCTTTTGGGCCAAGGGCGCGATAGTCGCGAAATGCTGGCGCGCCAGGATTTCGGTCGGCGCCATGAACGCCACTTGCCGCCCCGCCTCAATGACGTGGGCGGCGGCGAGCAGCGCGACGACCGTTTTGCCGGAGCCGACATCGCCGTGAAGGAGCCGCAACATCCGCTGCGGCTGCGCTAGATCGGCGACGATATCGGCGATCGCGCGCTCCTGCGACGGCGTCAGCCTATAGGGGAGCGCCGCCACGATGCGCGCACGCAAGCGCCCCTCTGCTGCGCTGCCGCGTCCGGCGCGCACGCGCATACGCGCGCGCAACAAAGCGAGCGCGAGCTGGCTCGCCAGGAGCTCGTCATAGGCGAGCCGCGACCACGCCGGGCTTTCGGGCAAAATGTCGGCCGCTGTCGGCGGTCGGTGCAGGTGGCGCAGCGCGTCGGCAAAGCCCGGAAAGGCGTTGCGGGCAAGCCAAGCCGGGTCTTGCCATTCGGTAAGCGCCGGCAGCCGCTCGAGTGCAAGATCGATCGCCTTGCGTACCTGATTGTGATGCAGGCCTTCGGTCAGCGGATAGACCGGATCGAGCAACGGCAGGTGCCTGAAGCCTTCCTCGTCGACGACGCGCTCGGGATGCACCATCTGCAGGTGACCGTCGTAGAGCGTCGTCACGCCAGAGACGTAGCGGACTTCGCCGACGGGAAAGAGCTTCTCGAGATAATCCTTGCGAGCGTTGAAGTAAGTGATGGTCAGCGTGTTGGTGTTGTCGCTCGTTTCGATATTGTAAGGCGCGCGCGGCCGGTGCGGCGGCGGCGGACGGTGACGATCGGCGGTGACCGCGACTGTGACGACCGTGCCCGGCTCGACTTCGCTCAATTTCGGCCGATTGCGCCGGTCGACCAGCCCGCTCGGCAGATGAAACAATAGATCGACGATGCGCGGCTTCTCACTATCGCGCGCGATCAGCCGGCCGAACAGCTTTTCCAGCTTCGGTCCGATCCCCGGCAGCGTGGAGAGCGAGGCAAAGAGCGGGTTGAGAACGGCCGGGCGCATGAAACTTTAGCCTTGGTCATCCAGCCGCGGTCATTCCGGAAACCGCCAACGGGTCCGGCCCGAAGTGGCCGGCCCGATGACAAGCTCCGCAGTTATCCGGGAACCCATAATCATCATCGATGCGGGATTTGCACCTACTACCCGCGACTATGGATTCCGGGTTCCGCGTTTCACGCGGCCCCGGAATGACGGGGAAAACGGCTGACATTGCGCGCGTTGCTCTCTATATACCCCTCGCCCGGCTCCGTCCGGGCTTTTGGCGTTGAAGCATGATCCGGAAAAAGCCTGTCATGCTCTACGAAAATCGTGCCGGTAGACGCATTGGGGAAACCGGGTGACGCAGCGGTCAAGCGAGGGATTGGATGAACGGCGCCGGCGGCTCTTGTTCCGGGCCTGGCGGCGCGGCGTGCGCGAAATGGACCTGATCGTCGGCCGCTTCGCCGACGCCTATATCGACAAGTTCGACGAGCCTGGGCTCGACGATTTCGAAGAACTGATCGAAGCGCCCAATGCCGACCTTTACGCTTGGGTCGTCGGCGATGCGGCCGTTCCGGCGCACTACGACACGCCTGTGCTGCGGCAACTCATCGGCTTCCACGCGCCCCTCCCCGGCTTTGGCGCCGAAGGTTTGCGATGATCAAATCCCTCGCGGAACGGCTCAAGCTCGGCAAGGTGCTCAACCTTGCCGGCGTCGCCGACGGTGCCGAAGCTTTAGTCGTCGCCGATCTCGCCCGCGCGGTCGCAGCGGGCGCAAAGCCGCCGGCCATCTCGGTCGCGGTCGTCTGCCGCGACGGCTCGCGCATGGCCGCGCTGTCGCGCGCGCTTTCCTTCTTTGCGCCCGAAATCGAAGTCTTGGAATTCCCGGCCTGGGACTGCCTGCCCTACGACCGCGTGTCGCCGCATCCGGCCATGGTCGCGCAGCGGATGATGACGCTGGCGCGCCTTGCCCGCGTCACCGGCCGGGCGCATCCGGCGGTGCTCCTGACCACGATCAATGCGGTTCTGCAGCGCGTGCCGGAGCGCGGCCTAATCGCCAAGCAATCGCTGTCGGCCGCGCCCGGCAATGTCCTGCCGATGGCCGGCATCACGCAATGGCTTGAGCTTAACGGCTTCAATCGCGCTGCGACCGTGCGCGAAGCCGGCGATTACGCGGTGCGCGGCGGCATCGTCGATCTGTTCGCGCCGGGCCGCGACGCGCCGGTGCGGCTCGATTTCTTCGGCGATACGCTCGAAACGATCCGCAGCTTCGATCCAGAGACGCAGCGCACGACGGAGGAGCTGCGCGCGCTCGATCTCGTGCCAATGGCGGAGTTTCAGCTCACGAGCGACACGATCCGCCTGTTCCGCACCGGCTACGTCGCGGCCTTCGGCGCCGCCGAGCCGGACGATGTGCTTTACGAAGCGGTCAGCGAAGGTCGCCGCCACGCCGGCATGGAGCACTGGCTGCCGCTGTTTCACCGACAGATGGAAACGCTGTTCGACTACATTCCGACAAGCCCGATCGTCACCGAACCGCTCGCTGAGGAAGCCGCCCGCGAGCGGCTCGCGCAAATCGCGGACTATTATCAAGCGCGCAGGGACGCACTCGGGAAAGACGGTGGCGGCGCGCCATACAAGCCGCTGCCGCCGAACCGGCTTTATCTCGCCGAGGACGAATGGCGCAGCCGCCTGCACGGCGCGGCGCTTGCGCATATGACGCCATTCGCCGCGCCCGACACCGCGGCCGACACGATCGATGTCGGCGCGCATGCCGGGCACAATTTCACCGCCGAGCGCAATACGCCCGGCGCCAATGTTTTCGAGGCGGTGGTCAAGCATGTCGAAGCGCTGCAGGCAGGGGGCAAACGCGCGTTGATCGCGCTGTGGAGCGAAGGCTCGCGCGAGCGCATGTCGCATGTGCTCGCCGAGCACGGCCTTCTCAATCTCGCGCCGGTCGCGTCATGGCCGCAGGCGCTCGCTCTGCCGAAGCCGCAGGTCGGTCTCGCCGTGCTCGGCCTCGATTCAGGCTTCGAGACCGCCGACGTCGCGCTCTTCACCGAGCAGGACATTTTGGGCGAGCGGCTCGTTCGCCCGCGCCGGCAATCCAAACGCGCGGAAAATTTCCTCGCCGAGGTGACAGGCCTCTCTGCGGGCGATCTCGTCGTCCATGTCGATCACGGCATCGGCCGCTTCGCCGGGCTGCGGGCGATCGAAGCCGCCGGCGCGCCGCACGACTGTCTCGAAATCCATTACGCGGGCGGCGACAAATTATTCCTGCCGGTCGAGAACATCGAACTCCTCTCGCGCTACGGCTCCGAAGGAGCGGGCGTCGAGCTGGACCGGCTCGGCGGCGCGGCCTGGCAGGTGCGCAAGGCGCGGATGAAGAACCGCATCCGCGAGATCGCTGGCGAACTCATCAAGGTCGCCGCCGAGCGGCAGTTGCGCGAGGCGCCGCGACTCGCCGTCGGCGCCGGGCTTTACGACGAATTCTGCGCGGGCTTCGCTTACGAGGAGACCGACGACCAGGACGCGGCCATCGCCGCCGTCCTCAACGATCTGTCGTCCGGGCGGCCGATGGATCGCCTCGTTTGCGGCGATGTCGGCTTCGGCAAAACGGAAGTCGCACTGCGCGCGGCCTTCATCGCCGCCATGAACGGCAAGCAGGTGGCGGTCGTGGTGCCGACGACGCTTCTTGCCCGCCAGCATTTTAAGACCTTTTCCGACCGGCTGCGCGGCTATCCGGTCCATGTCGCGCACGCCTCGCGGCTCGTTTCCGCGAACGAACTCGCCAAGGTAAAAAAAGGGCTCGCCGAGGGCAGCGTCGATATCGTCATCGGCACGCATGCGCTCCTCGGCAAGGCCATTGCGTTCTCGGATCTCGGCCTGATCGTGGTGGACGAGGAGCAGCATTTCGGCGTCGCGCACAAGGAACGGCTCAAGCAGTTGCGCGCCGAAGTGCATGTCCTGACGCTGACCGCGACGCCGATCCCGCGCACCTTGCAGCTTGCTTTGTCGGGCGTGCGGGAAATGTCGATCATCGCCACGCCGCCGGTCGATCGCCTTGCGGTACGCACTTTCGTCTCGCCGTTCGATGCGATCATGGTGCGCGAAGCGCTGTTGCGCGAGCGCTATCGCGGGGGGCAATCCTTTTACGTCTGCCCACGGATCGAAGACTTGGCCGGCGCGAAAGACTTTCTCGACAAGAACGTGCCCGAGGTGCGCGTTGCGGTGGCGCATGGCCAGATGCCGGCGCGCGTCCTCGAAGACATCATGTCGGCCTTCTACGACGGCAAATTCGACGTGCTCCTTTCCACCACGATCATCGAATCCGGCCTCGATATCCCGACCGCGAACACGCTCATCGTGCACCGCGCCGATATGTTCGGCCTAGCGCAGATCTATCAGCTGCGCGGCCGGGTCGGGCGCTCGAAGCTTCGCGCCTACGCGCTGCTCACGCTGCCGGGCGAGCGCAAGATCACGCCGCAGGCCGAACGACGGCTCAAAGTGCTGCAATCGCTCGACACGCTGGGCGCGGGCTTCCAGCTCGCTTCGCACGATCTCGATATTCGCGGCGCCGGCAATCTTTTGGGCGACGAGCAGTCGGGTCACATCAAGGAAGTCGGTTACGAGCTTTACCAGCAAATGCTCGAAGAGGCGGTGCTGTCGATGAAGGCCGGCATTTCGGCGCCGGTCGCCGACAAGTGGTCGCCACAGATCACAATCGGCACTGCGGTCCTGATCCCGGAAGACTACATCACCGACCTGCCGGTGCGGCTTGGGCTTTACCGGCGGCTCGCCGAGATCGAGGACGACCGCGCCATCGAGGCCTTTGCCGCCGAGCTCGTCGACCGTTTCGGCCCGCTGCCGGAGGAGGTCGATTATCTGTTGCAGGTCGTCGCCATCAAATCCTTGTGCCGGCGCGCCAATGTCGAGCGGATCGAGGTCGGCCCAAAGGGTGCTGTGCTCGCCTTCCGCGACAATGTCTTCAGCAATCCCGACGGACTGATCGCTTATATCGCCAAGCACCCCGAAGGCGCGCGTGTGCGTCCCGATATGAAGGTCGTGTTCTTCGACGACTGGGACACGCCCAAGGCGCGGCTCAAAGGCGCGGCGGGGATTCTCCGCACCCTCGTTTCGATCGCGGAAAAGGACGCCAAAGCGGCGTAAATCCTAAAGAGCGCGTAATGGCTTCGGACATCTGCATTGCCTCGCTTGATGCAAATCAAAGCCGGGCGCATGGCGCGCCGAAATAATTTCGGCCGAATCCAAATGGAGATTTGCCATGTACGACGATTGGCCGGAGACGACAAAGGTCTTGAGCGCGCAACTACGTAACTTGCGGGGCGGTGCGCCGGATGTCATGAGGGCGTTTTCCGCCATCGCACAGAGTGCACTCGCGCCGAAGGCGCTCGACGCCAAGACCAAGGAACTCATTGCACTCGGCATCGGTATCTGCGACGACTGCATCGCCTTTCATATCAAGGCGGCGTTGGAGCGGGGCGCCACGCTCGAGGAGATTAGCGAGACCCTGGGCACGGCAATCTACATGGGCGCCGGGCCGTCGGTGATGTATGCGAGCCATGCTTTTGTGGCCATGCAGCAATTCGATACAGAGAAGCCGACACGGCCGGCATGAGCGAAAACTCTCGGCCAAATGCTCGTCGCGCGAGTGCGCAGAGAGAAAGGAAAGGGCCGTCCTCTATGAGCGAAACCTACGCCGTCGGCTGCGCCTGCATGCCGGCAATGCGCTCGATCGCGGCGGCGAGGTAGTCCGGCGATTGCGCGCCGGTGACGACGAAGGACGAATTGAAAACGAAGCACGGCACGCCGTCGATGTCGGCGTCCTTGGCCGCATTGGCTTCGCCTTCGATGCGTTCGGTGTCGGAGTCGCCCGCCAGAAGCCGCCGCACGAGGTCACCGTCCATGCCGCAATCGACCGCGGCGCCGGCCAAAACTTCGGGGTCGCTGAGATCGCCGCCTTCGGCGAAGTAGAGTTCCATCAGTCTTTGCTTCACGCGCGCCGGGTCGGTGATGGTGCGCGACCACAGGATGAGACGATGACAATCGAGCGTGTTGGGCTGCCGGCTGATCTTGTCGGGCGCATAGACGAGACCTTCCGCCGCCGCGGCCGCCGCGACGCGTTCGGCGATGGCGTCATAGCGCTGCACCGAGCCGAATTTGGTTTCGAGATAGGTCTTGCGGTCGATGCCTTCGCGCGGAATCCAGGGATTGAGGAAATAGGGCCGCCAATCGACATCGACGG